>Ga0172370_10009312_pt1 | contig 11521 bp, 8 predicted proteins | sample LakKiv5m_FD_114538 | JGI IMG/M metagenome (GOLD analysis project Ga0172370, IMG submission 114538) | Freshwater microbial communities from Kabuno Bay, South-Kivu, Congo - kab_022012_11.5m | ecosystem: Environmental > Aquatic > Freshwater > Lake | place: Democratic Republic of the Congo...
ACTCTGGCTTCGCGCATTTCCACTCCCAAATCGCCTCTCGCTACCATAATCGCGTCCGAGGCCTCAATGATTCCTTTGATATTTTTAACCGCTACTTCCCGTTCAATTTTCGCCATAATCTGCACCTGATTTTTAGGTTTGAAACGATTAATTAATTTCCTTAAATCATCCATATCTTTAGCGGAACTCACAAAAGACAAAGCCACATAATCAACACCCAGCTTCAAACCGAATTTTAAATCTTCAATATCTTTCGGAGTGATAACCGGCAAGCCCAAATCAACCCCCGGAATATTCACGCCTTTATGAGAAAAAATCACTCCGGCTTTGACGACTTTCGTTTCAACCAATTTATCCTTAACGCTTAAAACCTTAAGCTCTACCAATCCGTCGTGCATCAAAACCCGACTGTCCTTTTTTAACAATTTTTCTATATTCGGCAAATCAACCGGAATCAATTTATATTTTAAATTCTGACCGGCCGGTTTTTTATTTCCGTACGTCAAATAGACAATTTCATTTTTTACCAAATCAAAACCCTCATGGTCAATCTCCCCCACCCTAATTCGCGGACCTTGCAAATCTTGAATGATCGCAACCACGGTTTTATTCTTTTTGGCAATCGCCCGAACATTAGCAATCGCCTTGGCGTTTGAGGCATGCGTTCCATGCGAAAAATTAATTCGCGTCACATTCACTCCACCCTTGATCAATTTATCCAACATTTTCAAACTATCGCAAGACGGCCCAATCGTCGCCACTATTTTCGTTCTTTTCATAAAAAATTATTCATTAAAATGTACAGGCACAAAATTTTGTGTCTCTATAAATTGATTTTACGCGCGTATTTTCCTAAAATCGGCATTTCCCAATAACGACCTTGCCAAGCGCTGATAAAACCGGCCAGAGCCAAACCGATGATGGCGATAAAAATCAGCCAGCCAATCAAGGGAATCCAAAAAATTAAATAACCGAAGGTCTCGGCTAAAAACAAGACCGCCGCCTGACGGCCGTGAAATTGAGCGAACTTGGAACGACGCTTCAAAAACAACGGCACTAAACATAAAATCCAAATGTAACCGATGGCCGCGATTACACGATTGTCTTCAATGTCCAAATCGCGCTCTTGATTAGAGGTTTCGTTAGACATAAATTTTTTAAAAAAATTAATTAATAATGAAAAAAATCTTTGTTCTTTGGTTTTAAAATCCATTCCTACTTTACCGAGCGATTCGCCAAAAGCGCGCGAACTCTCTTCCCACGGATGACCGTCATCGGATGAATAACTGATATTTCGTTTATGCAAATTATTATCCATAAATCTTGCTTATATTTTACCAAAAACCAAAGCAATTTTCAAATTGCAAAAAGGGCGGATTAAAATCCGCCCTATCCATATTTATTTTCAACAAAATTTTACATCATTCCCGGCATACCCATACCGCCCGGCAGATGCTCGCGCTCATTATTTTTTTCAGGAATATCGGTTACCACAGCTTCAGTAGTCAAAAACATGGCGGCGGCCGAAGCGGCGTTTTGCAAAGCGCTTCTGACAACCTTGGTCGGATCAATAATACCGGCTTTGACCAAATCCTCATATTTATCTTCAGCGGCGTTGTAACCGTAATTGATATCGGAATTATTTTTGATATTTTCGGCAACTACCGCGCCGTCCTTACCGGCATTACCGGCGATTTGTCTTACTGGCGCTTCCAAAGCCCGGCGTAAAATATCCAAACCGATCTGTTCTTCGCCGTCAAATTGCAAGTCGGCAATGGCCTTAAGAGAACGCATTAAAGCAACACCGCCACCAACCACAATTCCCTCTTCAACAGCCGCCTTAGTAGCTGCCAAAGCATCGTCAACGCGATCTTTTTTTTCTTTCATTTCCACTTCGGTCGCGGCGCCAACTTTGATCACGGCTACACCGCCTGCCAGTTTTGCCAAACGTTCTTGTAATTTTTCCTTATCAAAATCCGAATCAACGGTTGTCAATTGTTTCTTGATGGAAGCGACGCGATCGGCAATCTCTTGCGGTTCGCCTTTGCCTTCAATAATAGTGGTGGCTTCTTTGGTCGCTTTGACTTTACGCGCGGTTCCCAGCATTTCCACAGTCGCGTTTTCCAATTTCAAACCGATTTCTTCCGAAATAACTTTACCGCCGGTCAAAATTGCGATATCCTGTAACATTTCTTTTCTTCTGTCACCAAAACCGGGCGCCTTGATACCTAAAGCGTTAAAAGCGCCGCGCAATTTATTGACCACCAGTGTCGCCATCGCTTCCCCGTCAATGTCATCGGCAATAATTACCAAATCCTTTTTACCGGCTTGAGCCAATTTTTCCAACAAAGGCAAAATGGTCTGAATGGAGGAAATTTTTTGATCGGTAATCAAAATATACGGATCTTCATATTCGGCCTCCATCCGTTCGGTATTGGTGATCATGTAAGGCGAAATATAACCTTTATCAAATTGCATACCTTCCACCACTTCCTTATCAATACCGAATGATTGAGATTCTTCCACGGTGATCACGCCGTCTTTGCCGACCGACTCCATAGCTTCGGCTATTACTTTACCGATTTCCTTGTCATTAGCCGAAATTGAAGCGATTTGAGTGATTTCTTCTTGAGAGGAAACCGGTTTGGAAAACTTTTTCAATTCAGCGACAATCGCTTCCACGCCTTTTTCTATTCCGCGACGAATACTGATTGGACTGGAACCGGCTGTCACGTTTTTTAAGCCCTCAACTACAATACTTTGCATCAAAACCGTCGCGGTGGTCGTGCCGTCACCTGAAACATCGCTGGTTTTACTGGCAACGGATTTTACCAATTCCGCGCCGATATTTTCAAACTTATCTTCCAATTCAATATCTTTGGCAACCGAAACGCCGTCTTTGGTAATGGTTGGTCCGCCATAACCTTTATCCAAAATAACGTTTCTGCCTTTTGGTCCGAGCGTTACTTTAACCGCGTCGGCTAATTTATCAATACCTTTTTTAACGATTGCTCGCGCCTGTTCATTAAATAAAATTTGTTTGGCCATAGGTTTGTTGTTAGTTGTTAGTTATTAGTTATTTGTTGTTGGTGATTTGTTGTTATTAGTTGTTAGTAATTACAAATCACAAATCACTAACAACCAATAACAACTCACGATATACGATTATATTATTTATCAATAATCGCGATGACTTCGGATTGACTCAAAACCAAAACTTCTTGACCGTCAATTTTAAATTCATCCGGCGAATATTTTTTAAAAACGATTCTGTCGCCGACTTTTACTTCCATTTTTGATCTGGTTCCGTTATCAAGCAGTTTGCCTTCACCCACCGCCAGAACCTCGCCTTGTTCCGGTTTTTCTTTGTCCATGGTTTCCGGCAAAATAATACCCGATTTTGTTACCTCTTCTTTAGCTATTGCTTTGACGACGATATTGTCGCCTAATGGTTTTAGATTCATATACTTTTTTATTAATTATTTACCAAGCCGTAGCTCTAAGAGAGCGTAGGGCTGGTTAGCACTCAAATGGTTAGAGTGCTAAACCAACTTCATTTTAAACTCACCGCGACCGAAAGTCAAGAGATGACAAAGTGGGTTTTTAGAGCTAAAATATCGTTATGGATGACTTACAACAATCTATTTTAAAAACCTTGGCTTTTTTTGACCTATTCTCTTATCCCCTGACCTCTTGGGAAATTTTTAAATGGCTTTACCAACCAAACAAAAAATACTCTTATCAGGAAATTTTGACCGGCCTTGCCGATTTAAAAACAGCGGCCGCGCTGGAAGAAGAAAACGGCTTTTATTTTTTGCCGGGACAAAAACAACAAGTTTTAAAGCGGGAACATAATTATTCTTTAGCGCAGCTAAAATATCGTCGAGCGAAAAAATTCGTTTGGATATTTAAAAAAATTCCTTGGATCAAAGCGATTTTGGTTTGCAATACCTTAGCTTATAATAATGCCGGTGAAAAAAGCGATATTGATTTATTAATCGTCGCTAAACCCAAACGGCTCTGGCTGACTCGTCTCTTGGTTTTGGGATTTTTAAAACTGCTCGGTTGCCGGCCAAAAACAAATAATAAACAAGACGCGATTGACGCGGCCTTTTTCGTGGCCGAAAACAATTTTGATTTTTATTCGTTAACTTTAAAAAATAACGATTCGGTCGATGATCCGGATTTTGCCTATTGGTTGGTAAAACTCGCGCCGCTTTACGGTGAGCCGGAACTGCTTTCAAAAATTATTTCGGCTAATCCGTGGTTAAAAAATATTTTGCCGAACGTTTATCCGGTCCGGCCGCCAGAGGCGCGCTATGAACCAAAAAACCGAACATCGGGCCAAACGAAAAATTGGAAAATAACCGACTATCTGGAAGCGGCCGCCCAAAAATTACAACTTAAAATCATGCCGTTTGAATTAAAACAAGCGATCAATAAAACAAGCGGGGTATCGCTTACCGACGGCTGGTTGAAATTTCATTTGCGCGATCCGCGGGAAAAATATCGCGCGCTCTGGCAGGAACGTTTAAAAAAAATAAATTTATCATAAAATAAAATGAAATCATTTGCCGCCGATAAAATTTTTACTCTGAGTTTGGCGCTATTATTGTTTTTATTACCCTGGCAAACAAGATGGATTTTTCATGACTCCTTAATTAATGGTCAGGTTTGGGAATACGGACGATTCAGTTTGCTGGGAACGGAAATCACGCTGTGGGCTCTTGCTATTTGGCGACTGATTTTAATTAAACCAAAATGGACAGGTTTCAAATCCGCCCTTGCAAATTCACTATTTTACCCTGCTTTAACATTATTAATTTTTGGAGCTTTAAGTATTATTTGGGCGGATGATAAATCGCTGGCTTTGAATTATGAACGCTTGTTAATTCAGGCCGGTTTATTTGCTTGGTTAATCGCAAGCTATCTCAAAACAATTGATCGAGAAAAAATATTTTTATCAATGCCGTTTATCGCTTTTCTTACAGGCGCTTGTCTGCAAGGACTTCTGGCGATTTATCAATTTTTTAGTCAAACGACTTTTGCTTGCAAATGGCTGGGATTATCTTTGCTTAACCCAAAACTCGCCGGCACGGTTGTGATAGAATTTGCCGACCAAAGATGGCTGAGGGCCTACGGCGCTTTCCAACATTCCAATATTTTAGGCGGTTTTCTTGGCCTAGCTTTAATTATCGCCGTTATTGCTTTGTGGCAGAATCAAAAAGCGATAAATCGTGTATCGTGTATCGTGTATCAAGAATTACCAACAACAAATCACCAATCACCAATCACCAACAACAAACAACTCTTTTTAATTTTTGCTGTTGGCTTGATTTTCTCCGGCCTGATTTTGAGCTTTTCCCGTTCCGCTTGGATTGGTACCGCGCTTGCTTTGGTAATTTTATTGATTATTGTTTTGAGAAAACGCCCTGACGATTATAAACCGTTTTTGATAAAAATTGCTGTTCTACTCGGTTTATTTGCTTGTTTCTGGGTTCTGACTTTGCCAAAAGGATTATTCCTAACCAGAACTCAAGCGGTCGGCCGATTGGAAAGAATTTCCATTAGCGAACGCGCCGAAGCCATTGCGCAAGCTGAAAAAATTATCAAAGAAAATTGGTTAGCCGGTGTCGGTCTTGGCAATTACACCGCCGTTTTACAAAAAAATAATCCGGACAAAACCGTCTGGCAAACTCAGCCGGTTCACAATATTTATTTATTGATTCTATCAGAACTCGGTATTTTCGGTTTAGTGATTTTTGGTTGGCTGATTTTTACGATCATCAAAAAAACGAGGTTAACTTATTTAACCCCGTTTCTTGTCTTGCTGATTATCGGTTTTTTTGATCATTACCTTTTGACCCTGCCGATTGGTTTATTGTTTCTCGGATTATCAATCGGGATCGTCATTTCTTCTCCCCGTCATCCTCACGAAAGTGAGGATCTCAGGACTTAGCCTACGTATATAAAAATAGCTGACATCACCGGCTATTCCTGAGATTCCCGATCAGGTCGGGAATGACGATGGAGAAATCATAGTCCATCAAATAATCAGCGTAATCATAGTTTCAGACAATTATTTACCCTGAACCATATGTGGTTTAGGATTTCAACACCTCTTTCAAATACTGACCGGTGTAACTTCTTTTTATCAAAGCCACTTGTTTTGGGGTGCCTTGGGCTACGATTTCACCGCCTTTGTCCCCGCCTTCCGGGCCGAGATCAATAATCCAATCGGCGCATTTGATCACATCCAATTGATGCTCCACGATCAAAACGGTATTGCCTTTGTCAGTCAGCTGTTGCAAAACTTTTAATAAACGATTGATATCGTCAAAATGCAAACCGGTGGTCGGTTCATCAAGAATATATAAGGTCTTGCCGGTAGAACGACGAGCGAGTTCGGTCGCAAGCTTTACTCTCTGCGCCTCGCCACCAGATAAAGTGGTAGCCGATTGACCGAGTTGCAGATAACCCAAGCCAACCTCGGTCAGAGTTTTTAATTTTTGATTGATGGCCGGAATGCTCGCAAAAAATTTCTGCGCTTCATCAATGGTCATTTTTAAAATATCGGCAATGTTCTTTCCTTTATAATGGACTTCCAAGGTCTGTTGATTGTATCTTTGACCATGACATTCTTCACATTCTATATAAACGTCCGGCAAAAAATTCATCTCAATTCTGACCATGCCGTCGCCCTGGCAGGCCTCGCAACGACCGCCTTCCACATTAAAACTGAAACGTCCCGCTTTATAGCCCCTGATTTTAGCTTCCGGCAATTCGGTAAAAAGATCGCGAATATAGGTGAAAACGCCGGTATAGGTAGCCGGATTCGATCTGGGAGTTCTGCCGATCGGCGATTGATCAATATCAATCACTTTATCCAAATGTTCCAAGCCCTTGATTTCTCTGTGCTTACCCGGAATATCTTTAGCGTGATAAAAATGTTGACCTAGGGCTTTGGCTAAAATATCGGTCATTAAAGTTGATTTGCCGGAACCGGAAACGCCGGTAATACAAACGAGCTTGCCTAATGGAATTTTGACATCAATATTTTTTAAATTAAATTCTTCCGCGCCCAAAATTTCCAAAAACTTGCCGTTACCGGAACGATACTTGCTCGGTTCTTTGATGCTAAGCTTGCCTGATAAATATTGACCGGTTAATGACTCTTTATTTTTCTTCAATTGTTCCGGCGTGCCACAGGCCACCAATCGTCCGCCATGTTCCCCCGCTCCCGGCCCGATATCCAAAACATAGTCGGCCGAAAGAATCGTTTCCGCGTCATGCTCAACCACGATAATGGTGTTGCCCAGATCACGCAAAATTTTTAAGGTTTCAATCAATTTGGAATTATCACGTTGATGCAACCCGATTGACGGTTCGTCCAAAATATACAAAACTCCGACCAAAGACGAGCCGATTTGCGTCGCCAGCCGAATTCTTTGCGATTCTCCGCCGGATAAAGTGGTAGCGGAGCGATCCAAGCTCAGATATGACAAGCCGACATTGGTCAAAAAATTCAAACGCGCCGAGACCTCTTTGATTACCGGAAAAGCGATTTTATTTTCTTTGGCGCTCAAGGTAAATTCCTTGACTTCGCCTTTGGCTAGTTTGGTAAAAAAATCTTTTGCTTTTTCAATGGTCATGGTGGAAATATCCTGAATACTGTTGCCGGCCACTTTAACGGCCAAAACTTCCGGTTTCAAACGTTGGCCATTGCATTTCGGACAGACATAAACCCGCATATAGCTTTCAATCTCGCTTCTGATATAATCGGATTCGGTTTCCCGATAACGACGAGCAAGATTCGGAATAACTCCTTCAAAAGTGGTGTTCATTTCTCCGCTGAATTTATCGCTCGCGTAGTTCATGTTGTATTTTTTATCGCCGGTGCCGTACAAAACCAGTTCCAATTGTTTCGGCGTCAATTTATCAACCGGAATGCGAGTGGAAAATTTATAGGCCTTAGCGACATTGTCCAACATTCTAAAATACCATGACTGATTGGCGGCTGCTCTGGACCACGGCCGAATCGCGCCTTCCGCCAAAGACAGACGTTTATTGGGAATCACCAATTCCGGATCAACTTCCAATTTTGAACCCAAACCGGAACATTCCGGACAGGCCCCGTGAGGCGAGTTAAAAGAAAAATTGCGCGGTTCCAAAAGCGGTAAAGACAGATCACAAGCCGGACAATAAAGCTTTTGGCTAAAAGCCAAATCCTTTTTCTCAACCGGCAAATGAGCCACAATCAGACCGTCGCCCATATCCAAAGAATTTTCCAATGATTCCACCAGTCGTTTCTTTTCCACCAAATCAATGGAAAAGCGATCGGTTACCGCTTCAATCGTATGTTTTTTTTGCTTATCCAAATTCAAATCAAGCGCTTCTTCCAAAGAATAAAACAGTCCGTCAATTCGCGCGCGAATATAGCCGGATTTTTTAAAACTTTCCAAAACGTGTTTGTGTTCGCCTTTCTTATCTTTGATCACCGGCGAAAGCAACCAGACCTCGGTCTTTTTCGGCAAAGCCAAAATCTTTTCGGCGATTTGATTGGTTGTCTGAGGCGCAACAAGCTTTCCGCAATTCGGACAATGCGGTCTGCCGGCTCTGGCAAATAATAATCTTAAATAATCGTAAATTTCGGTAATGGTGCCGACCGTTGAACGCGGATTATGGGAAGTCGATTTTTGATCAATGGAAATCGCCGGCGACAGACCCTCTATTCGATCCACATCCGGCTTGTCCATCAACCCCAAAAACTGCCTAGCGTAAGCCGATAATGACTCCACATAACGTCTTTGCCCTTCGGCGTAAATGGTGTCAAAAGCCAGAGATGATTTTCCCGAGCCGGACAAACCGGTAATCACCACCAATTTATCGCGCGGAATGTCAGCGTCCAGATTTTTTAAATTATGAACCCTTGCTCCCCTGATAACGATTTTATCTGCTGACATAGGAATATATTAAAGATTAAAAATTGAAAATTAAAGATTTAAAAACAAAAGTCAACAGACATTATAGTCGCAAAATTACGATTGGTCAATAGGTAGGGAACAAAAATTTTTGTTCCCTACCTATTGACCTTATTTACCCACACCCCACAAGGATTGACAAAAATCTCCAGATCTGATATGCTGATAGAAGTTATGAACAAAATCATCAATATTATTCAACTGGTATCAGCGCTTGCCTTAATCGCGGCCATTTTAATTCAACAACGCGGCAGCGGTTTGGGCGGTGTTTTTGGCGGAGATAACAGCATTTACCGGACAAAACGCGGCGCTGAGAAAATCATTTTTATCGCCACTATTATTTTAGCCGTTTTATTCATCGGCGCTTCTCTGGCTGCCGTCTTTTTAAATAAATAGAGACAGCCAAAATTAAAAAAACGAAGATTAAACGTTAATCAAAGTTTGTGTTACAGTTGATTTTAAAATTTCTACAAAACTTTCAGTCATCTTTTAAAAAAGGAAAAAAATTTCCTATTTCTATTTTAAATCAAAAAAAGACCGCCTCCAACAATCTAATTTCTAATGACCAAACCGATCAACAATTGATCAGTTATTTGAATAAAAAAAAGCGGGTTAGCTGGCAACAGTTGAAGTTGTTGCCGAAATTTATGACGCCGAAGGAAACTGCGCGCGCTCAAAAATTATTAATTATCGGAGCCAGCGCCATTATTCTGTTAATCGGCAATTTTTATTTCAGTCATATAATTTTGGAACCCAAAAACGGCGGCAGTTACACTGAGGGTTTAGTCGGCAGTCCGCAATATATCAATCCATTGCTTGCTCCTTATAATGACGTGGATGCCGATTTGTCCGCCCTGATTTTTAACGGTTTATTTAAAACCAATCCAGACGGTTTAGCCATTAAGGATTTGGCGGAAAATTTCACCGTCAGCGACGATAAAAAAACCTACACTATCACTTTGCGTAAAAATATAGTTTGGCACGATAATGAACCACTGACGGCCGACGACGTGATTTTTACTTTTAACGCCATTCAGGACCCCGCTTGGCAAAGTCCTTTAAAAAATTCTTTAACCAATGTCACAAGCAATAAAATTGACGATTACACGGTGGCTTTTGTTTTAAAAGATCCCCTGCCGAATTTTATCAATAACCTGACTTTCGGAATCTTGCCGGAACATTTATGGCAGACCATCGCGCCGCAAAATTATTTAGTGACCGAATTAAATAAAAAACCGATTGGTTCCGGACCGTTCCGCTTTAAATCTATAACCAAAGAAAAAAACGGCGCGATTAAAAATATTGTTCTGGAAAGAAACGTCGCTTATTTCACTGCCGCGTCCTATTTGGATGAAATAACTTTTAAATTTTATCCTGACTGGGAATCGGCGGTTTCGGCTCTTGCCAATAAAAATCTGGAGGGTTTAAATTTCTTGCCGGAAGAATGGCAGGATAAAGCCAAAGAAAACAAGGATTTGAATTTCTATTCTCTGTCCGTGCCGCAATACGTTGCCATCTTCTTTAATACCAGACAAAATGAATTTTTAAAAGACGTTAAAGTCCGCCAGGCGCTGGCTTACGCGATTGACAGAGAAAAAATTATTCATGAAGCTCTGCGGGATAAAGGCGGAATCATCAATGGACCGATTTTGCCGGGAGATCTTGGTTATAAAACCGATGGCGTAAAATACGATTACACGCCGGAACAGGCCGGCAAATTGCTAGCGGACGACGGTTTTAAATTGAACAATGATGGCCAATTGGTTAAAAATAATCAACAACTGACCATTACTTTAACCACGGTGGAAAATCAGGAATATAATCGGACTGCGGAAATTATTAAAAATAACTGGGAGGCCTTGGGAATAAAAACCGAAATTAATATCGTTCCCAAAGAAAAAATCAGATCTGATATTATTGAACCGCGTTCTTATCAGGCGTTATTATTCAGTCAGGTAGTCAGAAACGATTTATTCGCTTTTTGGCACTCCAGCGCCACGGAAAATCCGGGCGGCAATCTCGCCATTTGGTCCAATAACGAAGTTGATGATCTTTTAGAGGCCTTGAGAACTTTGGAAAACCCCGAGGAAATAACGGCTAAAAAAATCCGTTTGCAAGAAATTTTAGCCGATCAAGTTCCGGCCATCTTCCTTTACAATCCGATTCATCTGTATCCGGTTAATAAAAAAATTCAGGGCTTGACCACCAGAAGAATAATTTTGCCCGCTGATCGCTTTGCGCATGTTGCCGACTGGTATATTAAAACCCAACGTCATTTTTATTGGTCTCTTCCCGAAGAACAATAAACAAAAAATAAAATCGAGCCGATGTGGCTGTGTCGTGCGTAGCCCTGAACGAAGTGAAGGGCGAAGGACGATGAAATTGATTTTTGCAATTAAATTATTTTAGCCGGAGTGGTGAAATTGGTAAACACGCACGGTTCAGAGCCGTGTGGTCGCAAGGCCTTGAGAGTTCAAGTCTCTCCCCCGGCACCAACAATAAACTTTAATCTCTTTTCTTTTTAAAAAATTTAACAAACT
>Ga0172370_10009313_pt1 | contig 11521 bp, 10 predicted proteins | sample LakKiv5m_FD_114538 | JGI IMG/M metagenome (GOLD analysis project Ga0172370, IMG submission 114538) | Freshwater microbial communities from Kabuno Bay, South-Kivu, Congo - kab_022012_11.5m | ecosystem: Environmental > Aquatic > Freshwater > Lake | place: Democratic Republic of the Congo...
AACCAGAAACACCCGTCATAACGGTCAACTTGTTATGCGGGATCTCAAGTGAAATATTCTTTAAATTGTGCACCCGCGCATTGCGAATGATTATCTTATCTTCCATAATAATTAGCTATTATGCCTGAAATGCCTAACTATGTCAAAAATCCTTTACAAAGCCCCCGTCCAATCTTGACATAGCAAAAAATATGCACTATGATAAACTATCACTTTGGCAAAACCCAGAAAGGAAAAATTATGAAATTGCCGAAGATTTTATCTGAACTTTTCGTGCCAATCATTTTGGCGTTAATTATCGGTTCTTTAGCGACGTTGCTTTTCGCTTGCTATATGAAATTTGCCAATCGTTAAGACAACAAAAGGCATTGACTCGAGTCATCTGCCTAGAAAGGAATCATCATGGATCACCAAGTAGTCCGAACTGGTTTTCAAACGTTTATTCCGGGACTAGAGGAAGAAACGTCGATTTGTCCTATGACCGGAAATCCGACTTTTCCCTGTGATGGCGGTATTGACGATCCTCGTGTCTGTCTGAGTGACGCCCCGCCTTGCGAAGAACTGCCGTGGAAAGCGCAAAGAGCGGCAGCCGTCCTTCGACAAGAACAGCGAGATGCTGAATGTCAAGAAGTTCCCAATTTAGCCGCTCCGGAAACGCCGGAAAGCGATAATCTGTTTGACTAGGCTTCAATCTGACGCCAACCACTTAGGCCCGACGCTAATGCGTTTGGGCTTTTTTTGTTTAAAATTTTTTCAATTTATAATTATCCTTGCCGTCTTCCATTTGCCAGCCCATTTTTAATAGTTCATCTCGCAGACGATCCGATTCCGCCCAGTCTTTATTAATTTTGGCCTGCCAACGGGCATCAGCCAGTTTTTTAATATTATTAGTAGCTTCCTCAGCTTTTACTTTGACCAGATTCAAACCCAACACCTGATCAAAATCAATTATGGTCACATACTTTTCAGCAGCCGGCAAATCTGATTTTAATATCTCCCAAACAATCGATAATGCCTGCGGCAAATTAAAATCATCCTCTATAGAATTAGTAAATTTTTGTTTAGACTCCTTGTTGACATGAACAAAAATCTTGTTCAAGATTGAAATATCCTTTTTTATTACAATTATTTGTTCTCGTAAATTATCTAATGATCTTTTAGCGCCATCAAGCGCCTCCCAGGTAAAGTTCTGCTGGCTGCGATAATGCGCGCCTAAGAAAAAATATCTTAACACTAGCGGATCATAACCCTTGCTAATCACGTCAGCTAAAGAATACGAAGTGCCTTCAGACTTCGCCATCTTGCCGCCATTAACGTTCAAATGTTCATTATGAAGCCAATAACAGACGAACTCCTGGCTAGTGTAAGCCTCGCTTTGCGCAATCTCATTGGTATGATGAACCGGCACATGCTCGATTCCGCCCATATGCAAATCAATTGTCGAACCAAACAGCGAGTAATTCATCGCTGAACACTCCAAATGCCAACCGGGAAAACCCTCGCCTTCGATTATCTTATCCTGAACACTAAATTTGTACGGCCAAGTCTGTAAAGCATTGGCGTGAGCACCAGCCTTAAAAAACCAAATGGCAAAATCAGCGGAATTCCTTTTTGCTGAATCACCAACATCACCCTTACCAGCGTCAGTCTGATTCATCTCTAATTTCTGGCCTGACAATTTAGTATAATTTTCAACTTTAGAAATGTCAAAATAAATCGCTAAATCAGTGGCATAAGCATAATCCTTATCAATTAATCCCTGAACCATTTCTCGCATCTGTTTGATGTATTGCGTAGCGCGTGGCTTATAATCTGGCTCTAAACAATTCAAAGCCTTGACGTCAACTTCAAATTGCGCGATATACTTTTGAGCAATCTCTTCCGGCGACAATTGATCGCGCTTAGCCGCTTTGGCCATCTTATCTTCACCCTCATCTTCGTCGCTAGTCAAATGTCCAACATCAGTATAATTTCTGGCAAACTTGACTTGATAACCCAAATAATTTAAAGAACGGCGGATCAAGTCGGCTAAGACCATAGCGCGCATATTGCCAAGATGCTGTACCCAATAAACCGTCGGCCCGCATTGATAAAAAGATACGCTGTCTTTTTTTAGCGGTTTGAATTCTTCTTGTTTTTTACTTAAAGTATTGTAGATTTCCAACATATTATAATTTATTTGATTGCCACCACATCCCCTACTTTAATGCCATTTTTATCCAACCAGCCAGCCGGCACTTCTAAAACTTGATTAGCCGGGCCAGGCGAACTGTAAGTTTTTTGCGGCGTATCGCCTTCCGGCGGCAAATTCTTATCGGCGCCGATGATCAAGCCATCACTGATCCAAATAATATCAAGCGGGAATTTCATGTCTTTCATCCAAAAAGTTCTAACCTTATAATCATCAAAGGCAAATAACATGCCTTCGCCGTCATTTAATGACTTGCGGCCGCTTAATCCTCGCTCTAAATCAGCCGATGTTTTTACTACTTCAGTTTTTATTTCAGCAGCGCCAACCTGCAAATCGACTGTTTGCTTATTAAAAGCATCCAAAGAGTTTTTTGGCGAGGCAATAAAAACAAACGCAGTCGAAAAAATAGCCGTTAATACTGCCACCGTCACTAACGGCTTTTGTTTGACGTATTGAATCATACTTTTTGATTACTATTTTTTTGATTTTTTCTTTTCAGCCAATAACTGACAACCGCCATAAACAACACTAGAAACAAAGTCAGAATCATTTTGCCGTAACTGGAACTAATCGCACCTAAAGCGCCGAAACCGATAGCCAAGAGCCACAATAGCCAAACTGCCTGTTCCACATTAAAACCCAAATCCAGTAAACGATAATGCAAATGGCGACGATCACCGGTAAATGGCGACTTTCGCGATACTAAGCGCTGAACCACCACCCAAGCGACATCAAGCAAAGGCAAGCCCATGACCAGTAAAGTAGTAATGACTTTAGAACCGGAAATAATCGATAAAAATCCTAAGGTAAAACCGATAAAAACACTGCCGCCTTCACCTAAAAAAATCTTGGCCGGACGATAATTAAATAATAAAAAACCGAGCGATGATCCAAGCAACATTAAAGCCCACAAACCAGTAGCTGATTGGGGCACGTCCCAGCTAAGCGATACTAAAAAAATAAAAAATGAAGTGATGCCTGATAGGCCGGTTACTAAACCATCCAAGCCATCTAAAAACTTAGTAGCATACATCATGGCCAAAAGCCATAAGCCGGCGGTTACTACTCCCCAGGCAGCAGTAAAATAAATTATTTCATGATTCAATCCCAATGGGTTGGTGACATAACCGATTTTCAAACCAAAAAATAATGCTAATGCTACTGCCAATATCGGAAAAATAACCTGCTGATATGGCTTAAGATTATATTTATCATCAAGCGTGCCACCGATCATTAAAATCAAAGAAGCGGCAAAAACCGCCAACAACAAAACATCAGAAATCATGGAAAAATTTCCCCAATTGAACAACCTGAACAAAAACAAAACAAAAAAAACCGACAAGAATAATGCCCAACCGCCCAATAAGGCAGTCTGAGTTTGGTGGATTTTTCTGGAGGCCGAAGCCGGATCGTCGACGATCAAGAATTTCAAAGCCAACCGACGAATAACCGGCACTAAAGCCACTGTCAGTAAAAATGGCAATAAAATAGCAGTCAAAGATATTAGAAAATTAACTTGTTGCATGGCTGTATTTTACTAAAAAACGGCTAAAAAAACAAGATAAAAAAGCCGGGAGCAAGCTCCCGGGGTAAACTGTCATTCCTGCGATCAGGGACATTTCAAAGTTGTACTCCGACTAAGGCCGACGATTGGAAACAAAGGATTCGGCCGGCCGACATCCTTTGCGCTTACCGACACCGCCAGGAATGCCCAAACGGCATTGGCCGCTACCGCTCCAGCATCGCTGAAACAGTTGCCAGCCGTTGGAAAAGGCGTCTTCCAGCCACAATAGCATTTCATCCCAAAAAATCCGTTTGATCCAGTATCCGATACCCATGGCAATATCCTCCATTCACTGGTTAAGACCCTATATCAGAAACCGCTCACGTTGAGCGAAAGAACGACAAAATATCCAAATATATTATCACAATAGCAGATAAAAGTCAATGCCTCGCGCCTTATCTGATTACTCCGCCCCATTCTACCACCGTAAAGCCATTTCTGACCGGAGTCGCAATATTATACCCCTCAACTGTAATCGGTTTTGATAAAGGTGAAAAATCCATCAGGATTCTAATAACAGTGTCCGGTTTAGGATTAATTGAGAGCGGCGCCAACCTATCCATTTGAGTATTGCCCAAAAAAGTCACGAAATAATATAGCGAACCCTGCATTCTTGGCTCCCAAAATTCGATAAAATCAGCTATTTCTTTTTTATTCAAACCTAGCGCGGTTAATTTTTCAATCAAAAACCCATGGACATCGAACCGTTTGACTACAAATCCTTTCTTCGGCTGTTCATAAAGCCCTCCCTTGCCTTCCCAAAATAAATAAGGATATTTCTTGCCGGTAGCCAGTTCCGTCAGATTACTGTCAGTATCAGACCAAACATTCCAACCATTGCCATAAACCGGATCAGAATAAGTCATGCCGCCTTGCGGCTCAACTTGAACGGAAATTTTTCCAGCTTGCTTGGGATACAGATAAATTACCGGCTTGCCGCATTCAGCTAAAGGCGCATATTTGCTGCTTTCAAATTTGATCAAGCGGCCGAACGGGTCGCGCCAAAAAAATAGCGGATGCGTAGCCAAAAATGCTCGATAGGAAATTTTCTTTTTACCGTCAAGCACTTGAGACTTATTGTTGTACAAATCCTTACGCAAGAAATTATTAGTATCTATTAATTCATAAACATTATCTCCTAAGGACGTTTGTCCGGAAATTTTCAAATTTTGATCATTCACCATGCCTTCAGGCAGCACCGAAGCGAAATTAGCGCTGCCGCAGCCGGTTTGATCAGTATATTTATAATCAGTCTTATTGGCCACACCGCCTGACCAAGTGATTGCCGGCGCGCTGCCATTAGCAATAAAATCGATTTTTAATGAATAGACTCTGACTGTTCCATCGGGCGACTGAATATAAAAACCGTTTCTTTTGAACAAATCAGCGTTGGTCGGGTCATAAGCTGAACTAGTATAGACATCTCCTAGCTTACTATCGGTAAAAACTTTTTTTAAGTTATTTAAAGAAAATAATGAATTGACATAAGGATACAATTCCAAGGTTTCGTGCGGAGCTGGACCGGAAATGGTTTCTGGAAAATTCAATTGCGGGATATCAAAATTCTCATCAATCGTGAACTTAGCTTCGTTCAATCCGGTTTCGGTTCCGACGGCCTCAGAATATTTTTTTAGCAAAACCAAGCTGTCGGCTGTTTTGATAAATCGATAAAAACCGGGATACAAGGCCGGCGCATCAATCTGGGCGCTGACTAAAACGATTTCTCCGCCCTTATATCGGCCGTCATTTACGATGCCCACCTTATAATATTTAGCGTCTTTTTCCGGATTGAAATTAACCAATCCCGGCTCAACATCAGAAACATTTTTAAAAACTCCAAGCGAAGGAATGATTTGCGGCTCCTGCCAGTTAACCAAATTATTCTCCGCAGTATCTGATGTTTGATCAGTAGCCGCGACTGAAGCATTATCATCAGTAAAATTAACGTCAGCCGCCTCCTGATTGAAAGCATTATTTTTTTGAAAATTATAAACAAAATATCCGGCTATAACACCGATTACTAACAATAAAACGACAATCACTGCTAGTAGCGCCGCTATTAAGCCCTTATTTTCCGAATTGGCCGGCGGCAAGTTCACGGGCTGATTTTGCCCGGCTGGGACAGAATAATTCGAGTTTTCCATATTATTTATTGATTTATTATCTTAATTAATCATAACATGTTTTTTTTGCTATAGCCAACTTCATTTTTTTAAAAATGCGCCATCAATATAACTGGTGGTTTCTTTCAGACTGGGATCACCAATCAGCTTAACCGAATTCGAATGCGCCACCAGTTCAAAATTAACAGCTTGCCGTTGCCGCATGGCGCTTAAAAATATTTCTAACACCGCCTTAGAATCGACATTGTCCGGCCGCGCATTCAAGTTTAAACTTTTCAGTCCTTCTAAATCCAACTTGTTTATGGCGGTCAAGGTCTGTTCATCAAACTTATCCGCTTCATCGCTAGTCAGATAATGAGAGAAATCCAATGAGGCAACTATTAGCGAGTCCGGCGGCAATTCGCGACCTAAAAAATTTATTAAACTATCTTTTTCTCCCGGTAAAACCGAATCTTTAACGATTATTGGAATAATCTTAGCGTTAGGAATTGTTTTTTTGATGAAGGGAATAATATTATAAATTCCATGTTCAAAATTAAACGGCGCTTCCTCTGCTATGGCTATCTTTTTCTTAACCAGTAATGAAGCTAATGCCTTATCAGCCCGAAGGCTCCCAGATGGCGTCTGCCAATCAAACAATGAAGCAATAATCTGCCCGTTGCCATTATTAAAATGGTTGGGACTCAATAACACAACGGTAATTTGCCGGTCAGTCGCGGCTCGGCATAAGGTTTGAGCAATGAAGTTTCCAGCTAAAAGATGATGATTGACTATTAGTCCTTTAATAGACTCGTCATAGTTATTTTGACAATCAATATCGCCGGCAAAAAAATCATCATAATACTCCTGCTGCGTAATCGATAAATGGTGCAAATTAATTTCATTTTTAACGACATTATTAACGTCAATTCTTTGAGCTAAAAAATAACCGGCGATAAAGCCTGCCGGCAAAAAAACTGCCAAGATAATTATCAATCGGCCCTTCATCTTATTAACGATGATTTCAGACCCATTCTTTCCAGAATGACGTTTTTTTCAAAATTATCAGCAATAATCATCGGTTGACCATAGTCCTTAATCCTAATCGGAATCATTTCAATGCTGTCAATTTTTTTATCAGTCCACGTCACTTCAGCCAAAGCGCCATCTTGCGTTTCCTTCGACCACATCTGATCGAAAACCAAATTGCCTAAAGAATAAATGATCGGTTTATTATTATATTTCTCAATATTTTGCACCCAATGCGGATGATGGCCGACAACCAAGTCAGCGCCGGCATCAATCGCAACGTGAGCAAACTCTTTTTGTTGTGAATTGGCCACGTTTTTATATTCTGTTCCAGCATGCATCAAAATAATTACAATATCTGCTTGTTTTTTCAATTTGGCAATGTCAGCCTTCATTTTAGCAATATCCATATTGGCAATACCGGGCGTATTGGTAGTGGCTACCGAATAATCATCAGGATAAGCATAAGCTAAAAAGCCGAATTTAAACTGATTGATTTCCTTAATCCAAGCATTTCTAGCTGTTAAATCATTTAGTCCAGCACCAATAAAACCAATCTGATTTTCGGTTAGAATTTTTTGCGTGTCAGAAATACCTTTGCTTCCCTGGTTTAAACTGTGATTGTTGGCTAAAGACACTAAATCAATTCCGGCTGAATTCAATCCGGCTACCGATCGAGGATCGGCATTAAAAGAAAACGAGCCGGTTTTAACCAGATGGCTGCCACCGATTGTCATGGGAGACTCTAAATTTACCACCGCCAGATCAGCCACTGACATACGGCTGGCAATATTTTTAAACGGCCAAGAAAAGTCGTTATATTTTTCTATTTTTTGCCCGACAACTCGGGAAAGCATGACATCGCCGCCAAAAATAATAGTCGTCGTGGCGGCCGCGGTAGGAGCGATGACTGGCAATGTCTTAATGTCAACCTCTGTCTTTGCTGCACTTACGACTACTTTCGGCTGACTGACGGCTTGACGATCATGCGGCGCCGAAGCTGTCTTGACGGCCACTGCTGAAACTAAAAACATCAACAAAATAAAAACTAACAAATAAATCAGGATTTTTATTTGCTTGTTTTCCATTATCGCCATTTTAGATGATTATTATGAGCGCTGCTAAAGACTTTAAACATTCAGATACTTGCCCATAGCAATGCCGGAAGAAACAATATTGATAAAAATAATCGCGATTAGTTCGCTGCCAAAAATAGTAATGAAATTATGATTGAAATAACCGATAATATCAAAATTAACACCATTAAAAAAACTGGCGACATACGGTTGCAAGCCGGAAATCAAAGGATATAGAAAAATAACCGTCACAACACAACCCAATAAGCCGCATAAAATGCTTTCAAAAATAAAGGGCATGCGAATAAACCAATTACCGGCACCAACAAGCTTCATAATGGCAATTTCATTTTGGTGGGTAAAAATAGCGATGCGCACCGTATTAAAAATAATCAAAATAGCAATAATTACAAACACTAAACTGATAGCCAAAACGACTTTCTTAGCGCTATTGGCAATCAGATTAATACGATTAATTACTAAACGATTATCATCAAAATTCTTCTCCTCAATCAAATCGCCATATGACGGGTCGTCCAATGCCTTTAATATTTCCGGATAATCTTTCAACTCTTTGGCTTGAACAATCAAAGTTCCGCCCATCGGATTGCCAGCCAATTCCTTTAAAGTGTCTTGGATCTTACTGTCGCCTTCATGACGAGCCTTAAACGTATCCAAACTTTCCTCGGCTGAACGATAAACGATGCTCTTTATCTGCGGCAAAGACTCTAAACGAGTTTTTATTTCAGCAATCTTGCTTTCTCTGACTTCCGGTTTGAAATACACCGAAACATCAATCCGATCTTTGACGGCAGAAATAGCCGAATTGGAAATTACATTAACCACAATCAAAAAATTAACCGACAAAAGCGCCAAAAAAATCACAAAAATCGTTGCCAACGATAGCCAGACATTTCGCCAGAACGATTGCAGAGCAAACAAAATTGCCCGATTCAAAGCCAATAGAAACATATTTAAATTATGTATTTGCCAACTTTTTGATCTTGCACGATCAAGCCGTCTTCCAGAGTGATTACTCGGCGCTTTAAGGAATTAACCGTATCTTTATTGTGCGTCACCATCACCACTGTCGTGCCGAATTCATTGATCTTCAATAATAAATCAATAATATCTTTAGTATTCAAAGCGTCCAAATTACCTGTCGGCTCATCAGCCAATAACACCTTTGGCCGATGAATCAAAGCGCGGGCAATAGCGACCCTTTGGCGCTCGCCGCCGGACAATTCCTGCGGATAACGATCGATCTTATTGGATAAATCCACAATGCTCAAAACCTGCGGCACAATAGTTTCGATGCGATTACGAATAGCGCCGGCCACCTGCAAAGCAAAAGCGACATTTTCAAAAACGGTTTTTTTCGGCAACAGCTTAAAATCTTGAAAAACCACGCCAATCTGCCGGCGAAGCAATGGTATGTGATGTTTTTTAATATGAGTAATATCCCAGCCGCCAACGACAATCTTGCCTTTGTCCGGAAAAATTTCCGAAATCAATAATCGGACAATCGTGGTCTTGCCCGAGCCTGATTGGCCGACAATCGACACGAATTCTCCCGGCTCAATATGAAGATCGGCGTTTTTCAACGCTTCAGCTCCATCGGAAAATTTTTTACTGACATCGACTAAATGAATCATAAGATAATTTAACGCGCTAAAGAAACAGTATTTTGATATGGTTCAACTATCACTGTAATTAAGCCGGCAGAAGTCGGGGCTAATTTTTTAAAAGCTTCTTTGCCTAAATCAATAACCCTGTCAGGATGAATGGCTTTGTCCGGCCCGTAATCCTTAATCGTCACTATCACCTCTTTATTATTAGCAATGTTTGTCACTTTAACTTTTGTGCCGAAAGGAAAATCAGTTGAAGCCGCCATTAACTCTTTAGGATAACGCGGATGAACATACCAGGAAGCGCCGCCCTGCAATTTCGGCTCATCAAATAAGGTGAAAACCAATTCTTTGACTGCCGGGACATTAAAAGTCAAAGTATTTTTTTTCGTATCCCGAGTAGCATCAATCTTCTGCCAAGTCATTTGCGTCCAATCGTAATAATAAATATTTTTTAATCTACCGTCATTAATATAATTAATTGTCGCCTGCGGAGCCTGAGAGAACAAGTCTGATTTGAATGGTTCAAATTTTAAAGAGTATAAATCATCAACCGGCTGTAAACCGTTACACTCAAAAAACCCGCAAATTTCATTTTCTTTCGCTAAAGTCAGCAATTTAACGTAAACAGGTTCTTGGTGACTATCGCCAGTAATCTTCACCTTAATTGTTTTATTCGGCGAATTGAATAAAAAATCAACTCCAACATCGGCTCGGCTGATTTCTACAAAATCTTCAGCTTCGGCCGGCCAAGCATCAAACAAGACTCCGATGGCCATGATTAAAATTAATAAGGTGCTTAAACTGACAGCAATATTCCTCCTTTTCCCTCCAATAACCGAAATAATCTGCTTTTTCATCTTAACTTATTGATTTATTAGTAATTTACAGTATAATATGTTATGTGTGTTGCGGGATTAATATAGTGGCAGTATACATGCTTCCCAAGCATGGCGCGCCGGTTCGATTCCGGTATTCCGCTTTTGCCCACGTGGCTCAATGGTAGAGCAATGGTATCGTAAACCATAGGTTGTCGGTTCGATTCCGACCGTGGGCTTAAATTACCTGACGTATTTTTTCACGCCGACTCGATCAAGCTCATCTTTAATGTATTGATTAACATCCACTTTAATTAAAATGTGGCGCAATTTTATGCTCTGCTGACCGGTATCCTTATCGGTCAATTTTTGTTCTACTTTGACTATATGATAACCGAATTTACTAGTAATCAATTGATCGTAAACTGTACCGGTGGCAACGCTAAATAAAGAATCTTCCCAACGAGGATCAAGCTGGCCTTTTACTACCCAACCCAAATCGCCGCCAATATTTACTGTCGCCTCATCATCAGATGATTGAGCCGCTAAAGTTGCAAAATCCACTTCCTTATTTAAAGCCATTTGTAAGACATTATTAGCCTTGTCTTTAGCCGCTTTAGTCAAGGCAACGGAATCATCACTAATAATTATCTCTTGTAAAGCTTCCCGTTCCAACATCGGCCATAAAATCTTACTCTTAAACTGCGCTAAATTCAAACCGTAAAAATCCTTAACAGTCTTTTCTATCGCTTGAGCGCTGCCAGATTGACTGATCAAAGAATTAATTTGCTGATTGACTGTTTCCTCAATCACGGGTTTTTTATAAGACGCTAAACGCTGACGTACCAAAGCATTGGCCGCCAGACGATAAAAAACCTTATCTGACATGTCTTGCCATTTTGACAAATCAGGCAAACCCTCGCGTTTTTGTGTCAAAGAAGCCGGCAATAATCTTAAATCATCATAATAGTCAGCTAATGAAATGTTAGCGCCGGAAACCTGGCCGGCCGGCAACATGAAGGCCTTAGCCACCTGATAGCTGAAACTATCCTTGAATCCTAACTTATAAATACCAACAACATCAAATAATAATACTAATATTAAAGCCACGAC
>Ga0172370_10009319_pt1 | contig 11509 bp, 9 predicted proteins | sample LakKiv5m_FD_114538 | JGI IMG/M metagenome (GOLD analysis project Ga0172370, IMG submission 114538) | Freshwater microbial communities from Kabuno Bay, South-Kivu, Congo - kab_022012_11.5m | ecosystem: Environmental > Aquatic > Freshwater > Lake | place: Democratic Republic of the Congo...
CCTTTTCAATTACGAAAAGCTATCGATGCTAAACTTAAGAAAATTTTTGCTATCGCAACCCTTAAAAAAACATAACCTAGCGAAACCCGTATGGTTAGGTTTTAATGTGAGTCAACGGGGACTGGCGGCAGGAATTAAGTAACGCAAGAATTAAGTATTATATCCCTAGAATCCTATATTTACGTCGTAAAAATCACTTTTTATTCTATTACTTTCCAGCCATCAAGATCACCGGGCAAATATAATTCATGATGTAAATAATATTTAATCGCAGCCCTAGCAGTTTTGAATTTTTTTTTACCTTCGTCTGAAATTTTCAACAAATCTATAGGGTGTGAGTAACGATAATGACAAATAAATTCTTTTTCACTTATTTTTTCAATAACTAACAAATCACCAATTAACATTCCGTCTTTTTTCTCAATCCACAACACGGGAAAGTATTTATGGGATTGTAAATATTCCGATATAACCTCAACACATTCATTGATTCTTAAAGGTTCATGTGGCCACAAACCTTTTTCAATGCGTGTTGACATATCCATATGACCGCCTTTTAATAAAAATAATAATGTTTGTTTATCCATATTATCCTAAAGATTTTACTCAGGCATATAAAACCAGTCTAATCGCACTTTATCTGGGTTGCTTGGTATAATTTCAGTAGCTCCACCAGTATTTTGAGATGCATTATGACTCGCGGGAGCTGATCCAGAAGTATATTTCCCCTCAACCCTTCCTTTAACTACCCAATCTGGTTTCCCTGAATTTTCCGCGGGAAGACCATATTTCTGTGCATAATTGGGGGCAGTCAATGGATTTTCTGGCGCCCATTTAGGCCCTTTAACATTACTATTCCCAGCAAATGTTCCTTGACGATAAACTATAGGTCTAGTGCTAATACCGCTAGAAGTGCCGATAAGTCCTATTTGTAAGGCAAAATCCAGACGGTTTGTTTCAGAGATTTGTTTTTGTATATCCTGCCACAGCTCTTTCCATTCGCCTCTGGTAATTGCTTTGCCTATTAACTGCCAACGTCTCCAGATTGCTTTCCAGGCGGGCTCCTCACACAATCCCCACAAATCCACAAAGTTTATAGGGTCGTTACTACAATACACGTAAATATTCGGTCCGTCAACCATTCCTGAAGGATCTGGAGTGATAAAGCGACCTATCCTTGGGTTGTAATAGCGCTTGCCAAAGTAAACCAATCCTGTCTTATCCTGCTCTTTGGTTAGGAATTGGCGGTTGTTGGGGGTTGTGCCGGTTGATTTAACCACATTTCCAAAACTGTCATACACATAGGAATTTATTTTTGTTGCGGAAGGATTTGAAGTTTCAGTTACGCTGCCTTGCGCGTCATAATGAAAATACATATCAGATGCACCAGGGGCTGTTCTTTTTATTATTCCGGATATTCCTCCTCCTGCTGCGGGATTACGCACATAACTTCTATTTGTTGAGCGCGAAGAATTTCTTTCGATAATTGCGTTTGAACCGTCATAAAGAAAACTTGTCAAAATTCCGGAAGAATTAACTTCTACTCTATTACCCACCCCGTCATATTTATAAATTTCGTTTAGGCTTTGCCCTGTTACCTTATTAAGACGATTAAATGAATCGTAATAATAATTAGTAGCGCTTCCTGAATTCGGCAGCTCTTTGATGAGATTTCCGTTTAAATCATAATAATAAGTAATATAGTTTGACCCAGTTGTTTCTTTTGTAAGCTCATTTAGCTGATTGTAGGTGTAAGCGGTAATTATGCCGGATTGATTCTTAGTAAGCCTGTTTCCTGCTGCGTCATATGCATAGGTTATCTGATAAGGATTAACGCTTGCGGTACGTTTTTCCTGGGTCAGCCTGCCAAGAGCATCATAAGAATAGTCAATTGTGCTATCCAGGGTTTTAGTTTTTATTTTTCTGTAAAGCTTGTCATAGCTATAAGTAAATTCAGAAAGCTTAGTGTACGGGCTTACTGATTTTTGGTTTACTACTTTAGCCACGCGGTTTAAGGTGTCATATTTATAGATAACGCCTGTTTTATTTGGATATAAACAACTTGCTAAATTGCCGTATTTATCATAAGTGTATTTAGTAACCAGGTTTTGCGGGTCAGTTATGGTTAAAAATCTGTTAGCTGCATCGTAAATATATTTAGTAAGTTTGCTGTCAAAATCTATCATAGTTTTACGATTGCCAACTAAGTCATAAGTATATTTGATTGTATCGGCTGATTGCGGGCCTTCAATTTCAAGAAGTTGCCCAATTGCATCATAGCTGTAATAAGTGGTTCCCTGCCAGTCAAGCATAGATGTAATTCTGCCAAGACTGTCATAGGTATAGCTTATGCTTACGTCAGGGCTATTTAAATTTTCAAGGCGATTAAGCTCATCGTATACATAGGTTGTAGTTTGGCCTTTTGGGTCTATTTCTTTAATGCGGTTTGAAACCTTATCGTAAAAATACTGCCATTTATAGCTGGCAGCGTCGGTTTTGGAAATTACGCGGTTTAACTCATCGTAGCTAAAGTTGGCTGTATTATTTTTCTGGTCTTTTATGGAAATAAGATTGCCTTCTGTGTCGTAAGTATTGGTTATCACTCCCCTCAAAGCATCAGTAATTGTGCTTATCTTGCCTACTACATTGTATGTATAACTTGTTTTACGGCCGAGCGCATCGGTTTTACTGGCTAAATTATCCACTGCATCGTAAGCAAAAAGATTGGTTGAAGCTTTATCAGGCAAAAGTATTTTTATTAGGCGGTTTGTGCTGTCGTAATAATACCTGGTTACATTACCCCTCGCATCGGTTGAGGTTATTTTATTGCCCAAAGCATCGTAAGTGGATTTGGTGGTTATGCCAGCTAAATCCTTTATGCTTGCGACGTTACCGTATTTATCATAAGTAAAATAAATTTTTTTACTGTAGGCATTGGTAATTGCGCTTACCAGGCCGCCTGTGATATATCGATAAGACGTTGATGCATTGAGGGGGTTAGTAACTTTGATCAAATTGCCTTTGCTGTCATAGTAATACCTAGTAAGGTTGTTCAATGCATCTGTTTTACTGGTTACGTTACAGAATGTTGGCTCATAAGTAAGATTGGTTATGTTATTAAGCGGGTCAGTTAGCTTAATTAAATTACCCTTCGTGTCATACTCCATTCTAATCGTGCGGCCTAAAGCATCTGTTTTCGAGGTGCAATTTAGGTTTTTATCCCAGGTTGAAGCTGTAGAGTTTCCTAAAGCATCTACTATTTTTGTAATCTGAAAGTCAGTTGAATAATAGGAAGTTGTCTGATAGCCTTTTGAATTTACAGATATAGTCCGCGAATATTGCGGCTGGAAAGTTAGAGTTACTTTCTCGTAATTATTTTCTCCTGAAGAACCAGTGCAGCGGTCGCTTGAATCATAGGTAAAGGTAACCGCCTTTGCATTGGGCAGAATTTTTTTGGTAAGATTATGGTTTGAATCATAAATATAGGTAAATTTATTGTTTAACGGATCAGTTACAGTTATAAGGTTACCGCTCGCATCATAAGTATACTTATAAACCCTACCCAGTGGGTTTGTGACTGAAACTATTTTTCCTGAAGCGTCATATGCGAGAGTATTTGCGCGGCCAACTGCATCAACAATTTTTGTAAGCTGATTGGATGCGTTGTAGGTAAGCGTTATAGTATTTGAATTACGGTCAACTACTTTAGAAAGTTTTCCTGCTGTGTCAAAATAAAATTGCTCCCCTGTTTTTAAGCGCCACACATACCCGGTACTATTTTTAGTAAGCGTTGAATACTCGCCTCTCTGGCTTGTAAAGGTATTATCCAAGTTATCCGTAAATACCAATTCTCTGCCCTGGCCGTCTCTGATTTTTACGAGTTTATTGGTTGAGTCATAGGTTAAGAAAATATTATAGGTGTGCGTCCAGCCATAGCCTAAAGGCCCGGAATAGCTGTCGCGGCTGTTGTAGGTGCGGGTAAAATCAAAATCAATTCCTCTTGCAGGTATATTAAAATCGGTTGTATTAACATACATATTGCCGGTTGTGACATAGATAGGATCACCGGTCGTCTGATTGGGGTTTTTCTCCTTGCCTCGCGCTTCGCTTTCTTCGGTTGCATTCCCCTGGCCAGGTTGTATTGCAAATGCCCAAGTCGCAGGTGTTGAATCAATATTTCCATCATTATCTTTGGCAGCAACGGAAAATTTATGGCTACCCTGGGTAAGATTTGAAAAGCGAACGCTAGACAGAGTAGTATAAGCCTGCGGCTGAGAATCAAGCCGATAATAGAAACCGGCAACACCGTTACTTGCATTTCTGGCTTCAAAATTAAATGTTGCCGTAGAGCTCGTTCCGCTCGCCGGTGGGCCTGAAGTTATCACTGTATTTAAGGTCGGCGTAGGCAGCGGTAAAATATATGGGGCCGTGACAGAGCCTGTTTCTTCCCTATAAACAGTTTTCAAATAAACACTTTGCCCTGGTTGTTGATAATAATACGATTCGCTGTAGCCCGTATATGCTAGATTCATCGTACCTGTTAAATGAGGCGGGCTGACAGTACCTGTGAAATTATATACAAAAGTTGCTTTAATATAATACATATCATCCTTCGGATATGTAAAAACAGTTGTTAGCTTAAGGGTAACGTTATTATTGGTTACATTTCCGGTTAATGTATACGTCCAGGTGCTGGCATCGCCGCCTGAAGTTATACCAATTCCATAAAGCGTGCCATCTGGATTTTGCACGACATCGAGGTCGTAGGGAGTATACATATTGCTGAGCTTGTCTTCCACCCTGACAGATTTAGTGCCATCGCTATATTCAGAGGTATACTTTATGTGATGATTTACGTTATTAAGGCTAATTTCTCCGTGGTAGTGTCCGGATGCGTCAAAGTCAGCAGCTGAGGAATAATTAAAAGCAGGCAGGCAGGAAAATAGAACAAGAAGAGCGAAAATTATTTTTATTTTTGACGAGAATAGATTGGATAATCTTTTCATCGTTTAACCTATGATTCTTTGTAGCACTTATTTGATGATTTGTCAAATATTATTTTTACTTTTTTCAAATTGAAAATATTGGGCTTTTTGCAGATTCGTAAAATATTATTGACAATCACGCAAAAATAAGTTACACTTTTTATACACAGATGATCACAGGCTTGGAAGCAGATGATCACAGATAAATTTTAATGTAATTGAAAATTTGTATTTCTATTTTATTTTTTATCGGCGACCATCTGTTTTGCATCTGCGATTATCTGCGTTAAACAAGTACTAAAATGAATATAGGCCCAGTTATCAGAAATTTACGCAAAAACCAAGGGTTAACCTTGGCACAACTTTCAGAATCAAGCAAAGTTGCTCTTGCGACTTTAAGCCGCATTGAAACCGGAAAAATGACCGGCACTTTAGAATCACATATGCAAATTGCCAAAGCATTTGGCCTTAGCCTTCCTCAATTCTATAGCGAAGTAGAAAAGCTTAAATCCAAACAAACCGAACCAGAAGAAGAATACCGCGCCAATATGTTCGTGCACAACAAAGATGCTTCCTCCACTATTTTAACCAAAGATATCTTTAATAAAAAAATGCTACCGATATTAATTGAGCTTAAAAGCGGCGGAAAAACGCAAAAAGAAGAATTAAAAATTGGCGCTGAAAAGTTTATTTATGTTCTTAGCGGACGCATAGAAGTAACAATAGACACAAACAAGGAAATCCTAGAAAAAGGTACTACGCTCTATTTCGATGCATCCCAACCGCACTATTTTAAAAATATAGGGAAAAGCGAAGCAATATGTCTTTGTATAGTTACACCGGTGAGTCTCTAGGCAGATGTAACACGTAGCACGTAACAGGTAGCACGTACAGAAAGGGAAGAATGCAAAGTTATAGAGATTTGGAAATATATAAAGTTTCTCATCAGATTGCACTTGATATACATAAGATGAGCATGGAACTTCCCAGATTTGAACTACACGAAGAAGGCTCGCAAATACGTAGGTCATCGAAAGCCGTATCTACCAATATCGTGGAAGGATTTGGGAGAAAACGTTATCGCCAGGATTATATTAAATTCTTAATATATGCACATTCTTCTTGCGACGAAACACAGGAACATCTTAAATATCTTTTTGAAACTATGTCCCTTAAGAATACCGGACTTTTTGAAAACTTGTCAGAACAACTTAATAAATTAAGCAGAAAAATTAATCGTTTTATTCAAGCAGTAGAATCTCAATTATAACTTTAACAACGTGCTACCTGATACTTGTTACGTGATACATTATAAAACTCATTATTGGAGGTACTTATGAATACACAAAAAACAATCCTCATCTGTGACGATGAAGAAGGCGTCCGGGAATCGCTAAATCTTATTCTTGGTGAAGAATATAAACTTGATTTTGTGAATAACGGCAATGAGGCTTTACAGTATCTTTCAAAAGCTAACCCTGATTTAATTATTATGGATATAAAAATGCCGAAGAAAAATGGCCTTGATGCACTGAAAGAACTGCGCCAGCAAAAACCAAAAATAAAAGTTATTGTGGTTACGGGCTATCAAAGCGTTGAAACAGCTGCTGAAGCAAGTAAATACGGCATCCTTGAATATATCACAAAACCTTTCGAATCATCCATGGTCAAGCAAACCGTCCAAAAAGCTCTTCGTTAGCACAAGAATTGCCACGAATAAAAAAACAAATATCCACGAATAGATGAATAGAATAATATCTAATAATGGATTTATCTCTTGTTTGGAAAATTCGTGGTAATTCGTCCCAGATTCGTGGTCATTCGTGTATAACATGAACTACCTCCTCCTAAACTTCATTATCGCCCTATGGATTGAAACTTTAGCTACTTTATTTTTCGGAATATTCTTGCTTATCAAAGGTACAGAAAAAAGTCATAAACTTTTTGGCTTACACACCCTTAGTGTTTGTTGGTGGAGTTTTTGCGAGATTCGGCTAATATCCTCTACTAACTATGAAACCGCATTATTTTGGGGACACACCATGTTTATTGGCATATTTCTTATATCAAATTTTTTCTTTCATTTTACCATTTCTTTTTTTGGAATAAAAAATAAAGGCTGGGTCATAAGATTTGTTTATTTAGCAAATCTTATATTTATTGCTCTCTCTCCGACAAAATATATTGTTACTGATGTAATGCCTAAATTCTATGTCAGATATTACGCAAGCCCAGGAATAGCTTTACATTTTGCTACTATTCTTTTCTTTGTTTGCGCTTCGTATTCTATATGGAAAATATTCGAAGAATATAGAAATTCGTCCGGAGGAAGACGAAATCAATTAAAATATTTATTACTAAGTATGTTGATGGGATTCGGTAGCGGCAGTGTAAATTTCCTTTTGGTTTATTCTATAAATATCAGTATCTTGCCATTTTTAAGCTACATAGGTAGTCTTTATGCTGGAGTAGCCACTTATGCTATCCTCCGCCATCACTTAATGGATATTAACATTGTCATCAAAAGGACTGCAGTTTATTCTATATTGGTTACACTAATTACTATCATTTACTTTATTATTGTATATATTATGGAATCTCTATTCCGTGGTTTTGTTGGTTACAAATCTATTCCTTGGACATTAGGGGTTATTGCTCTTTTTATTTTAATATTCCAACCACTTAAGAATTTAATACAGTCTTTTGTAGATAAATATTTTTTTAAAACTTCTCAAGCTGTATTGGTTGATGAACTCCAAAAAGCCCAAGAAGAGCTAAAAAGAACTGAGCGCCTTAAGGCAGTGGGAACTTTGGCTGCCGGTATGGCGCATGAAATAAAAAATCCATTAACAAGCATAAAGACTTTTACTGAGTATTTACCAGAAAAATACAACGATCCTGAATTTGTCGAAAAGTTTCATAAAATCGTTTCAATAGAAGTAGATAAAATAAATTCAATAGTTCAACAGCTCTTAGATTTTTCTAAGCCAAAACCATTGCAGTTAAAAGAAGTTGATATCCATCAAATCATCGACCAAACGCTTTCACTTCTCAGTAACAGCCTTATTAAGCATAAAATTATATTAGTTAGAAATTATGACAACTCGCTTCCTCTTCTACGCATAGATCCTAACCAGATGCAACAGGTATTTTGCAATCTATTCCTTAATGCTATCGAGGCAATGAAAGGTGGTGGCAAATTAATCGTATCCACGGCGCAAATTAATAATACTATACAAATAACTATTAGCGATACTGGCAAAGGTATTGCTAAAAAAGACTTGGAACACATCTTTAACCCCTTTTATACTACCAAGGAAACTGGCACAGGCTTAGGTATGTCAATTATTTATGGAATAATAAAGGAACATAGGGGAGAGATCAATGTAATTAGCAGGGAAAGGAAAGGAACAAATGCTATTATAATGTTACCAATAGAGATACCACGAAACTCCTGAACAACTGCAAAGGCACACGAAAGACACGAGCCCTATCCTTCGACTCGTTCCTCTTTACTCATGACTTGGCAACAGCTTGAAATACCACTATTTATAAAACCCCAGTATAGACGCAGTATAGGAACGCTTATATTTTTAGGGGGGGTAATCGATATTATCCGATCTTACAATGGAATAATTTCATTACGACTTCGATTGTCTTAGTTCATCTTTCAACAAGCAGCCCCCTCTAGTCAATTGTCCCCGTAAAATAGAATCAGCGGTAAATAAACCTGCATGCATCGCACCAAACATTCCTTCTCCGGGGAATGTTTTCGCTCCTGTCAGGTACAAACCTTTCATTGGTGTTTTATTTCTAATCCTACCCAAAAGCGCTTGTTTTGGCGAACAATCGATATCATACCATCCCCCTTCTGTTGCTCCAGTGTAACGCTCATAAGTCAGGGGAGTGCTAATTTCTTTAAATAAAATATGTTTACCTAAATCAGGGATAACATTCTGGGCAACCTGAATCATTTTTTCAGATATGTGTTCTTTAAGAATAGCATACTCATCTCGTGTGGTTTTTTTGAAATACTCATATGGAGCAGGCATATAGACCAGATCTAAAACGTGTTTACCGCTAGGCACCAAATCACTGTCTTTTAGGGTTGCGATTGACATACCAAAACCAAAAGATTTTTGATCCATTTTTCCCTGATCGTAAAGGCTAAATTGATGTTCATCTGTATCAAAATTAGGGAAATACATAATACCACCACAAGATAATTCTTCCGACAAATACATATCAACAACCAAATGAACAACCACACCCGAGACAGACTGCACATAATCTTTTACTCTTCTGCTTAACTTTTTAGGAAGGTCTTTTTTCTCGCAAAGATTTAAGAAAGTTTTTTTTGTATCCGCGTTAGAGATAATCTGGTCAGCAAAAAATTCTTCTCTTTTTTTTGTTCTTACGCCTACAGCTTTTTTGTTTTGAAAAATTATTTTATCAACCTCAACGCCAGTCTTAATAATTCCGCCGTATCTATTGAAATTTACTGCAAATGCATCGGAAAGACTTTGAAATCCCCCCTTGGGATACCAAGCTCCGCCCGTATGATAAGACATGAGCATACCAACCATATACAATGCAGAAACTCGTGTTATATTAAGCCCGAGGTATCCCCATCCTGCGCCCATAACTTTCTTTAGTTTATAATCGTTTGTAAACTGAGAAAGGAATCTTTCAAACGTCCAATTTTGATACTTAACAAGCCTTGGAAATATAGCTGGAAAAAATAACATACGAAACCATGAAGGGTCATAATATGTTGATATTATTTCCTTCCATATTAACGCCATTTCTTCTGTGATGCGGTTAATATTTTTTGTCTCTTTAGGAAAATTTTTTTTAAGTTCATTCTTGAACTTCTCAATGTCCACATAACAGGATATAGAATATCCGGCCAGTTTATACAAAAATATTTTTTCTATAGAATTAAATTGGACTTTACCATAAAGATTTAAGTATCTAAATATCCTGTCCAAAGGCGCCCCCTCTTTTAATCCACCGATCACATGGGGAACGTCAAATAGATATCCTTTATGCCGATAAGAACTAACATATCCTCCTATTTTAAAGTGTTTCTCTAAAATCAGCACCTTGTGGCCTGATTTGGCGAGAAAATTCCCTGCTGTCAAGCCACCTATACCAGCTCCTATAATTATTGTGTCGTATTGATTGTGAGTAGACATTTTTACTCAATTCGTATTTACCATTAATCAAGAGACAGAATTCCACCTCATCTTGAGATGAAAGCAAAAAACAAACATCAAAGAACCTAAAAAAAATTTTAGGTGCAACCAATAATACCTAACCTTGTAATAAAAATATTTTATCACAACACCAGAAAAAATCGATTGAAACTATACTGCCACTAGTTAACAAAACATCTATTTTAAGTTAGAATGAGCTCCTAAAAGAAAGGAGGTCATTCTATGCAAAAACGTCATTGGACAAGCCAGGAGAAATTCCGGATAGTCCTTGAAGGTTTATCCGGACAGATTGAGATAACCAAGCTCTGTTCAAAGTATCAAATAGCCCAGACACAGTATTATCAATGGCGAGACCAGCTGTTAAAACATGGTGCCCAGGCCTTTGAAACCAAGAATATCACTAAGAAAGAGCAGCATTTAGAGCAAGAGGTCGTTAAATTAAAAAGAATCATCGGCGATTTAACCGTTGAGTTAAAAAAAAGCGATTACGAGCTATGAGACGCCGGCGCTCGCAATCAACAATCAAAAGAGATTTAGAGTTATTAGCCATGATAGAGCCGATTAAAGCTGACCATCCTCTCTGGGGATATCGCAGGATATGGTCGTATCTTAAATACCGCCAAGGGTATCCTGTTGCGATTAACCGGGTCAACCGGATTATGAAAGAACACAATATGCTGGTTACTCCACAGGTCAGGCTAAAAGCTAAAAGAGGGCCGATAAAACCTAAGCCTGTTGCGGATAGGCCGAATCAGTTCTGGGGTATTGATATGACCAAAATCCGTATGAATACCTGGGGATGGTTATACTTAACCGTAGTCCTTGACTGGTACACCAAAGAAATTGTCGGTTATTCCTTAAGCCTTCAATCTAAAACTGAAGATTGGCTTAATGCTTTAGAAATGGCTATCAATAACCGCTTCCCTTATGGTATCCGTGAATCTCTCAAAGAACAGCAATTATTCTTAATCTCTGACAATGGCTGTCAGCCGACAAGCCAAAGATTTATGATGAATTGCTCACTTTTGGGCGTCAAACAGATATTTACCACCTGGTCAAATCCAAAAGGTAACTCTGACACAGAGCGCGTAATGCGTACCATCAAAGAAGATATTGTCTGGCCGTATGACTGGGATAATCCCTTTGAATTCCAGATTCGTTTAGGCAAATGGATCAATGATTACAATACGGATTATCCGAATCAGGCCCTGGACAATTTAACGCCCAGGCAGTGCTATGAAAACTTTATTAACAAAGAGCTCATTTCTAACTTAAAAAGTGCTTGCTAAACGTGTGGCATTACAA
>Ga0172370_10009320_pt1 | contig 11508 bp, 13 predicted proteins | sample LakKiv5m_FD_114538 | JGI IMG/M metagenome (GOLD analysis project Ga0172370, IMG submission 114538) | Freshwater microbial communities from Kabuno Bay, South-Kivu, Congo - kab_022012_11.5m | ecosystem: Environmental > Aquatic > Freshwater > Lake | place: Democratic Republic of the Congo...
AACAAAATTGTTCCACGAGATGCGGTGCGGCTTCATGGTTCGCGGGATTATTTTGTTATTCATTCTGGACAGGCTGATTTTGAAATTATTCCTGTTTTAAAGATTAAAAATCCCTCTGAAGCAAAAAATATCACTGATTTAAGTTATTTTCACGTTAGTTATGTTCGCGGACAGATTAAAAAAAATCCTAAACTTGCTAATGAAATAAGACTTGCTAAAGCTTTTGCGCATGCGCAGGATTGTTATGGTGCTGAGAGCTATATTAATGGATTTTCTGGCTATGGTGTTGAGCTGCTTATGATTTCTTATGGAAGTTTTATTAAATTTATCGAGGCTGTTGTTAAAAATGACACTAAAAATCAGAAAATTGTTCTTGACCCTGAAAAATTGTTCAAGAATAAAGAAGCAATAATGCAGCAAATGAATGAATCCAAGCTTCTTTCGCCTATTGTTCTTATTGACCCTACATTTAAAGAAAGAAACGCGCTTGCCGCGCTTTCTATGGCGACTTTTGAGAAGTTTAAAACTGCTTGTGTGAAGTTTTTAAAAAATCCATCCGCAGATTTTTTTATTTCTAGGAATAGGCAAGAAGAATTTGATAAAAAATACGGAAAAAATATGATTACTCTGGAATTTTCAACAGAAAAGCAGGCAGGAGATATTGCTGGAACAAAATTAAAGAAATTTTCAGGATTTTTTATTCGAGAAGCCTCTCGGTATTTTAATATTAAAGCAAGTGAGTTTGTCTATGATGAACCTTGTAATCTTGGAAGATTATTGCTTGTTGCTGAGCAGAAAAAGGAAATAGTTTTTCCAGGTCCTCCTGTTGAAATGAAAGAACGCCTACAGGAATTTAAAAAAGAGCATAAAAAAATAAAGATTGTGAAGGGAAAAGCTTTCGCCTATGAAAAATCAGTTAGTTTTGAAGTTTTCTTAAAAAATTTTGAGAATGAGAAGGGCAGTATTATTGCAAGTATGGATGTTGAAGATATAAGATTAATCTAAAAGTGATTGATGATAGCCCAATCTAAGAAATTCTTCTAATTTCTTTTTTGCTTTTGCTTTTTCTTGTTTTAATGAAAGATCGTGTTCTATGTGAGAACCGGTCATGCTATCTGAATCTGCAGTTAAGTTAGTAACATAATTGATTAATTTTGCTAAATAGTTTGTCATTTTTAGGTTAATTTTTTTCTCCGAAATATAAATCAAAAACAGGTGTTTCTGAATTTTCTATTTTATTTATTAAAATATCAAGAATTTGTTTTTGCTGCGCTATTTCATTAAGCCTATTAAGAATAGCAATTTTTCTATTTTGAAGCGCGAGCATTTTTTGTGACATTTTTATTGTTTTAATTAGTTAATTTAATTTTTGTAGGATATTTTGTCATTAATTCTTGTAATTGTCTATCTGCCTTATCAAATCTTTCTTTATTTATTGAGTAATCTTGTTTTCTTATTAGAATATCCTTAAGTCTGTTTGCTTTTAATTCAGAGCCATCTTCTCTTATTCTGTCAACTAATCCATCTCCGTTTAAATCTTGATGAAGTTCAGAATTAAATAATCTGTGGCCTAAACTGGGATAAATTTTAACATCTTGAGAGCCATCTAAATATTTTGTATATTCTACATGACCCGATAGACCTAATGCACGAGACTCTGTGTGATAAGCTGGTTTGTCTATTGTTCTATTATTAAGATAATTATTACAACCTCTTCCTGCTAACAATACTATTCCGATTATGCCGGCAAGTAAGCTTGTGTAGGTTCCAGCAATTTTTAATATTTCTCCCATTTTTATTCACCCCAAACTTGGTTGAATAAATAAACCATGGCGTTTGTGAAAAAAGGTGTGTTGAGCCAGATGGCTGTTTCTTCTTCTGCGATTGCATTTTCTGAAAGATAGAATAAAACCTGTTCTTGGTCCACTATGAAGAATTTAGCATTAATTGAAATTGGCTTTATTTTCATTTTTGTTTTAATTGCAAGTTTTTTTATTTCTGATTCATTTCCTGAAAGAGCGATTTTTACCTTTATTCCGTTTTTATTCAATCTTTGAAATAAAGTAGTAAATAATCTTATTTTTTCTGAAAAATCCCGTGTGCTTGTGCAGATTATAACTTCTTTTGAGGCATTTTCAAGAATTTCTCTTGCATGATTATAAATTGTTGAACGTCCTTTAATTGAGCTGGATAAGTCTTCATGCTTGATTGGTTTCATTCCAGTGCTGTAGATTCCCTCAAGTTCATTGTATTCTGAACTGCCTTTTAATTTTGAAAGAACTTCAACTTTTTCGTTTGCTTCTTTCATAGTGTTATTTTTAAGTTTTTCAAGAATTATTGCAGGTTTAACTGCGATATATTTTGCAGGTTTTCCTATTTTAGATATTGCGAAGCCTTGTTTTTCAAGTGATTCTAATACGTCGTAGGTTCTGCTTCTTGGAACTCCAGATATTTCTGCGATTTCTCCAGCACTTGCGAGACCTTTTCCTAAAAGGGCAAGCCATACTTTTGTTTCATAGATATTAAGATTAAAGTAATCCTTAATTTTCTTTACAAGTTCGGGTTTGATTATCATTTTATTGTGTTTTAGTTTTTTGTTTATTGTTTATTGTTCAGTTGTGTAATCCTCTTCGTTTCTTTGTCTTTGATATACGGTAGTTTTAATTCCTTCTATCCTTGGAATTGGATTATCTGTCTCATCCATAGATCTAAGTAATGCCCATTCAGCGCTATTTCTTGATGCTAAGCCCTGTGCGATTACATGTTTTCTTTCTTCTTCTGAAAGATGCGCCAATAAACTCTCATCAGCTGGTTTTGGCATTTCGCGTTTTGTTCTGTTTCCGAATAAAAAGTTATTGCTTCTTATTGTTTTGGATACAGCTTTATGCGTGTTTTTATATGCCATGTTATTTACTACTCTTTGTAAGAAAAAACCCTTTATAAATCTTATGTTTTTGTTATTCTTATGCAGTGACTACAAAAGAGAAGGTTTAAAAGGGCGCGCGGTTTGTGGAGACTATGAACAAAGATAAACAATCTAAAAATGCCCCCATTTGGGAAAAATATATTGGAAAAGAAGTTGGAATATTTGATGCAGATAGTCCTATTGTTATGGGTAGAATGAGCGCGCCTAATCTTGAAACTAATACTGTTGAATTTCTTCCGGTTATGGCTAATGAACCTGATGATAGACATATGCATTTGGAAACTAAAGTTCCGTTAACTATGGGTCTTGGAATCTTTAAAAGAGAGAGTTTAATTATACGGCCATTTAGAGATGGCTATATTGAAGAGCGGGTGCAGCAGTTAAATCGTTATGCAGATAAGGCTAAGGCTTCAATGGGTTTTAAAGTATAAACTTAAACTAAGCAATAATAATTCCAATTATCATTCCTAAAAATATGCCTGCAGTTAAATAAGGCATTGCAGGATAAGCTTTCTTTTTATTGCTGAAGATTAGCAGTAATGCTAATGCAATGCTTGCGAACAGAGTTACAATTAATGCCAGATAAAGATTATTAAATGTTTTTAAGAAAACACCTGCTGCGATTATTGGAAAAATTACATCGCCACCGCCAAGAATTCCAAGTCCTATTTTAATCTTTTTCTTTTTTATTTCTTTTTCAGGTATTTGCTTGTTCTTGTATTTAAGCTTAAGAAGTTCAATTTTTGCTTTAACTTTTTTGCTGGCATAAGGAATCATAAATCCTCCGAGCAATCCAACAGTATTCATTTGATATTTAGCTATTTTCATCATTACACCAGTATGCCAGACAGCCCACATGTCATATACTGAGATTATAACTAAAAGAAGAGTTATAGTCCAGATATTTAACATTCCAACAAAGATTGCAGCTATTCCCGGATAAATCAATATTTCTGTTAAATTATGGACAATTATATTTTTTCTGAAGACCTTGAAATAAGCAAAAATTGCTCCAATTGCAAGCGCAAAGATGCTCGGATAAATTATTCCGCTTTTTGATGCGAGAACATTCATCGATAGACCGATAGCTATAGATATTACTACGAAAAACCAGCCACGAATAAACCACAAGGATTTTATTTTCATTAATAGAAAAACTAGAAAAATTGCAAGCGCAAATGAACCGATTATGCTGGTTAAAAATTGAATATAAAAGCCTGGCGTTTTTTCTATAGCTTTTTGTTCATCGAATCCATAAGGAATTGCATTTTCAGAATTAAGATAGAAATTTACAACATATAATCCTACGAGCTGAGTTATAATAAAAAGGGTTAGAATAATTAATGTTATTTTTAGTGTGTGTTTGATATTCTCGTTACTTCCTTTATGGTGGTTATAGTAGGAATTGCTTTAAATAGGTTTTGAGAAGATGTTTTAAGTAAGACTTCGTTTATTTAACGATTAAATATTAATAATCTCCCAAACCAAATGCGACTTGTTCAGCTTAAACTTATGCTTACGAATTTATTGCATTACTATTAATCAATTAAACTTATAGAATTATCTCAATCTCAATGTTTCAAGATTTCTTGGAGTATTGGTTTCTATATGATTAAGCTTGTAAATCGTGCTTGCTAAATCTAGACATTTGCTGGCTTCGCCATGATTTATAATAATTCTTTTTGGTCTTGGTGTGCAGCGATTGACAAATCCTAGAAGCTCGTTTCGTCCTGCGTGTGCTGTGAAGCCTTTTAGTGTAATAACTTCAAAGTTTACTTTAATCATTTCTTCTTTTCCTTCTGTTGACATTTGAACTTCTTTTAATCCATCTTGAACTTGTCGTCCTAAAGAACCCGCGCCCTGATAACAAACGAATAAGATGCAATTATGCTTGTTTCCTGCGAATTCTTTGAAATATTCGACCGACGCTCCACCGTTTAACATACCGGATGTTGCAAGAACAACACAAGGGCCTCCTTCAACTACAACTTTTCTTTCTTGAGCAGAACCAACACGCTGAAAAACATCTGAAACAAATGGATTTTCTCCGTTGAATATTTGTTGCCTTAAAGTTGAGCTTAAAAAATCAGGATAAGCTGTGTGAATCGCATTAATATCCCAAATCATACCATCTATGTATATTGGAACTTTTGGCAATAAACCCTGCTTCATAGCTTCGTCAAGAATAATCATGGTTTCCTGCGCTCTTCCTGAGCCAAGTTCTGGAATTAAAACTTTTCCTTTTCTTTCAATAACTTCTTTTATTTTATCTATAAGAAGTTTTTCTATTTCTTCTCTTGCTGGAAGAACATCATCTTTGCTACCGTAAGTAGATTCAATCATAGCTGTTTCTAATCTAGGGAATAGTGCATTAGCTGGATTCAATAATCGTGTTTTTCCGTATTTGAAATCTCCAGCATAGAGAAAATTATGCAAACCATTTCCAATATTAATATGAGTCATCGCGCTTCCTAAAATGTGTCCTGCGTTATAGAAAGTTATTCTAATATCTGGAGCAATATCTGTAACTTCATTATAATTAAGGCAGATAGTATGCTTTACCATTTCTTTTATATCTGTTGAAGAGAATAATGGTTTTGCTGCTTGTTTGTAGGCAACACCGATAAAATCCAGCGCAAGAAGCGCAGCAGTATCTCGTGTCGGCATTGTCATATAAATCGGACCTCTATATCCCATTTTGAATAAGTAAGGAATTAATCCAGAGTGGTCTAGGTGTGAGTGGCTTAGAATTATTGCGTCTATTTCTTCTATTTTGAATTCAGGAACATCCAGATAGGGGAATCTTTCCTCATTTCTCGATGCTGCTGCATCGATTCCGCAATCAAGCAAAATTTTCGATTGAGGGGTGGATAGCAGAATGCATGAACGGCCAACTTGTCTTCCAGCGCCAAGAAAAGTTACTCTAACCCATTCTTCTATTTTTTCAGGATTCCATTCTTGATAGATTTTCTTTCCAATATCATTAAGAAGTTTTTTTCTTTGAGTATTATTTTCATAAAGAACAGCACGGATATTTTCTGTAATCTTGCTGTCTATTGCGGGTGAACGCTGAACTTGGGGTATCCAGAAAGTTCTTTGCTTTATTTCTCTAAGAAGGCTGCCATCTTTTCCTATAACTAATCCTGGTTTTTTTGCTTCAATAACTACAATACTTCTCGGTTGATCGAAAAGTATATTTGTTAATTCTGCTTCAATAGGAATAACTTCACGAATTATTTTTTCAGTTTTTTCTACTGATTCAAGAAGCTTGTCTTCAGCTCGTAACTCAATTCTTTTTTTAATTTTATTAACAATTTCCTTAATTTGACCCTCGCCTTCTTGAAAGAAATTTGGTGAGTCTGTGTATAGAACTATATTTGCGCCTTCAAAGTTCGCACTGCTTACTACGCTTCTTGGTAATTCTTTTGTTATATCTTTTAAAATGTCTGTCATATTTTTGTATTAGTTAATTTTTAATTTTAATAATGTGTAAATCTTGAAATGATTTTGATTTACTCTCTTAGCGCTAAGTTATAAGCAGTTGTAAGTTGTTTTCCACCCTTTAATTTTTCTATAATATCTTAAAACTATAATCTGTTTCTTGCTGTTACTTTAATTCTGATGTAATCTCTTTATCTACAGCCTTATGTATTCCGTCTTTAGTGATTGTGAAAACATCCATGCCATTTCCTGATGCATTATCCCTTTGTGTAGATGATTTTAAAGCTTCGATTGCTAATTCTACTCCTTCTTTAAGTGATAAGTCTTTTTTGTATTGTCTTTCAAGCAAACCAAGTATAAACGGCATTCCGCTTGAAAAATTAGCATCGTAGTCTTCTACTCGCATAATACTTCCTGCTGGCTCAATGCTATAAAGTTCAGTTGTTCCATCTTCATTAAAACCTGCTACAAGTGTTCCTGCTATAAATGGAATCATTGTTGGCTGTCTTATTCCGTTATAGGCAATATTTGCAACAAGATTTGCAGCTTCTTTAACTGAGGGTCGTTGCTTTGTTCTGAGCTCCTTTAATCTTAATTCTGCAGGAACTATTTTTGAAATTCTTTGGGCATCAGCAACACTGCCAGTCCAGGATATAACTAGATAATCATTTAGTTTTATAACTTTTTTGTAGTTTTTGCTTACAATAAGATTTCCAGCAGTTACTCTTCTATCTGCTGCCATAATTAAACCTTCTTTGCAGACAATTCCAAGTATGCTTGTTCCTGTTTTCAGAATATTCTGCTTAATTTCTTCATCCATTTTGCCTTCCATTTTGTAGATTTTTTCAGTATACAAGAATTATTTAATCTGTATATTAGAATTTATAATATTAGGTATTATGGATTATTTATAAATCTTGCGTTTTCGTTTTTTAGAAAACTATTTCTCAATCCCAGTCACGCCTTCGATTTTTTTGAATTTGATTATATTATTGACAAAACCTTCAATTTTTTGCTCGTGGGAGACTAAGATGAGTTGGCGAACATTAAGCTGGTTAAGAACATCACGCATTTTATCAAGTTGGCTGTCTGAAAAACCATCGGTTGGTTCGTCAAGAATAACTAAGTCGCGAGTTTTGATTTTGCTTAATAAGGAATTTATTGTTTGATTAAGCGCAAGGCGATATGCAAGAGCTACGGCTGTTCTTTCTCCACCAGAAAGATTATCATATTCAACTTCATAATCTAATTGCTGAATAATCGGAGAAAAAGATTCATCGAGTCTTACAGTTATGCTGTCTGAAACAAGTATTGAAAACCAATTTGAGAAAAGAGTAGAAAAATCTTCCCGCAGCTTGAGCATAACATTTTTTTCTGTAAATAAAACAAACTGCAGGAACTTATTATTGAGCCAGAATTCAAGCTCCTTCATGTAATTGAGTTTTTTTGCAAGCTCCTTTATTTTTTCTATCTCTTCTTCGAGTGTTTTTATCTGCTTGTTCAAGAATTGTATTTCTGCATTTATTTCTGCTCTTTTAATCATGAAACTATTTTCTTTGCTGATGATTTCCTTTAGTTCTCGGCTTTTCTTTTCATAAAGAATGTCATAAGAAGCGAATTCTTCAAGCAGGTCTTCAATTCCTTCTATATGCTTTTTTATCATGTCAATATCTGCGAATAAAGTCAGCTTTTGTTTCTCCATTGTTTCTATTCTTAGTTGTTTTTCGTTTATGCTTTCAAGCTTTATTTTTAAAATTTCAAGCTGTGAAAGTGACTGTCTTAATGAATCAATTAGTTTTTTTGTTGCTTCTAACTTTTCATCGATTTCTTGCTTCTCTTTTTTAATAATCATTGTTTCTGCTTCTATTGAACGCAGTTCTTGGGTTGCTTTTAGAACAATATTGTGCTTATGTTCATCGTTTACTACTTGAAGGCAAGTCGTGCATTTATCAATAGCTGATATTTTTTCACTAAGTGTCTTTAAATCTTTCATTTTTAGCTCATTGCTTTGAAGTATTGTTATTGCTTTGATATATCTCTCGTTAAATTCTTTTAACATTTGTTCTTGGGTTTTTATTCTATTTTTAGTTAACTCTATATCTTTTTCGCTAAAGGATAGATTTTCTGTTCCTTTAATCTGCTGTTGAAGAAGTTTTATTTCCCTATCGTAAGTAGCAAGAGAGTCTTTTTTATTGTTAAGAGTAAGCTCACTTTTATCTTTTTCATTTTCTAATCTATTTTTTTCATTCATCTTTTTAGTTAGCTCTTCAATTTCAGTTTGTTTTTCTGTCTTTATTTTTTGAATATCTAAGATTTCTTTTTCTACTCCAACTATAAGATTTTTTTGAGAATCAAGAAGAACTTTTTTTTCATTTATTTGATGATTCTTTGCTTCGACATTGCCCATTTCTGCCTCTTTAACGCGAATTTCTTGGCGCATTCGCGAAGTTAATACATTTGTGTTTTCCTCTATTCTTTTGTATTTATCAATTCCGAAAACATGACGTAGGGTATTTAGACGAACATCATTGGATTCCTGAATAATTTGTTTCATCTCTTCTTGGGGCGTATAAACTGTAAATCTGTAGAGGTCATTAGTTTTCTTTGCAAATTCTGGAGGATAGCTTAAAATTTCTAGAATTTTATTTTTTATTTCTGTAACACTACCCTCAAAACGTTCGTTATTTACTGAGATGCAAATATCTGCTTGTGCCATTGATTTTCCACTTTTCTTAAGACTTCTTTCAATAATAACCCTATTTTCATCAACTTCAAATTCGAGAATAACCTGCGATTCTGTTTCATTGCTTCGCATAAGCGAATTTCCTTTTTGGCCGGGTTGCAGACCAAATAATGCGAATTCTACTGCAAGAAGAATAGAAGTTTTTCCGCTTCCGATATCACCCATAAGAAGCGTGCTTCCTTCTGGAAAAACTACTTCTGTTTCTTTATGACTTCGAATATTTTTTATTTTAAGTTTTTTTAGGAGCATAGTTTATTGTTTATTCTTTTATAAATCTTAATTTAAATTTAGCTATTGTAACTGGAGCATCATCTCCTTGCCTATGGGTTTCTTTTGCGGCATATTTTGCAGTTTGGGGTTTATAACAATCTCCAAGCCAGTAAAAAGTTTTGAAGTTAGTGCAGCCAATTTTTGCGCAAACACCATTAAAATCTGAATGTTTTCCATTTACTCGAGGACCATAAAGAGTCTTTTCTGAATAGGTCATAATACTTCCTTGAAAAAGACTTCTGTCATAAACAACAACAAGATTGCCATTTGTAAATTCATCAGCTTCTTGCGGAGATTCTGCTATTTGCATTTCAAGAGTTGCAGGACAAAGTTTTATTTCTTTACTAGAAAGCTTTCTAAATTCATCCATGGCACTATTTATTTCCCATATTTTTTCAAAGAAAGTAAAATCATTTGTTTCTATATTTTCGTAACGTCTTGAAATATTCACTGATTTTCCAAAAAGAGGTCTAAATTGTTCTGTTGCTGTTGTAAAAACATAACCTTTCTTTTTTATCATTTTATCTCCAATCCCAAAATTTTATTTAAATCTGCGAAGAGGCGAGTTTCAAATATAACTGTTTTTTCATCTTCTTGCTTTCCTAAATCGAGTGAATGCATTAACGGAAGAACTAACTCATTAAATTTGTCTGGATTTTCTAACTCATATTGCTTTATTATAACTTCTTCAATTTTATTCATATCACCCGCAGTTATTTTTATATCTGCTATTTTTTCTTCGCTGGATTGAAGTTTGTTTGTATTTTTAAGGAAACTGAAGGCCTTTTTCTGCTCTAAATAATCATCAATTTTCTTATAATCAATATCTGCATTTGTTCCCTGCTTTATTGTTCCTGATAGTCGTAATAAGACAATTTTATCTTTAATCTCGTGCTTGTCAAATTCTGCAATTATTTTTTGTGTTGCAGTTAATGCATTATCTGTTTCAATATTAAAACATACTACTTCTTTTAGTGGAAGCATTATTTTTTTGGCTTCCACAAAACCTTCAACCTGAACGATGTAAAATCTTCCGTAGCATAAATCTTCTAATTCCTGAAAACTATTTGGAAAAATTGGGCCAGAGTATATTGCTGGTTTTTCTTTCCCTTTTTCTCCAACTTTTTCTTCAAAATTAATGTGGAGGTGAGCGAAGGCATAATAATCTGCTTTTGGGAGCCGTTTTAGTGATACTGATTCTATTGGCAGATTTCCTACTGCTTCTGTTATTGAAGTATGAAGCATAAGTATTCTATAATTATTTGTTTCTTTTGGCAGAATTATCCTTTTAATATCTTCTACTTCCATCCCTGATTTCTTTCCCGGATAGCCAAAGATTTCAAAGTTCTTGTATTTAAGCGCGTCAAGATAAACTGCTTTTTCTCCGCCCATTTCCTCTTCGCGATATTTGCAGATTTCGCAGAAACCACCTTTTTCAAGAACATCAAGAAAAGTTTTTCCAGAAACGCTAAAATCGTGCGAGCCGGCTATCATAAACACTTTTATTCCTGCATCCTTCAACTTTCTGAATTCTCCGAAGGTTTGTTTAAGAATTTCTATAGGAGGATAAGCGCTGTCAAAAAGATCGCCAGCCATTAGAATAAAATCTACTCTTTCGCTAATGCATCTGTCTATTGCAGTTTGGAAACTTTTGAAATTAAGCTCCTGAAGCTCTGGCTGTCGCCATGAACCAAGATGACAATCACCCATATGCGCGAATTTTGGCATGATGTAGAAGTCTAACTAATAACTTAAATCAACTCCTCCTGCTCGTTGATTTCTTTATTTAAATTATTAATACCTAATTGGATTTGAAAGTGGGGGATTGCTATTTTAATCGTTGCGAGATTCATTTTACATAGTTCTAATTGCATATTTACAAATACCTCTGTTTTAGTTCTCTCTTTATCATAAAAAAAGGTTTGTTTTGGTATATATAAGAATTCTTATGCTAGAAAATAGATTAAGAAAATGTTCAGGATTTGATTAATACATCTGAATAATGTATCCATAAATCAAACATTGCAGTTAAATCCCAAGCCTGTTTGGATGTATCCACATTATGAGAATTATAAATTAGGGGTTCGGTTAATTCATCCATTTGTAATTTATCTAAACTTGAACGAGT
>Ga0172370_10009323_pt1 | contig 11508 bp, 5 predicted proteins | sample LakKiv5m_FD_114538 | JGI IMG/M metagenome (GOLD analysis project Ga0172370, IMG submission 114538) | Freshwater microbial communities from Kabuno Bay, South-Kivu, Congo - kab_022012_11.5m | ecosystem: Environmental > Aquatic > Freshwater > Lake | place: Democratic Republic of the Congo...
ACCGTCGCCGAGACGTCGTCCTCGGGCCGTGGCGCGCGGTAACCTCGCTCCCAGGACTCGCGGCCCTTGCCCGACTTCGTCGTCTTGACGACGCGCCGCTTGAAGACGACGGCGAAGAGCTGCTCGCCCATCGCGCCGGCCTGCGCCTGCCGCTTGACCTCCTCGCCATCGACCACGCGCCCGCAGCCCTCGAACGGACAGGTCGCATCCCCGCCCGAGACCGTGCCCTCCGACTGCGCCTTGGCGCTCGACACGATCTCGAAGTCGCAGCGCTTCGTGACGCCATCGGGCCGCAGCCGAACGCCCGTCCCATCGGGCGCGAGCCGCCAGTTGGGCGAGAGCGGGATGAGGCCCTCGCAGTAGGGGCAAGTGATGGTGCGGGACCAGAGGTAGCCGTCGACCAGCGCACCGTCGGGCTCGCTCGGAAACACGTCGCGAAACCGAGGCTCCGCGCGCCGCATGAACTCCGCCGAGATCCGCGCGTAGGAGTCGAGCAGCCGTGTGCCGTGGCGTGCTGGCCAATCTACCGTCGCCTTCAAGATCGTCGCCGCGACCGGGTTCAAGTCGTTGGCGAGCGTATCGAACCCCATGCGAACCGCTTCAAACGGAATCGAGCCACCACCGGCCGTCGGATCCAGCACGAGCGCTGCATCGACGCCGACCTTCTTGCCCTCAAGAGCCAACCAGGACCGCTCCTCATCCGAAGGGCAGTAGGTGAAAGCACGCCGGTACCCATAGGGATCGAGGCCAAGATTCTCGCCGGTGCGCTTGGCCGCATCAATCCTGCGCCGCGTGCCCACCGGATCCCCATGAATCCCCACCACCCGCAAGAACTGCGCCCGATCCGCGTCCGCCGGCAGCAGGCTCGCGAGGACGGCCGCCCGGCTCGCCACGAGCGGCCGGCGGGCCCACCAGACGTGGAGGTAGTACGTCGGCGGCAACGCCGTCATGCTCCGGCGCTCGCGCACACTCTCCTCGCCGAGCTCGGCGATGGGCAGCCAGGTCTCGATGAGGCGGCGGGTGGTGTTTGTGGTGGCGGGCATGTCTGGGCCTCGTATTGGCTCTGTTTACGGCGCTGCGCGCGTTCCGTCGGGCACGGGAGTCGTCTGCGTTACGACTGCCGTCTGCGCCAGGACTCGACGGACCGGCGCAGGTCCTCGACGAGGCTTCGCATCTCGACGTCCATGCCACTCGCCTCGGCGCGCCCGACGATCCGGCACACCTCCGTGGTGGAGCGAGAAAGGCTGTCACACAGCGCCCGCAAGCGCTGCTTCGCGATCTCGGCCGGTCTGCCGCCGATGCCTGCAAATACGCGCTCGAACTGCACGAGATTGCGTTGCAGCGCACCTGGCTCCAGCCCGAAGCGCTTCTCGTAGTCCGTTGTGCTGGCCTGAAGCATCGACCAAATCCACTCCTCGGGTCGCCCGCCAGGCAAATGCAGCACGGTTGCGTCGCCAGTGGCGGCACGCGCGGCGCCTTGAACATCGGCGGCGCGAGCGCGCTCATCCCCGTCGAGGACGAACACAAAGCGGTCGAGGTCCTGAAACTTGGCGAGCGCCCGCGCGTGCGAGGCGAACTCCGAGGCTCCCGTGTCTCGTCCGATGTCCACACTGGTTGGGGCAAGCTGCAGCTCGGGGATCAGTTCGTCGAAGACGCCTCTGAGGATCGCCTCGGCCACCTCGTCTTCGCAGAGGATCGAGATCTGGTCGCGCGAGCGCCCATACAGCGCGCGTTGCATCACGTCGCGATGGGGCGGCAGAACCCGGACGTTGCCGTCCCGCCTATCGAGGAATACGCGGCCCTCGAGCGGAACGCAGTCGAGCACCACCGGACTGTGCGTCGCGACGATGATCTGGAGGTCGTTCCGGATCGCGAGCCACTGAAGTTCGAGCATGAGGTGCTGCTGCGTGAAGGGGTGAAGCCCGGAGTCGACCTCGTCGATTAGCACGAGCGCGTTCCTTAGCGAGGCGATCGCGTTGGCGAGCCGAAGCACGGCGCGCTCCCCTGACGACATGTGGAACTCCGAATATCGTGCGCCTCCTTCGTCACGCCGCGCGGCGAACAGGAGGTCGCGCCCCTTGCCCATCACCAAGTTCAGCGTCTCGTACTCGCCGGGTAGGATCCGAAGCGCGAACGCAACCACTGCAGGGTCGATGGAAGTTGTGCGAAGGTCGTCATCGCGCCCGATTTGCAGGACGCTCCGAACCTCCGCGGGGTTGGTCAGGTTCGCCAGCGTTCTCAGGTAGACGTCACGCCGTGGCTGCGAACCGGCCTTCTGCCCGAAGAAGCTGCGACTCCAGTTGCTGTGCTTCCCCCACCGCATGCGACTCGCCACGCCGGACTCTGAGTAGTCGTAGTCGATCTCGACCACGCCCAGCGTATCGCTCGGCAGTGCGTGGTCCGTTGGCCGAAAGCAAGGGAACAGCGACGATGGGTAGTAGTTGCTCTTGCCGGAGGGGGCCGCATACGCACATGCCGCGGCGAACAGGACTGTGGACTTTCCGCATCCGTTGGAGCCCGCGAGCACGGTGACAGGGAAGGGAAGCGCGACGGTGAGGCCGTCCATTCCCCGAAATCGGGAGATACGCACTCGCTCGAGATAGGCATGCATTTGGGACTTCTTGTTTCGAAGATTCTCCCATACTTCTCGGAACTTCTTTTCGAGCATCGCTCCTCCTTGCTCTTGTTGCCGCCATCGCGCCACGTCGGCATTTCCACGATACCGCACTCGACGCGTCCTGCCCACCGTCGACTCGGGGGCGAAACCTACGCCCCTGCGCCATCGCTTCGCCCAATCCACGTCACCTCAACGTCGTAGCCAAGCCCCTTCGCGAGCAGGAAGAGGCTCTTCGCGTTCAGGCCGCTCGCCGTGTTGAGCCACCGGCTGACCTGCGTCGGAGTGGCGCCGATCCGACGCGCCAGCTCGCGTTGAGACACCTGTGCGTCCTCCATGCGACGCTTGAGCTCGACCAGGAAATCGAGCACCTGCACACCGGCATCGAGGCGCAAGTGCTTTGGCGAGCCGGCCGCAGCCCCCTTCAGAAGACCCGTGACGTTGACACCGCGGACCACGACCTTGCTCATGGCGGCCGAGTGTAATCATTTTTGACAACGCCGTCAGCCCCCCCGGCCAGCTTTTCGGCCACCAGGCTGCGGATCCGTGACAAGGAACCTGAGCGCCATCAGCACGCGCCGCGGGTTCTTGCGGTGCATCGCCATCCCGAGCCAGTACGCCGCCTCCTCGCGGCCCATGATCTCGATGCCCTCGACACACGCCCGCATGCGCTCGCGGTCGCGCATGGGCGCGAGCACGCGGAAGAGCAGGCCGACGACCAGCGCGGTGTCTTCCGACAGGCGCAAGCGCCGCTCGTCGCCGAGCGCGAGACCGCCGAGGTCGAGGCCTTCGCGCGCGAGGCGGCGCAGCAGGCGGTGCTCGATGAGCGAGAGGTTGCGGCCCACGAGCCCGGCGATGCGGCGCGGCGCCGCGAGGCTCGGCGTGGCCGGCGAAGGGAGCTGGAAGATCTCCATGCGGGTCGTGCCTGCGCCGACCTCCATCACGCGCAGCTCGTAGATCGGCAGCGCATGCGCTGGCTCTGCGATGGGACGTGTTCGCGACCGCGTGCTCATGTGGCCTCTGCGCTGGCTTCGACGAAGGCGGCGCCGGTCGCAAAGCGGGTGAGGCGTTCGGTGAGCCTGTCGGGCTCGGGCCCGTCGAGCACAAGGCCCGCCGTGAACTTCAGGTCGAAGCACAGCGTCGCGTCGCGATCCTTGGCGGCGCGGAGCTGCGGCTCGAGGAAATCGCGCACGGGCAGGGCATCGTTGGGCGTGCCAGAGAACGTCAATTCGACTTCGCTGCCTTCCGTTGTCTTGTAGCTCACCTGCATCAGCACGTGCTTCTCGGCGTTCGGCACCGAGCCGATGGCCGAGATCAGCTTGAAGGCGTCCGCCGCGTCGAAGAGGCGCAGCGTCACGAGGCCGAGCGCCGGGATGCGGCGTGAACGCGCCTGCTCCCACAGGCGCGTCAGGGCCTCGCGCAACGGGCCCTCCGCGCTGAGCGTGTCGTGTCGCGGCGGCTCGGGCTGCGTCTTCGGCTTCTGCGTCGAGCCGCCATCGGGCGCCTTGTGACCCGAGCCGTCCGGCTTGCGCGTGGTCTCCTCGGGCGGCACGCGAGGGGGCGGCACGACGACGGGTCGAGGCCAGATGCCGTGATCGGCCGCGAACTTCGCAGTGTAGACGAGGGACTGCTCGTCGATCTGGATCTCGGCCGCCGGATCGCCCTTGCCCCAGAGCAGCGCGCCGCTCTTGTAGACATACTCGCCCTGGTCGATGCCGAGCCGGATGCCCTTGTAGAAGACCTGATCGCCCACCAGCATCGGCAAGGCCGGATCGCGCCGAAACTCGCTTCGCAGGGCGGCGGTCGTGATCTCGCCGCGCTTGAGCGGCGTGCGATCCCGCACCCACGTCGGTGCGTCCGGCTGGTCTTCCGATTGGCGCAGCTTCTTGTTGTCGACGAGCGCGCGCACGACCTGCCGCTGCCCGTCGCCGGGGCGCTCCGACGCGCTCTGCACCTCGATGGCAACGTGGGCGAGGTCCACGGGCGCGCCGTCGAGCTTCTGCTTCGAAGGGAAGAAAAGGTGGCGGTAGCACTGCTGAATGGCGAGCGCGATCTTCTGGTCGGATTTGCGGTGCTGCTCGCGGACCGTGTCCTGCTGGTGCTCCGCGAGCTCTCCGATGCGCTCGGGCCGCAACAAATCGGCGAGCGCGAGGCGTCGCACGACCTGCTTGCGCATCTCGTCCTTGAGCCGCGCGTCCGCGACCAGGAAGCACGCGTTGTTCAGGTGGCGCCGAAAATCCGTGCCGGCGGAGCCCTTGAAACGAAAGATGCGCTCGACGAGCGCGGGGATAGTCACGACATCCCCATCCACCGACTCAGCGTCATAGCCGATGAGGCAGAGCAGCGGCCTTCCATCGCCGAGGTCGTCCGGCACGTCGTGCGGGCCAGCTGCGAAGGGCACGGCGTTGAGCGTGGTGCCGTCGAAGAGCGTCCGGATGCGATCGTTGAGCTGGGCCCGCGCCTCGCCGGGGTCGACCTGCTGCTCCTGCCGGCGGATGATCTGCGTGAGGTTGGCCTCGGTCAGAAATCGCAGTGGCACGTGCGGCCGATCGTCGAGGTACGCGGAGGTGGTCACGAAGCGCTTGCGCGCGTCGTCGATGAAGCTCGGGTCGAGCGCCGGGCTCAGCAGGGCAAAGCGCAGCTCTTCGGGCGTGCAGCCCTTGAGGTTCTCGTTGAACGCGAGCGTATGCAGCAGGACCGTGCGCGCGACGTAGGTGCCATAGGGCGGCAGGCCAGCGTAGTGGCGGGCGTCGAGCTCGGCCCCGAGGGCGGGCTTGGCGGCGTCCATCGTCGCCACGTCGTTACGGATGGCAGGCTCGAACTTCGGCAGGCCGAGGCGCGTGAGGATTTCGGCTCGGATGGCCTCACGGCCCGGATCGACGTGGTGGAGATGGATCGCCGTTGTGTCGGTGGGGCGACTCTCCCACAGGGCGCCGACCGTTCGCGCGAGCAGCCGGAGCATGCCGCGGACTCGCTGGAAATTGCCCAGGGTCGCGAGCTTGTCGGTGAGCGCGGCAAGGAGCGCCGGGTGGAAGGGATACGATCGCGCGAAGTCGCCCGACCAATCCGATCCGACCCGTGGTGTCGGGAGCGCGTCACGGTGCGCCGACCAAAGCGCACGGTAGGCCTCGACGACGTCCGCGGCGCGCGGCTCGTCGATCGTCGAGAACAGCCGCCGGCGCAGGACCTGCGCGGTCTCGTCCTCAGCCGTGGGATCGATGAGCGTCGCCTTGCGCGCGGCCACGCTCTCCGCCTCGGCGAGCCACTCGGCGACGAACACGTTCTCGTCGGCGTAAGCGTCGGTCGCCTTGCCCGACTTGCCCACGGCCAGCGTGAAGACGAGCGCCGCACCCGGGCTCGACTCGACGGCCTTGAACAGGCCCGTCAAGAAGGCCGTGAGCTGCTCGCGGGCGCCGCTGACGTTGCGGATCTTGCGGAGGTAGACCGACAGCTCGTCGAGCAAGATGAGCGCCGGTCCGCCGCCAAAGAGTTCCCGGATGGTCTCGGCGCCGGGCGCTACGCCCGCCTCGTCGCTCCGTCGGATGCGCTCGAACCCGGCGCGGCCCCCAAGCGCAAAGGCGAGCTCGCCCCAGGGCGTATGCGCGAGCAGATCCGAGTCGAGCCGGCGACCGTTCATGGGGTCGGCATTCTCCCCATCGAAGGCACCGACCCGAACACCGGTGCGCGGAAGCAGTTCCGCGGAGATGAACTCGCCCGCATTGGGAACACCGTCCAGGCCGCGCGCCGCGTGGACGAGCGCGATGAGCGCGTGCGTCTTGCCGCCGCCGTACTGCGTGTCGAGGCGGAAGATCGACGAGGACTCGCCGCCGCGCCCTGACAAGCGCGTACAGACGTTGCGAAGAAGCGCGCGCAGGCCGGCGGTCGGATAGGTGTTGGCAAAAAACGTCGCCGCGTCTCGGTACTCCTTCGTGGCCGAGCCGTTGATGACCTGGGCGAGGTCGGCCGCGAAGTCGCCCTCCGTGAGCACGCCCCGGCGCACGTCGTCGCGCGGGACACAAAGGTCGAAGATCGATGGACAAGAGGCGTTCATGCGTCGGGCTCCTCAATGGCGCGCGGGTCGATTCGAAGCGGGGCGCAGACTAGATCGCACCGGCACGAGCGCACAAGGCGGCGCGTCACCCCTGATCCGCCGCTTTCGGGCCAACTCGGCGTCGCCTCGTCGGTTTTCTCCCTGCGACGTACGAGAGTACGTCTCAGTCGAGAACCTCCTTGCTCCTTGATTTGGCCTCGAATTCGGCGGCCAGGGCCAGAATCCGTGGTCGATACTGATAACCCGGAACAGCGCCAGAATGGCCACTGACCACGCCGTCGAGACGCAAAACGGAGCCCGCCGCCGGGCGGGCTTGGGGACAGCCCGGATCGGCTAGCCGGCGGTTTCAACCGCTCGGCGTCTCGAACGACTCGGCCTCCCCACCGATGTCCAACCCACCGCCGCACAGCTCTCCCACCTCCCGCCGCCACCGCCGTGCGCCCGCCCCACGGACCGCCGCCCCGTCACACATCGCCGTGCATACCGAACCACCAGCCGCCCCCACCGCCAAGCGCCCAAAACCCGCCCCGTCGCACCCCGCGTCAAATGACGTTGTCGCGAATACGGGTGCGATGTCAATGGATTGGGCGTCGGTGCGCCAAAGAAATCGACCCCCCTTTCACCACCCCGTCCGACGCCAGCCACTCACGGCAAAAACCGCTCCTCCACAATCCCATACGACGACGGCCGCAGCTCGACGATCGTCTCGAGCGGCATCGTGAGGTGCGGACACTCCTCGGGCGGCAGGTCCACGAAGTAGGCGTAGAGCGCCCGCAGGACCGCCTGATGCGCGATGACGACCACTGGCTCCCTTTGGCGCTCGATCTCGATGAGCACCGGGTCCAGCCTCTGGATGATGTCCTGGTAGGACTCGCCTCGCGGATAGCGGTAGCGCAGCTTGTCCGCCGCTCGCGCCGCGTACTCGCCGGGCATGCCGTCGCGGATCTCTTCGTAGGTGAGTCCGTCGCAGATGCCGGCGTCTATCTCGTCGAGCGCGCGCGACGTCACGGCGGGCCAGGGCAGCAGCGACGCAGTCTGGATCGCGCGTCGCAGCGTGCTCGTCATCACCGCTGGGCGGGCGTTGGCGGGCATCCTGTCGGTCAGGAAGCTGGCGAGGCGCTCCGCGTAGGCGACGCCGCGCGGGCTCAGCGGCGGGTCTCCGCCGATGCGGTGCTCGGGGTTGAAGAGGCTCTCGCCATGGCGCGTCAGCCAGATCGGGCGTCGCACGACGTGGAGGTTCATCAGGAAGAAGACGAGGCGGCTCGGGATGTAGCCGCCGATGCCGTCGACCACGACGCGGCGACCGACGTCCGCTATCTGGATGTAGGCGCCTTCGTCTTTGCTGACGGGTTCGTAGATGCGCTCGTAGTGCGCGATGCGCTGTCGAAAATCGTTCACCGCCAGGTCGGGATCGAGGCCTGCATAGTCGGGCGACGTGAGCTTCGTCTCGCGGATGTTGGCCTCGATGATCACGGGGTCGTCACAGGTCGTCTCGATGAAGACGACGCGAACCCCCTCCTCTGCGCAGGCCGCGCGGATGCGGTCGCGGCGTTGTCGCATGGAATTCGTCGCGTCGTAGATCGCGACCTCTCCGCCGTGGCGGAACCAGTCGATCATGTCGAGCAGCGCTTCGTGCGCGACGCGCGTGAGGAGGCTGCGCGCCTCTTCGTTCTGCGCGTCGAAGAACTGATGCGGCTGCCCCGCGCCGAGCGTGTTGCGCCGATAATCTCCGACGTTGAACACGCGCGTCTTGTGCCCGAGCCAGCTGAGGTAGCGCGCCGACTTGCGCGCGATGTAGGTCTTACCGCGCGCCGGCAATCCCACCATGACGAGCGCGATGCGCTCCCGCCCCGCGAACGCGATCTCGTTCATGGCGTGTCCCTGCCCCGTCGATCAGGGCTTCCAGTTGCGATCTTTGAACGCGCCGATGCCCGTGTACTGGCTCGGATCGTTCAGCTCCTTGAGCGGCAGGATGCCCGGCGCCTTCCACGTCGCGCCGAGGCGCACCCAGATCGGATTCGTGATCGCGTAGGGTCGCACGTTGCCGACGACCATCTCGTTCGTGTTGATGCCGCCGCCGATCCCGAGCGGTCCGGCGAGCGAGCCGATCGCGTCGGAGATGAGAAGGAAGGGCTCCTCCGTGCCAGTGACCATCGGCCACATCGGCTTGTCGCCGAGCGCGTCGAGCACGATCCACGCGTCCTTGTCGAGCGAGAGCAGAACCTGTCCGTCGAGCGGGCTGTTCGCCAGGTCGCGGTTCGGATCGACCGAGACCGTCTTGTCGGCGAGCAGCTTGCCGTTGACCGTCACGAAAATGCGCGAGACCGAGACCCAAGGCGCCGCTGTGAGGCGGTAGTTCACGGTCACCTTGCCGCTCGGCGCGGCGAGCTCGGCGCCGATGGGTACGCCTCCCTTTGCGCCGTCACCCTCGGCGACGGTCATCGTCAGGATCGGCCCCTGGCTTATCGTCGCCGCGTGCTTTCGCTTGAGCGCGTCCACGAGCGCGAGCGCGTCGACCGCCTGCGGATCGTCGGTGCCGAGCGCGACGTAGGTGCGCGGCAGCCCGGCCTCGTTTCCGAGCCGCGCGTGGCTGTCCGAGGCGCCCACGCCCGTGAAGCGATGGCCCAGGTTGAAGAGGTGGAACCAGTCGTCCACGACGCCGGGCGCTATCACCTCGAGGTTCGCGATACCGCTGTCGCCCGAGTCGCCGGTCGTTCGTTCGGCGAGGATCTCACCGTCTTTGACATAGTCCGCGCCCTTCGGGCGCAGCACCTTCCCGCCGAGACTGCACGGGTCCGTCTGCTTCTTCGGATCGAAGTCCTTCGGCAACTTGACGTAGCACGCCGCGGGCCACTCGCCGGTGACCTTCGGCGGCACGCGGAACGAGCGGATCTCGTGCGAGAGCTTGCCGTTGAGCACCTCGATGAGATCGAAGCCGAGCGAGAACGTGCTGTGTCCGTCCTTGTCGTAGAACGCCGGCCCGCTCGGTCCCGCGAGACGATCGCTCATCGAGCGCGAGTAGGGCTTGAAGTCCAGGTTGCTCAGGCCGAACTCGTAGAACGTACCCTGCATCTGATCGCGCGGATGGTTCTGCACTATGAGCGTGTTGTCGGGCCCGTATGCGCCGCGCGCGTGCAGCTCGTCGAAGAGCTCCTGCGGCGGACGGCCAAACCAGCTGAACGACCCGTGCGTCGTCGGCGTCAGGTCGCGCGCGAGCGGAAACGCGTTGAAGTGACCGACCTCGAGCGTCGTGAACTCGATGCCGATGAAGCTCTTGACCCAGCGTTGCAGTCCGAGGCGTTCGATGTAGGGCGCGTAGTCGGTGATGTAGTTGTGGTCGGTCGCGATCGGCACTTCGAGGCCCTCGCCCGCGATCGAGAGCAACCGATTGTCGAGCTCTTCATTGGAGTCGATCGAGTCCAAGCCATGCAGGTGGGGATCGACCGAGATCCAGCCGGTCGTGTCGACCACGCGCGTGAGCGTCGCACCGGCCAGGCCGATGTCACCGGCCTTCGCGTCCACCTCCACCGTCTGGATGTCGTACTCGAAGCCGCGCGAAAAATAGAGCGTATAGTGACCCGGCCGAAGCGTGAGCACGCCCTTGCCAAGCACGTCCGTGTAGGTCGCCGCTTCGATGTAGCGCCGCTGACCATCGACCTTGTCGTCCAGCATGTCGGTGAACATGTAGGGCTCGCCCGCCTGGATCTCGTAAGCACCGCCGGAACGCCGCTCGGCCTCCGTGAACGGCGTCGCGTACGATCCGACGGCCAGGACCTTCGCCGGCAGCGGCAGGCCGGTCGACTCGATCGACCGGACGGCGATGCGCGCGGGCGGATCGAGCAGCAATCCGATGTTCGTCGTCGCATCCGCTTTGATCTCGAAGGGCGTAAACTCCGTGACCCTGCGGCCCGCTGCCTGTAGCCGGAAAGTGTAGCTTCCGGGCGGCAGCGAGCCGTGCACCATGCCCTTCGAGTCCGGATAGTCCTGCGAGTACGGGCGGCAGAGCACCTTCGGATCGGCCTTGTCACAGAGCCGCAGTCCCGCGTCGAGCCAGTCGTCCTTGCCACCCTTGAAGTCCTCGGGTTTCGCGGTCACGCGCTGATAGATGAGCACCTGACCGTCCGAGATCGGCTCGCCCGTTTGCGTGTCGATCATCTGGCCTTCGTAGCGCCCGCGCGTCGTGCCGCGCGCCGACAGGATGCCGTCGAGGATCGAGGCCACGTCGCCGTTGCCGATGAAGAAGAGCTGCGCCTGCTCGACGAAGCCGCCCGCCGGGATCTTGCGATCGACGGAGTCGCCGAACACGCCCATGAACGAGATCGCTTGGAAGGGCACGAGCATCGACGTGTTGTCGATCGGCGTGAAGCCGTCCTTGTAGAGATCCTTGAGGTTGTTGACGAAATTGTTCTCGCTCGGCGTCGCGACGAGGCCGTACGACACACCGTCGCCGCGACGCACGGCAGCCGACGCGATGAACTCGGTCACGAGTCCGCCGAAGGCCGGCAGCTGCACGCCGCGCTTGAAGGAGCGCTCGAGCGGATGACGAATGTCGAAGCCGGTGCCTGGCATCCACACGTTGTTGAGCAAACCGAACAGCATGATCGTGCCGATCGGCACGCGCAGCCCTGACAGATCGACGCCGAGCAGTCCGCCCACCTCGCCGAGCAGGGGGCTCGGGATGCTCATGTCACCGGTCGACTGATTGATCATGCGCGAGCGGATCTCGACGTGCGTCGCGCCGGGTCGCAACACGTAGTCGATCTCGAAGCGCGCCTTCGTGTTCGTCAGTGCGTCGACGTTCTTCGCGAACTCTTCGAAGGTGCTCGTCGCGATGAAGTTGTTG
>Ga0172370_10009327_pt1 | contig 11506 bp, 9 predicted proteins | sample LakKiv5m_FD_114538 | JGI IMG/M metagenome (GOLD analysis project Ga0172370, IMG submission 114538) | Freshwater microbial communities from Kabuno Bay, South-Kivu, Congo - kab_022012_11.5m | ecosystem: Environmental > Aquatic > Freshwater > Lake | place: Democratic Republic of the Congo...
CATATCGCAGGCAATCATCGTCGGTAACAAATCGTTCTTCAAATTCAATCAGTGTTTTCGGATAGTCCTCCATAGCCACATACTACATGTTGTGGCAGGTGGAGTCAAGTGCATACCCCCGTAATTTTTTTCAATGTGTCACATGCAAAAACCTAACCGGAAATTACTGGTTTTAAGTGGTTATTACCTGAATTTTGCACGAATTTGATCAAATCCCATGCAAAATAAAAGTTTTTGCACGCGCAATTTTATACATATTAACGATAGGTTAGAACACACCAAAAAACGCCATCTTCTCGGAGCCGCAATTTTACTGGCTTCCCAGAGGGCCATAAAATTCCTTGTTTAAAAGGGTTTTCGGGATCAGGAAAATATCTTTGTTTACCCATATGGTAAAATTCAAATTTTTTTTGCGCCAGAGTAAAACCAGTAATAGTAGGTCTCAGAAAGTCATACGGTATTCTTAGCCTCGTTCCGTGCAAAATTGAGGTATTAAATGACCAAAAATGATTTGATTTTTTGAGGAACTGTCAAACATAACGAGATACAATTTTTTATTTCCTATGACGTGATCTAGTACCCAGTACTTGAATAAAAAGTGATAACAACCTGGAGATGTTTCAATGAGAGAAATGCCCTATTCCTGGATGGTAGATTACACGTCTCAAAAGGAATGGATCGAAAAGACCGGAAAGGCTTTATGGCTGGCTTTCTTCTTTTCTGAAATTGGCGCTGGTCTGTACTTTGTTTCTCTTTTTGTAAACAACGGGTTCGGCTATGTTCTGGGTTGGTTGACTACAATAATCTTAGGAGGCGGTTTCCATCTCGCTTATCTTGGTAACCCGAAAAGGGCCTGGCGCGCCTTTCTTCACCCAAGAAAATCCGAAATATCCCGGGGAATGATCATTATTACATTATTCACTGTAGTTGGTGCTCTTCACATTGCTCCTTTACTTTCAGTTTTTGCCTGGCTTCCCTGGTCTGCCCACTCCCTGATTTTCAAGCTCCTGATAGGGGTTTTGTCGTTTTTGGTCATTATGCACGGTTTTTTGGCCATGAGTGTTTTTTCGGCTATTCCTTTCTGGAATACCACGACTTTGACCTTATTTTCAGTAATCTCGGGAATCTGGATTGGCAGTCAGCTTAGCATTGGAACCGTATTGCTATTTGGTGATAGCTCGCTCTTAATATTGTTGGAAGCCTGGGGCAGGTGGGCATTGATGGGATATATCGCTATTGCGGGCGCCTTCTTGTGGAATGCTGCCTGTGGTAACCCTACCATGCGGTATTCCTTGCGAATTCTATTGCATGGGCAATTGTCACCGGTTTTTTATTCAGGAGTAGTTGGAGTTGGGTTCATCATACCAGTCCTTATTACACTGTCCGGGTTATCATCGCCGCTGAGCCATGGCCTGCTGTGGTTAAGGTTAATTTGCGCCTTTTTGGGCGATGCGGTCATTCGTTATTGTGTGCTAAAAGCAGGCGTGTACACTCCCCTTGTGTCAAAATAAAATCTGTCTCGCAATTGGGTGATATAAGATTGGATAAAGCATTAAATGGAATAAGGGTTTTGGATTTTTCTGCCTTTGCCGCTGGTCCTTATTGCGCCATGTTAATGGCTGATATGGGCGCCGAAGTTATCAGAGTCGAAAGCCCTGATAGCGGAACAGACAGGCGTGTCGGTCAGCTTGATCCAAACGGTGAGAGCCTTGTATTTAAAGCAACGGCTCGAAACAAGAAGGGCATTACCTTGAATCTGTTTGCTCCGGAGGCTGATGGATTACTAAAGAGGTTGGTGGAGCAAAGCGATGTTGTCATACATAATGCTCTTCCTGGTACGCGTGGGGCGGAAAAGCTGGACTATAAACGGCTAAAGAAGATTAACCCTAAAATTATTGTGGGGGCAGTTTCTGGATATGGACAGGACGGGCCCCATGCCAATCGTCCATGCCTTGATCCTGTGGCTCAAGCTATATCCGGGCAAATGTGGATACATGGCTTTCCTGGGAACCCGCCTCTTCAGGCCGGGCCCAGATATGTAGACTTTTGTGCTGGTTCGAATCTTGCTTTTAGTATTATGGTCGCCCTTTATTACCGACAGCAAACCGGAAAGGGGCAGATGATTGACATTGCCCTTCTGGATATGGCGGTTGGCCTTGTCCAGAATATGTCGGCCCTTATGGTGTATACAATATATGGAGAGATCCGACGGCAGGTTGGCAATTATGGTTTCAGTTCCTATATGGATTGTTGTTTGGCCAGGGATGGCCAATGGGTATATTTAGCGCCCTTAGCCGATAACCAATGGCGCAAATTTGCAGAGGCGATTGGCAGGGAAGATATGTCTTCTGATTCCAGATTCGCCAATGATATGGTTCGCTGGGAGAATCGCGATGTTATTCATGAAGTCGTCAGTCAGTGGGTAGCGGACAGAACAGCTGATGAGGTTATCACGCAATTGGATAAGGCACGGGTTGTGGTTGGCAAGGTGAATACAGTGATGGAGATTATGAAAGACCCAAGAGTCAAAGACAGGGAAATGATCGTTAACGTTGACCACCCCGGGCTTGGGAAAATACCCATACCGGGTGTGGTGCCCAAGTTGTCAGTCACGCCGGGAAAAATAGAAAAGTGTGCACCGCGTGTGGGAGAGCACAATGAGGAAGTATACTCGAACTTGTTAGGGCTCAACATGGAGCAAATCTCAGGAGCTATAGCGAAAAAAGTGATTTGAGTTACCTTGTGAATTTCTCACCAGTTGAATCATCTGGTCAACCTGTAGCAGAAGGATTGGTGAGAAAGATACAAGATGTTACAGTTACTATTTGGATTTTGCCAACTCTCGGATGGGGCGGCATAAATCTGATATGGTGAGAGGGGTGTCAACCGTGTATTATCAACCAAAACCATCTAAAAGGAGGTCTAAAATGAAAAAAAACCTGTTAGCCCGTTTAAGTTTATTTTTACTGACTATGGGTTTAGCAACGAATTTGCTCGCCTCAGAGGCAAAAAAGCCTATAGTCTTGAAGGCGATTACGACTGGGAAAGTCGGCGAGGTATCGAATGACATGTTTATGAAATGGATTGGAGTCGTCAACAAAAAGGGTACGGGAGAAATATCCATTAAGTTCATCGGAGGCCAAGAGGCGATTCCGTCCTTTGACCAGTTTGAAGCAGTGAGAACTGGGGTAGTTGACATCTGCCGTCTAAAAGGATCCTATACAAAGCCGGTCGTACCTGAACAATATGCTCTGATGCTCTCTCAACTCACTCCATGGGAGGAGCGACAGGTCGGCTTTTATGACCTCATGGTAAAACTCCTAAAGGAAAAAGCCAATATCATGTATTTAGGTAGAATAAATTACGGAATGCCCTTTTTCCTGTGGACTAACAAAGAGGTCAAGAATCCACACAGCGACTTTAAAGGATTTAGCATACGTTCCGCTTCGGTTTATGATGCCTTTTACAAGGCTTTGGGAATTACTCCTGTAACTATGGAGTTTAGTGAACTTTATACTGGCCTAGAAAGAGGGATTATCAATGGAACTGGTTGGCCAGCCCACATTGTTGATCATGGATGGGAGAAAGCCCTCAAATATTGCGTCAAACATCCATTCTACGACATGGATGTTCAGACGGTCGTGAATCTTGATACCTGGAACAAACTTCCCAAAAATATGCAGGAGTTGCTTGCAAGCACCGCAAAAGAGATAGAACCCGAAATGAATGCATACGGAGAGGAATTTACCAAAAAGAAGTTGCAAGCAGCTTTCGACGCCGGGGTAAAACCAATGGTGTTCTCAGAGAAAGATGCTAAATGGTATACAGACACAGCTAACCGGGTTGCCTGGGAAGAAGTGAAGAGAATAGCTCCCGAGAGGTATGAAATTTTAAGAAAAATGCTGACAAAATGAACGGGTCGCGAAGTTGGGGTAGAAACAGAATAACACTATTAAAGTTATACCGCCCTGTCCGCATACAATCTAATACATTTAGCTAAAAATATTGGGGTGTTAGAACCTTGAAAAAGATCGTACGCATTTTTCTTTGGTGCATAGATGGTGGTGGTGCCTTGGCCGCCGTAATTCTGGTGCTTGTATGGGTAGCCATATGTTTTAATGTGGTGATGAGATACTTGTTTAATCAACCCCAAGTGTGGGCGATTGAACTCAGCGAATATGCTATTTTTTATATAACTTTTCTGGGAAGTGCCTGGCTACTTAAAGAAGATGGACATGTTAAGGTGGATTGGGTACTTAGTCGTCTGGGCGATAGGAATGCGGCTTTGCTTGAGACTATTAACTCTATCTTAGGTGCTTTGCTCTGTATGATCATTACCTGGTATGGCATTGAGACCACTTGGAGCCATTACATCAGAGGTATTTACAGGATCACAGTATTGGAGACACCAACATTTCTCATACTGGCCGTTATCCCTGTGGGGGCGTTACTTCTTTCCATCCAGTTCCTTAGAAATGCCTATGGTAGCATAAAAAGGTTGATGCGCCTTCAAACAAAAGACTAAAGACCATTGCGATTTATGACAGGATAAAAAGGAGTGTGAATAAATGGACTGGTATTTCGTTATGGCCTTGTTTTTAGGCGCTCTAGTCATCATGTTTGCAATAGGGTTACCTGTAGCATTTGGTTTTATGATACTAACTCTGGTAGGCGCACTTATTTACTGGGGAGGCTTATCAGGTTTACACCAATATATTCTGAACATGTTTAGCTCAGTTGCCAAGTTTAGCTTGCTTCCTATACCGATGTTTGTCTTTTTGGGTGAGCTGTTATTCCAATCAGGAATAAGCTCACGCATGCTAGATGTTCTTGACAAATGGCTGGGTCGGCTCCCCGGTAGATTAAGTTTAATTACTGTTATGGGTTCTACGGTATTCTCAGCATTGAGTGGCTCTACTCTTGCGACAACCGCAATGATGGGGAAATTGATGTTGCCTGACATGCTGCGCAGGGGTTATAAGTACCCTATGAGCATCGGCCCTATAGTGGGGGGCGGGGGGCTGGCTATGGTTATCCCACCATCTGCCATTGCTGTCTTCTTGGCCAGCGTGGGTGACATTTCCGTTGGTAGAATGCTTATTGCGGGTATTGTACCTGGATTTATCATGGCTATCCTGTATGCTACCTATGTATTTGTCAGGTGTCTAATCCAGCCTTCTCTCGCTCCTGCATATGAGGTGATTCACGTACCAGTTTCTCAAAAACTAATTGAAACTGCAAAATATGTTCTGCCTGCAGGCCTGATAATCGTAATGATTTTGGGCTTTATTTTCGGTGGAATTGCAACTCCGACTGAGTCAGCCGCAACAGGTGTCTTGGGAGCGATTATTCTGGCTGGTTGTTACCGAAAACTAAATTGGAAAGTGATAAAGAAATCTATCTTTGGTGCCCTTAATATCACGGTTATGTCATTTATGATTATTGCGGGAGCGAAGACCTTTAACCAAATAATGGTGTTTAGTGGCGCCACGCAAGGCCTCGTTGAGTTAGCAACAAGTCTTCCTGTTCGTCCAATTGTCACGGTTATAGGCATGCAGGTTATAGTCATATTCATGGGATGCTTTTTGGACGTTTTTGGCATCATAATGATGACTTTACCGCTGTATTTGCCCATTGTGATATCCCTAGGCTTTGATCCACTTTGGTTCGGATTACTTATGCTGATTAATATAGAAATGGCACTATCAACACCGCCCTTTGGTATCCTCCTATTTATAATGAAAGGAGTAGCCCCGCGCGAGGTAAAAATGGTGGATATATATAAAGCCTGTTTCCCCTTCCTGCTGTGTGACGCCACTGCTATGACATTGTGCCTGACTTTTCCCAAGCTGGTGACTTGGCTTCCGAATATGATGGGATAGAACATTCAAGTGTAGATAACTAAGCTGATCAGTATTTCTCATACGTTTTTAAAGCGCCTTTATGAAATTTCAGATCTTACGCTACACGATATAACAGGTAACATTTCTGTGGTTCCAAAAGTCGCGATGACTGTGTCCTTGACGACCTCCTCTGAAGTGGAAGGACAAATAGGAAAGCGAGCTGCAGCGACCTTTGGAGGTAGCTATGAGTTTGAAGGATTTTCTCATAACATAAAATTATTAGTAATACATAACTTTCGGCTATTCGCAGTTTCTGTTGCAGTTAGATGATACGACTGAACTGACGTGAGGGTGTGTCCATTAATTGCAAACAATATTGTGTTTAAATATGCTTCTGTTGTGTCTATTTTACGATTTGGACTTTTGCCCACATATGGTCTCATTTAATTGCAATAAATTTCTGGATAGCCGAAAGTTATGTAATACCAATAGGTTTTCTCATTAGCAACTATTGTAATCTATCGACATTCAAAGAGCTTTTGGATCAGCCCTGAAAGTTCTTAACTATTTGAGTTGAAAGGACAGTATATGGTTTATTCGGATCTGAGAGAGTTCATTGATGTTCTGGAGCAAGAAGACGAATTGGTTCGGGTAAGAAGGGAAGTCGATTGGAATCTGGAAGTGGGTGCCGTCATTAGGCGCTCCTATGACCTCAGAGCTCCGGCACCACTATTTGAAAAGATCAGGGGTTATCCTAAGGGGTACCGTATTCTAGGCGCCCCTTTAGGTCTAAGTTATAAACCAAACAGGTCTTTAGCAAGGTTAGCTATGTCCCTAGGTTTTTCTCCGGACGCTCAGTTTAGGGAAATTGTTGAAGGATACATTGCTCGAAAAAAAAGGAGAATACCACCTATAGTTGTTGATACTGGGCCCTGCAAGGAGAATATATTCATAGGAAACGAGGTGAATCTGCTCAGCTTACCCGTTCCGTTTATTCATGAGGGCGATGGAGGACGTTATATTGGAACGTGGCATTTCGTGGCTACAAAGGATCCCGATACCCATTGGGTTAATTGGGGAATGTACCGACTTATGGTTATTGACAAGAAAACAATGGGATGTCTTCTAAGGCCGGATCAGCACATCGGATTCCACTATTACCAAAAGTATGAACCAAGGGGAGAGCCGATGGAATTTGCTGTGGCCATTGGGAACGAACCAATAACTTCGTTTATTGGTGCGGTCAGGGTTCCAGCCGAAATTGATGAGGCCGAGGTGGCTGGGGGAATTCGAGGAAAAGCTTTGGAATTGGTAAAGTGCGAAACTGTCGACCTCTATGTCCCAGCTGCATCAGAGATAGTTATTGAAGGGGTTGTCCCACCTTATGAAAGGAAGGAGGAGGGACCATTCGGTGAATACACCGGATATTTAGCCAAAGAATCATCCCCCAAACCTATTTTCAAGGTAACTGCTTTAACCCATCGTAATAATCCAATTCAGATGCATTCTTGCATGGGTGTGCCGGTAGACGATTCGGCCGTGGTGACCACTGTAGTAAGAGCTGCAGATATACTGGATGATTTGCGCCAAAAGGGTTTCCCAATCAAGATGGTTTACCTGCCTCCAGAAGGGGTTAGCCACCTGGCCGTAATATCAACCCAAGTACCCTTCGCTAATTTTGCCAAACACTTGGCATTTTCAGTGTGGGGTTCAACCTGCGGCAGAACAACTTGGTATCTCATCATCGTAGATGAAGATATTGATCCTACAAACATGAACGAGGTCATCTGGGCGTTTACCACTCGTTGTCATCCCCAGCGAGGTATCTTTTCTACCGGGTCGTCCTGGTCTATTCCACTCCTACCTTTTCTCTCACCATACGAAAAGAAGAATTACCTTGGCTCCCAAGTGATGTTTGACTGCACATGGCCTAGAAATTGGCCACCAGATGAAATCCCTAAAAAGGCCTCATTTGATAATGTTTGGCCTGAACATATACAGAAAAAAGTTCTGAAAAATTGGAGGGGGTATGGATTTGGTAGGGACCGAGAACGAACCTTTCATACCTATTCGAAACCTTGAGTATATACGCTTTCGACTTAGTCGTGGCTCGAAAAAATTCCACTCGGTTCTCGACATTCCAAAGTAAAAATACATAGCTTTCGGTGCATTATCTGTTTCCGAAGTATTCTATTCTCTTGCAATTGGTTTCAACAGACCTGCGAGAATGATCCCCATAATAGAAATTGCGATGCCAATCCAGAATATCGGAGCATAGTCGCCAAGAATATCAAACAGGTAGCCTGCGTAATACGATCCAAGTGCACCCGCAGCTGCCTCAGGAAGGCATAGGACAACTATGAGCAATCCTATGTCACTGACCGGTAATATGGAGCCACCCATGATCGGGGTTATAGAGCCACGAGAAAGTGGCCGAAAGCGGGTCTCAACAAGTGGTCAAATTAACGTATTTCACCCCCTTTCACAAGTACTGATTTTGGTGTTTTGAAAGTGGTGGATGTTTGTATTTTTGGTATGGGCAAATATTTGTTGTCAACCAGAGATCAACAACTCTCCGCAGAAGATATTGCCTTGGGCTACAAGCAACTGATGGAAGTTGAAACGGCTTTCAGGACCTTTAAAAACACCTTATCTCTCAGGGCGGTGTATCATTCTAAGGACGATCGCATTCGCACTCACGTGTTGCTTTGCTGGCTGGCCCTGCTGCTGGTCCGTATCGCGGAGACGGAAGTCGGGGACACTTGGCACAGAATCCGTCGCCAGATGCAGCAGCTAAATTTGATTGAATTTTTGGATAAAAATGGGCTTATTCTACAGCACACCGAGCTCACCGCTGATCAGTGTAACATTATGAAAAACCTAGATATAAAGCCCCCACAACGTGTCTTAAAAGTCAACTTAGGCGCCTAAATTCATAGGCACTACGCCGAATCTCGATCATTTTGTATCTATTTGATTTATCAGCATATCAACCTTTTTGTTAACCTATCACTGTCGAACGCAGGCGTGAGTTGGAAATACATTCTGATAACTCACTCGGGGCACGGGTTGACATAAAGCCACGGCAGCGCAAGCGCCTGGGATCTGCTTCTAACGGCAAGGACGCCTTCCTTGCCAGAATGGATATCCCAAGCATTCTCCCACAGCCTAATGGTTGTGATATCATCTCACCCGGGTGCAAAGCGATGCCTGAGATTTGTCATAGCAACGGTGCTTGTTTTGCGAACCGCCGACGTGACGTTACCAGTTGATATCACATGAATTTGTTGGGTTGTGTTATGAGCCACGTACCAAATGGTGAATCAATATTTTAAGGTCGCCCATGCAATCCCAAACACAACTCTATTGACTTACCTGGCAAGTTGTTGTTTCATAAATCAAAAACTCCTGCAAAACCCATAACCTCTTCCCGGGAGGTCATGTCATGGAGAAACCTCTGAAGATCTGCTAAGAAACTTCTCAATCGGACAGACAATGTTCGTTTGGAAAACCTGTATCCCCTCGTTCAAATAGATCTTTCCCATAGTTTTAGCGCCGTTGATAGCCAGTGGTCTGCAAGAACTCTCAGGTATTTTGGAAATCGATGCTTACCGGCCGTATCGTCATCAGGAAAGTTAAATCCGGATTCCTTGCAACATGAACATCAAGGAGGAAAAGAGAAATGAACCGCTATCTGTCGATCGTATGTTCAGTTGTTTTTGTCGGATTGGTGGCCCTTCCCGGTCAGATCCTGGCCGCCAGCATCACGCCCACAAAAGCGGCCATCGGAGAAGGGTGTGTTGCCAGCGGGGATAATTCCACCGCCATGGGCCACGAAACCACGGCAAGCGGTCGCTGTTCCACTGCCATGGGCTACCAAACCACAGCAAGCGGTTGGTATGCCACTGCCATGGGCTACTATACCACAGCCAGCGGTCAAAGTTCCACCGCCATGGGCGTTGCAAGCGAAGCCGGTGGCGATTATTCTTTCGCGGGCGGCAAATATATGCAATTATCAGACGCTGCCGACAATACATTTGTGTGGGGGCATTCTAGTGTTGCAAGACCTATCTCTGCTTCCAACTCCTTCTTGATCTTCCCTGCAGGCACGCCAGGCAGGGTTGGCATTGGGACGATGAGTCCTCAAAACCTCTTGGATTTGGGAGAAACCCAGGGGAAAAAGCTCGCGGTGTTTCAAAAGGTGACAGGAGATGACTTCTACGGTTTCGGCATTTACCCTAATACATTGGAGATTTATGCGGGTGTACCATCGGGGGATGACAACCCGGCCATGGTCGTTAAAAAATCAACAGGAAATGTCGGCATCGGATTTAAATTTCCTACTCACAAGCTGGAGGTCATTGGCGATGCCGCTAAATCAGTAGGTGGCACCACATGGGATGTTGTTTCCGACGTGCGGCTAAAAGATATCACCGGTGAATACGCCAGAGGTCTGGATGAAATTGTCCGTCTCAAACCGATCACGTTCCATTACAAGGAAGACAATCCGAGGGGACTTCCTTCTGAGGATGAAAACATTGGCTTCATCGCCCAGGAGGTGCAGGAGGTATTCCCGGAGGCCGTCAACGAGGGACCCGACGGATATCTGGACTTCAACATGCACCCGGTCAATGTGGCGATGGTCAATGCGGTCAGGGAACTCAAGGCCGAAAACGAGGTCTTGAAAGCCGAGAATACGGCCATGAGAGAGGACATTGCCCGAATCAAGGCCGCATTGGGGATGTAGCGGTCTACCATAGGAATGCGAAGCCGGCCAAAAAACATGGGGAGGTACGGGGAACATTTTTATGCCTCCGGGATCGGCCCGCAGGCAGACTGAATGAAATCGTCAGGCGGCTCATAGCCGGGGCCGCCACCTCCCCTCCAGTTTCAAGGTTGACCCTTTTTTTCTTGCCGTTTTACAGTATCCGCCTCGGCATTCCTCGACGTAGCAGTGATGCACGAAGCAAGTATAAAGTCGATCCCCTGCTGAGACATGAAAAAGCTATATGCCGTTATCGGGAATTACATATACAGCCACGCACCCACTGGCGGCCAAGCTCCTGTAATCGCCCGTTATGGTCAACGACGCCTTCCCAGGGCAGAATGGATATCCCAAACAATTTCTCGCAGCCAGATGGTTGGGATATCATCTCTCGGGGAGACAAACTGAGGCCTGAGATTTTTAATGACGACAATGCTTCTTTTGGGAACTCCTGGCATGACCTTACTATCTGATATCACATCAAATTACCAGCCTGACATATGAGCCACGACTCTGCACTGAGACCGCATTCAGAAGGTCTTCCAGTTTATGGTTAGAGACCGCAAGATCTTGTGGTCTCCCACACTTAGATAATCAAAGCCAAAGAACTACCATGTACCCCAGACAGTGACGTTGCCGGTCTCTTCCCCTCCCTGATCTCTGAGAGACTGAGCCCGCCCGTTTACTGGAAATGGGCATACTCCCTGAATCTCTTTCAGTCTCCGGCCCATTCCAGTCCGCACTACTTGCCGGTCCTGCCTACCCTTTGCCAGACAGGATCGGATACGTTCCATATGGGCTTCCCTGCATTCAGGGGCACGACGTCGAACGCGAGCCCGAAATTGTGCATGGAATGGCCAGGCCTTGCATGGGTGACGATCCTGTTGGTGTCCGCTTC
>Ga0172370_10009328_pt1 | contig 11506 bp, 10 predicted proteins | sample LakKiv5m_FD_114538 | JGI IMG/M metagenome (GOLD analysis project Ga0172370, IMG submission 114538) | Freshwater microbial communities from Kabuno Bay, South-Kivu, Congo - kab_022012_11.5m | ecosystem: Environmental > Aquatic > Freshwater > Lake | place: Democratic Republic of the Congo...
GAGAATTCCTAGCTTCTTAACCATACCCTCATCCTCCTTTCGACAAAACTCACTATATCGAGTAACTGTTGTCCGAAAAAATCTTCCGCTTCGCAGCCTACTTCTTCACCTTCATCGGCATCGGCATGGGGGGCGGCGGAGCCATCATGATGGGACCGCAAACCTTGGGCTGTTTCACGTAATTGGCCCTGACATACACGCACCGGGGAACCTTGAGCAGCAGATGGGCAGCGCCACCAACATAGCTCGTCTTGCAGCCCTTGGTCACGGTCTTGTTCGTCTCGATGTCAACGAACTTGTTCCACGCAACGTACTTGTCTACGAACTCGGCCCCGGCATCCTTGATCTCCACTGCCGGCACCAGCCACTCGTAACGACCGAGCGCTATGGGGTTCGGCCAGGACTGGGGATTGCCGAAGAATGACAGGGGAGTTCTCGGCCATGCAATACCTGCCAGGTAGGGCGCCACCACCGGCACTCTCCGCAGTTGCGCAGGCACCGGCATAATGACGTCCCGTTCAGATTTGTACTGCGAGGCAGTGGGACCCCACACAGGAGGCGGTCCGGGGGGAGGGGGCATCATAGCCGGAGGGCATCCTTGCGGAGGGCACATAGGAGGGCCACCCGCCAGAGATACTACCGCGCTAGCGCCGCACAAGACGAGAACCAGAAGGCTCAGAAGAAGCAAACGTTTAACCATACCCTCAATCCTCCTTTCAACAGTTCCTCCCGATCAGCGTTCGGGAGACCCGTAAAAAAACATTCCCGGATAGAAATCCGATATATTCCGGAATGTATTTTTGGTATCAAATCAACCAGCCAATGTCAAGATCTTTTTTGCTTGACACCTTTCCAAACGGCTGTCAGCAGCCATCTCGCATCGACCGGGCCACATGTCCTTGCCGACCATGTCGGCCCCTCTCATGCCTTTCAAGGTAATCGGCGATTCTCGTTCGCGTTGTCTCGGTTGTTGGGTGATCGATTTTCGTCCGATTTGTACCAGATGCCCCACGTCAAGTCAAGATTTTTTTAACCGCCTGAAAAAATTAGGGCAACCTGTGGCTTCCTCCTGCCGACTCCCTTGGCCAACCGATCCGGGCCCCCGTTCGTCCGACGTGCCGCCTCAGCGTGACCCGATGCCGACCCCGCCCATAGGAGGCCGGAATCGGCTGCGGCCGCATCGTGTGGGGCTGGTCGCCCCCCTTTTCCGAGGGAATCTCCTCGGTTCCCCTGCGGCTGGGTAGTGCCACCGTGCCGGCGCCGCGGCGCGCCCGTCTGCCGCGAAGTTTTCTCCCGAGCACGACCGGCAGGTCCAATCGGTACGGGGGGATGACGTCGACCGCTCCGAGCTGAGCGCGGACTCTGTCTTTATTCTCCGCGCCGGCGGCGTAAGCCGGGAGCGCGTCCCGGTAAAGGCGCCCTCTGCCACGATACCCCGTCTCATCTCGGGCGGTCTATCGGGCCGCGGGCGGATCGGCATCGTCAAATCATGCCGTAACCGCCATCGACGCACAGCACCTGGCCGGTGACGTAGTCCGATTCCCCGGACGCAAGGAAAACGAAAGCCGGGCAGATGTCTTCAGCAGTCCCGAATCGCTTGAGCAGGATGCGGTTCATGTAGACTTCCCGGAGCTTCTCGTCGCTCCGAATCTTCTCCGTCATATCAGTTTCCACGATCCCGAGGGAAATCACGTTCGCGCAGACGTTGTACCGTGCCAGCTCCCGGGCCACACTCTTCGTGAAGCTCAAGATTCCGCCCTTGGCCGCCGAGTAGTTCGCCTGGCCCACTGTTCCCACGAGTCCTGCCACGGAGCTCACGTTAATGATTTTTCCGTAATTCTGCTCCCGGAAATATCCGGCTGCGGCCTGAACGCAGAGAAACGGCCCCTTCAAGTGGGCATTCACCACCTCGTCCCACTGCTGTTCCGTCATCTTGTGGAGCATAGCGGGCCTGGTGAATCCCGCATTGTTGACCAGAATGTCCACGCGACCGAAGGCTTCTTTCGCCGCGGTCATCATCTCGCCGACCTGGGATTTCGAGGCCACGTCCGCTCGGAAGGCCAGAGATTTCCTTCCCAGCGAGCGGATTTCTTCCACCGCCTCCAGAGCCGCTGTTTCGCTCGACGTGTAGTTCACCAGCACATCCGCGCCTTCCCGGGCAAAGGCGAGTGCCACGTTTCGTCCAACCCCTCGGCTGCTGCCGGTCACGACAGCGGCCCTTCCAGCCAATCTCATGGCGCCTCCTTTGAAACAAAATCGACGTCTACTGAGGAGATACCTTTCGGGGCTTGGAAGTGTAACAAAGCGAGACCCAAAAAAAAAGCCCCGAGAGGGGCTCGGGGCGTGAAAGGAGGTATGGATATGGGTTATCGTGCGTTGGTGCGATCCGCACATCTCTCCGCACGGGCTGCCATGATGCGGTTAATTGTGAGACGTTGCGGGTTCGCTTCGCATAACCCCTGTTCCATACGACACGGTGTTGCAAGAAAGGTTCCCGAATTTGCGCGGGGCCTTCTTTTTTTGGCAACATCCCGATCTCATAGAGTTTTCAGGTCTTCCATCCGCCGCGGGCCCCATCGGGCCTCTCCAGGAGCTCTTCACAAAAAGGCAAGGAACAGAGCCGATTTCCCCAGTGCGGGATACGACGCGGCCATTTTTCGGCGGCCGATCGAAAATTCCCGCGAGCTTTCGGCGCGCAACCCGATTCCGAAGCGCGCCGCGGTCCCGGTATCGGAAACGGTTCAAGGCTTTGGAGCAGATTCTGGACCGGGCTCCGATTCTTGCTGCAAGACGATTTCTGAGACCGTTTCTATCAAGCCGGTCCCCCGGTCTGCTTCAGGGAGTGAACACCACCACGAGAAGCTTTGACTGCTTCGTGCTGAGGTTTTTGAGGTGGTGGGGCACGCCGGAATTGAAATGAAGGCTTGCGCCCTTCTTGACCACGTTCACCGTTTCACCCACTTTGATCTCGACCCGACCTTCCATCGCGTAGACAAATTCTTCGCCTTCGTGCTGGAACGCGACCATTTCGTGCTCTTTCTTGGGATCGAGCGTGATGAGGTAGGCCCAGAGGTGTTTGTCTTCCGCTCCTGGGGTCAGGCACTTATACGAGTACGCTTTGGTCCGCTGGATGTAGCCCTTTCTCCGCTCAGCCTTTTTTTCCTCCGCCAGCAGTGACGAGGAGTCGACCGAAAGGGCCCGGGATATCTGAATGAGCGTTCCCACAGGCGGGGAGATCTTCCCTTCCTCAATTTCCTTGAGGTATTCGGAAGCGTAGCCGGTCTTCTCCGCGAGTTGGGTCAGATCGATGTTCAACTTCTCTCTCATCTTTCGGATTCTGTCTCCGAGGCTCTGCGATTTCTCCGGTTTTCTCGCCATGCGCCTTCTCCTATGGAATTCATATTGGGAAGGTCTCTTCGCCGGTCTGTTCGGTCCCGAACGGTGTTGCTCAGTTCATGATCACGAGCCGGGCCGTGGGTTCAACCTCGCCGGGCGCGCCAGAGCAGCGGAAAAGACACCTGCGGGTTCAATACAAGTCAGGCCTCTTTCCTCCCTTGTATTTCGACAACTCCCTGGCGATGACCACGCGCTGGATCTGATTCGTTCCTTCAAATATCTGAGCCACCTTGGCGAAACGCATGTACATCTCGACGGGATAGGACCTCATGTATCCGTACCCTCCGAGGATCTGGACCGCTTCCGTGGTGACGCGCATAGCCGTGTCGGTAGCGAATCTCTTCGCCATGGCTGCCTCCATGACGCAGGGTTGCCCCTGATCCATCAGCGACGCGGCGCGGTAAATGAGAAGTCGAGATGCCTCGATCTCCGTTGCCAGATCGGCGATCAGGAATTGAAGGCCCTGAAACGAAACGATGGGACGGCCGAATTGCTGTCGTTTGTGCGCGTAGGCAAGCGCATAATCGAGGGCCTGTTGCGCCAGTCCCGTCGAGCAGGCTCCGATGCTGATGCGGCCGCCGTCGAGCGCGCTCAAGGCCATGTGCAACCCCTTCCCTTCTTCGCCGAGCAGGTTTTCACGGGGAATGAGGCAATCATTGAAATGGAGCTCCGTGGTGGGAGACGCGTTCATCCCCATTTTGGGCTCGTGAGGGCCGAAACTGAAGCCTGGGGTTCCTTTTTCCACAACGATCGCGCTGATGCCCTTTTGCTTCTGAGCTTCGTCCGTGCGGACCATCACAGCGTAGATATCGGCAACTTCACCGCTCGTGACGTAGAGCTTGGTGCCGTTCACCAGATAACCCTTGTCGACCTTGACGGCCGTGGTGCGCAACGCGGCGGCATCCGAGCCGGCCTCGCCCTCGGTGAGGGAGTACGCGGCCAGCTTTTCTCCCATGGCGAGCGGCTTGACCCAGCGCTGTCTCTGTTCCTCGTTGCCGTACCGGTAGATCAGATTTGTGACCATGTTGTGGACACTGATGTAGACCGCGGTCGAGAAGCACCCTTTGGCAAGTTCCTCGAAGATGACGGCCGCGGTCAAACGCCCTACCCCGGTCCCATCGTACTCTTCGGGAACGTAGAGGCCGGTGAAGTCCAGTTGGCCCATCTTCTTGAAGGTCCCCCTCGAAAAGGTCGAGGTTTCCTCCCACTCCCGGACATTAGGCGCCAATTCCTTGGTCGCGAAATCCCGAGCCGCCTTTCTGATGAGTCGTTGTTCGTCGGTGAGCTTAAAATCCATAAGACCTCCCCAGAATCTCGGGGTTCACGAGAGCAAGGATTTGTCCGTCGCCGCTCTTGGCAAGTCCCGCGCCGGTCGTCAGGCGACCGCGGCCTCCGAAGTGCGCGCTCCACCACCGCATGCCGTCATGCAGCGCGGTGTCCGCGCTGCGCGCAGATGTTCACACCTCATCGCGGGTAGCCCGATCAGTCGAAACGGCCTCGAATCGTTGCGCCTCCGTCCCGCGGACTTCGCACGCCTCCCGAATGGCCCTGGGCCTCCCCCAGACGGACCTCTCCACTCCGAACACGATTTGCCGGCGACAGCAAACTTCGTCCCCGAGAATTATTCCAGCGGATTAAGGCTTTTGCTTGGGTACCATTACTCGTTCGTGCATAATCCCGTCAACGAAAAACCGAGCGAACGGGTGAGCATTCAATTAAATGGAGAAAAATCCCCCCGGCCCACCCTTTGAAAAGGGGGGTAAAATGGCCACGTGATATTCCCCCCTTAATAAAGGGGGGTTAGGGGGATTTTGAAGGCAAGGGGTTCCCGCAATTGCAGAACCGGCTTCTTACCCCCTGCACGTGAGTGAATGGTGACGCGAGCAGACGTCTTGAAACACCGCGGCGGCCGCCGCCGGCGACCGTCATGGAGGACCAACCACGTGAAGAACATCCATGAGATACTCGAACACCTTTCCGAGGATTTCGGGATTGAAGACCAATATACGAACAACTGGGGCCAGGTGATCCGGACTCCTCCCGAGGTCGCTCTCGGTATTCTTGGATCGAAGGGCGTGCTGATCGACTCGAATCTGTTCTCCTCCGAACCTCAGGTCCTGGTCGTCTCACAAGAGAGCATTCCCCGGCAATGGACGGTCTTTTTTCGAGGAATCACCATCGAAGGGCTGCTCGAAGCCCGCGAAGCCACGGTAAGGATCGTCCGGTTGGAGGGTCAAACACAGGAATTGATGCTGCGATTCGATCAGGACCAGCGTGTCGCCACCGCAATGGGTTGCACCGGCCTACTCGGGCTTTCGATCCCCTTTCCGCAGGATCTGGACCTCGGGCGCAACGAGCTCCGGGTCGAGTTGATCGTAGGAGAAACGAATCACTGGGCACAATGCCTCTGTTTCGTTTGCCCTGCAACCGCGTTTCTCCATCCGGCCCTGGAACAGGGGGCGAGGCTCGCGGGGGTCGGAATCGCCCTCTACGGGGTTCGATCCCGGACGAACTGGGGAGTGGGCGATTTCTCCGACCTGCGGAAGATCATCGACTGGGCGGCCGAGGATCTGCACGTCGATTTCGTCGGTCTGAACCCCCTCCACGCGCTCTTCAATGCCAGGCCGTTCAACAGCAGCCCGTACCTCCCTTCCAGCAGGCTCTATCGGAACGTCATCTACCTCGACGTGACGGCCATCCCTGATTTTGCAGACTCAGCCGGAGCCCGCGAGCTGGTGGGTCTGCCGGAAACTCAACGCCGCATCGAACGACTTCGCCAGGAAGAGCACGTTGATTACGAGGAGGTGTCCGCACTCAAGCTGGAGATTCTGCGGAAAATCTATCGATCCTTCCTCGAAAACGCGGGCCGGACTCACCGGCACGAGGCGAGGTGGAGGGAATTCGAGCACTATCGAAATTCCGAAGGTGTCTACCTGGAACGTTACGCAACCTTCTGCGCGCTGCGGGACCACTTTCGGAGCGGGCTCCCCTCAGCCTCGACCTGGAGGCAATGGCCCGCCCCGTTCCAAGACCCCCTTGCCGAAGAGGTACGGCAGTTTCAGCAGGAGCGTGAAGAGGAGATACTCTTCCGGATGTACGTGCAATGGCAATTGGACGAGCAACTCAAGGGGGTTCAGGAATACGCGCTCGGCAGAGGGATGCTCGTGGGTCTGTACCATGATGAGGCTCTGGCCGTCGACAAAAACGGAGCTGATTTTTGGGCGTGGAGGGAATTCTTTCACGAGGGGTTCCGGGTAGGAGCTCCGCCCGACGCGTTCGCGCCAACGGGCCAGGACTGGGGGTTCCCGCCTCCCGACCGGGAGCGCCTCAGGGCATCAGGGTACGCTCCGTTCTTGAAAAAATTGGAAACGAACTGTTCCCACGGAGGAGCGCTCCGGATCGACCACGTCATGCAGATGCACCACCTCTTCTGGATACCGTCCGCCGGAGCACCCAAGGATGGAGTGTACGTCAAGGACCATGAGGCCGAACTGCTCAATCTCCTGGCCCTGGTAAGCCGGCAATGTCAGACGATGATCGTGGGCGAAGACTTGGGCACGGTGCCGTTCGAGTTCCGCGACCGCCTCATGGTGAAGAAGGTATTTTCCTATCGCCTGTTCTATTTTGAGCGGGATCTCGGAGAAAATCTCATTCCCTATCATCAGTATCCGCAGTCGGCCCTCGTATCCGTCAGTACCCACGATCTTCCGACCTTGGCGGGGTTTTGGGGCGGGGAGGACATTGACAAGCGACGAGATATGGGGCTGCTCGATTCGGCCCAGGAAGCGGCATTTCGTGAAGATCGCACCCGGCACAAATCCAAGATCATCGAAAGACTCGTCGCGGACGGCTGTTTGCCCGAAGAGAGCGCTCACGCTGCCTGGGAGTCAAGCGTTCCCACTGAGGAACTTCACACGGCGGTTCTGAAGTTCCTGTTTCAGACCCCAGCGATGCTTGTGATCATCAATCAGGAGGACGTCTTTCTCGATGCGCGGCAGCAGAATTTTCCGGGGACGACCGTCGAACATCCCAACTGGGTGACGAAGATGCGTTTCACGGTCGAAGAGCTGAGGAGTCATCCCGAGGCTACGCGCCTCTCCGCACGATTCAGGCAACTTATCGAAGAGGCCGGACGGGCCCAGCGGCCTTGATGGCGCCCCTTTGGCCGCAACCCCTGTCAAAACGTTTTCGCTATGAGCTCGTCGACCCACTGGAGCGCCCGGAGGAACATTTCGCGTCCAGTGGGCCCAAATGGCGGGAATTCAAGTCGAGGATTTACCCGAGATTGGACGGAGAAGGCTGGTCTCAGGAGAGGATGAAAGGGTCCCGGTCCAGTGTTGCACGATGTGAGAGACGTCGTCGCGCCAGCGGTCGATCTTCCGAATGGCCTCGGCTTCCCATGGGAGCCACGTGGATCGTTTCCGGATACGGATGGATGCCTCCAGTTCGGCCGGTACCGGGGCATAGAGAGCGTCCGGGTCGTTGTCGTCGACAGTTTGAAGATACTGGTTGAGGATTTTCACCTGCCTCCTGTTAAGCTTGCCGCGCATAAAGGAGAGCCGTTCGGACACGAGCGCTTCCAATCCCCGGGAAGCCGACGTGTTCTTATGCTCGCAGTTGATCAGTTCGGTGAGAAATCGATAATTCTCTCTGAACTCTCCGGGAATGTTCGACAGGTCGACGTCCTGGGAGGGTTTGTCCACTTTCATAGCTTCTCCCTATAGATTCGTGGAAATATTGTAGGCTCGGGGTATGGATAGGGGCCTGTGCGGGACAGGCATCGGGGAGATGCCGTAACACCTTGAGAAGCTATTGTCAAGTTATGGTTTTACGATTTATTATAACACATTAATTATATTAGTGATTAATTTATCATACGCCTAGCGCGGGGCCCCCTCGCGATAAAGCTGCTGATGTTTTTTCAATACGTCGGGGTCGATCTTGATGTCCTTGTGCTGCTCGCGGTACTTTTTAAGGTTGTCGCGCTCCTCGCGGGAGAAGACTTCGGTCTCGATGCGGCCGACGATCTGCTCCCCGAAGGGGAGCTCCCGCACGAAGGCCACTCCGCTCATGACGGTGGTCTGGTGCGTTCTGGCCGCGTGGATGTAGCATCCCAGGAGAATGCCCAATCCGGCCAAAACGCCGAAGTACACGGTGTAAAGGGCGATCTTCTTGACCATCGGTTTTCCTTCCGGTTTCACACCGTTGACGAGCCGGGTTCGCCCGGTCGGTTCACGGGACCGGGTAGTAGATGATGCCGATGCACAGGATCAACCAGACGATGGCGCATATCAGCAGGGGAGGATCGGTCAGCAGCATGGCCGTGGGCGATCCGCCGTCTTCCTTCTGATAGATGAGGTACATATAACGGAAAATGCCGTAGGTCACCATGGGAATCGTGAAGATCATCTTTTCATGCTGCCAACCGTCTCCGGGTGAGCTTATCACCGAATAGAGGCAGTAGAAGATGAACGTGGACGTGGTGGTCACCTGGAGGAGTTGGTCGAGGAGCTGGACGCTGTAATTCTCGAGCACGGGCCGATGACACACCGCGTCGTCGCAGAGGATCACAACCTCGTGACGACGCTTACCCAGGGCAAGGAAGGTGGCCACTGAGAAGGTGCACAGAATCAGCCAGCTCGAAACCCCGACACTGATGACTGCCGCGCCGGCCAGGACCCGGAGCAGAAATCCGGTTGCTATGGTGAGCACGTCGAGGATCACCACGTCCTTGAGCTTCACCGAATAGACCACTTGAAGGGTCACGTAGGCCAGAAGAGCGAAAGCTCCGTATAACGGGTCTCTCACCGCCAGGAGCAGGACGAGTGCTGCTGCGACGGCGAGCACTCCCATGAGAGCGAGCGCGGCCGTCACAGAAATTTCGCCACTGGCGAGAGGACGTTTTCTCTTTACCGGGTGAACCTTGTCCTGTTCCAGGTCAAGGTAGTCGTTCAGCACGTACGTCGCTGAAGAGACCAGGCAGAACGCTGCGCACATGTAGAGAACCCTGGTCAGGTCGTCCTGCACGAGCAACCTTCCGCTGAAAATCAGCGGCATGAACACGAAGCCGTTCTTGATCCACTGGGTCGGCCTCATGAGTTTCAGAGACGCTGTCAAAAGACTGCTCAATGCAGAGATGGCTCCTTTTCTCGATCCGTCGCCAAAGGCCCATTCCTAACACACGGCCTGCTCCGTGTAAATGCAAACGTGGTCTGCGCCGGGTCGTGCGGCCCCCTTGGTTCACCGTGGGAAATGGGTTATCTTCCTCTGTGGAGGAGAGCCCTATGGAAACCGACCCCGACCTGTTGAACGAAGAGAACAAGAATATCAGAGTCCTGAGACTGTCCTCCGACCTCCTGTTGCAGACGTTGATGACCCGCAGCGTTCATCCGCCCGAAGTGGAGGGCATGATCGACGGCTTGAGAAGACTGACCGGCAAACTGTTTCCAGGCAAGGAGCACGTGTTCGATCTCATTTACCTGCCCCGTTTCCGGCGAGCCCTGCGGGAAGCGGGATACTTCGGCTCATCGCCGACCCTGAAAGTCCTTGCCGGAAGATCGTCCGGCGAACCGGACGATTATGGGCTCATATGAAAATGCGCCGGGGAGGGACTTTTTTGCAAAAAGTCCCTCCCTGGACCCCTCTTCAAAAACTCTGAATATATTGGCGGCTCCCGCTGGTCGCCGCATGGTGTTTGCCGACCCGAGCGCGGACGCGAGGGTAGCATGTACGCGATATCATTCTATTGGGAGGGGATGGATCATGTCCGACCTTGATCTTCTGAAGACGCTCAGCCGCACGAATACCACCAAGATCGTCTTGTTCGTCATGGACGGTCTCGGCGGCCTTCCTCAGGAAGCCGGAGGTCCTACCGAGCTGGAGGCCGCACTCACTCCCAACCTGGATCGGTTGGCCACGCAAGGAATGCTGGGTCTGATGCACACGGTCGACGTGGGGATCACACCGGGGAGCGGGCCGGGGCACCTGGGCCTCTTCGGGTACGATCCGCTCGAGTATCTCATCGGCCGGGGAGCACTCGAGTCCGTGGGGATAGGAGAAACCCTCACGGATCTTGATGTGGCCGCGAGAGGCAATTTCTGCACCGTGGACCACGAAGGCGTCATTCTCGATCGTCGCGCAGGGAGGATCCCGACCGAAGAGTGCGCTCGCATGGTGGGGCTCATCAAAGACATTTCCCTGCCGGGAGTTGAGATCATTGTGAAGCCGGTGCGAGATTACCGCTTCGCCGTCATCTTCCGCGGGCCCGGTCTCTCCGACAGGCTGAACGAAACCGACCCGCAGCGAACCGGCGCAAAGCCGCTCATGGTGAGCCCCGAGGACGAAACTCCCGAAGCCCGGTTTACCGCCCATCTCGTCAATGAATGGATCGAGCGGGTGGCGCAGAGAATCAAGGACCAGCACCCTGCCAACATGGTCACCCTGCGGGGCTGGTCCACGAAGCCCGCGATACCGAGCGTCGAGGAGGTCTTCAAACTCAAGGCCGCGGCCCTGGCGGTGTACCCCATGTACAAGGGGCTTGCCAGTCTCGTTGGGATGACGCTCATCCCCGACCTCCCGGATCTCGATGCCCAGCTTTCGGCCTTGAAACGTGAATGGAATTCTTACGACTTCTTCTTTGTGCATCACAAGTACACGGACAGCCGCGGCGAAGACGGAGACTTCCACGGGAAGTCCCGGGAGATCGAGAAGGTCGATGCGGTGATTCCGAGGCTCCTGGAGCTCAAGCCCGACGTGCTGGTCGTCACGGGTGACCATTCCACTCCCGCGACCCTGAAATCCCATAGCTGGCACCCGGTTCCCGTGCTCATGTACGCTCCGGGAACCAGCCGGGCCAACCCCGACGTCACAGGGTTCGGAGAGAGCCAATGCCTCAAAGGCGTCTTGGGCCAATTCAGAGCGACCAAGCTCATGACGCTCATGGCAGCCCACGCACTACGCCTCGAAAAATACGGCGCGTAAGGCGCGGAGCAAGGGAAGAGGAGGACGGGGAAGAGGAAAAGATGAGTGCGGGGGGAGACCTATTTAGAAAAAGGTCCTCCCCCCGCACCCCCATAGGCGCTAACTTAAGGGTATTTCGGTCTGCCCGGCA
>Ga0172370_10009338_pt1 | contig 11495 bp, 4 predicted proteins | sample LakKiv5m_FD_114538 | JGI IMG/M metagenome (GOLD analysis project Ga0172370, IMG submission 114538) | Freshwater microbial communities from Kabuno Bay, South-Kivu, Congo - kab_022012_11.5m | ecosystem: Environmental > Aquatic > Freshwater > Lake | place: Democratic Republic of the Congo...
ATGACCGCGTTCGCCTGGGCAGCCGATGCCACCTTGCCCCATTCATTCGTATCCCACTTGTCCGGCGCGGGATTCGGCGGCGTCACCGCTGCCTGGTCGCGGATGCGCTGCCACACCGCGTCAAAGGGCGCACTGTGTTGCCGTGCAACCACGATGGCCTTGTGTTCAGGTGTGTACATCAAGTGCGGATGCGCTGGCACGGCTGCCGCCTTGGCTGGCGGCGGCGTCGGCGACGTGGAACAGGACGCCAGGACGCAGCAGCCGAGCAGGACAACAGCCGTGCCGATCCAGCGCTGGCGGGTGCGAGGGCTGTGGGTCATGGGCGTTCCTGCGCGGTCGGGCCGCCGGGATCAGCGCGGCGCCCGCCGCAGTGTGCTGCCGTGGCGGACGCCTGTCCAGACAGGGCATCCGCAGCGATTTTCCCAAGACGCCACTTCGTGCAATGCTGGCGATGTGGCGCCCATGCCCTGGGCCATGTGCCGCGCCGGTTCAGACTCTGTTCTGCTGTTTGTTTTCAGAGGTTTCCATGTATCCTTCGCTTGTGCACAGGGCTTGCGCAGTCGCGGGCGTCCTGGCAGTGCTGGCCGGTTGCAGCCAATCTGGCACCAAAGCTGCCTCCGCAGATCTGCCGCCCGCCGTGCAGGATGCCAACACGACGGTCGATGCGGGCCCGGATCTCGCGGCCGCGGATATCGCTGAGCTGCCGTTTGCCGATGCCGCGCCGCCAGACGCCGCCGTCGCGCAGACCGACGCTGCTGAGACCGATGCCGAACTGGCGGATGCAGACGCGCCGGCTGTGCAAGACGTCGCCGAGGATCTGGTCGTCCCCGCAGATGTCGCGGACTTGTCGCTGGCCGAGGTTGAGCTGGACGCCGAAGTCGTCGATGCGAACCCCGTTTCTGACGTGCAACAACCAGGCGATGACGTGCCAGAGGCCGATGTCCCCGACACGCAACCAGCCGATGAGGAAACGGTCGGCGATACCTGCGTCAACGCAATCGGCTGCCCCTGCACGCAGGCCAACGAAGTGACGGATTGCAGCGACGCCAACGATTGCACGAGCGACGCGTGCGAGCTGAGCGGCAAAGGAGTGTGGGGTTGCGTCCATACGGCGCTGTCGGGGGCCGCGTGCACGGACGGCGACAACTGCACCGTGGGTGACCAGTGCGCGCTGGCCACCTGCGTGACGGGCGCCGTCAAGGTCTGCCAGGACAACAACCCGTGCACCGACGACGTTTGCGATGGCGCGACCGGCAACTGCGCCTTCGCAGCGAACACCAAGGCTTGCGACGATGGCGATGCCTGCACGCAAGTCGATGTGTGTCAGGCCGCAGCCTGCGTGGGCAGCGATGCGGTGGTTTGCGGCGCGGGCGACGCCTGCCACGATGCCGGCACCTGCAATGCGGCGACCGGTGCGTGCACAAGCCCGCTCAAGGCCGACGCGACGGCGTGCGATGACGGCAACAGTTGCACCAAGGAAGACACCTGCAAGGCCGGCGTGTGCGAGGGCAACCCGTACAGTTGCGCCGCGCCGGCTGTCTGCCACGAACCCGGTGTTTGTCAGGGCGACGGCACCTGCACCTTCGCCGCCAAACCCGATGCGACGATCTGCGAGGACGGCGACGCATGCACCAAGGCAGATCTGTGCGCGGGCGGCGTGTGCGGCGGGACGAGCTACTCCTGCGCGACGCCTCCGGATTCCTGCCACACAGCAGGCGTGTGCAAAGGCGACGGCACCTGCCTCTACCCGAGCCTCGCGGACGCCACGCTGTGCGACGACGGCAACGGGTGCACGCGCACCGACTCGTGCCTGGGCGGGACATGCACGGGGGGCAACCCGGTGTTCTGCTCCGCCACGAATGCCTGCCACCTGACCGGCGCGTGCAACCCGGCAACAGGAATCTGCTCGGACCCCAAGAAAGACGACGGCACGCCGTGCGACGACGGCAGCCTGTGCACCGGCAGCGACGGCTGCCAGAACGGCGCGTGCCAGGGCGGCGGCGCTCTGCCATGCGACGACGACAACCCCTGTACCACAGATGGTTGCCTGGCCAGCTCGGGCTGCACGCACGTGGCACTCGCGGATGGCGTGACCTGCACGGACGGTAGCGTCTGCACGACCGGCGACAGCTGTCAGGTCGGTCTGTGCACGGGCGTGACGGTCGACTGCGCGGACAGCGACCCATGCACGGCAGATGCTTGCGACAAAGTGAGCGGCTGCTCACATCCGGCCGGCAATGACGGCGCGGCGTGCGATGACCAGACCGTGTGTACCCAGAACGACACGTGCACGGGCGGCACTTGTGCAGGCGAGAGCTATACTTGCACCGCGGCGACGGCGTGTCACCTGGCGGGCGTTTGCGTCGGGGATGGCTCGTGCAGCTTCGCCTTGGCGGCGGACAGCACGCCGTGCACGGACGGCGACGCATGCACCTGGGGCGAAACCTGCAAAGCCGGCAGTTGCGAGGGGGGGCAACCGTATGTCTGCGACGTGCAAGATCCGCAATGCCAGGCGACGGCGAGTTGCGACGGCGCGGGGGGGTGCGTGATCGGCGTCAAGGAAGACGGCACGAATTGTGACGATGGCGAGCCGTGCACGGTGACGGACACGTGCGCCTCGGGCGCCTGCGTCGGCAGTGGCACACCGGCCTGCGATGACGCCAATGTCTGCACAGACGATTCTTGCGCTCCCGGTGTCGGGTGCCAACACAGCGCAGTCAGCAATGGCGAGGTCTGCAGCGATGACAACGCCTGCACCAAGGTGGACAGTTGCCAGGCCGGCGTGTGCACGGGAGCCGAGCCGGTCGTCTGCGCGGCACTCGACCCATGCCACGTCATCGGCTTGTGCGACACATCGAGCGGACTTTGCTCGGACCCGCCACAGGTCGACGGCACGGTCTGCGACGACGACCAGGCCTGCACAAAGTCCGATGTGTGCACGGCGGGCATTTGTGGCGGCACTGCTTATACTTGCGACGCAGCAGACGCCTGCCACGAGGCGGGCATTTGCGCCGGCAACGGCAGTTGCACCTTCGCGGGCAAACCCAATGGCACGCCCTGCGACGACCAGGTGGCATGCACCAAGTCCGACACCTGCAACGGCGCGGTCTGCAGCGGCACGCCGTACACCTGCAGCGAGCCTGGCGAGTGCCAGACCAGCGTCAGTTGCGACGGCACGGGCTGCGCCATCTCTGCCAAGGCCGATGACACCGCATGCAGTGACGATGGCACGGCCTGCACCACCGACGCGTGCCAGGGAGGTGCCTGCAGCCACAAGCAATTGGACTGCAATGACGACAATGCCTGCACGCTGGACACGTGCTACTACGCATTGGGGTGCCTGCACAACTTCGATGCGGCGCAACAGGCGTACTTGAAGAGTCCATCAACCAAGGAGATGGGCTACAGCGTCGCGGTAGCTGGCGATACCGCGGTGGTCGGCGCGCCTGGCACGGAAAAGGTCGTCGTCTTTGTCCGCAGCGGTGCAATGTGGACGCAGCAACAGGTGCTGACGGCATCCAACTCTGCGAGCGGCGACCGCTTTGGCCAGGCAGTGGCCCTGTCAGGCAACACGATCGTCGTCGGCGCTCCCAACGAGGACAGCAACAGCGCAACCACGCCGAGCAACGACAACGCGTACGACAGCGGCGCCGTGTACGTGTACGTGCGCAGTGGCGTGGTGTGGACCCAGCAACAGTACTTGAAGGCGTCGAACATCAGCGCTGGCGACCATTTTGGCACGGCGGTCGGGATCTCGGGCGAGTACGCCATCGTCGGCTCGCCCAGCGAAGCCGCGCTGGCCTATGGCATCAATCCGGCCGGAGACAACGAATCGTACCCCGGTTCCGGCGCCGCCTACACGTTCGCGCGATCCGGCGCGAAGTGGACGCAGGAAGCGCGCATCAAGCCCAGCAATGACTACTACTACTGGACCTTTGGCAGCGCTGTGGCGATCAGCGATGGCACGGCCGTGGTGGGCGCACCCGGCGAAGGCTCCACGGGCAGCGGCGTGGGCGGTGTCAAGAATGGTCCTTACACTGCCAGCTCTTCGGGTGCGGCGTGGGTCTACCTGCGTAGCGGCAGCGGCGCATGGTTGAACCAGGGCAACATGAAGGCGCCGGTGAACCACGCTGGCGACAAGTTCGGCACCGCGGTCTCGATATCCGGCGACACGATTGTCATTGGCGCACCACCTGCAAACAAGGTTTTCACGTACTTGCGCGGCGGAAGTACCTGGACGGCTCAAGCAACGTTGGCGCCGACGGCGGCCGATGCCGGCGATGCGTTCGGCTCGGCCGTGGCGGTTTCGGGTGGCCTCATCGCAGTCGGCTCGCCGTATGAGGACGGCGGTTCCATCGGCGTCGACGGCCTGCAAACCGACAACAGCCTGCTGGCGAGCGGTGCCGTCTACTTGTTCGGCTATGGCGGCAGTTGGACGGCCAAGGCCTACTTGAAGACATCGAATCCCGATGGCGGCAACACCCTGAACCCGAACAACGGCGACCGCTTCGGATGGTCGGTCGCGGTCGCGGACGCCACCGCCACGGTCATCGGCGGCGCGATCATGGAAGACAGCAAGGCAACGACCGTCGATGGCGATCAGACCGACAACAGCCTGACCAATGTCGGCGCAGCCTACGTGTTCCTGACCGCACCCTACGCCACCTGCGAAGACGGCAACCTGTGCACCGATGACGCGCGTTCGGGCGCAGTGTGTGCGTGTCAATATGACAACAATCTCCGGGCCTGCAGCAACACGGACGACAACACCTGCACCGACGACTTCTGTGGCGGCGGCACATGCTCGACGCACAAGGCCAATGACGCGTCGACCTGCACCGACGGCAATCCTTGCACGGACGACGGCTGTGTCGCGGGGGTGTGCAGCACCCTCAGCAAGAACCAAGGGCCTTGCAGCGACAACAACGCCTGCACGGTGGGCGACACGTGCGACGGCAGCGGCACATGCAAGCCAGGTGGCGATGCCCTGAAGTGCGGCGGCTGCGCCACCTGTGATCCTGTGGCTGGTTGCGTCGACGACCCTTGCTGCGTCGATCCGTTCTGCTGCGGCGACTTCTGCTGTCAGAATCCGAGCGATTGCAGCTGCGACCCTTGCTGCTACGATCCCTGCGGACCCATCTGCAACGGCTGCTGAGACGGCCCAGCCGAGGTGCTTTTGCGTGATTCCCCGCAAGTTCTCGTCCTCGGCGGCGGCCTGGCCGGCTGCGAATGTGCCTTCCAACTGGCGCAAGCCGGCGTGCAGGTGCGGCTGCGCGAGATGAAGCCGCACCAGCGCACCCCGGCGCAGACCAGCGAAAACCTTTGCGAACTCGTGTGCTCGAACTCATTGCGCTCCGACAACCCCGGCAATGCGATTGGCCTCTTGCATGAGGAACTGCGCCGCCTCGGCTCGCTGGTTCTGCGGGCGGCCGATGACCACCGCGTGCCGGCTGGCGACGCACTGGCGGTCGATCGCGACCTGTTTGGCGCGGCGATCGAGGCGCGCGTCACCGGTCACCCCAACATTGCGGTGGTTCGGGGGGAAGTCGATGCGCTGCCTCTTGATTTTGACGGTCCCATCGTGGTCGCGACCGGCCCGCTGACGACCGACGCGCTGGCCGCGGACATCGTGCGCCTGACGGGCGCCGAGCGCCTGAGCTTCTACGACGCGATCTCGCCCATCGTCGCCGCGGACAGCGTGGACATGGGCATCGCCTTTCGCGCCTCGCGTTGGGGCAAGGGCGAGAGCGCCGACTATGTCAACTGCCCCCTCGACAAGCCGCAATACACGGCATTCGTGCAAGCGATTCTCGATGCGGACAAGCTGCCGCTGGCGGACTTTGAGTCGGGCGTGCACTTCTTTCCCGGCTGCCTGCCGATTGAGGTCATCGCCGCCTCAGGGCCCAAGAGCCTGCGTTTCGGACCGATGAAGCCGACCGGACTGGACGACCCGCGCACCGGCCGGTGGGCCTATGCGATCGTGCAGCTGCGCGCCGAGAACCTGCACAAAACTGCATACAATCTAGTTGGATTTCAGACGCGGATGCGGCAAGCCGAGCAAAGGCGCGTGCTCGCGCTGATTCCGGGCCTGGAACAAGCAGAATTCCTGCGCTACGGTTCGGTGCACCGCAATACGTTCGTCGACAGCCCGCGGCTGCTGGACACCGAGATGCGACTCAAGTCCATGCCGAAACTGCGTTTTGCTGGTCAGATCAGCGGTGTCGAAGGCTACGTCGAATCGACCGCGTCGGGGCTGTGGGTGGGGCTGGCGCTGGCGGCACAATTGCGCGGCGAACCCGTGGCGCCGCCACCGCCGACCACGGCCTTGGGCGCGCTGCTGCAGCATGTGACCGATACCACGGCGCCGGCGTTCCAGCCTTCCAACGTCCACTTCGGCCTGTTCGAACCGCTGCCGCAGACAGCTGAACCGGGCAAACGCCGGCCGGGCAAGCCCGAACGCAAAGCAGCGATGACGGCGCGCGCGCGAATCGAATTGAGTACTTGGGCGAGATCGCAGCGTCTATCCATCGCCCCCGCGCCGGTTGGCGCACCATCCCCGCCGGATGCCGACGCGACCTGTGGATAACCCCGTTTTGCCTGGGATTCCGATCTGTTGCGATCGCGGCTATCTCGCGAATCGCATTGTATTTTTTGTGCGATGAGCAATCCCGCGCAGTTGCGATCCACGCGTTGACGGCGATCCCCGGGCTTTGTAGCAAGAGCGCCTGACGGTTCCGTTCGTGGGGACGAGGACGCGTCTGGGGTGCCATGCGTTGGAATTGCACAGGTCCTCGGCTCGGGCGCGGGCGACGGCGGCGTTCGCGGCTGTCGCTCGTTCAGCTTGGCTGCGTGCTGGGCTTGACCGGACTGGCGGCCTATCTGTGGATCGATGTCATCGGCAGCGATCTCGGCCGCGGCGCGCACATCAACGCCAAGCATGAGGAACAAGACAAGGCGGCAACCGCTGTTGCCGTCGCCGGGTTGGTGCCGGCGATCCTGCCGCACGCGGCCATGCCGGGCGGGCCGGCCGGCGCCGTGCTGCCAGGACGGTATTCCGACGCCGGCAACGCCGACCCGATCGTCCGCGCCTTGCTGGCTGCGGCACGCGATCACCTGGCGCGCAAAGTGACGCCGAGCATGCAACCCAACGAGGATCCGCGCGCCAACAGCGGAAGTTCCTTCGATCTCATCGACCGAGGTCTCGGCGAGCAACTGCCGCTGCGCACGGCGATCGCGCGTCACCGCCTGCGCGACCCGCATGCCTACGGCCTGCGCGCCAAGCCGACGCCCTCGCTGGACGAACGCCGCAGGGCGCAGACCGTGCCCAATCTCGTTGTGTTCCTCACTGCCTATGCAACGGTGCTGGCCGACACTCCTGGGGAAGATTGCGATCTCGAAGCTGGCGACATCGTGGTCGTGGCGCGGCGCACGGGCCAAGGCCCACTGCTGGCTGCCGTCGTGAGCGACGTCACCGACGAGTCGGGCAATGCCCAGATCATCGTGCTCGACCCCGCGGCCCGCGTGCCGCGCGAGCTCAACCCCCAAGGCGCCTACGTGCTGCGCCACCATTTCCGGCTGCATCTCGCACAGATCGAGCATGCACGCGCCAGCCTGGATCTGAGCCCGAAGGTCGGCACGGCACTTTGAAGGCGCGCTGCGGCCTGCTACGCTCGTGCCCATGGAACCTACGCCGCAAACCCCGCCCCTGACCGTCTCTGCCGTCAACGAACAGGTGCGCTCTGCGGTGTCGTCGCTGCGCGAAGTGCGCGTCCAAGGCGAGGTCAGCGGCGCGCGACCGTCGTCGGGGCACCTCTACTTCGAACTCAAAGACGCCAACAGCCGCATCCGCGTCACCGTCTGGCGCCAGACGGCGCAGCGCCTCGGCATCGCCGTGCGCGATGGTCAGCAGATCATCGTGACGGGTCGCGTCGAGGTCTGGGTGCAAGGTGGTTCCTATGCCCTGAATGCCACGCGCGTAGAGTCGGCGGGTATCGGCGCATTGTGGGCGGCCCTGCAGCAACTGAAAGAGAAACTGCAATCGGAGGGACTGTTTGCGCCGGAGCGCAAGGTGCCGCTGCCGTTCCTGCCACGTGCCGTCGGTATCGTCACCTCACCGTCGGGCGCCGCGCTGCGCGACATGATCCGCATCTTGCGTGATCGCTTTCCGGTCGCCGTGTTCGTCGCACCGGCCAAGGTACAGGGCGACGGCGCCGCCGAAAGCATCGCTTGCGCCATCGAATTGCTCGACAGTTCGGGATTGTGCGACGTGATCCTGGCGGGGCGGGGCGGTGGATCCCTCGAAGATCTCTGGGCATTCAACGAGGAACGTGTCGTGCGCGCGTTTGCCGCGTGCCGCACGCCCATCATCAGCGCAGTCGGCCACGAGACAGACACCCTGCTGTCGGACTATGCCGCCGACGTGCGCGCCCCGACACCGACGGCGGCGGCTGAAATGGCCGTGCCGCGTCTCGCAGACCTGCGCCTGCAGCTGGACGACGCGCAACTGCGCTCGACACAAAACGTCATGCGACTGGTCGCCAGCGAGCGACGCCACCTGGGCGCCTTGGCGGCGCGCCTGGGCGATGGTGGCGCCATCACCGGCCACCGCACGCTGCGGCTCGACGATGCGCGGCGGCGCCTGCACGTGGCGCTGCTGCGCACACTGGCGGGGCGGCAGCGCGGGGCGGCGGCGCTGCGGCAGCGGCTGCACGCGGCGCATCCGCTCAAGCGCCTTGGGGACCAGCATCGACGCCTCGATGGTCTGCAAATGCGCCTGGCGCGTCAGGCCGAAGTCGTCATTCAGCGGCGGCGCGAAGGCCTGCAGCGCAAGACTGGCCTGCTGACGGCCATGAGCCCGATCGCCGCGCTGGAGCGCGGTTACGCCATCGTCCGGAGCACAGACACGGGCGCGGCGCTGCTGCAGGCTGCGGCAGTCGGGGTGGGTGCTGGTGTGGAAGTGCTGCTCCGCGATGGCGCGCTGGACTGCCGCGTCGAACGCGTGCGTATGACCGCAACGAAGTGACTACTGCAGCGGCGTGCCGACGACGCCGGTTGCCAGATTCACCGCGTACAGCGCGCCCGTGCCCTGACTGACCACGTACAGATTGGCGAATGTCGCGCCGCTCGTCATGGCCACGGGCGCGGCACCGACGGGATAGGAACCTGCCCGCAAGCCCGTGGTCACGGCCATGCTCCAGGTGGCGTCGCGGATGCTGGGCAAGCGACGCTGGTCCGTGCAACCCGGGAAGATCTGTGCTGAAAACACGGGATTGACGAAAACCGATGCCTGCAGGGCTGGATCAATCTGGATCGGCGTCAGACCGTCTGCTGTCGGGGGCGTGTACGGTGGGCAGTGGCCCAGCTTGCTATCGCCCTCGACAACGGGCCGGGGCTCCAACATGCGGGCGCCGGCCAGTTCCCAGTCGGTCAGCGGCGCGCACTCGCCGTCGCGAGAAGCGCGGCTGCTCAAGAGGCCCGTGCGGGTGCCCGACGGCAGCCAGTCGTGGGCGCGCACTTCGAAATGGCCGACGCAGGCCGGCGGCGGCAGCGGCAGGGGCGTCGCGGCGGCAGGGTCCATGGTCAGGATGTTCGCTGTCGTCACGGGCACATCGACGCGCCCGCTGGAGGGGTCGAGTTCCAGGCTCTCGGCGTGCACGGCGGCGATGCGGTAGCGCGCCGATGTCCCCTTTGCCAAATCCCCGCACTCGCCCTGCACCGTCAGCAACACGAAATCGTCTGGCCGTACGCCCATTTCGCACAGACCGCCGCGCGGCGACACCAGCGTGCCCGGCGCCGCGAACAGGATCGGCAACGCCGCGCCCTGCGACAGCTCGCCCTCGAACGTCAGCCGCCAGATCTCGCTGCGGTGGTCGGCCACCTGCAGGTTCGGCGTCACGCCATAGTAGCTGGTGCGGGCAGGCGTCTGGGACTTGTCGACATCCACGGCGAAGCGGCCCAATGAGGCGTAACGCGCCGAGATCGAAGAACCGAGGTCCACCGGTTTGCCATCGATGACCAGCGTGGGTCGGTCGCTGACAGTCAGCCGCTGCGCATCCGTCTGGTTCGGATTGAGCCACATGCCCACCTGCGTGGCACCGCCCACCGCGAGCTCGAACTGCAGAATCACCAGACCGCCCGAAGCCAGACCGATCGCCATCGCATCGCGCCCAGCAGCGCGTACCGCAGTCATCGACATCGGCAACTGCGCGATCGGCAGGCCGCGGATGCGATCGCGGTCATCGAGCAAAGAAGGAAATTGGAACGGCGCGGCGCTGCCCAACTGCGGAACGATCAGTGCGAGCTTGCCGGCATCGATGACGTACAGTGTACGCCGATCGCGGTCGGCCGCCACGACGTAGTGGCCATCGAACGTGGCGGCGACGAGCGTGCGCGGCTCATCCAAGCTTGCAACTTCGTGAGGCGAAGCGCGGTTGTAGCAGTCCAGGTCGGCGCCATCGGTGGCGCCGTCCGCATCGTTGTCGATCCCATCGTCGCACGCGAAGAGCACGGTCCCGAACGCGTCGCTGCGTTCGTCGGCGTCGCCCCACCCCACGCAGCCAGGGTCGTCCGGGTAGTCGGTCTTGCCGTCGCCGTCGTCGTCCTTGCCGTTGCGACAAGCGTCGGCTGCGGTCGCCGTAGCGGAGCAGCCCAGATCCGCCGCGTCGGTTTGACCATCGCCGTCGTTGTCGATGCCATCGGCGCAGCGCGCGGGGGTGTCCTCCGGATCGCCCTCAAAATCATCACGGGCGTTGTCGCAACCGGTATCGTCGCGGTCGGTCAAGCCGTCGCCGTCGTTGTCGAGGTCATCATCGCAAGCCGAGGCGATGGCGATTTTCTGAATGACCTTGCCTGCAACCGGATCGAAGACCGTCACGTGGCCCTGTCGCAGGTGGCCGATGTAGATGTGCCCCGTCGCCGCCGAGACCGCCAGCGAATGAGGCGTGCCATTCGGCAGCGGCGTACAGGTCAGCGCTTCCTTGCGGAAATCGGCCAGCGGCACGCTGCACAGGGCCGCACCGGTGCTGGCCTTCGTGTCGCCGGGCGGAACCGCTACATACAGCCGCGGCTCGGGTTTCTGCGCCAGGACCATGTCGGCAGGCACGCGATCCCCCAGAGGCACGCTCTTGACGACCTTGAGCTTGCCCGCCAGCAGCAAGTTCGCATCCAGACTCAAGATCTCGCGTTCTACCGGCAGCAGGACAAAGACCACCCCATGCTCGACGTCCAGGGCCATCGGACCTGGCAGACCGGGCAACGTGAACGGTGTCCAGCCGGGGATCGAGACGTTGGTGTCGACCCACGAGCCGGCACTGGGGTCTGCGAGCGAGATCGAACCCTTGGATCCGCCTCCGACCAGCACGCGCAGGCGGGTCTGCGCGCTTTCCACTTTGTACGCGTCGCCAATCGGCTCGGCGCACAAGGCCATGTCGACTTCGACTCTGCTGTCGCTGCTCACGCTGTGCATGCAGGCGGGGTCGGCGCAGCGCCTGCTGTCG
>Ga0172370_10009339_pt1 | contig 11495 bp, 16 predicted proteins | sample LakKiv5m_FD_114538 | JGI IMG/M metagenome (GOLD analysis project Ga0172370, IMG submission 114538) | Freshwater microbial communities from Kabuno Bay, South-Kivu, Congo - kab_022012_11.5m | ecosystem: Environmental > Aquatic > Freshwater > Lake | place: Democratic Republic of the Congo...
AAGGGCGAATCAGTTACCGCTTGAGGTCGCGGTAGAAGTTTTCGTGAGGGCCGACGGCCAGCCAGGTGCGTGAGTTCTCGTCCCACAAGTAGGCGAGCAGATAGAGCTGATTGATGCAGTCAAACTTGTAGACCCAAACGCCAGCAAGGTCGCCTTTTTTCTCTTCGCCGAGCATCGGGTTGGCGATGATCTCACGCATGGCGTCGTGGAGCGCACCACGCTGGTTGGCGTGCAGTTTCTTGTAAACCCGCTTGAATGCCGGACGCTGATGTAACGTGACGGTCATGCCCTGGGCAAATCAAAGGGCTCGGACTCTTCCTCCATCGCCAGTAGGGTGTCGCGCACAAACTCAATCGGCAGGTCCGGATTGTCGAGCGCGGCACGACCGACCTTGGCCCAGTAGGCCACCTGTTGCGGGATCGACCGCATCTCGGCTTTGGCGCGCACCCTGGCGGTTTCGTACAAGGCATCGTCAATTCGAATCGAAATACTCATAACAGACCTCCTGTGGCAAGACGCCACAATTGTAGTTTCATGCCTCCCCGGAGTCAAACCCATGACCGACGCTCACCCACGCTGACCAACACCTGGTTAGATCGAAAGTGTTGGATGAGAACGCTTTTCACCCCTCTCCCCTTGCGGGCTACCGTATGCACACATTTTCTTGTCCTCGGCAACCCATTGAAATGGTTTATGTTTTAGCTCCCTCCCCTTCAAGGGGAGGGCTGGGGTGGGGATGGGGTACGAGCAGCATTCATTCAGTAACCCACTGAATCTAATGATATCCAGCGATAACCCCATCCCCCTCCCGGCCTCCCCCTTGAAGGGGGAGGAGAGATGTGTGCATACGGTAGCCCCCTTGCGGGAGAGGGGCCGGGGGAGAGGGGTGATTCAGTCACTGCATCCATGATAGTCGCCAACACGCCATCCAGATTGCTCATGATCTCGTTATTCCAGAATCGCATCACCGTGAATCCCTGTTCGCGCAGCCAGCCGTTGAACACCAGCGCCACGCGGCCGTCGTCGCTGAGCATGGGCTGATGGCCGAGGGGGGAGAGGTCGAGGATCGAGAGCCGCGCATGGGCAAGGCCGATGCCATGCCCAGGGTCTTCAAATACACCGGAATCGTCCGGGCCACGGTGGAGCATGGACGCCAGCGCAGCGCGCAAGGCAACGAAATCAGCCGTGGCGTTCGGCATAAATGAGCCCACCCCGAAAAACTCGCTCCGCTCGTTTCTGTGCGGCAAAGCCGCATCCCGCTTCGCGGGACCAGCCTTCGGCTGTCCTGCGGCCTGCGGCCTGGTCCCCTCTAGGGGCCAAGAAACACTCGGGGCGGCCCTTCGTGTTTCTTGAGAGATGCCAGCGATACCGCACATTGCTTTACTCGCCCGTAGCCAAATCCAGTGCCATCGATACCTTGCGACAGGCCTCGATCAAGTCCAGCACAAGGCGCTCGTCCACATTCAGATCGCCCTCGTACTCGGCCAGGTTGCGAACATCATGGCATTTGGACAACACGCGCCACACATCCGGCCCGCACAAATTCTCAAGCGGGAAGGTCATGCTCGCCCCCAATCAACCACACCTTGGGTTGCGCCAGAACCCGTGAGAGAAAAGCATTGCCCCCCTGAACGCGGCGAGAAAAATCCCCGGCAGAATAAATGCTTGGATTCACCGTTCGGCCCAAGCGGCTCTCCGCGGCACTCAACACCCCAAAAATATCCGCATAGCTGAGGGTGTCGCTGACCAGCAGGACATCGATATCGCTTGCCGACGTATCGCTCTTCTTCGCCACGGAACCGTACACGAAGGCAGCCTTGATCTGTCCAGCCAATGGCGCAAGCAGTTCGCGCAACGGCCCTGCGAGCCCGAAGGTTTTCTGAACGATGCCGCACAGTTCGGCGAAGATCGGCGAAGCCGGATTAGCCCGATAGTGCCGCTGATTACCGCGCTGTTCCACCGTCACCAAGCCGCTTTCCAGTAGCCGCTTCAACTCGCGCTGCACGGCGCCAGACCCCGCACAAGTGAGACCAATCAATTCGTTAGCAAAAAAAGTGCGTTCCGGATGACCAAACAGATACGCCAACACCCGCTGCTGGGTGGATGAAAACAACGCATCGCCCAGACCGGTGGGTTTTTTCATAGGATCAGCGACCATGCCCATAACGGGCATCATACCACCCAATATGGGCATGATAAACGGGGCACCGCATTGACCGAGGAACTGCTCCTGGGCAACTACTCATACTGCGCCACCCTGGGATCGGGCCGTCCCGGCCCATACACCCGCTTCACCGGCAGCCGCCCCAATAGCCAAAAGTCGGCGCTGGCGGTACGGCATTACTTGCGTCATCACTCCCCCACCCGGCGAAGTATCGTTTCGATCACTGCCGCCGAGATGCGGAAATCGGAATCATGCAGACGAGAGAACACCGCTTTCGCCGAAGGAATCAACCCGCGCGATTTGGCCATCCCGACTACCGCTGCCGTACCGGCAACGCGCAAGCCCTGTTCATGCGCCACCGCCCGGCCTGCGCGCTCGTCCATCAGAATCAAGGCATCCCCACCCTGAGCCAGGGCAATGCGAATGCAAGCAGACTCGCCCTCGTCCAGGTCGGGCAAATCCGGTTTGGCAGGCGCCACCGACCCCCAAACGCACAAGAAACCCGCAGCCTCCGCAGCCCTGATCGCCTGTTCGTCGCCAGCCCCCAACCCCGACAACACCTCCCGTCGAACCTCGTCGGGCATCCACACCGTGCCAAACAACGTCTTCAGCCATGTCAAACCCTCCACCCGCGCCAGGCCAATCAACGGGCTGGCGTCGGTCAGGACGAGGCGAGCCATTCGTCCAGCGTATCCATATCCCGCGTTGCCTCGGCGCCATCCAGCCGGACAACGGGAATCCCCAGACGGGAAACATGCGAGGCAAACTCGGACACGCGCATTTCGGCCAACTGCGCGGCGCGTGTCAGCGACAGATTGCCGTCGCGAAACAATGCGGTAGCCAAAGCCGGACGAACCCCTTTGGCATCCAGAACCCCCAAGGAATCGATACCGACCATCACCGCATCCGGCGCGTTGCGATTCATGACAACCACCACATCACGATGCGCCAGTCGCAAGGCTTCGCTTGGGTTGTTTTTCAGGCTACTGACATTCACTGCTTCCATTCCTATCTCCGATGGGCATGTTTCATGGGAATAAGCGTACCACATTTTCTATCCTGATTACTGCGCCACCCTGGGATCAGGGCGCCCCGGCCCATGCGCCCCTGCAAGGCTGCGTCCTTCGCGGCAAGAGCGGGCAGGCTTGGTTTGACAATATGTAATCGAAGGATTACGATGCAAACATGTTTTCGATCAAGCCACTCCCTGAATTCACCGCCTGGCTGACCGGCCTCCCGGACGGACTGACGTATCGCCGCCTGGCGCGGCGTCTGGAAAAGGCGCAAAAGGGCAATCTTGGCGACGTAAAGCCGGTGGGCGAAGGAGTGTTTGAAATGCGCGAGCATTTCGGGCCGGGTTGGCGCATGTACTACGTCCAGCGCGGTGCGATCCTGATCGTGATGCTGGGCGGCGGCGACAAATCCACCCAAGCCGCCGATATTGCCAAGGCCATTAAGTTGGCCGCCACGCTGGAGGAATGAACCATGACCCGTAAGATCAAGGTTTCCGAATTGCCCGAGTTCGATATGGCCGAGCATCTGCCCGACGAGCAAGCAATCGCCGAATACCTGACCGTGGTGCTGGAAGAAAACGACCCGGCAGCGCTGGCTGATGCCTTGGGTACGATCACCCGTGCGCGCGGCATGAGCGAGATTGCCAGGGCATCCGGCATCACCCGCGAAGCGCTCTACAAGGCCCTGCGGCCCGATGCGCAACCGCGCTTCGAAACCATCTCGCGCGTCTGCGCGGCGCTGGGGGTCAAGCTGGTGGCCCAGGCGATGCGTTCGTAGCGCCATTTTTCTACGGGAAAACCGGAAAAACGGGCCAGGCACGATATTCCGCCCGGTACCCGCCGAAACGAGGGTATGCGATGTCTGGATCAACAATTGCCCGCGAGAGACGCCTGGCACGGGAATCTCGGCGACTTCGGTGGCGCCGGTTTTAAGGGATTGGAGTATCTGCTTCACTTACTTTCTAACCTCAATCAACATGAACAAACCCGCCTTTGGAAACAGCCAGCGAATCAAGCGGGCTACTTGTCTCCACATGAAAAAAATCATTCATTATCAGCGTCACCGGGTTGAAGATTCCAGTTCGATGCGCAGTCGCTGTCGACCAGCATGGTCTAAATCCGAGGCATTCAAAACGTCGGCTTCCAACTTTGTAGTCAACTGCCCTTCAGGTCGAATCACAGTCTTAATCTGGCCACAGCGCCCGCCAGCTCCAATAGCCTGCTTCTGCTCTCGTTTGAGCGTAATCCGCTGAGCCACGTACCATCGCAGGCCTATTGTCGAAGTCTCGACTAAGCAGGCACGGATCGCCTCAGGAGCCGACTCCGGTCGCACGAGCACCTCTGCACGGAAACCAAGGCGCCCCTTCTTCCCGCCGACCATCACCGTATTTACATCAAGTACACCATCTAGAGCCCGCACGCGGTCAAGCCCAATGGCCAAGTCTTCCGGCGTCTGATCGTCGACGTGGAAGGTAATCACTGCCACCTCGTCGGAGTTGGGGTGCGCATCAGCAACGGCCTCGGTGATGCGACGTGTTAGTTCGATAGGGTCCATATGTGACATAAAGGCCTCACGCTGTCACGAACGCGACAAAGTAGATACCACTAGCCGCAACTTGCCATTTGGTCCGCGAGGAATGGCGTCAAGGTATTCGACGCGCACCTCAATCTCCGAGCCAATGCGCTGGCGAATCTCATGGCGCAGCTGCGCCTCATCGCTGTCGTCGAAGGCCGCGCCGCGTACCACGCGCACGGTCACCGCCACAGGGTCGTTCTGCACAAACTGCGCCTCGCGCACGTTGATCATGTCTTTCAGGATGTGGTCAAGTCGACCGATGCGCGTCCCATTTGGTAGCACCAGATAATCCTCCTTACGGCCGTCAATAGAGTCGATCAAGCGGCCTGGGCGACCGCAAGCACAAGTGCCTTTGCCAGCCACCACAAGGTCTCCGGTGTCATAGCGTAGAAGCGGGAACGCCGGATTGAGCCAGTTAGTCCCAATCAAACGCAAACTGCCAGGGTCATTGAGGTTTGTCACCATCTCGACAGCGGAGAAGTCCTCGTCGATGTGCAACCTACCGTATTCGCACTCGGAGATGTTTGCGGCTGCTTCCGCTTGCCCGTAGTGCTGCACCACGGGTACGTTAAACACTGTGCGGACACAGGTCCGCTGACCTTCAGTGAGACTCTCCGCTCCGGTGGTGATACAGCGAAGGCGCGGGAGATCCACGCGCAAGTGGTCGTCTAGAACGTATTTGGCCAGCAAAGACAGCATAGATGGGTAGCCATGCAACCATTGCACGTCATACGCGCGCAACGCTTCGAGGTAAGCTGGAGCAGTCTCTCGGTTCAGGTGGTAACCGCTGAGCATAAGTTGATTGGCAGGACGATTCAGCCGCCAGAACGGAGGTTGTCGTGACTCGATCGGTACCAGTGACCGGCCACCAAAGTAGCCGCAGCGTGTCTGTGGCGACAGGTCATGCCAACGTCGATAGCGCCACCAGAAGGCCCAGGTAAGGTGCTCCGTGGAAATCGTCTCTGGGAAGACCAACCCGCTTCCAGTCGTGCCGCTAGTGTGACGCCACAGAAGATCACGACGGCCAATAGTCGGATTCACAATGCGCTCGACATTGCGCTTGACAACATCCTTGGTCAGCACTGGCAGCTTTACGAGTTCAGCGAACGGCTCGACGGCGTTGGGCTGTACGCCATGTTCTTCGAACTGCTCGCGCCAGAAAGGAGTGGCGGCGGCGGTCTGCAAGAAGCTACTCAGCAGACGTATGCGTAAGGCCTGTAAATCGCCTCCCCGCAGCGCATTCTGAGCCTGCACCAACTGCTCGGCAGCGCGGAAGCCCGCACCATAACGACGGCGCTGAATACGCAAGCCCTCAAGCGAGACAACGACATTTTGGAGCGCAACTGGAAGCCGCAAATAGATCTGCTCCAAGCGGCTCACTGCGTTGCCTTCCGTTCGATGTGCCCAGCCCAACCGAAATGAGGCCGAAAACTCAAGAGGGTGCGATCTTCAAGTCTCGACAATGGACCGTTCCAGTCGGGCACGTCGCTATGCACCATGACGTCCTGCGGTCGCAACTGCGTGATCGGCAGGCTAGTCAGCGCGAAGGCTCCCCGGATCATCGGAATGCGACGCCAATCGAAGCCCATCACCGTTGCCGCCACGGCGTCAACTGCGACCGGATCAGTACCGATCAGCACGACGCCGCTGGCCACCGGGTCGCCCTGCATCGGGCCGCTGCCCTCCATGCCGACGATGCCATCCACCACTGAGTAATAGCGTTTCGGATAATCGCGCCGCAGACTGCCGTCAGCTTGCCCAAACAGAAGGCATCGGTTTAAGTCCAGCACCATGCGCCATGTCGTATTGTTCCCATGCCAGTTTCCGCTGCGGATGACCCGGTCGCCGGCACCGAAAGCCGCAGTGCCGGCCTTGCGCAGTCGGCGCGCGAGCAGTGGCCCAATGCCCGGCAACGAAAGTGCAAGTCGGCGTGCGAACTTGACCGAGGCCTGCTCCACACGCCGCTTGAAGGTAAGGTCAGGGTACTCATCGCCGCCATCGACCGGCGATCCATCTGTATGGTGTGGCAGCCAATTTTTATCTGCATTGATGCCCACCAGATTCTTCATGCTAAGCGTGACGCCCGTCTTTTTGTGCGTCTTCATCTTGGGCATATTGATGAAGACATCGGCCTTCACGGGTGAGCCACAGATTAGATACTCCTGCAGGTCGCCACAATGGTGGCTGTTGACGACGCCAGCATCGTAATCTGCCCCGTAGTAACGGCCCTCACCCGGGTGACCGTGGAATAAGCTATCGCGCCCGAGATTGAAGCGCACGACACCCTCAGGGTCGCCATCTAACTTGCGGCGCTCTGTGATAATGCCGTCGATATTGGTCCACTCCTCATTACGTAAGTCGACGACTTCTACCGGTACATTGTGTCTAGAACTGCAATCGTGGGCGATGTCGTGGAGACCCAGTAGTGCGGCGATGTGCGAGAAAGACGAATCGGTCTGAGGTGCATCGCAGATAGTCACGCGCCCACTGCCAGCAAGTTCACGGCAGACATAGTCGCAAACCTTCCTGATCAAGCCTGCATCGGTGACTACCGAGCGCCACTCATTGTGGTCGTTCTCCTTGTACTGTTTGACCAGATTGGGTTTGATGACCACCCAATCACCGCGCCGGATTTCGAACAACGAGAAGTCTGGGTCGCCGCAATAGATATGAACCGTGTCGTTTTTCATGGGCTTATTTCTAGAAAGTCAAATTCAATCATGGCGGTGTGACTGGACTGTATGCTCGTGGCTTGATTCCGGGTCTTGTTCGTGCTGTTCTCCCTGCCTGGACCAGCGGTGACCAACGGCAAATATCGCGCCGTTAGGGAGGCTGGAGAACACCCTAGTGCCATAGGCGCGTGCAGTCCGCTCAATGTTCAGCGCTGGCCAGGCTCCGAAGCGCGTGTCCATCGCGAGCAGCAAGGCCAGTGCGGTCGGCGTGACCGTCTCACCGGCACCTTCCACGCCATACACAGGTACCCCCTCAAGCATGCGCAGCACGGCAGGGGCTGGGGTCGCCAGCAAACCATGCGAGCAGTGCACGATGCCGTCGCTCACCGGCAGCGGACTGCAAATCACCTCCGGGCTGCCCAATTCGACATACAGCGCGGCAACCATGAAAATGTCGAGGATGCTGTCTAGCGCACCAATCTCGTGAAAGTGAACATCGCAGACGGCAATTCCATGCATCTCTGCTTCCACATCGGCCAAGCGCTGGAACGTAGCAAGCGCAAGCCTCTTTGCACCCGTGCCAAGGTCACTTGCGTTGATGATGGAAACAACTTCGACAAGTCTTCGATGGGCATGCTCGTCAGGAAGTGTGACCCGTGCAGTCCAACCTGCGATACCGCCGACCAAATGATGTTGCAAACACAGTGCTCCCGAAAGTGACGGCAGCCCGATCCGTGCAACACGCTGCGCCAGCGCGGCGTCATCGAGACCCAGAAGTTTGGCGAATCCACACAGCAGCATGTCCCCGCTCAATCCACAGGGTGTGCGAATGACAACGGTGTCCCAGGTCAAACCACGCTCCGGGCACTTACCAGCCGTGCGATGCGAGCTACGGCGCAGGCAGCACCAAAGCCGTTGTCAATATTCATCACAGTCACGCCAGCGGCGCAGCTGGACAACATACTGTGCAACGCAGTCTCGCCGCCACGCGCGACGCCATACCCTATCGATGTCGGCACTGCCACCACCGGCAATGGAGTGTTGGAACCCAATACCGTGGCAAGCGCGGCATCGCAGCCAGCGACGACAATAACGGCATCATGTGTATTGATCTCTTCCAGTCGCTGTTGCAACCGCCACGGACCTGCGACGCCCACGTCAACGATCAGCGTCGTTGGCAAGCCCAGAAAGTACAGCGTGCGAACTGCTTCGTGCGCAACCGACAAGTCTGCTGTGCCGGCAGTGACAACTGCAGTACGGAAGCCGTCTTGCAGGGGCCAGTGACCAGCCAAATAAGCCGTTCGTGATAGCGCATCATGCTCTAGCAGTAAAGCGGCTTGCGAACCTAACTCACGTAACAAATTAGATGAAAGCCTTGTAAAAAGAACAGGGCCGCGTGCCGCATCGGCAAGCTCCAGCACCAAAGCTGCCAGCACCCCCGGTGGCTTCCCTTCGCAGAAAACGGCTTCGGGGAGTCCGACGCGTAACTCACGATCGTAGTCAAATATAACGTTCAAATCTCTACCCCATTCCTGACAAAGGCACGGCCTGGCGCATAAGGACGATCATCAAGCACGATGGCAGTGAGTTCGGGCAGATATGTGCTAGCAAGTACACGCAGCGCCTCCAACTCAGACTCACCAAAAAGGTGGTTCTGGTCAACCGGCAACTCAACGCGCATGGTGTGCTTGTCAATACGGCAGCGGACAACATCGCAGCCAGTACGCTCGCGCACGAACTTCTCGGCCCTATGCACAAAGCTCAATCGCTCGGGTGTGACGCGGGTACCTGTATAGAGTCGACTGGCCAAACACGGTGAAGCAGGCAATTTGGCATAAGGCAACCCAAGCGCGCTGGCCATGTCGCGAATAGCGGATTTTCCGAATCCGAGCTCGATGTACGGGTGCTTTACCCCATGCGCCGCAGCAGCACGCAAACCGGGACGATACTCGCCAAGATCATCCTGGTTCGCACCGCTAACAATGCAGCCACCCTTATTGGTGGCACAAACCGCTAACTTATTCAACAAAGAATACAGATGTGATTTGCAGTGAAAACAGCGATCCACGGGGTTCGCCAAGTAGAACTCATCATCAAACTCACCAGTGCGCACAGTTTCAACCTGCCAACCATGCAAGCGGCCTTGTTCTAACACACGACTAGTTGCCTCGGGCGGAACAGCCGCACTGACCGCATGCACAACACGCACGCGCTTACCGTAGCGGGCTGATGCAATATGAGCGAGCAACAAGCTATCAATACCACCGCTGCATGCAACGGTGACGCTGCCCTGCGCAATGAACCAATCGCCTAACTGCTGCGTGTTGGCTATATTGATATCAACCATGCATAAAACCCTGTCTCTGATTCGCGTACATTAAGCTCAGTAGCATGCTGATGAACACCAAAAGGCCATGGTTATAAACTCTTAATCATTCTGTGGTACCCGCATATCAGGCCGTCCCGGCCCATACACCCGCTTCACCGGTAGCCGCCCCGTCAGTCGCATCTCGCGCACCTTGTATTCGATCAGCCGCATCACATCCGCCCGCAGCTGCGCCCAGGCATAGCCGGCCCAGCCTGCGCGCCAGGCGCCTTGCCATAGCCAGTGGTAGAGGAACAACAAGAGGTAACGGAACGGCACGCGGTTGAAATTCTTTTTCAGCCACATGCGGCGCTGCAAGGAAGTGCCAAACAAACGCGGGGTATCGGCCAGCGCCGAGTTATTGAACGCAATCACGGCCTCGGCCGTTGTATAGCGGTTCTGCTTTTCCAGCCAATGGTCGAGGTCCGGGCTGTCGTGGTGTGCCATAACGCCGGAGACGTATTCGATGCGCCCCTCCACAATTGGGTGCTCATTGACAGCGATATCTGTGAAACGGCATTTGCCAGTGCGCCAGGCGCGAACCAAGCGTTGATGAACGGGGAGTTCTCTCCCCATCAGCCATAGACGACGCTCCATCGATAAACCAGCCGCCTTGCCGTATCGCATGGCTGCACACAAATTCGCCTTCAAATCGGCGGACAACCGCTCATCCGGGTCCAGCTTCATCGTCCATGGCGCGCTAATCGGCAACGCCCGCAAGGCGAAATTCCACTGGTCGCCAAAGCCACGGAAACGGCGCTGCACCACATGCACGCCATAGCGCAGGGCAATGTCCACTGTCTCATCCTGGCTGTAGCTATCCACCAGAAACACCTCCTGCGCCCAGCCTTTCAGGTTTTCCAGAACGGCCGCTATGTTGTGCCCCTCGTTGAGGGAGATCATCACTACGGCGACAGGGGCGGCGCCTGGCGGCCATGCCATGGCTTGCGGTTCGTCAGGCATGGACTAACCCTCTGCACGCATGGCAGGTTTGCGCACGATGCATAGCACTTCGTCGCCGTAACCCAGCTTGCCTTGCAACCAGCGCAGCGGCCACAGCCCCCCACCCCCCGGCAACCATAGCGAGACGATAGGCATGCTCGACCCAGCCGGAGCGCGCAGTTGCCGGACGATTTTCCGATGCCGCCACGGGGCGCGTAACCGCCCCCTGCGCGCGGTTGACGCCTAGCGCAGTGCGCAGCAAGGCAAGAAACCAGCCGGAAAACGAGTCACACGTCAGCATCCTGTCCGAGGTGAATCCCGCCGATTCGACAGCCCTTAACAGCGTCAGCCGGTTAAAGTAGGTCAGATGGTAAGGTTCGAAACTCGTCCAACCCGGCAAGTGAGCTTCCCAACAATCGATGTTCGGCACAGCGATGTGGACGATGCCCTCCGGCTTCAGCAGCCGAAACACGTCTGGCAGAAATTCAACCGGGTGCTGCACATGCTCCAGCACATGGTTCATGACCACCACGTCGAATGGCCTGTCGCCCGGCAATTCGGACAAAAACCCGCAGTGCATCGCAATGCCGCTTTCCCGTTCAACCTGCCGACAGATAGGCGCGGACAAATCGCAGCCCATGACATCAAAGCCCTCGGCCTTCGCCGCCTTGAGAAAACTGCCGCTGCCGACGCCGATTTCCAGCAGCCGGTTACCCTGCCGGGGAAACCCGGCCAGGCGCACCAGGGTCTTGCGGTTGTTCCA
>Ga0172370_10009341_pt1 | contig 11494 bp, 6 predicted proteins | sample LakKiv5m_FD_114538 | JGI IMG/M metagenome (GOLD analysis project Ga0172370, IMG submission 114538) | Freshwater microbial communities from Kabuno Bay, South-Kivu, Congo - kab_022012_11.5m | ecosystem: Environmental > Aquatic > Freshwater > Lake | place: Democratic Republic of the Congo...
AAGGTTTGATTAATAATTATTTTTCCGATTGCAGGGACAGAACATTGAGCCTGTCTCAGTATGTACCCCGGACTTGTCATTCCCGCGCTATGAAGTAGTCCCTGCGGGAAAAGCAGTAATCCAGCCTTTTTTATCAGATGTGGAACTGAACACGATGTAAAATATAAAAAGGTTTGATTAATAATTATTTTTCCGATTGCAGGGACAGAACATTGAGCCTGTCTCAGTATGTACCCCGAACTTGTCATTCCCGCGCTATGAAGTAGTCCCTGCGGGAAAAGGGGAATCAGCCTTTTTTATCAGATGTGGAACTGAACACGATGTAAAATATAAAAAGGTCTGATTAATAATTTACTTTTTCCGCTCAATAACGATACTTGTTGGACCCTGAATACCAATCTGATTTGGGATAAAACTGTCGATCCAGATCCTTATGATAATCCCTGTTATGATGTCTGGCTGGATACTCTGGAGGATTTATCTACTGCAGTATTAATCGCTGATAGCCTGGCCGATACAACTTTCCTGCTTACCAATCTATTTCACAATCATTGTTACTATTGGACAATTCGAGCTACCGATAGCAATACCGGCGGCAGATGGGCTGAAGATACGCTTATGTTTCATGCGGATAATTTTATGTTTTCGCAAATCCTCTTTCTTCCCGGATGGCATCAAATCAGTATTCCCCGCGATCCGGAAGACCGTTCGGTAAACAGTATTTTTGGAGATGATTTCCTCGGTCCTTATTTTGTCTATAATTTCAATCAGAGCTCAGGATATGCCTTCGAGGATACCTTAGAAGTTGGGCAGGGTTATTGGCTGGCGAATTGGGATTCCGCGATGGTTGATATAGAAGGCGAGGTAAATTCAGATACGGTATATGTAAATCTATCACAAGGCTGGTCATTAATGGGGGCGGCTTGGTGGGGAGACTATCCATTGAATTATTTGGAATTCTCCAATGGTATTAATATTTTGGATTTTACGCAAGCAGTGAATGCGCTATGGATTTCGCCCGCAATATTCAATTATAACAATTATAGCGGGAGCTATTCGCTTGCTAATATGCTAAAGCCTTGGGAAGGTTATTGGATGTTTGCCTTAGAAGAAAGTCTGCAGGTAATCTATTCTCCATTGATGAATTATTCCGTTCAAGACATTGATTTTACCGCCTTGGAAAACGAGGCCGATGTTTCCAATTGGTCACTGCCGATTTTATTACAACAAGGCGTGATTTTCAACCAGACTACCAGTCTGGGAATGCGTAATGACGCGTCGGATGGATACGATATCTGGTTCGATTTTCCTGCCCCGCCGGTTCCACCCAGCGGTGATTTTGTGCGGGCCATCTTCCAGCGCCCGGAATGGAATGCGCCGGTAGGAGACGATTTCTGCACGGATATCCGCGCTCTAATGAAAAGCGATCAAAGATATATTTGGGATTTTGTTTTGGAAGCCTCGGATTCCGGGCAGGTGACGGTGATTTTCGATAGTCTTAAGGAAAAATTACCGGATAATTATTTTTTATTTGCCGCTTATGATGACCGTATTGTCGATCTAACTTATCAGAACTCCTTCATCCTCAATTATTCTACTCCGCTGGAGATCGAATTGGAATTGTCGGATACTAATTTTATTATCGATAGCACCGATCATTCAACTGCTTCTCCGCTGGAATATTCCCTGGGAAAAATATCCCCCAATCCTTTCAATTCGTTTCTGACAATTCAGATAGGACTGCCGGAATCGGCGGAACTTAGGGTGGAAGTATTCAATATTTTAGGTCAGAAGGTGACTTTATTACACAATGGGATGACTTCCCAAGGGTGGCATAATTTTGCCTTCAATGCTGCCGGTCTTTCTAGTGGGATTTATTTTGTCAAAGTCCAAGTACCGGGGAAGATGACGGTGTTTAGGAAGGTCGTATTTCTTCCGTAATTATACAGTTTTTATACATTTCCACCTCGGAGCGGGGAAACGAAAATATTCGGAGTTCGGAGTTATTAATCCGAGCGAAAGATATTTTACATTTCAACCTTATGAATTATGCTCAAATCCCGGTACTGTCATTCCCGCGAAAGCGGGAATCCAGCCTTTTTTATCAGATGTGGAACTAAACACGACGAAAAATATAAAAAGGTCTGATTAATAATAATGGTAAAGATGTTGCAGAGTGCAGGGACTCTACAGCACATAAGGTAGTGACAGAACACTGTTCTGTCACTACAATCTTGAACACTTGCCCACTTGAATACTGCTTTTACTGACGACTGACAACCGACCACTGACGACTATTTTCAGCAGACAATATCAATCAAATATATCTGGTGCAGACATGAAGAAAGCACAAATCATTCTTTCGGTCATCACCTTGTCGATTTTATTTTTTTCGCAGGTGAACGGTCAATTTTATCCTTCCACCATCCGCTATCTCGACCCTTATAATCCGGAATATGAGACCGGGGTAGTGCTGGTCAAGATGCAGGAAAAGACCGGGATTAGAACCTCTAATGATTTCCTCGCTTCCGAAGCTTATCAATTGATAACGCAGAATTTCCCGGTGGAAAAGACCGTCCATCTCTTCCCTCGGGCGCAAATTCCAAGCTTAAGAACTCTGAGTACATATAGCGGTCAGACGGTAGAGTTGCGCGATTTAGCCGCCATTTTCAAATTGAAACTTGGCCCGGGTATCGACGCTAAAGCTGCAGCAGACTCCATCGCTAAATTCCCCGATATCGAATTCGCGGAACCGGATTATTACCATTATTCCTTGGAGACCGAACCCAACGACCCTTTAGCGGCTCAGCAGTGGTATTTGGATGTTTTCCCCGGGGTCAACGCCAAAGCCGCTTGGGATTCCACCACCGGGGATACTTTGCAGATTATCGGCGTCATCGACACCGGCGTGGATTGGGACCATCCCGATTTGGCGCAGAAGATTTGGAATAACTGGCAGGAGTTCAATGGCATCGCAGGCGTGGATGATGATGCTAATGGCTTTGTGGACGATTTCCGCGGCTGGGATTGGATCAATGAGGACAATAATCCCAACGATGATAATTCGCACGGGACGCATGTGGCGGGCATAGCGGCGGCGGTTTCCAATAATAGCATAGGAATCGCCGGGATTTCCTGGGGGGCGAAGATTATGCCGTTGAAAGTATTGCAGAGCAGCGGGGTAGGGACTTCCAGCGATGTGGCTTTAGCCGCGGAATACGCTTATGAAAACGGCGCCACCATCATCAATATGAGCCTGGGCAGTTACGCACAGTCGATGACTTTGAAGACAGTTTTGGAAAACGCCTACGCCTATTGCGCTTTAGTGGCGGCGGCGGGGAATAACAGCAAAGCGATTGAAGGATTGTGGGCGGCGCCGATGTTCCCCGCTTGTTATTCTTTTGTGATTGGAACGGAAGCTTATACACAATCTGGTTTTAAAGCCTCATTTTCCAATTACGATCCATCAGGTCCCTTAACTTGCGGAAATTCCTATGGTTACAACTATGAGATGCGCGCCCCGGGCGTCGACATTATGAGCGCTTTCCCCAATGGCAATTACGATGAATTAAGCGGGACTTCGATGTCGGCTCCTATCCTCTCCGGTGCTATAGCTTTGATGAAAACGATGGACCCGGATATACAAAATACTACACTCTTTGCCAAATTGATCTATTCGGCGAATAACGGGATTCTTGATATATATAATGCTTTGGAATATGTACTTAACACGCCGGATTTGCATTTCGTCAGTTTCACTTTGGAGGATTCTTTGGGGAATAATGACGGTCATCCCGACGCCGGAGAAACCGTGCAAATCTGGCTGACGGTGAATAACACAGCTGGACTGGCCGACAGCGTGCAAGCGGTTCTGCGCTTTAGTGAATTTGAAGATACTACTACTGCGGAAATCCTCGACAGCGCCGCTTATATTGGTTATATTTCCACCTATGCCTCTTTGAACAATCAGACCAATCCTTTTTTAGTGCAAATATCCGAAGATATCGCCAATAACCGGGATATTGTACTTGAATATGAAGTTTTTCCGACGAACGGGCCTTCTATTACCGGGAATATCATAATCACCTGTTTCAATGTGGTGGAATTAGGCGGATTTTTCAACACCGACACTACTTTAACTGCCGATTTTGAATATTGGGTGACTAATAATTTTATGGTAATGCCCGGATGCACATTAACCTTGAATCCGGGAGTTCATATCGTAATATTTCCCGATGTTTATTTTAATCCTGGAATTATTATATCAGAGGGTACTCCTGATAGTCTAATAGATTTTTATGGTAATAATATATCGATAAATCTTAGTCCAGGATCAACATTCAGTTATACAAAATTCCATGACTTCACAGGAGATCATATTTTTGAATTCTTTGCTTATAATCCAACCTTTAATAATGTAATATTTGAAAATAACTCAACAAGTATGACTGTTGCTATCAATTCTACATTTTTTACTGAAGTAAACTATTTCAATAATTCTGGAATGCGGATTGACATGAACAATGGAGGTCGTTTTATTAACAGTAATATAGTGAACAATATTAGCACTTATAATGCGATTTATAATTCAAGATTTAATTGTGATTTTTCTAATTCCTGTTTATTTAACAACGATCCTAATTCGGTCTCTTTATATGCTAATCTTTTAATGCACTATGATAATATTTTTTGGGGAACCACTGATTCAGCTCAAATAAGCAATTTAGAAATATGGGATTTTTACGATCAAGGTAATTTGCCGATTTATATGATTAATCCTTGTCTTGACCATCCACCTGCTGAATGTCACGGCATTGTCTGGAAAGTAGAAATCAATGGACAAAATCCCCAATACGCTCAATTAGACCCCATCGGCTGTGAAACCGTGAAATTCGAGGTCTATTTCAACCGGGCGATGGACCCGGAAAATCCTCCATTCCTGACTTTCGGCGTGTGCGAACCGTTCACTCAGCATATCATTGAGGATTCGTCATCTTGGAGCGCGGATTCTACCATCTATACCGCTTATGCCGCTATCGGCTTGGAAACTGGCGATGGGATAAACACGGTGCGCGTCGCCAGCGCGCGGGATCTGGAGCATTTTGAAATCCCGGTGGAATACACCCGCTTCCATTTCAATATTCAAGCGGCAAGTTCCGCTTCCTTGACCTTCATCGCCACCCCGGGGATTGGCAAAGTGGATTTGGAATGGCCGGAAGCGCCTTCGCCTGACCTGCTGGGGTATAATATGTACCGCTTTCACAACTTGACCGACACCACTTTTTCCGACACTGTTTTATTGAATCAAACACTAATCACCGATACGCTTTACACCGATTTCGAAGTCTTGCCGGATTGCACCTATCACTATCTTTATACGGTCATCAGCACCGATATGGAGGAGAGCAATTATTCCAATTCCGCCGAAGCGACTCCATTTTCCGCCCCTACCGGGGACGCTAACGGGGATTTGGCGGTGAATGTGCTGGACATTATTTCCATTGTCAGCTATATCATCGGCGGGAATCCTCAGCCGTTTTTATTCGACGCCGCGGATGTGAATATGGATGATATGATCAATGTGCTGGATATTGTGGGAGTGGTAAATATCATTATGGGGACTACGGTGCAAAGCGCGGGCGCGCCTTTGGCGAATGCGGTAATCACGCAATACCCGGATAAAGCGGTATTGACCATCGACGGTGATATCTGCGGATTGCAGTATAAGATTAGCGGCGATAGCCTCTCGCAAATCGAAGTCAAAGCGCTGCCCGGATGGGAATTGGCGACTTGTCAAAAATCTGCTGCGGAATTAATGGTATATGCCTATAGTTTCACTAACTCCAAACTGCCGGCCGGCGATTATCTTTTGGCGGAATATGCTGAAGGGGCAAATCTTCAAATCAGCGAAGGATTGGCGGCGAATCCGCAAGGGCAGGGAATTTCCGCGGGGACGGTGTTGGCGCAGGAAGGTCTTGTCCCCACCGCTTTCAAACTGTATCAGAATTATCCCAATCCCTTCAATCCGGTAACCGTAATCCCTTATGACATCCCGGTTTCTTCCTCAGTATCACTGAAAATTTACAATATCTTGGGGCAGGAAGTGAACCGCTGGGATTTGGGGACACAGCCGCCGGGGAAATATCAGGTAATATGGAATGGTGATAATAAGCGAGGGATTCCTATCAGCAGCGGTTTGTACTTTGTCAAGATGAAAGCAGGCGATTATTCCTGCACTCGGAAAATGATGCTGTTGAAATAGTATTCCTATAATTTTTTCGCCAATCGGAGTATGAAAATTCCAGCTAACATATTCATTCTTTTCTGTCTGATTCCGCTATTTTCTTATGGGCAGAATATTATAATTTTACCTGATGTCAGCGGTTTCTCCGGTGATACTGTGGAAATCGCCATCGAAGTTGAAAATGCGAATCCCTTTGTAGGCTTCCAATTCGATTTGCCCCTGCCTAACAGCGTCGATTATCTTCCCAATAGCGCGTCTTTGACCAGCAGGGCGAACGGACATATTTTGACAGCGATGTTGTTAGCGGGGGATACTTTACGGGTAATTTGTTATTCGATGAACCTGCTTCCATTTTCCGGCAGCAGCGGCGCGGTGATGAATTGGCGGATAATTTTAGCTGGGCCTCCGGGGCAGTATCCGCTCGATCTTAATAATGCGGTTCTCGCTGACGGGAATTCGCAAAATATTTTGACCGCAGTGGAAAACGGCCAGCTCTATTTAATCGGACCCATAGCTCCGGAAAGTTTCGATTTGCTTTATCCGCAGGAAGGGGCGATTATTTTGGATACTGCTATCACATTCGATTGGAGTGATGCTTTGGATTTGGATCCCTTAGATACATTGGAATACACTTTCTATTGGACAATGGATTCGATTTGGGCTGACTTTGACAGCATCCCCAATATACCGCAGTCAAATTATTGTTTCAGCGGAATTCCCCCTTTCCCGGCAAATCAGACGGTATGGTGGAAGGTAAAAGTCACGGATTGTTATGGATTAGGTAATTATTCGGCTCAGATTTGGTCATTCACTTTAATGAGCAATGAGATATACAGACTCAACCGGTCTCGGCAAACACCGGTGATATGCGAATTCGGTGAGATCTTTCCTAATCCGTTCAATTCAAGTACTATAATCGCTTATGAACTTTATCAAACTGCGGGTGTCACGCTAAGGATTTACGACCTGCAGGGAAGATTAGTACGAGATTTCGTGTTTTATGACCAAGATGCGGATATTTATCAGCTATTATGGCGGGGGGATGACCAAAGCGGTTTTCAAGTTTGTAGTGGAATTTATGTTTGCGAATTAAGTTTCGGCAATTTCCGGCAATCAAAAATAATTATTCACATAAAATAGTACTTTTCGAGGAGAAATCAATGAACAGGTTATTCTTTATTACCCTGCTAGCGTCGTTACTGCCCATTTTGAATTTATGGGCTGAAGCGCCGTCGGTGCAAATCACGGGAGAAATCGACACCGGCTCCATCGTGGTCATCGATGCCGGGACTAAAGCTGCTTTGGACACCAATGCTGCCGACGAATACGATCCATTTTTAGACCGGCCCAAACCCCCGCACTCACCTACCAACTATCTAAGTGTCTACTTTCCACATCCCGAATGGCATTGCATCTTTGGGGATAATTTTATAATCGACGCCAGGAACGGGAATGATGATTTGACCAACAATGTAAAAGTGTTTGCTTTTGAAGTCTTGACCGATTTGGCGGGCGAGACGGTGAGCCTCAATTTCACTATAAGCCCAAATTACCCGGCGAATTACGGTGTAATATTGTATGATTATACCACGCAGACTTACCGGAATCTGCGAGAGGAGGGGGAATACAGTTATTTAGCAGGATCGACAGCACGGGAATTCGATTTGCGCTTAGGAGATGGCACCGATCCCGTAGTCGATATCACTTTTCCCACGCCCGACATAATTTTATATAGTGAAACCGCTTATCAACTGACCTGGGAATATACTGATATCAGCCCGATTCGTTATTCCCTTGTTTATTATTCCCTGGATAATGGGCTGAATTGGACATTTATCGACAGCGTCGGCGGTGGCGCCGGGACTTGTTCCTGGATAACACCGGCAACCGCTTCTAACACAGTTAAAATTAAAGTGGAAGCAGAAGATTGGGCGGGAAATTTTGGAACTGAAATTATGGATTATACCTTTATTCTTGATAATCATACTTTGCCGATAATTGATATTGTTTTTCCCACCGATGACACGCTGCTTTTTTATAACACAGTATACCAGGTGAATTGGACAACTACTACCAATGTTACGCCCTATATTTATAATATTCTGTATTACTCTTTGGATGATGGGATGAATTGGACGCAGATTGACAGTATTCCTGCAGAATTGGATCTGACCTGTAGCTGGATCACTCCCACGGAGTTCAGTACCTACGCCAAACTAAAAGTTGTAGCGGAGGATGCGGCGGGCAATGTGGGGACGGAAGTAACCGATTACACTTTCAATTTAGCGCCAAATTATATGGAAATTGAATTCGCCCCGCCGTGGAATTTGCTTAGCGTTCCTTTGATGACCGATAGCAACAGCATTCAAGCCATCTTTGGCGATGATATAATAGGTCCATATTTTGTTTATAATTTTTCTCAGGCGGGCGGCGGTTTTAGTTTCGCCGAAGAAATTCAACATGGGAAAGCCTATTGGCTGGCGTTGCTGAACGCTTCCACGGTGGATGTACCCGGTCTGCCGGAAGTCGATTCGACGCATCTGGCTTTAGAACAAGGGTGGAATATGGTCGGTTCCGCTATTGCTGCTAATGTGCTTAAAGAAGATTTATATTTTACTAATGGAGTGAGTTACTTATCCTTCAATGCCGCAGTGGATTCGGGCTGGATCTTGCCCGGTCTTTATGGATATGATAATCCAATGGGGAATTATGTTTTGGAAGACTATCTTGAACCTTGGGGTGGGTATTGGTTGTATTCTTTGATAAATGATTACGAAATGGTAACCTATCCACCGTATCCGGGAATAGCCACCGAAGGGCAATTGGCCTTGCAAAACAGTCAGGAAGCTTCCGAGCAAGACTGGTTTATCCCTGTCAATCTATGTCAAGGAACGATAGCGAACAAAATAGCGGGATTCGGCACCAATGCTGAAGCGACCGATGACTTTGATGTATGGTACGATGTGCCGATGCCTCCCCCACCGCCCAATGGCGATTATTTGCATATAGTGTTTGAACATCCCGAATGGAGTTTGCCGATGGGAAGCGATTTTTGCCGGGATATTCAAGCTGCTTTTGATTTTAAGAACGAATTTCCCCAAATCAAGGAATGGCAATTTATAATTGAAGCTTCGAATCCGGGGCTGATTAAAGTTAATTTCCTCGAACTGAAGAAGAACCTGCCGGATGGATTTGCAGCTTATGCCATCTATAATGGTATTACCCAAAATATCTTGGAAGTCTCATGGTTTGCTTTTATATATTCAACACCATTGGAAGTGACAATCAGGATATTAAATCAAACGGCAGCAATAATTTTCCAAAACGGCGAGGCTGTAATCCAGGCGCTGCCGGAAGATTTTTCCATAATGTCAATTCATCCCAATCCCTTCAATTCCACCGCAACAATCAAAATAGCTCTGCCACTGACTTCGGAATTATCGATAAAGGTTTTTAATATAGAAGGCGGTTTAGTGGCGAATTTATCGGAAGGCAGCTATCCGGCGGGCTACTATAATTTCAGCTTCAACGGCAATGAGCTTGCCTCAGGAATCTATTTCGTGAAAGTTACGACGCCGGGAAGATTGGATACAATAAGAAAGATTATTTTAATCAAGTAATGACCTGCAATCGGTTATGAAGTATTTTTTCCAAATATCATTAATTGTCAGCTTAGTAAAATTCGTATTAGCTGCCGACAATTATATCGAGATTCGCGGCTCTGTTACCACGACTATGGGACAAAATCTTACGGATTACTTCAATTTTGCCGGATTAGATTCCAATGCAAACGATGGTTATGATATTTTTACCGATTTACCGGAACCTCCTCATTGTCCATTCAATTATCTTTCTCTTTGTTTTCCGCACGCAGAATGGGGGTCGATATTTGGAGAAAACTTTTCGGCCGACTTTCGCAACGGCAATGACAATCTAATCAATCAAGTTAAAATATATCCTATTCAAGCAGGTTCCGATCAAATTGGTAGATCGATTAATTTGGAATTTAACATCGGAGAGGATTATCCTCAGGAATATGGTATAGTCTTTTGCGACAGCAGTGGAAATCCTTACCAAAATATCAGGGAAGATAATGATTTTGATTTTGTAACGGTTTCAGAGGAGGTTTATTTTGAATTACGGCTCGGCGATGGAACTGCTCCCGAAATTGAGATTCTATTTCCAACACCTGATACTGTACTTTATCAAAACAACAATTATAATATTATTTGGGAGTCGTTAGACATTACTCCCATTAAATATTCTGTTGTCTTATTTTCTTTAGATAATGGATTAAATTGGACGCTTTTAGATACATTAGAGGGATGTTATAATAGCTTACAATGGGCGCCTCCTGATATTACTTCAGATAGCGTTAAAATAAAGATTGAAGCGGAAGATTGGGCGGGAAACATTGGTGTGGGAATCAGTGAATCTACTTTCTCTATTGCTTTTCCAGCATCGCCTTTAATAATTATCGATGTAAGTGGAAATGATATTATTTTACATTGGCAAAACCTGACGAGTGTAAGTGGATATCGTGTATATTATCAGAATGTTCCGTATTTTACTCCGGGGGGAATTCCGCAGGCGGTGGTTTTGCCGCCGGATACGAGTTGGATCGATGCGGGAGCGGTAGGTCAGGGGCAGAGGTTTTATCGGGTGGTGGTGGAATATTAGTTCTAAAAAGGCTATAAACCTTTTTGGTAACTACAAAATACTTTACGGTTATGCACTCAGTTCAGCAAGAATACACATATGGTGAAAAATCCAACCATGTCATTCCCGCGAAAGCGGGAATCCAGCCTTTTTTATCAGATGTGGAACTGAACACGATGTAAAATATAAAAAGGTCTGATTAATAATGGGGATTTCCTCTATTTATTATGTCAATATCTTCTAATATAATATAACATTTAGAAGTGTAAATCCCCAATATTTTAAACAAATTTATGAATAATGCAGGCTATTTTTCTTGACTTTAAAAAAATATTTATTATACCTTTAAAAAATTTCGCTTCAATCTTCCATATATATCTGAATTGAAACGACTTGAAAGTTTCGGTTTTATTTTTGTGCGGGAGGTATTTTTTATCTCTAAATTTGCTGATTATATTATATATATATACACACCTGTCCAAAATAAATATTTTTTAAACTCCGGGAAAGGAGTGGAGTATAAGGGATATAGTTAACTTTCCCATCCACCCCTCAACCGGAGAAATAATGAACCAATCTTGTTCAATTTTC
>Ga0172370_10009342_pt1 | contig 11493 bp, 7 predicted proteins | sample LakKiv5m_FD_114538 | JGI IMG/M metagenome (GOLD analysis project Ga0172370, IMG submission 114538) | Freshwater microbial communities from Kabuno Bay, South-Kivu, Congo - kab_022012_11.5m | ecosystem: Environmental > Aquatic > Freshwater > Lake | place: Democratic Republic of the Congo...
ATTATTTCGCGTTCGTACGACTCTCGAACCAGACGCGCGTATCGCTCTTCCATGAGGTCGCTTCTATCAAGCGCTTGAGGATCATTTTCAGCGACAGGAGAGAAGCCTGAACCACCGAGAGTATCCGGTTCATAGTGATTTTTCAGGTCATGATTATACCTAATCTTATATTCCTGGCAAAAATTCTTAATAAGATCAGCTAATGCAAGAGAACTCTCAAGCTGCACCAGTCGCATGAGAACGGTCCTGTAGCTCACTTTGAAGATCTTCTTGACCTTGAGGACTCGATCCACGAAGAAGAGCCCTTTGCTCTCCTCCCATTCCTTTTTGAATGCTTCGTCGGGTACGAGGAAATATCCAGCGAAAAGGTCCGCCGACCGCTCCTCATTTGAGTCCTCCTGCCCAATGGAATCAGTGTAGGATTTCTGGTGCATGATGAGATGCCCCATTTCATGGATAACAGTGAATAGTTGTCGCTCCACTGGAATTCCTGATTCACGGTTTACAACAATTGCGGGGCCACCATCTTCGTCGCCAATCGAAAGCCCAAAAGTCCTTTTAAATCCGAAGGGACGGATTCTTAGTTTGATGCCCGCATATTCCATGAGTTCGGAGATATCGCAGATTGAGTCAATATTTGAAAGCCTCAAGCAAGCTCGCGCCTCTCTTGCGGCAGCATACGGGTCTTTATCGATTATATTTTTCAACTTGTACTCGATGTGCTGGCCGAGCTGATTTTCTATGAAACTGTAATTGGAAAGCCATATGGCTGTGTCGTGGATGATTTCGTCACGAGATGCTTTCTCTCGGCCACTCAGAGTTTTAGCGGTTCGAAAACGTACCGAATGAAGTCTTGGTGCATCCGCGAGGAGATCTTCGAAGGAAACACCAAGCGCGTCCGCGAGCTTGATGAGAGTCGAAGACCTTGGTTCCGCTTTGCCATTGATAATATTGGATATTGTGGCAGTGCCCATTCCCATCTTCTCAGCTAGCCGCCCATTGGTTAATTCTCGTATTTTCATATAGCGACGTATGTTGTCGCCAATATCCATTATCGCCATACGCCACCTCCTCGTCACTTCTAATTATATAGTACTATTTATTTATTGACAATTATAAATAATAAATATTATACATTATATTTCTTGAAATAGAATGTATATAGCAATATTGTTTTGTCTTAATATACTACATATAGTACTTAACACATGTTGACCACATTATATAGTTGTAATATATTTAATTAGAAAAAATGGCCTAGAGATCTGGTACATTTTTAGGCCATTTGCCGTCGATCCGCATGGATTAGCGATCCCCAGGAAGGAGCGATCATTATTATCTCAAATAATTTCTCTGGTCAACGTCGCCCCTCCAAGAATAAGAGGTGACATATGATCACATAGACTTCTTGTTACAGCTCTGGCGCAAGATTTTGGTATGGAAGAAAATCACTTAATAGCTTTCATGAATAGGAGATAATTATGTCTAAATCAACTGATCGTACAGTGTATAAAACAGCAGTGGGATGGGCTAATAAAAGAAATGAAGCTGAGCGAGCTGAGGGTGTTTATTCAACCCAGAAAGAAGCAATTGATGCAGCCCATAAGAATCTCAAAGCATCTGGCGGTGGAGAGCTCACTATCCAAGGACGAGATGGACTATTCAGAGATAAAGATACTATCTCTCCAGGAAATGATCCATGCCCGCCAAAAGATAAATGATAGCGGAAAACGCTAGGGAAAATCGAATCATTGGATAGATTGTAATTTTCCAATCAAAATCTTTACATTACATCTATTCAAGTAAGAGTAGAAAATTCATATAAACCCCGGTGAAATTCCTGTGGGTTAGATGAAAACGATTTATCCCTTTTTAGGCTGGCCTTGAATCCTTCTGAAGCCTCTATCCTTTGACGCTGTAGAGCTCCGATCCTGCTTTTATTGATTTCATACATTTCTTTAAAGATATGGGGTTTGGCCGCGAGCTTGAGAAGAAGTCGGTTCGTCGAATCGGGAGTCGCGCCATTTTCATAGCTGTTCATGGTGAGTTCGCCGAAACCGAGAATAATGCTGAAAGCCTTCTGGCTGGCGCCATAGCGAGCGCGGAGCGCGACTAGCTCTTCAGGCTTTGGGGCCTCATAGAGGCGAGAATAGGCCTCGCGAGCCGCGTCGAGGTTCGCGTCGAGCTGGCCTGGTGCTTCGAACACCTCACCACAGGTCATGCAGCGAGAGAATCTAGCGGCAAAAGGTACTTCCCTACCTTGTATTGTCACTTTCTCTTTACGTTCGAAAGTCTCAACATCCTGAATTTTTTCGCAGCAGGGACACGGTAGTTGCTTAGTCATAATTTCCTTCATCATGGAATGACATTACTACGCCGGCATCTCCATCGATATCGGTCCAAATCTTCAAATTGATATATAAGCGAATATTTTCATTTGGCGGAGCCTGGCGTTTGTATGGATAGAAGAACACCATAACTTCCCCGGGAGAGCCATCATCATCCGGCTCTGGCTCCTGATAGTAATGCTCAGGCTTCAGGTCCGCGACAATCTTATATATATCTTCCTCTTTGAGCCGTTCCTTAAGCAAGAATTCCATTGTCTTATGCCAGTTCCGTGGTTGAAATTCAAGCTTTCCTGCTGCTAGAAGTGGCCCGAGGCGTCCAAAAAAAACGGAGCCGCTAAAAGCCTACCCATGAAATATACTCGATTTATTGGTATTGCGCAATACCTATTTTGTGTAATTAAATTCTGATATGTATTCATGAAGATGATGACGAAGATCCCTTTCTTGCTTCAACCTTTTGAATATTCTTGCATAAAAACCGGTAAACATATCGCATTTCTGGGCAAAAAGGACTTCTCCCGGGCAGGCGCTTCCGATAGTATGCGCAAGGTGCCGGTACAGGCGCCAGAACCTTTCGCCTTGGGAGAGATGCCATGTCAACGAAAAGGGAGCAGGTGATCGGGTACCTGCCGGACGAGACGCCTTCGCCTGGGAAGTTGCTGATTTTTGCCTTCCAGCAGCTGCTGGTTATGTTTCCAGCCACCGTGACGGTCGCGCTGCTCACGGGTTTCCATGTTTCGACCACGATCTTCGCGAGCGGATTGGCGACGATCGCGTTCCTGCTCATCACGAAGGGAAAAATTCCGCTCTACTACGGTTCGAGTTTCTCGTACATCGCCGCGATCATCAGCGTGACGGGCGTGACCTCGGGCATCGCCTCCGACAGCCAGATTTCGCAGGCGCAGTTCGGCATCATCATGTCGGGGCTGGTGTCGGTGGCGGCGGGGCTCGTCGTGAGCCGCTTTGGCATGGATGTGATCGAGAAGGTGCTGCCGCCGACAGTGACCGGTTCGATCGCGATGGTGATCGGGATTTCGCTCGCGGGAGCCGCCATTACGGGATCCGCCGGGTACGCCAACGGAGCGGCCAACGACCATGCGTGGATCGCGGCGCTGGTAACGCTGTTCGCGACTATTCTCTTCTCGGTCTACCTGAAGGGTGTCTGGGGCCAGCTGCCGATTCTCTTCGGGATTCTCGTAGGGTATGCGGTGAGCATTCCGCTCGGGCTCGTCGATTTCGGCTCGATCTGGACGGGGAGCCTCGTGCACATTCCCCACTTCACGCTTCCCGCGGTGAGCTGGGTTGCGGTGGGCGCGATCATGCCGATCGCGATCGCCACGATTCCCGAGTCGACCGCGCACCTCTTCCAGCTCGACATCTACGTGAACGATCTGGCGAAAAAGAAGGGCGCCAAGGAGTACAGAATCGCCGAGAAACTGGGCATCAATTTGATCGGCGATGGCGTGGGCGACATGGTAGCCTCGATTTTCGGCGGTCCGGCCGGCACAAACTACGGCGAGAACATTTCGACGATGGCCATCACGAAAAACTTCTCGGTGAAGATGCTCGGCACGGCGGCGCTCATGGCGATCGCGCTCTCCTTCATACAGCCGCTCTCCAATATCATTCAGTCGGTGCCAGGCCCCGTGATCAACGGCGCCTGCATCTACCTCTTCGGCGTGATCGGCGCGCAGGGCGTGGCGATCATGATCAATAAAAAGGTCGACCTCTTCGACGCGCGGAACCTTGCCATCATCGCGATTATTCTCGTGATCGGCCTCGGCGGCGCCTATGGCTTCCCCAACGGCATGATTCCCATCTTCGGCGCAAAGCTTCCCGCCATCGCCACCGCCGCGATGACTGGCATCGTGATGAATCTGCTGCTCTCGATCGGTAGAAAACAGAAAGCCTGACGCAGCCTTACGGAGCGCGCCAAACCGACTGGCATGGCGCGCCCTGTTGAATGCGCCGCCGCGCTGAATTCTGCGCGCGTCACGATATAACCACGCGCGGACGCTGGATTCCTTTGCTTTTCAGCAATTTATTATCACAGTTCATTCTCATCGGTTCGATCGGCGCCGCGCGCCCCGCCGCTCTCGAACACGTCGGGGTTGCGGAGAATGTCGCGGGGCTTGGAGCCCTGGGCCGGGCCGACGATGCCCTTTTCTTCCATCATTTCGACGAGGCGGGCCGCGCGGTTGAAACCGATCTTGAGACGGCGCTGGATGTAGCTCACGGAGGCCTTGCCCTGCTGCAGGACGATTTCGAGGGCCTTCTGGAAGAGCGGGTCGCTGCCGTCTTCGTCGAAGAGCGAGGGTTCGTCCATCTCTTCTTCGTCGATGAAGATTTCGTCGTCGATGTACTCGGGCTCGCCGAGGGTTTTTACGTGTGCGACGACATGTTCGACTTCCTCTTCGGAGACGAAGGCGCCCTGCATGCGGACGGGGAAGGGGTCCTGGGCGCCGGAGAAGAGCATGTCGCCGCGCCCGAGGAGTTTTTCGGCGCCGACCATGTCGATGATGGTGCGGCTGTCGAATTTGCTCGCCACCATAAAGGCGATGCGCGAGGGAATGTTGGCCTTGATGAGGCCGGTGATGACATCGATGCTGGGGCGTTGGGTAGCAAGGACGAGGTGGATGCCCACCGCGCGCGACATCGCCGCGAGCCGGGCCAGCGTGGCCTCGAGCTCTTTGCCGGTGGTCTGCATGAGGTCGGCGAACTCGTCGATGATGACCACAATATAGGGAAGTTTTTCCTGCGCGAGGTTGCGCTCGCGGACGCGGCGGTTGTAGGAGCGGATATCGCGGACGCCGAGGCCGTCAAGCATCGAATAGCGGCGCTCCATTTCGCAGATGCAGTACTGGAGGGCCTGGAACGCCTTCTTCGCCTCGGTGACGACAGGCGTCAGCAAGTGGGGAATGTCGTTGTAGAGTTTGAGCTCGACGATTTTCGGGTCGATGAGCATGAGTTTGACTTCCTCGGGCGTGCGCTTGTAGAGCACGGAGAGGATGATCGAATTGACGCAGACGGATTTGCCCGAGCCCGTGGCGCCCGCGATGAGGAGGTGGGGCGTCTGGGTGAGGTCGATGAGCTGAACTTCGCCCGTGATGTCCTTGCCGAGCGCGACAGGAATCTCCATTTTGGTCTGGCGGAACATCTCGCTCTCGATGAGTTCGCGCAGCGAGACAATGGAGCGGCGCTCGTTCGGCACCTCGATGCCGACCGCGTGCTTGCCCGGGATGGGCGCCACGATGCGGACGCTGGAGGCGGCGAGCCGGAGCGCGATGTTGTCGCTGAGGTTGGTGATCTTCGATATTTTGACGCCGTGGGCGGGGAGTATCTCGAACATGGTGATGACGGGGCCCTTGCGGATGCCCGTCACTTCTGCCTCGATATCGAATTCGGCGAGAGTTTCCTTGAGGACGCCGGCGCTGGCGCGCGTCTTGTCGTCGACGATCCAGTACTGGCCGTCGGGATAGCTGTTGAGGAGGCCATCGATGGGCACATGGTAGGTCTTTGCGGCTTTTCGGTCGAGAATGCGCTCGACGATGGCGCGCTTCGGCTCCTCGCCGGGCGCCGCGGGCCGAGCGGGCGGCACCGAGGTGAAGGAAATGCCCTCGGCATTGAGATCGGGGCCCGTATTCGGGTTTTGCCGGTCGTGGTCGGCTGCCGGAGCTGGCGCGCTATCGTGAACCGGGCGCGCTGAGGCTGGCGGAGCTATGACCTGCGGGGTGGATGCGACGCCGGCGATAGGCAGCGTTGCCGTGGAAGCCGCGAAGGAAGCCGCCACCGAGGGTTTCGCGAGATCTTCGCTCTTGAGAGGGTCGGGCGCCGGCACATCCGGAAGGTTCAGCGAGATATTATTCCGCGCGAAGGCTTCGGCGCGCGCAAGCCTCGCTTCTTCCTTCATTCTGCGGCGTTCTTCGCGCTTCATCGAAACATTCTTTATCAAGGCCGCCATCCGGTCGCCGAAGCTCGGGCCGCCATTTTTTTTGTCGGGGCGCGCTTTGAGGTAGCCATTTACCTTGAGCCAGTCGCTGAGCTTGATATAGCCGGCGATCACGACCACGAGGCTCGCCGCGCACAGAAATCCCAGGGCGGCGTAGAGCGACGAGAGCCCGACTTTCGCCATCGATGGGTGGCTGTCGAAGAAGGCGCCCGGATTCGTCGAGAGCCGCGCGAAACCCGTCACGACGAGGAAGGGAAGCGCGGAAGTACCGAGAAGGTAGGTGAGCCGGGGACAGAACTTCGGCACATAGGTCAGCGCCGCAGCCCACAGGAGCCAGACCGGCAGGTAGTACGCGGCCCACGAGAATATGCTCAGCAGCACCTGCCCTGGCAGCACGAGCGGTTTCCAGAGGGTTGGAGCTTTTGTCCAAAGCAGCATCGAGAGGAGCCCGAGCGCGCCGACGCAGGCAAACATGAGGGCGAAAATGCCGCGCGCGGTTTTGAGTGGCGAACGCGGCGCCACCGCGCGGCGCGCGGTTTTTTTTGCGACGACGACTGAGGCTTTGGGTTGAGGTTTCTTCTTTGCTTCCATGGGCGCTGGTATCCTGCATGATTATCGGCACCTTCTGCCCGAAGTGTTACGACTCCATTGCCGCGCAAGAGAATAATCCATTATACTAGCCAACCGGAAGGATACCCGCGGCAGCGGCTTCATCCTCAAACTCATAGAAGGATTACGTATGGAAATTAAAAAAGACCGCGTCGTCACCATCGACTACTCGCTGCGCGACGATACCGGAAGAGTGATCGATTCATCGTCGGAAGCCGAACCGCTCGTGTATCTCCATGGGAACGAGAACATCATCCCTGGGCTTGAGAAGCAACTCGAGGGCAAGAATCCCGGCGATTCGCTGAAGTGCAGCATCGCTCCTGCGGACGGCTACGGCGATCGCGATGAGGCGCTCGTGTTCAAGGTTCAGAAGAAAGAATTCGGCGAGAATGCCGAGGTCGCCCCCGGAATGCAGTTCGAAGCCCATGGCGAAAACGGAGTCCAGATCGTCACCGTGGTCAAGATCGACGGCGACGATGTCACTCTCGACGCGAACCACCCGCTGGCCGGAGAGACCCTCCACTTCGACGTGAAAGTCGTCGATGTCCGCGACGCGACCGCCGAAGAGATCGAGCATGGCCACGTACACGGCGATCATGACCACGAGTGCGGCGACGGCTGCGACTGCGGAGATGACTGCGATTGTGGCGATGATTGCGGAGACGACTGCAGCTGCGACGACGGCTGCTGCAACTGATCTAGAATCCGATTCCGATTCCGACAGGCATAGATGAAATTAAATTCACGCGTGCGTGTCCGGTTTCTCGATATTGTGATCTTCAGTCTGGCTGCCGCTCTGGTGGTGGGAACCTCGCTACTGGTTCTTAACCGACAGAGCGGCACTCGTTATGTGCAGATGACAGGAGAAACCGGCGAGTGGATCGCTCCTCTCGACAAGGAGGCTGACTACGAAATTCCTGGCCCCCTCGGCGATACGCATGTGCACATTCACGATGGACTCGCGGCTATTGTCGATTCTCCATGCAAAAACAAGCTCTGCATTCTCGCCGGCGCGATTTCGCAGCCAAACCAGTGGGTCGCCTGTCTGCCGAACAAGGTGTTCGTGCGCATCGTGAGCAGCAGTTCAAACGACAACGGAGGGGTCGATGCGAGCGCCTTCTGATCAATTCGCCCCTGCGGTGTGCGGCACGGTCCGCTCGCGGTTCGCCGATCGCGCGGACGTGACCGCCCTCCTCGCCGCCTTCTGCTTCTTTTTGTCCGCCATCGAATACATGCTCCCGAAGCCCCTGCCCTTCATGCGGCTCGGCATCGCGAATTTGCCGATTCTGCTGGCGGTCGACCTCCTGCCTTTCCAGTGGTTTCTCGTGCTGGCGGCCGCGAAGGTGGTGGGCATGAGCATCGTGTCAGGGACGCTCTTTTCGTATGTGGCGCTGTTCAGCCTGGCGGGGACGCTGGTCGCCGCTCTAGTGATGCGGGGCGTACGACGCGCGGGCGGGCGGATGGTGTCGCTGGTCGGGGTATCGATCGCGGGGGCGGTGACCTCGAACGCGATGCAGATGCTGATCGCGCGCTTTGTGATCTTTGGGGAGGTCGCGTGGCTCATCGCGCCGCTTTTCCTCGTGACAGGGCTCGTGACGGGCACGGTGATGGGCTTTTTCGCGGAATTCTTTATCGAGCACTCGACCTGGTACTCCTGCGCCATGGGGAAATCCGACGAACGCGACCTCGCCGATGTGCTAGATGAAGCGCCCAGTGACGATTCCGGGCAGGGAAGCGTCGCCGCCGGCAGCAAGAATGCCGGATTGGCCACCGCAGCCGCCGCGAATACGTCTGCTGCGCCGCCGGCCCGCGCTCGGAAGAACGCCGGCAGGTTCGCGCGCCGTGAGCGCTACGAGCGTTTCTGCGTACCGTGGATATCGGCGCTGCTCGGGTTTATCATCGCAGTCGTTTTTCTCCTGCAGCAGGGGATACTCGTCAAGCTTGTGTTTCTCGCGCTTTTTATTGGTTGGACATGGTTCGCCGGAAAGCGCTTTTCTCTTATTTCAACCGTCGTGGTTTCGATAGGAATCGTTGCGGCGAATCTCCTCATTCCATCGGGCCGCGTGCTCTTCAAGCTTGGACCTCTGGCGATAACACAGTTCGCGCTCACCGAGGGCATCTCAAAGGCGCTCACGTTCGAGGGGCTCATGTATCTCTCGAAGGCCGCCATCATGCCCGGCCTGCATTTCCCCGGAAGGTTCGGGGCCATCATCGCGCAGGCATTTCAGTACTACGACCGCATCATCGAGTATCGCGGAAAAGTGCGCGCGAAAACCGTGGTGCGCGACGTCGATGCGCTCATGCGGCGCGTGTGGGCAAGCGCGAAGGCCTCGCAAGAGTGGCCGGCAGGCGGAACGCCAGAGAGTATGGACCAGACTCAAGCCTAGCCCGACGCTTCTCGCGAAGCCCCGCAGCCCTCCCCTCTCTGCAACCCCGTCTATAAAAACAAAATGGGATTGTCCAAAATCGCGGACAATCCCAGCCTCCTTGAACCACGCGCTACTCCCGGATATGTCGGGACCTTGATTTTTAGCGCGTTATTCAATATCCATTTTACCCTTTGATTACAAAGTTGACAAGCTTATTTTGCACGGCGATCTCTTTGACGATCTCCTTGCCGGCGAGCCAGTCCGCCACCTTTTCAGCCTTGCGCGCCATCTCGATGAGTGTCGATGTCGGCGTGCCCGCAGGCGCGTTGAATTTGCTGCGCACCTTGCCGTTGACCTGCACCACGATTTCGCGCTCTTCATCGATGGTGAGCTCCTCGCGGAAGGCTGGATAACTCGCCTTCGAAATCGATTCAGCATGCCCGAGCCTGGACCAGAGCTCTTCGCCGAGATGCGGCGCGTAGGGCGCGATGAGAAGCACGAGCGGCTCCCAGGCCGCAAGCGGAATGCGCTCATACTTCGCGAGTTCGTTCGAGTAGATCATCATCTGCGAGATCGCGGTGTTGAAATTCAGCGTCGAGGTGTCGTTCGACACTTTCTTGATGGTCTTGTGGAGGAGTTTCTCGAGATCGGCGGCGATCGGTTCGTCGACGATCGGGCGCTCCGAGACAGCCCAGAGGCGCTCGAGGAAGCGCGACACGCCGACGAGGCCCGCGGTAGACCAGGGCTTCGAGACTTCGAGCGGCCCCATGAACATTTCGTACACGCGCATCGCGTCGGCGCCGAAGCTTTCGACAATGTCGTCGGGATTGATGACGTTGCCTCGGCTCTTCGACATCTTCTGGTTGTCTTCGCCGAGGATCATGCCCTGGTTCACGAGGCGCATGAAGGGCTCGTCCGTGTTGACGAGGCCGAGGTCGAAGAGGACCTTGTGCCAGAATCGGCTATAGAGGAGGTGGAGCACCGCATGCTCCGCGCCGCCGACATAGAGGTTGACGGGCATCCAGTAGTCGATCTTGGCGCGGTCCGCGAAGGCGCCGCCGTTGTGCGGATCGAGGTAGCGGAGGTAGTACCAGCAGGAACCGGCCCACTGGGGCATGGTGTTGGTTTCGCGTTTGGCGGGACCGCCGCAGTGCGGGCAGGTGGTATTCACCCACTCGGGGATGGCCGCGAGAGGGGATTCGCCGGTGCCCGTGGGCGCGTAGGACTTCACCTCGGGCAGAGTGAGGGGAAGGTCGGCCTCGGAGATGGGCACGATGCCGCACTTCTCGCAGTGGACGACGGGAATGGGCTCGCCCCAGTAGCGCTGGCGGCTGAAGAGCCAGTCGCGGAGCTTGTAGTTGATCGATTTAGTGCCGATGCCCTTCTCTTCGAGCCAGGCGGTGATGCGCCCAATGACTTCTTTGGTTGGGAGGCCGTCGAACTGGCCTGAATTGACGGCGAAGCCGTCCGCGTCGGTGCAGGCCTCGGGCTCGCGGTCGAAGGGGCCCTTTTCGCCGGGCGCCGCGACGACCTGGACGATGGGCAGATTGAATTTCTTCGCGAAATCCCAGTCGCGCGAGTCGTGGGCGGGGACGGCCATGATGGCGCCCGTGCCGTAGGAGATGAGGACGTAGTCGCTGATCCAGATGGGGATGCGGGCCCCGTTGACCGGATTGATGGCGTAGGCGCCGGTGAAGACGCCTGTCTTGTCCTTCGCGAGATCGGTGCGCTCGAGGTCGCTCTTGGCGGCCGCCTCGTCGATATACGCCTGGACGGCGGCGCGCTGGGCTTCGGTGGTGATGCGCTCCACGAAGGGGTGCTCGGGCGCGAGGACCATGTAGGTCGCACCGAAGAGCGTGTCGGGCCGGGTCGTGTAAATTTCCAGCTTCTCGTCCTGCCCCTCGATGCTGAAGTGGACGGCGGCACCCTCTGAGCGGCCGATCCAGTTGCGCTGCATGAGCTTGATGGGCTCGGGCCAGTCGAGACTGTCGAGGTCGGCGAGGAGGCGCTCGGCATAGGCCGTGATCTTGAGCACCCACTGGCGGATGCGTTTGCGCACCACCTTCGTGCCGCAACGGTCGCAGTGGCCGTCCTTGACCTCCTCGTTCGCGAGGCCGGTCTTGCAGGACGGGCACCAGTTGATCGGCATCTCCGCCTCGTAGGCGAGGCCCTTCTTGAAGAGCTGGAGGAAGATCCACTGCGTCCACTTGTAGTACTC
>Ga0172370_10009345_pt1 | contig 11490 bp, 4 predicted proteins | sample LakKiv5m_FD_114538 | JGI IMG/M metagenome (GOLD analysis project Ga0172370, IMG submission 114538) | Freshwater microbial communities from Kabuno Bay, South-Kivu, Congo - kab_022012_11.5m | ecosystem: Environmental > Aquatic > Freshwater > Lake | place: Democratic Republic of the Congo...
AGGAATCCGGGTGGCAGGTGGCGAAACTTCGCAGAATGGGACGGCGCTTCTTTCGGGTGAAGTGACTTTCGGCACTGGGTATGCTGGGTCTGGTGCCACATTGGCTACGGCGACTGGCGATCTATCTATCAAGGGGGATCTGATAGTAGATGGTGCGGCTAGTTTGGGTACTGTGTCCGTTGCAGCGGCTGGCGATATCTCCGCCGATGGGAATTTAGTGATTGGTGGGCAGATGACGGTGGGTGGCGGACATGGCGCTTCCGGTGCTACGATTGCGTCAAATGGCGATGTGCTTACTGATGGTGTGGTGGATGTTGCAGAATATATTTATGTAAATGGCGGGTATTCCGCTTCTGGTACTACAATTTATGGTGGCGCGATTTCCGCTAAGGGCGCTTGTGCAATAGACGGCGCACTTCAGGTTGGGGCTGGAGGATACGCAGGAGGAGTTGGCAGTACCATTAGTGCGGCAGGGGCATTATCAATCAATGGCGCTGCAAAATTGGGGGCGGGTTCCAATCATGCGGATTTTAGCAGTGCGGGCATTCTTCGGCTGAATGGCACAGCGCGTGCTTGGGAAGATCTACGAATTGATCCTCAGATCAAGGCAACTGGTGCCGGACAGGCGGCGTATGCTGTATGGAAGACAAATTACTACTTGTTGGCGTTTCCAGATGGCGCTGATACTGCTTGTTATTTTACGGCACAAATGCCTCATGCGTGGGATACGTCTACAGATCCGGTGTTTCATGTTCATTGGGTTTCCAATGGATCGAGTACTACCAATAAATTTCCAGAGTGGAATTTGGTGTGCCGGTGGGCTGGGATTAACGGAGATTTCGATGCGGATATTTCGCCTTCGGCAGTTCGTGTGCCTGCCGGGAAAACAATCGGAGATGCGATAGCGGCGGACACACATTATGTGACCGCGTTTGCCGCACTGGATGCGTCGGCAGCGGGTGGCGATAGTATCTCATCTATTTTGATTGGGAAACTGTCACGGTCGGCTGCACCTTTGGACGACTATCCAGATGATGTGTCTTTGTTGTATGTAGATCTGCATTATCAAGTGAATTCCTTGGGATCGGATGCGGAAACGTCTAAGACGTAGGAGTGCATTATGTTTTATTCGGGTGTGCAGATTCTGGATTACTCGCTGTTGCAAGTGCGATCCTTGCTTCCGTGCGTTTGGGGCGGCGGCACCGGGATTGTCCGGAATGCGGTGGCGCGAAGCGATATAGCCGCTACGGCGGTTGCTGTCGATGCTGCGTCAACTTTGAATGGAAATGTCATGACAGTGACGCCTTTTTACGGCTTTGCCGAAGGGACTCCGGTGTACCAAGCCGAATGGACACATGATTTTACAAATGCGGCAGCGGGCACCCATTACGTGGAATACGTGTACGGCACGGGGCTTCAGGTAAACTCCGGTACATTGACTCCAGCGGGGATCCCCATTGCGTCTGTAGTCTCCGATGGTGCGGATGTTTCAACTTTGGAGGATTTGCGGCTTTATGTCTGATCGTATAATCGTACCTACAAACACCACTGGACAAACTATCTACTATTTGATCGTCAATACGACCGGTGCGGTATTTCATACGCAGTCGGAACTGTTCGAGACGTACGATGTGGGTCATTGGTCCGACTACGGGTCCGAGTTGGTGGAGGGACCGCCGTCCGTGTACCAGGGCGATCTTCCTATTTTGGCTGAGTCCGGGAACTACTTTGTAGCGGCTTATGCGCAGTTGGCTGGAGCCGTTAGTTCCACGGATCCGTTGTGTTGGTTTGGCGGGATTACGATTGCCAATGTCAATGATGCGTCCATGATTTATCAGTATCTGCCCATTGACGATTTCGGGAATGTTCAGACGGAACTGGACGCGGACATCATCACCAATTTGAAGGCGGCTCTGTTCGATGTGGGGTCTCAGTCCAATAAATTGGCTGTGGACGTGTCCGGTAAAGTGCAAGTCAGCAATGAAGTTTCGTTCAATTCGGGAGCAATGGATACGTTGGTCCAGGACTCCGTAGTGTCGGCGTTGTTTGATGGAACTTCGCAAGCCAATAAGTTGTCGGTTTCTGCTGCTGGTAAGGTGACTACGACGGGGGCGGTGGAATTGGATACAGGTACGTTGGAGCCGCTGATTAAAAAATGGGTACAGGAAGCGCTTTTGTCTGGGACATCGATTGGTAATTTATTGGAGGTCAGTGCGGATGGGAAAGTTTCTGTAACGGGGGAAGTGGCGGTCAATGAAACGACAGTGGGCGCACTGATTGAATCGTCGGTCGTGACGGCCTTATTCGATGGAAGTTCCCAGTCCAATAAGTTGGCGGTGGATGCCACTGGTAAGGTTTCCGTGACCGGTACCGTTTCCGTGGATGAGAGCGCCGTGGGCGATCTAATTGAGGATCGGGTTTCGCTGGCGGTGTTCGATACGCCTTCGCAGGGCAATAAGCTGACTGTAAGCGCTGCAGGTAAAGTGAGTGTGACGGGGACGGTGGAATTGAACGATACGACGGCGGGCGCATTGATTGAATCTTCGGTTGTGACTGCTCTATTCGATGAAAGTTCCCAGTCCAATAAGTTGGCGGTGGATGCCGACGGGAAAGTAACGGTGGCCGGTGAAGTGGCAGTCAATGAAACGACAGTGGGCGCATTGATTGAATCTTCGGTTGTGACTGCTCTATTCGATGCAAGTTCCCAGTCCAATAAGTTGGCGGTGGATGCCGACGGGAAGGTTGGTGTGGCTGGGAATGTCACGATGGATACGGAAGCCCTGAGCACGCTAGTTGAGACTGCAGTTTCTACTACGGTATTCGACGTGCCGTCCCAGGGCAATAAACTGGCGGTAGATGCTTCGGGTAAAGTCGCTATTACAGGCGCTGTGATCGTTGACGCTGAATCTACGGACGCATTGGTGCAGGCGGCGGTCCTGGAAGCGTTGTTCGATCCCACGTCCCAGGCGAATAAGCTGCTTGTGAACGTTTCAGGCAAGGTAGGAGTGACTGGCGATGTTACGATGGATGAGGGTGCCTTGGGCACCTTGATTGAAACTTCCGTGGTTTCCGCTTTGTTCGATGAAACGTCCCAGACCAATAAGCTGTCCGTATCGGAACTGGGCGCAGTGTCCGTGGCGGGCACGGTCTCCGTGGACGAAACTGTTGTGGGTGATCTGATTGCAGCGAAGGTGGCGGAGACAGTATTTGACGCCAATTCGCAAGGGAATAAGTTGGCGGTAGATGGAGATGGCAAAGTTACGGCTACCTTGAATTTGGGTGAAGAGACAGTTGCCGCAGGCGTGCTGGGCAGTATTGTGGAAGGCACGACCACGCTTCAGGAGGTGCTGCAGCGGGTCAATGCGTTGGCAGCGGGGAACATTACCTGTACGAGTACAGACCCATTGACCTTGACGTGGTATGCGGAAGATACCGTAACACCGCTGTTTACCCTGGTGGATTTGGGCAATAGCGCCCGTGAACGGACTGCATAAGGAGCGATTTCAATGAGCACAACGTATTTGCAGTATTTGGTGCGGTCCAATCTGGTTTCTGTCGATCCGGATAATAACGAAATGTTTCTGACGGATGTGGTACGCCGGGATACGATGGAATCTTTGGTTTTGACATTTCCTGTGACGATGGATCGTATTGCTGTAGGACTGTACACTACAACCTGGGAAGATCCAGCGCCGGGTATGATTTACATTTACCATTTGGAGTATGCGCTTGGCGGTGTTACTGTGCCCGTGGTGGGTGTACTTCAGGGGCAAGGTGGTTCTTCGACGGAAGCGGCATCCGATACGCTGTTACCGCAGATTTTGTCGCGGGTTCCTGGATGTTCCCCTGGCTTTGCGTTGCAGGTATTGTATTCGATTGCTTCGGAGTTCTGCCGGGAATCCGAAATTTGGGAAGCGGAATCGTCTATCACTTCGGAAGAGGACGAAGATACGTATACGGTGCCGGTGTCCGCTAATACTTCGATTCTCCGGGTACTGTCGGTGGAACAGGACGATGCCGCAACCGGGTACTCCCTAAATCGGAATAATGAGTTGGTCTTGGCGTCGCCCGCAACTGCGGATGATGTGGTGTATACTGTGAAGTATGTGGTCTGTCCGTCGTGGGAACTGGATGAATACCCGGACTGGCTCTTGCAGCGGTGCGGGTTTACTATTGTGTGTGGGGCACTGGCGGAATTGATGTCGCAGGAGAACCGGCCCTGGTCCAGCAATAAATGGCAGGACTATCGCGCCCGGTATTTGTCCGGTTTGGCGCAGGCGAAGGCGGAGTGTTCGACTGAGCGCGATCCGGCTCCGGCGCAATTGATTATTCCCAGCTTTTAAGGAGGATTGGATATGATAGCCTCTTCAGTACTGCCAATGGTCCGGCGGTTTGTGAACGACCCGGCGGGGGCTAATCCGTCCGAGAGCGAGTGCCGGTGGGTCAATTCCGTGATATACGGATATTTGGATGATGCTCAGCGGGAGATGTACCGGCTGCGTCCGGATCTTTTTGTGGCAAGCGATGGGATTGGGATGGAGACGTTGGACACCATTTCCACATCGGGCAGCGCGTTTATTGTGGATGCGCAGTACCGTGACTGCTTGGCGTACTATGCGGCTTATATGGCGCTGGGCGAAGATTCGGACGATAGTGCCAATGCGGCGCGGTCCAATGATTATTATGAAAAATTTATCGGGAGCTTGCGTTAATGCCCATTAAAGTCGATCGGTTTACCGGGGCCATGCCTCGGACAGATAAGACTACTTTGCCCAATGAAGCTGCGCAAGTAGCGCACAATTGTCAGGTGGATAATGGCGTGCTGCGCAAGTATACGCCACCCGTGTCCTTGCCGACGTTCTGGTATGGTGCGGAAGGGGTAAGAACAGCGGGTCAGGGCGATATTTCCGAGTACGTGGTCATTGCCCAGCCGGACTCGGCTCCTATTGTAATTGAGGATACAGTGTGGTTGGCGGAAACATTGAATGGGAAAGTTCATGTGTACTTTTATATTCTGCGTACAAATGTGGAAACAGGCGAGCAGGAGTACATTGGCGTTACTGAACCCAGTTTAACTTCGTGCGGGTATCCACTGGCTAGTGCCGGATTCTTTGATGACGCCGACACACAGGGGTTTTACTATCCTGTAACTGCGGAATTCATTACAATTGCCCGCACAGAATGGGGGGCCTATTTGTCCTTCGATGTGCCGGGGCTGACACTGACTGCGGACATTCAGTATACATACAAGTTTTATGGACCTCGGTTCCAGATTTTTTTGAAGAAATCAAATTATGTGGCGGATACTTCACCACGGTTTGGCCCGATTTCAGATGATTACGAAGCGTTTCCACCGTATATGAGTGGAACGACAGGCCAGATTCCGGCGGATGTAATACCCATGTATTGGGGTACGGCTGGTAATGAAGTTCTGGCGGCACAGGCGCAGTTTACGGATGTGGTGGGTCCGTTCTGGGATGAGGATTATTATGCGGATGCGGAAGTGACGTGGAATACAGCGCGGGTTGTGTTGTCGTTGACCATGAACTTTGTGTCGGGAACCCGCCAGAAGTTTTTCTACCAACAAGCCTATGTGACTGAAAAGGAACTGATTACGAGTCAGACTATTGAGGTCCATGGTCCATTGAGCGACGTTTCGGATATGCTCTCGTTTGTGCCCGGTTGCGGGCCTTACATTGTGCTCGCACCCATGCTCGACTCTGCAAATAATCCGATGAAGGTCATGTTATACCGAAGTTCAAGTTCGGACGGCGAATATCTCTTGGTCCACAATACCGTGGACGGCAGTGCGGACCCCTCCACGTATGTGGAAACGGGCGAACCGCCTCAGAGCACGATCCAAGTTCCGCAATACGGAAACCTGACGGATACGCCAGAGACGGATCTGGCTGCCAGTATACTGCATCCGGCCCAGTTTGGTGCTGTAATCGTGGACAACCAGGTGTGGTTGTCTGCTGTGGGGAATACCTATACGTGGCCGGATGAGCAGAAGTTGATCTTTCCCGGAGATCCGAATACCGCTACTAAACACGTGCTGGCTATTTGGCTGCAAGGATCTTCAATCCTGGTCTTTCTGAAGGAAGCGTCCGCTGCCGATGGTGGCCGGGCGGTGTACGCCATTACCGGATCGGACCCAGGCCGTCCTTCCGTGGATGTGGTATCGGAAGATCTGTTCTGCGTGAATCCGGCGGGGATTCGCACGCATAATGGCGCGGTGTACTACCCGGCCCGGAACGGGTTGGTGGCGATTTCCGGACTCAGTGCTTCCTTGGTAACTTTGCCTATTTTGTCTGACGGACAGTGGAAGAGCTTGGACCCGAACCATTTTGTGGCCTATGAAGATGGTACTGCGCTTTGTATCCAGAATCATACGGTAGCCAAGACAGGCGCGATCAATGCGTATCCATTGGATGTTTCCGAAGATTACCGGGCTTTGCTGGATACCACAACTAAGTTCAATTCGGACGATCTGAAAGGCATTCGGCTCCAGGGTTCTCCGGAAAACTGGACAATGACTACCTATTCCGTGAGCAATTCGACAGCGTATGTTTGGCGAAGCAAAGCGTATGTATTTGCGCAGCCGGTTGTATTCGAGTGGGGCAAGGTTTTTGGCGATTTTACCGGCGCAGGGGGCAGTGAAATCACGGTTCAGTTTTACATCAACGGCGAAGAGCATAGACCTAAATTCACTTTTAAGGACATTGGTCTTCATTATCTGATGGATGCGGATATTTCCGATAATCCGGCAATTGCCATGCCGTATGGGTATATGTGGGAAGTGGTGATCAAATCCACAGGGGTGCCGGTACGTGGGTTCAGCTTCATCGAACGGCAATTGGTGGGTGTCTCCGATGATGTGCTTCGGCTTACAGGTCAGGACGAAATGTTCCGTGAAGCCTGGCTTTCGTTTCCAGACCAGGGATCGTTTGCCTGCTATTCAGTGTTGGCCCAGAACTTGGGTGAATTGGATAACCACAAGATCCAATTGACGTTCGATTCGGCGGATGTGTCCAAAACAACGCCAGGAATCCCCCTACAGGTGGCCACAACGGCAGATACGACTATTAAACGGCTTCCACTTCAGTACAGTAATGGTGTCGCTTCGGAAACCAATGGCAGTCTCTGGAAGATTACCGCAGATCTGTTGGATGCGGACGATCATTCGGTAGGCTGGCGGGCACTTTCTCAGATCAACATTGCGGAAGTGACGTTGTATGTGCGGAAAACCGTGGAAGTTACGGACGGAATCCGTGAGATCAACACGGACATGGTTGCGCCGTGGCTCTATAAGGTGTACGAATGTTCCACGGTTCAGCGGTTCATAGGTATGCGGATTGTGACGACAGGGGTATGTTACCTGCATTTCTATGTGGATGGCGCGGCGGATACGGCGTTTGCCGCAATTCCATTGGGCTATACGTCAGGTGGTAAAGATTACGGTTGTGCCCATGAACTGACCTGGCCGACGGAACTGTTCGGAAAGCGGGTCTATTTTTACTTCACTACTTTGAATACCAATGATGAGTCGGCGGATGCGATGGTCAAGGAAGTGTCCGTGTTCACGCAGCAGTACACTCCAATCAATTCGGATCCGGTGGTTCTGCAGAATCTGACGCAAACACGCGGGCTGTACTTCAAGTTTCCAGCGCGTGGCCGGATCGCTTGCGCCCGGCTATCCTGCTCCAAGTATTCCGGGGCCGCGTACGACTTCAACTATCTCGTGAAAGTTTCCGCGATGGATGGCGATGGCGGTTGGAAGTCGGCGGAATTGCCGGTTACGAATGGCAAGCCGTTCCTGATCCCACATACCTTTGAGGGGACTGCTATTGAGTACGCCGATCTTTGGCGTGTCGATGTCATTGTAGATGAAGTTTTGAACAATACATACGAATTGCCCAAGGATGTCATGTTCTCGCTGGAACTGTATCCAGAAGTGGTTCAAGCTGTAACTGATACAATTCACTGCATAAACAATAACGTGGTGCCGGAGTGGATGTATACGCGCTGGCAGGTGCCGGACGATTCGTCCGTTTTGTCCGCCTATGTTAAGGCGCGGGATTCCGTGACCCTGCATGTGCCGGATACCAGTTTGACTTCTGCATTTACCGCCGACAATCCGGAAAAAGCGCTGTCAGTGGCTGCCAGCAGTTTCATGTTCCATTTCGATAACGGGTCCAGTGATGACGGGACGGCTACCGTCAAGGACGATCAGGTGGATGAAGTATCCATATACCTGCGCGAGACAATGGAAATTGGAACAGCACCCATAACCCTGACCAACCCGGTTCGGCTCAAGAATCTTCGGTTCAAGTTCCCGAAAGAGGGGCGGATTGCGTGTCTGCGCATTGTTGCGGATACGAACATCAATCTGCAATATACGTTGTCCAATTCGAACAGCGATACGTATTCCGCGTCCGTTTCCAGCGATGCGCCTTTTATCGTGCCCCGGTCGGCATTCAGTCCCATTATGGCGTCCGTATGGGAATTGAGTCTGTCTTACAACGCCCTGGATCATCCAGCGAGCCAGATTCGGAGTATCGAGATCTACCCAGAGGCGGTTCAGGAGGTTCGGGGCATGCAGATTCAATGTCATGCCACTTCCGCAGTTCCGGAATGGATGTATACCTGGTGGCAATTCCCGAAATTGACGCAGTTGGGTTCGTTCTTGGTTCGTACGTCAAGTACTCCCACCATGAAACTGTACTTAAATCCCTTGAGCAGTGTAGCATCCAGTCATGTATTGACAGCGACCTCGCCGGAGACGGAATTGGATAGCAAGTTCAGTACAGGTTGTGCTTTCGAATTTGGTGGAAATGATTCGACGGTATCCGATGCTTCGATTTTCTTGGTGGAACCGATCCCGATTGACAATTCCCCCATTCTATTGGATAGTCCGGAAAAGGGTGTAAACCATGTACTTCGGTTCCCAGGTAAGGGGCGGCTTGCCTGTATGCAGGTTATTGCGGATGATTATACCACTTTGACCGTTACCGTGAGCAATAATCTGGGCGATTCTAAGATTTATTCGAATCTGTCCAGTGCGCCATTTCTGATTAAACGCAGCGATTTTACCACACTTCAGTGCGCTGTTTGGTATGTGTCCGTGAAATCGACTGCGCGGGATACTGAGGACAGCCGGATCAAGTCCATTGGCATCTACCCGGAAGTCGTACAAGAGGTCCGGGATGGGGTGATTCGGGCCACTTCGGAGTCGCTGGTGCCCGAATGGATGTACACCTGGTGGAAGTTCCCCCGCGTTTCTCAAATTGGGTCGCGGCTGGTCCGGCTGGCATCGAGTGCCGCGCTTCGAATCTATACCACGTATGCCGGTGTCTCCCCCACAACGATTTCCGTGACCAGCACGGATGGAGAGCAGGTAATCAATGCTCTCTATGCCAGCGGTTGCTCGTTTGATTTCAATGGAAACGATTCTACGGTAACTGAAGCGGCTCTGTATTTGATTGATCCGATGCCTATTGATACCTCTCCAGTAATTCTGGATAATCCTGTTAAATTGAAGGGACACACATTCCGATTCTCCGGTAAGGGGCGGCTGGCCTGTGTTCAGGTGATTGCCGACACGTATACGCCCAATCCTACGGTAACAATTACCAGTTTCGATGGCGATGCCAAACAGTATTCGGTGACCAGCGGCGCACCCATTTTGATTAAGCGCGATGATTTCAGTCCGGTTATGGACCAGGTATGGCGGGTGGATGTGGACTGTCCATCTGGAAAGATCAAGTCTATCGGCGTCTATCCGGAAGTAGTTCGAGAAGTGCGCGACGGAATGATCCAATGTTTCGGTACTTCCCTTGTTCCGGAATGGATGTACACCTGGTGGCAGTTTCCAGAGATGGCGCAGATTGGATCGTACCGGGCGCGGATCTCGGCCAGCACCAATATGCTGCTGCATTTGGATCCCAATAGTGCCACTCATACAACTTGCGCCGTATCCGCGTCTACGGGTGAAGTTGCGTTGGAAGGGGTTTATGCGGCTGGATGCGCGTTTGATTTCTCCGGAAATGATGGATCGGTAAAGGATGTCTCGATTTTCTTGGTGGATATGCTGCCCATATCGGATAGTCCGGTGGTCATTGACAATCCAATGAAGGTCAAAAAGTATGCGCTCCGGTTCCCTGGCGAAGGTCGGCCTGCATGTATTCAGGTAGTGGCCGATTCATACAGTGGCCTGACGGCTACCATTTCCTCGCAACGTGGCACATTGTCGGCAGCGTCTATCAGTATTGCCAGTGGCGCTCCTGTGATTATTTCCCGCAATTTATTCAGTCCCGTACTGGACTCGGTATGGTATGTCAGTTTGTCGTATACCGGTGTGGACCCGCCCCAGAGTCAGATCCGTTCGATTAGCATCTATCCCGAAGTTTCCCGGATAGTTCAGGATGGCGTTATCCGGTGCAGTGCGGCTTCCAGTGTGCCTGAGTGGTTGTATACCTGGTGGCAGTTCCCGAAGTACAGCCAAATTGGGTCGTTCCTGGTTCGTGCAGATTCTGCGGTGACCATGAACCTGCATTTGGTGAACCGAAGTGGGGCTATTACCACACAAGCGGTAACGGCGACTGCTGGGGAAACAGTTTTGTCCGGTATTACTGCGGCAGGCGTAGCGTTTGATTTCAATGGGAGCGATACTGCTGTCCAAGATGCGGCTTTGTTCCTGGTCAATCCGATCTCTGTGGGGGATAGCCCAGTAATTTTGAACGATCCGGAAAAACTGGCGGGGCATGTCCTTCAGTTCCAAGGAACGGGCCGTCCCGCATGTTTCCAAATTGTGGCGGACGATTATGCCGGGCTGCAATTGACGCTAACCAACACCGGCACTGGCAGTTATACGGTGAACGTGACTAGCGAGCATCCGTTTATTATTCCACGGAATGCCGTAGATTTGGTCTTGGATTCCGTTTGGTATCTGAGTTTGTCCTATCCAACCCGCGATCTGGGCGCAAGCCGGGTTCGGTCCATTGGGATTTACCCGGAAGTGGTTCGGGCGGTTCAAGATCGGGCAATCCTGTGTCAGGCGGCTCCCGTCCCGGAATGGATGTATACCTGGTGGCAGTTCCCGAAATACATGCAGTTGGGTTCCTATTTGGTTCGGACGGCAAGCACTGTCGATATGAACGTGTACCTGTCCCGTACTTCGGGATCCGGTTTTTCACTCACCTCGATTGCGAGTACTACGGGAGAGTCGGTACTCTCGGGCCGGTGGGGATTGGGCTGTGCGTTCAATTTTGATGGGGATGATGCGAGTGTAACCGATGCCGCCATTTATTTGGTGGACTCAATTCCAATTGACGATCAACCCGTTGTTTTAGAAAACCCCCTGAAAGTAAAACAACACCGAGTGCAATTTCAGGGTAAGGGCCGAGTTGCCTGTATTCAAGTGGTAGCGGAAGATTACACGGGGCTGTCGGTCACCGTACAAAGTGATGGTGGTACGTATACCACAACTGG
>Ga0172370_10009346_pt1 | contig 11489 bp, 8 predicted proteins | sample LakKiv5m_FD_114538 | JGI IMG/M metagenome (GOLD analysis project Ga0172370, IMG submission 114538) | Freshwater microbial communities from Kabuno Bay, South-Kivu, Congo - kab_022012_11.5m | ecosystem: Environmental > Aquatic > Freshwater > Lake | place: Democratic Republic of the Congo...
CAGAAAATCAAAAACAAACAGCAAAACATTAATTTTAGAGATCTCAGAACTAAGCCACTTCCCCACCGAAACCAAAGGCATCATAAAGAAGTCAATTACTGGAGTCAAAACACTTTCTTTTTCCTTTACCACATACTCTTTAGAGATTTGCGTAATCCGATAACCAAAGAAACTAACAGCGGTAATAAAGAAGAAAAAGATCACTTTGCTAGTAACGGGAAAATTCAAAAGATCTAAAAAGGAGTTGATCACCAGGAAAGTAATCGCAAAAGTTGAGAAGTAAAAAGACCAGAATATAAAATTAAAGATTACACTTCGGTCTTTACTCTTCTTAATTCGAAAAACAATTTTATCGTCGTTAAGCGGATTAAGCAATTGCTTTATTCTGGTAGTAATTTTTTCCGTGTTTCCCTCGTCCGGAACAGTCGCCATTAAAACAAACAGGGTCATTAATAAGGGTGGGAAAAGAGAGTTGATCGCCAACGAGAGATAGTCAATTCCCTCGCCCAACTGCAACATAATTGGATACTCAGCAATGAGCACAAAGATGACCTTTGTCAGAAAAATATAGATAATGCTCCGTACCCCCGCCCGCGAAAGCTTCTCCTTGGAACGCTGATACTTTTCCCGACAAATATCTTCAATGAGGTTGTTAAGCTTGCTCTCGTCCTTAAAAATACCTTCTGCTCCCTGCAGGTTCTCTAAAATCAACTCTTTTAAAACCAGATAGCTCGGGCGCAAATTACGCAAATACTTGGTTATTTTGCGGTTGGCGGGAGTCTCAATCTGTTTTTCAACAAAGGCGATGGCTTTGCGATAAACTGAAAGCTGCTCCTTAAATTCTTGTGGCTTAATTTTGAAAAGATGCTCAAAAAGTAAGCGGAAAAGATGATAACGCAAATAAACCTTGTCGCTTTTGAGAAAAACCTGCTCCAAAGCAATGTAAAACAGTAAGTTTTTTTCGTCTTCCGATTTGTCCTCAACCGTTACTTGAGAATTGAGGATCTGATAAAAGTAAAGTAGAAAGATACTGTCAATCTTTTTCTCCTTGCCAGAAAAGAGCTCCTCCACCTGACAAACAAGGAGATCCTTCACAAACTCGGCATAAAGCAGGGCACGGTTATGCGGTTCACCTTTGATTAGGGCATTACGCAACTGAGTGTGCCAGGTAAGAATCCGTTGTAACTCATCAATGGTGGCCTCAGGTATTTTGTCACGTTTGTAATAGCCTGCCCAAGCAATCTCTTTGGCCAAAGACAACCCTTCGTCTAGAAGTTCGGGATTAAACGCTAGACGGCGTGAAAGGATACGGTTTATAGCATTGCGCCGGATAATATGCTCGTCCTTAAACTCAATCACATTACGGAAACGTTCATAGGCTAAGGCAAAGAAAGAAACGGTTTTGGAAACGTCAACCGACTCAGAACTTTCCGGTTCCGGTTTATTTAAAACTCGGCGTACCTCATTAATTAGAGATAGAGTTTGCGGTGTTAGATCGGTCATCTAGGTTTTTTCTGTTTAATCGAGTATAATTCTAACATAAAATAACTGCCTCTGTAGCTCAACGGATAGAGTACTGGTCTTCGGAACCAGGGATAGGGGTTCGATTCCCTTCAGAGGCACATGTTTGTATATTTGTTCATTATCATCGTTGAGCTGCTGCTATTTTTGGTCCTCTTCTTTTTTCTACTCTATTTTTTGAGTATGATTATCTCCGATTTTTTTGGAGTTCCCTTTGTACCCACTAGGCAAAAAACCCTAGAAGCGATTTTCGCCGAAATAAAAATTAAGAAAACCGATGTTTTTTATGATCTTGGTTGTGGCGACGGTCGCCTAGTTTTTTTTGTTAAGCAGCATTTTGAAATTAAAGCCACAGGCATTGAACTTAACCCTCTCTTAAACGCCTTTTCCCAAATTAAGGCACACTTTTTAAAGCTTAAGCAAGTTAGTTTTATTAAGAAGAGTTTTTTTGAGGTTGACCTTTCAAAAGCAACGATTATTTATATGTTTCTCTTTCCAGAGGTGGTAGAGCGCCTTTCAGCTAAACTTCGCAAGGAATGCCGCCGGGGAACGATTTTGATTTCACACGGATTCAAATTAAAGTGGCTAGAAAAGAATCTCTTTAGGGAATTACCGGGCAAACCCTTTGCTACTTACTACTATCGGCTTTAGGGCGCTTAATTTGCAAGGCAAAAGTTTTCTCTAGGTAAAGTGAGAGTTCCCCAAGCAAAGATTTGCCTGATTTGGGCTGGGAAAACAGACGCATGGTGACATAATCCTGATAAATACCAAGGTAAGCAACTCGTTTGAGCTCCTTAAACTGCGCTAAAAGCGCCCTTACTAGCTCGCTCCAATTTGTGCTTGAACTTAGTTTATAAGTTAAGTCTTCGATCAATTCTGGCTTATTATTAAGTTCGGGCAAAGGAGCCTGAGCCTGATAATGCTTTATAACCGCCTCCAAATTCAACTCTAAAGCCACAAACTCCGCTTTAAGCCCCACGTCATAAACAAGTTTGGGAGCGAGCTTACCTATCACTCCAATTTGGGAATCTTGCAGCATAATTTTGGCAGATTGTTGGGCATCAAAGATACTCTGGTCAGCCTTTGGCAGAAAATCGGGGTTGAGAAAGCCAGATTTTAAAACCACCTCCAAAATCCCTTTTAACTGTGCATACTCCCCCTTGAGTAATACTCCTAAGGTCAGTTGTTCGTGTGGCAAAGAGTTTACTTGCGGAAGATAAACGTTGGCAATCTCAAAAAGGCGCAATGAGGGCAAACCGCGGTTTTGCCAAGCATTGTGTAGTAAGGATGGTAAAAGGCTTTGGCGGAAATAAACTAACTCCTGCGACATTGGATTAATCATTCGAATAGAGTTCTTTGGCAAGGCAAACAAAAGGTTCTGTTTCTCGCTGATCATTGAGTAGTTGTAAATTTCAAAATAACCAAGATTTGCCAGCAACCCCTTTAAACGACTCTCAATTTTGTACTTTGCCTCATTTTGCCTAATATAGGGATCGGAAATGAATTGAAAAGGTGGAAGTATGGTGGGAATTTTCCCATAGCCGTAGATTCGGGCGACCTCCTCAATTAGATCTTCTTTAATTTGAATATCTTTTTCGCGAAAGGAGGGAATTTGGAAACGATACTCACCCTGTGAAGTGGAAACTAATTTAATCTCCAAGTCCTCAAGAATGCGAATTACTTCCTCTGGATTAATTTTTAAGTTCATATAGCGCTCCAAATCTGCAAGGTTTAGACTAATCTCAGGTAAAGTCCTCTGTTTCGGATTGCTATCGAAAATTCGAGATACAAGCTTTACCCCGGCTTGAGTATAGAGTGCCAAAGCCCGACAAATTGCCAAAAGCGCCAGCTGACTATCAGGGGAGTTTTCATTATAAGTTGCCGCCAAAGTCCGAATTCCCAAGCGCATTGAGGAACGGCGAATTCGCACTGGATCGTTGACTTCGGCAAAAAGGAGAATTTTTTTGGTGGAGGCGTTAACAACACTATTTTTACAGCCCATAATTCCCGGGAGATCAACAATTCGCTCTTGATCGTCAACTATTACTACGTCTTCAGCACTAAGCTGGTGCTCAACTCCGTCGAGAGTAGTAAGCCGCTCGCCAGTCTTGGCTTTCCGTAAGACCAATTTCTTGGTATTTAGCCGTTCATAATCGAAAACGTGTAACGGATAACCCACCTCAAGCATCACGTAGTTGGTAATGTCAATTAAAAAATTTAGTGAACGCACACCGGCGGCCGCTAACCGCTCTTTAAGCCAGGTAGGGGAACTTGGGGTTTTTCCGTTAGGAAGTTCCAGAACAACTGCTAACAGCCGTTGGGTAAGTTTAGAGGGATCCACAATTGTTACGGCAATCTCAGGTAACGCCTGCGAAACCGAAGCCACGGTTAACGGTTTTAATTGCGCGGGAATGTTTGAATAGTTAAGAATGGTTTTCGCTTCCCGTGCCAAACCATAAACAGAGGCTGTGTCAAGCCGATTATTGGTTACTTCAAGTTCATAAATCAAATCTTTACCCTGAGGGGTAATCCGCTCAACTGCCGGCCCAGAGAGCGAAAGCAGTTTCTGCAACTCTAAGGGCGTTACCTTACTTTTAAGATACTCCCTTATCCAACTGTCTAAAATCTTAATATTCATCGGGTTTGGTAGATATTCAACTCGCCGCTATACAAGCGCCGAATGTCGTTTAACTGATATTTCATCATATACACACGTTCCACCCCAAAACCAAAAGCCCAACCGGAGTACTTCTGGGGATCAACTTTCCCCGCCTTTAAGACATTAGAATGAACCATTCCCGCTCCACCAAGCTCTAACCAACCGCTTTTACAAACTCGGCATTTCTCGCCGTTAACCAGTTGGGTGCCATGACAGATCGTACAGGTAGTATCAATCTCAAAGGAAGGCTCAGTAAACTGAAAGTGATAAGGGCGTAGGCGAATTTTTACATCATAGCCAAAATACTCTTTTACAAAATGACTGATGGCTCCTTTAAGATGGCTAATACCAATTCCTTGATCAATGCACAAACCCTCAAACTGGTGAAACATCGGAGTGTGAGTAATATCCCAATTGCGCCGGAAACAACGGGCAATATTGATCATACGGACTGGTGCCTGAGTCCCGGCAGGCAGACCCTTTTTACGCCGCCACATTTCACGCACCTGCCCGGAGGAAGTATGCGGGGAGAGCACCATTTTGCCATATTCTTCACTTTTAGGGCCGTTTACAGCAAACGACTCAAACTCGTCACGTGCCGGATGAGAGGCGGGCATATTTAAACTATCAAAGGAGAAAAACTCATACTCAATCTCGGGATAATTAACCCGATAAAATCCAACCTTACTAAAGATCTCGGTTATTTGGGCTATTGTTTCGGTTATTGGGTGAACCGCCCCAATCTCCGGAGTAATCCCAGGAAGTGTGGAGTCCCCCACTACGGAGTCTGAGCGCTCCAAGAGCGCAAGCGAACGCGCTTCAAACTGTGCTAAAAAATCTTGCTTCTGTTGATTTAGCCTTTGGCCTTCAAGTTTACGTTTTTGCATATCGCCGATACTTTTGAGGGCTGAGAGTGCAAGGGTAAACTTACCATTTTTGCCTAGGTAAGCAATTTTAAGCTCTTCCAAATCAGCTGCCGATTGGGCAGCGGCGATTTGGGAGGAAATCGTATCCATGGCTCAAACTTCCTTAATTTTGTTGACTAGTCGCTCGAAGTAAACTTTATCCTGAGCGAGGTGCGCAAGAATCTTTCGGTCAAGAATAATTTGCTTAAGTTTGAGTTGATGCATAAAAACCGAGTACTTGATTCCCAAAGCCGAAAGCGCGGCATTAATCCTGGCAATCCAAAGCCGACGGATATCCCGTTTACGATGTTTGCGCCCGGCAAAAGCATACTCTCCAGCATGCAAGACAGCCTCTTTTGCCACTTTATAAAGCCGGCGCCGAGTCATCCGGTATCCCTTAGCCAATTCTAAGAATTTTTTGTGCCTGCGGTGAGTAGTAACTCCTCTTTTTACACGTGCCATATTATTTTCCTAATAACTTTTTAACTTTACGAGCAATTGTTGAATAAAGACTCTTAATTTTTTTCAGCCGACGGATTTGATTCTTGGACTTGTTTGTTTTTAAATGCCCATTACCATGACTCCGGTGCATTACTTTACCGGTTTTGGTAACTCGAAAACGCTTTTTTATTGATTTACGTATTTTTAACTTCGGCATTTTTGCTTTTGTCTACACTAATAATGGTTCGTAAGACTTTGCCGTGCATGGCAATCTCACTGACTATTTTACTACTTTTTATTCCCTGAATAAAGCTAATTAAAAAAGCCTTAGCTTGATCCTTTTTCCCGAGCTCTCGTCCTTTAAGCCAAAGGCTGATTCTCACCTGGTTCCCCTTCTCCAAAAATTGGCTAGTACGCTTTTTAAGCCGCGCCAAATCGTTCTCGGCCATGTACAACCCGATTTTCAATTCCTTAGTTTCGGTCTTACCCTTTTTTTCGCCCTTACTCTTTTTGGCCACGAGGTACAAATACTTGTTGAACTCAATTACCTTCGCAACCGGAGGAATTGCTTTAGGAGCAATTAACACTAAATCCTTCCCTTGTTGTTTGGCTATTTCTAAAGCCGCATTCCGATCCATTACTCCCAAAAGTTCGTTCTCGTCGTCAAGTACCCGCAAACTTTCGTCTTTAATATACAAGTTAATAGGAATAGACCTCTTTAACAGCTGTTTTTTGGAAATACTACGTTTTCTGATCAATGTGTGCTTTAAGGTCGCTAATAAAATCTGTTAAAGAAAGAACTCCCAGATCCTTTCCCGCCAGGGAACGGACACTGAGATACTGCTCTTTTTCACTACCCATTTTAACTTCTTTGTCCCCCATTATACAGAGATAGGGAACTTTTTGCAACGTGCTCTGACGGATTTTTGCCCCAAGGGGTTTACTATCTAGGTCTAACTCAACCCGGATGCCAGAGTCGATTAAACGACTCTCCACTATCTTTGCCGCCTCGGCAAATTTATCACTCACCGGAATTAAGGCCACCTGCACTGGAGCAAGCCACAATGGGAAAGCCCCGGCAAGGTGTTCAATATAGACCCCCATGAAACGTTCTAAGGAACCCAAAAGCGCGCGGTGAATCATAAACGGCACCTTTTCCTGACCGTCACTATCGAGATAGGTCATCTTGAAGCGGCCGGGAAGATTAAAATCGATCTGGATGGTTGAAAGCTGCCACTGCCGGTTTAGAGAGTCCTTAACTTTTAAGTCAATTTTGGGACCGTAAAAAACTGCGCCGCCAACGTCATAGACATATTTAAGGCCTTCAATCTCTTTAAGCGCATCGACTAAAGCTTTCTCTGCCATTGCCCACCCCGCGTCGGAACCGGCATATTTCGCCTTATTTTTAGGATCGCGTACCGAAACATTCATTTCAAACTCTTTAAACCCAAACGTTTTGAGGATATAGAGGGTTAATTCTAGGGCTTTAACCAATTCTGAATGTAGTTGATCGGCGGTACAGATAATGTGCGCGTCGTCTTGAGTGAACCCGCGCACTCTGGTTAGGCCGTGCAAAACACCGCTTTTTTCGTAGCGATAGACTGTGCCCATCTCGGTATAACGTATCGGCAGCTCACGATAGCTGTGCGGGCGACGTTTGAAAATTTTCACATGAATTGGGCAGTTCATGGGTTTTAAACGGTATTGCTCGTCTTCAATTCCAAAGGAGTTATACATATTTTCCTTATAGAAATCGAGATGCCCAGAGTGACCCCAAAGAGATTCTGTAGAAATATGTGGGCTAACTACTGGTTGGTAACCGCGTGCAAGATAGGTATTAAAGGCAAACTCCATTACTTTGTGGCGCACAAAAGCCCCTTTAGGTAACCAAATTGGCAGTCCTTGGCCAACCTCATCGTCAATCATATAGAGATCAAGTTGTTTGGCTAAAAGGCGATGGTCGCGTTTCTTGGCCTCCTCAATCTGATAAAGATACTCCTTTAGCTCTTTCTCATTCGGGAAAGCAGTTCCATAAATGCGCGTCAGCATTTTGTTCTTCTCGTCTCCTCGCCAATAGGCGCCGGCAATAGACAACAGCTTAAAATGCTTCAAACTCTCTTGGGGTTTATCAACATGGCCCCCACGACACAAATCCATAAACTCTCCAGACTGATAAAAACTTAACTTTTCTCCCTTTTTGGCGATTTCCTTCACCAGCTCCTCTTTGTACTGATTGCCTTTACATTCTGCCAAAGCCTGTTCAAGAGAGAATTCGTGCTTCTCAAACAGCTTCCAGTGCTTGGCAATCTCGTGCATCTTCTTTTCAATTAGGGGCAAATCAGCTTCTGAGACCTTCACACTACCCAGATCAAAATCATAGTAGAAGCCATTTTCTATCGCCGGGCCAATCGTTGGCTTGGCTTCGGGCCATAGCTCTATAACCGCAGCCGCTAATAAATGGGCGGCAGAGTGCCTAAGACTGTCTAGTTGTTCTATTTTGTTTTTCATGGATTTATTATAACTAAATTATTAATTGGTGTTACAAAAAAAGCCCCCTCTTGTGGGAGCTGTTGATTTGTAACCACCTCAACACTCCCCTTTAGGGGTTAGTAGTTGTAGTAGTTACAAATAAAAATTGCATTTAAAGTATTGTATTCGGATAAACGATATTTGTCAATCTGCACTAAAATCCTGAGTTACGCAAAGTAATGCGTTAAGACATAACGCCGCGTGACTTTCATTTTGAAGAGTATTTTAGCAAAACAATCAAAAGCTCCAATCCCAATTTGCTTGGCTTTCAGAATCAGTTTTGTAGGAGCTCTTCCAAGGAGAGTAAGTGCGCATCGTCACTTCAGAGTTCGTAAAATTAAGAATAATCAGTTCGCCCGCTTGATTGGCAACAAAGTACTGATAGTTCGCTAAAATCTGATAGACTGGAGTTGCGTTCAAATCTCCGTGTGCAGATTCTCTAAGCGCCGAACCATCAAGGCTGTTTCCATCGTGACCGCAAAAAACAAAACGGACATTATTGTTGGGATAAACCAGGTGTTCATAAAGTTCATCGCCATCGTATACGTCGGCTCCCAAACCATAACCATTACTAGCAGCATGATTATCACCTGACTCTAAGAGATCACCACTGGGTTGTAAATAGGCATGAGTAATAATAATTGCCGGAGTAGTATTATGACTGGCTAATACCTGGTTTGCCCAGGTAACCACTGCCGCTCGAGGTCCAAACTCTAATGAAAGAATGAGTAGCTCATCATCGGTATCTCCGTCGTTATCGGCATCGATCTCTAAAAGATGGTAGGTGTTATCGCTATTTAGACCATTGAAACTCCCACTTAGCGCCGTAAAATCGGATAAGGCAAAGTAACTGTTAAATACAGTGCTGTCACGGGTGTACTCTGCATAATCATGATTTCCGGGTAAAACTGAATATGGAATGCCGGCAGTTGTTAACTTCTCCATCTGTTCCTTTACAAACGGCCACTCGTTTTGCGGAGGGTCCCAACTGGGTGGAAGCACGGGATTGGAATCAAAATTCTGCACAATATCGCCAACATGAGCGGTAAAAACAATATTCAGTCTTGCCTGATTGGCAACAATCCAGTCAAGTTGGGCATCCATCACCACCGGCTTGTCTTTCACATAGCTTTGGGTATCGGGAAGAATAATTAAAGTGTAATTGGGAGTATACCACTGCGCATAAAGTGTGATATTTGTCGCCGCCATTGTGAAAGTATCCCCGGGGGCATAAGTTGTTCCCGAGCCGTCGGCAGCAGTATTCCAGCCTTCAAAGGTGTATCCAGACCTTTCCAGTTCACCACGCCCAAGCACGGTTACGGAAGAACCGTACCAATAGGTAGTGCTGTCGCTTGGAGCTGTTCCTCCCGTATTCTCGTTACCGTCGTATACTACCGCATAAGTTGGGCAGGTTGTAAAACGATGTACCGCTCTTACTCTGCGAAAGGAATCTTTATCACTTGAGCTAATTCCTCCTCCATCAAAGGAAAGTAGTTGCTAACTATTTATGAATAATGTTCTCCGTAATATTTGGTTACTGCAGCGCTCACTATTAAATCAAAGTAGTATCCATTTTCAATGCTCTGCCTTAATTCTGCCGAATTAATTGGAACCCATAAGCTCTTTGTACCGTAATTTTTCCAGGAGCCTCCATCTACTGGAATATCGAGATTGTAAATTACACTATTTATAGTTACGTTAACTTGAATATGGGGCATATTATCAACATCTTTAACCTGAATACTCTCTCGATCAATAGTTACCGATAAGGCTCGACTTTCATTTTCACTACTGTTATTAAGCCTAACTAATGCCAACCATCCATTAGGATCTTTTTTGAGCGGATAGGCATAACCGCGTACTAGATCAGCAAATGGAAAATTTAGATCGTTAACAAAGCATCGTCCGTGAGAACCAGCACTGGCATGCACAAATTCTGGAAATCCTGAGGTATTTTGGATTCCTGGGACTATTGCCGCAGCTCGTTCGCCAGGGGCATTGGGAGAGATAGCTAAGCTAAGCACCTCTTCCAAAGAAATAGTTTTGCCTTTTGGCAAAAGACTGTTCTTCTCGTCTGGCGGTAGTGGCAAAGCATCAGGTAAACTGAGAGACCGAAGCTCAAAAAAAGGATCATTAGTTTGATTAGTAAGATTATACCTTGCCTGAAGATCTGTAATCCCGCCAATTCTACTAACCTCAGATAGCTGCTGTTTATTTGGTTCAAGACAACCATCGAGGGTATGATATTGTGTACCCAAAAAATGAACAGCGCGCAAAGAGAAATTTATTGCTGGGTTATCAGAACCTTCAGAGGTATATTCATAACTATTATTCCCTGACTGAGAAACCACAGCGACTAAAACCCCTTCTTTAAAGGACATTGTTTGGAAGGGACTAAGAGTACCATCCTCCTTGAGTAGTATCCTCACATTTCCAGTTCCATCACTACGTAAATCTAGAACAATAAATTGATCAGTATTCCTAGAATAACTGGCGATTGCTTCTACCGCAATTAAAGTCGCTTGAGACGCCACTGTACTAAGATCGAGAATGGGGCTGACTTCAGGTTCTGTTTTCTCTATCATTACTATAGAAATAGATAATACTTTGTATTATACACAATAATATTTATTATGTCTAATTAGCCGGTTTTAAGACGGAGCAAGGTTTAGAAGTAAAATTTAGTTTAGTTATTCAGCAATAGAAACACCAACTCTACTATCAGTAATCCACTTATAAGGTGCATTGAATATGTTGCCCAGGTAATCTGGTTTGACAGTCTTTCCTAGCTGTATTGCAACATTTAGATTACGAACTGATAATGCTAGAGCTGCAGATTCATGATTATCAGTAAAATATGCGCTCATACCAACAGCTTCTAGATCTTTATAAGTAAAGGTTTTTATCACCTCATCAGTAATTAATAGATCGCCGGCATAAACTAACTTTGGAGTAAAATATAAAGTTGGAGGGTTTAGAAAAGAGAAAGTTAATCCTAAAGCTTTTGCTATCGTTCTATCACTAAGAGTTAGGGAAGCATAAGTAATATCGCCCCTATCATAAGGTTTATCAGTAACATTCCTTCTAAGGGTAATATAATCAATTGGAGAGGACATTAAATGAAGATCGGAAAGTTGAGCCATCTGTGTTAGTATATTACCACTACTATAGTGAAATGAATGGTCTACACTACCTATAATATTTTCAGTAATTTTATGAACAAGTGGTTTTTTAGAGTCGATACTAATTGTAAGTGGCTTTATTAACTCTGGATCATTAGTTGATACTGCTCTTGGCAAGCGAAGCATTACTCGATAAGAAGCAGTATTAGGACAATTAAGATTAAGCCAAAATTCTGTAGATTCTTCATTAGAGTAGTCAATTCTCCGCACATCAGATTGAAGTAATTCAGTAACTAAATCTCCAGTAACAGC
>Ga0172370_10009349_pt1 | contig 11485 bp, 8 predicted proteins | sample LakKiv5m_FD_114538 | JGI IMG/M metagenome (GOLD analysis project Ga0172370, IMG submission 114538) | Freshwater microbial communities from Kabuno Bay, South-Kivu, Congo - kab_022012_11.5m | ecosystem: Environmental > Aquatic > Freshwater > Lake | place: Democratic Republic of the Congo...
CGGAGATGATGATGAGCTGAAAGGCGAGAAAAATGCACGCCAGAACGGCGCTGATCCAATAGATGGCGTTAAAGACCTTCCTGACGCTCATACAGAGGCCTCTTCCCGTTTCCCGCCGTTTGACGCATGCCGGTTTACCGCCGGGCAAATCTCAACCGCTTATCTTCGGGACGAAATCGTCATGGCCTTATCCGGCAATAAAGGATAAGGCATCCCGCCATAATGGACGATGAAAACTTCCCCCTCTTCTTCTCTCCCCTTGAGGCGGGAGGGCCGGCGTGAGGCTGAACTGGACTTGCGAGTGAAAAGACGCCGCGCAGGCCCTATGGCCGAACGGGCGCTACGCTAACACGCGCCTCCGCGGGGAGTCAAGGAAAACGAACGGATTCAATGCCAAAAATACCTTGACAAGGGATTCCGGCATAGTGTAGCGGATTGCGCAGTCCGGAGCGTGGATTGACATTCCGATAAAACGCGGCGGGGCAATACCCGAGTGAAGAAGGGAGGATCTGCCATAAAAAAGCCGGTGAGGGTTGGAATTGTAGGGGCTGGTTTTGCGGCCTCTTTTCACCTGCGATCCTATCATCAGGTGAAAGAGATCCCCGTGGAAATTGCGGCGATAGCCGGCAAGACCAGGGATAACGCCGAACAATTGGCCGGCCGCTACGGCATCCCCAGGGCATATGGCGACTACCGCTTTCTTCTCGATGATCCCTCCATTGATGTCGTCGATCTGTGCGTCCCCAACGCCCTTCACCTCCCCCTGGTACTGGAAACCGTCAAGGCGGGCAAGCACGTCATTTGCGAGAAGCCCCTCACGGGTTATTTCGGCCAGGGCGAACCGGATCAAGAGGTAGGCGCCGCATCAAAGCCGAAGATGCTCGACAAGGTGAAGGCCGACCTTGCCGAGGTCGCCAGTGTCGTGGCGGAACACCCGGTAAAGTTCTGCTATGCGGAGAACTGGGTTTACGCGCCGGCTGTCCGAAAAGCCCTTGAGATCATTGACCGATGCGTGGCCGCAGGCTCCATTCTCGAGATCCGCGGCGAGGAATCGCACAGCGGGTCGCACTCGGAGTATTCAAAGTCGTGGCGCTACGCAGGCGGCGGCGCCCTCGCGCGGCTTGCGGCCCATCCCATCGGCGCGGGGCTGTTCCTGAAGCGCTTCGAAGGCATGAAAAAGACGGGCCGGCCGATCCTTCCCGTTGAGGTGTTCGCCGACGGGGTCGATCTTACAAAAACCCCCGCATTTCACTCTGTCAAAAACTCTCCTCTTGTCACGGGATGGAAGGATGTGGAGACCTGGTCTCAGGTTACCGTCACCTTTTCGGATGGGACCCGGGGGATCTTTTACGGCGCGGATAATCTGCTGGGCGGAATGGAATCGACGCTGGACATCCGTCTTTCCAATGCCCGGCTGAAGCTCGATATCTGTCCGGTCCGGATCTGTCAGTTCTTCACGGTTGATCCGGCGTCGATGGGGGACGTCTACTTTAACGAAAAGCAGGAGACCAAGGCGGGACTCTCCTTCCCGAGCCCGGATGAAGAGTGGATGCTGGGCTACCCCCATGAAATTCAGGACTTCATGGAGGCCATCGCCCTCGACCGGGCGCCCCTGAGCGGCCTTGAGCTGGCCAAGCAGGTGGTGGAGGTGGTCTATGCAGGATATGTCTCCATGGAAGAAAGGCGTAAAGTTGTTCTGTCCCCGGCCTAAGCAGGTTGCGATCTCAACTCGGAGAAAAACAGTGAAAGAGGACCTTTTTCAATTACCGGTCAAGATCGGCGCCGTGACGCTCAGAAACCCCTTTATCGTCGGTTCGGGGCCGACGGTCAAGAGCATCGAACAACTGGAGCTCATCGAGAAGTGCGGATGGGGGGCGGCCTCCACAAAGCAGACGTTCAATCCCCGGCCCTACATCAATTATGATCCCCGTTACCGGTGGTTGAAGAAGGAGAAACTCCACATCTTCACGGCCGAACGCCGCCTGGATATGGAAAGCGGCCTGCGGCTCATCGAAACGGCGCGCAAGCGTTGCAGGGAATTGGCGATCATCGCCAATTTTTCCGATAACAGCGTCAATATCGACGGATGGGAGGAAGGGGCGCGGCGCTTTGAGGCGGCGGGCGCCCAGATCCTGGAGCTCAACTTCTGCTGCCCCAACATGTCCTTCAGCGTCGACGTTTCCGACAGGCACGCCAAAACCCTCCGTCCCTCTTCGGGGGCGAGCATGGGCCAGGACGAGATTGCCGTAGCCCACGTTGTCCGGAGTATCCGTAAGGCGATCCGCATACCGATCATCGCCAAACTCACCCCGGAGGGGGGCCGCATCGCAGAGGTTTCCCGGGCCGCCCTGGAAGCCGGCGCGGACGCCGTCAGCGGTGTCGCGAACCGGCTTGGAATCCCGCCCGTCGATATCCGGAATTACAGGAAGTCCATTTACAATCTCCAGGGCGAAAACACCCTGGGCTGCATGTCGGGGCCATGGATCAAACCCCTCTCCATGAGGGATGTCTTCGAGATTCGGAAGCTGGTGGGGCCGGGCCCCCATATCAACGGCACCGGGGGCATCGCCTCCATGGAAGACGCCGTACAGATGATGATGTGCGGCGCCGACTCCATCGGCGTATGCACGGAAACGATGCTGCGGGGATTCGGTTTCCTGGGAAAATGGATGACGGCCCTGAAGTCATACATGAAGGAGATGGGCTTCAGCACGGCCAGGGAGATGAGGGACCTCCTGGTTTCCGAGCTCAAGACCGCCGCCGACCTGACTCTCCGGCCCGGTTATGCCTGGGTGGATAAAGACAAATGTTCGGGCTGCGGGCTCTGTGTCGAAATCGGGCACTGCGATGCCATTGTCATGCCCGATGACGTGGCGGTCATCGATCCCAAGCTCTGCAAGGGCTGCTCCACCTGCATCGACATCTGTCCGAAACAATCAATCATGATGATCGAAGAAAGCGCGGCTAAGAGATAAAGAATTCAGGGGATTGATCATTCCTTCCTTCTGCATCGTGGAAGGCTTGGCAGGGGTCGCCGGGGCCAACCGGTTCCCAAGCGACATTTAGGCCGGTTTTTTCAATTAGACGGAGGTGAACATGAAAAGGGAGAAATTTGGGATGATTTTGGGAAGCTTCGGATTGGCGATCCTATTGTCTGTATCCCTGCTGGGAACTTACGCCGAAGCGCAGGCCCAGAAGCCTGGGCAGACGATGACCTGGGTATTTGCCACCAACCCCGGCCCGGCAGCCAACACCTGGTCATTCTACCCTTATCCGCGCTTTCAAAAGCTCCTGGAGAAAAACTCCGGAGGACGGCTCGTCCTGGACACCAAAATGTCCTTGTTTCCGGTGAATGAAGTGGTTCATGCGGTCATCGCCGGTCGAGCGGACATCGGTTGGGAGAGAATTCCCTGGGTGGCCGGCACTTTCCCCCAGTGGGATTTCGCCCTCCCTTTCCTCTGGGACAATGTCTTCGAATATGAGGCCTTCCTGAATGACCCCAGGATGGTGGAAATCGAGCGCAAATCCTATGCGGAAAAAGGCCTGGTAAAGATCGCCGATATCCCTTCCGAGGCCCTGGATGGGGTTTGGGGAAAAAAGGCGATTGCCACGGTGGAGGATTTCAAGGGGATGAAAATCCGGACCTCCGGGTTGATTACCACGCTGGCCATGCAGCGCCTGGGCGCCTCCCCCTTGACCATTCCCAACGCGGAAATCATGGAAGCCCTGCAGCGGGGAACGGTGGATGCGATTCAGACCTCCCGCGGCTGGGGTCTGGGCTTCGGACTCCCGGATGTCTGCACGAATGTGAGCTTCTGGAGATTTCAGTCGGTTTTTGGCGGGATGCTGGTTGTCAACAAGGCCAAATTCGACAAGCTCCCGGCCGATCTGCAGAAGATCGTTCTGGCCACCGGCAGGGAGATGCAGGGGCAGACGATGTTCGGCGCCAAGATCGAGGAATATGAGGCGGAAGTCGGCCTGAAGGTCAGCCGAATGAAAGTCACCCAGCCGGTTCAGGACGAAATCAACAAGGCAAGGGAAATGGTCCGTCCCGCCGTCGACAAGTGGCTTGAGCTTGCCGGCCCGAACGGCAAGCAGATCTTGAATATCGCCGCCGAGTATGCGGGCGGCGCCAAGATCATGCTCAGGAAATGACCCGCATGCCCAGGTGAGGCACAACGAAGGATGAAAATCACCCCCACCCCCAGCAAGGGCGCGGTCAGAAGACCGGCGCCCAGCGGAGGATGAAAATCACCCCCACCCTTCCCCTCCCCCGTCGAGGGGGAGGGAGGAAAGGGGTATTTTCATCCCTCTTTATGACGGCAGGCCGTCATGAGGATTTCATATACATTTTCCGGAGCCGTTAAATTATGAAGCAAATCGGCGTCATCGTCGAGAAAATCGCTTATCTGAGCGGCTGTTTTGCCGGGTGGCTGGTCCCGCTCATGATGATGCTGGTCGTCGTGGACGTATTCATGCGGTATGTCATGAATCGGCCCCTTATGGTGTCCGATGAGTTCAGCGCGTACATGCTCGTTGCCCTCTCCTTCCTCGGCCTTGCCTATACCTGGAGAGAAAAAGGGCATGTGCGCGTTGAAATTCTTGTAAACAGGCTCCCCCCGGCAGTCTATGGCTGGGTAAGGCTGTCAGGTCTGATTCTGACATTGATCTTCATGATCGAAATGGACCTGGCCGCTTACAAAATGATCGCTTATGCCCTGCATCTGAATCTCCGCTCATCCACTTGGCTGATGTTCCCCTTGTTCTGGCCCCAACTGACCGTATTTCTCGGGTTTGTCATGCTGACCCTATTGCTGATTGTCGATATTGCCCGGGCCGCCTTCCAGATCCGGGCAGGTGAAAAAGTGGAGGTATGACGCGGTGAGCCTGGCATTGATGTCCTTCCTCATTATCGGCGGGCTGGTTCTCCTTTTGGCTATGGGAATTGAAATCGCGCCGGCAATGGGGATCGTTGCCGGACTTGGCCTGGTTCTCTTCGTTCATCAGCCCCTGGATTATTTTGCCCGGGCCGCTTTCGACATCATGAACTCCTTCACCTTTACCGCCATCCCCCTGTTTGTCTTCATGGGGACTATTTACGCCAATACGGGGATTGTCGGCGGGCTCTTTCGGGGAGCCGAAAAAATATTCGGAAGCCTTCCCGGAAGCCTGGCCTCGGCCATGATCGTTGCCAACGCGATTTTCGGGGCCATCTCCGGCTCCAGCCTGGCGGCGACTGCCACATTCGGCCGGATCTGTTTTCCGGAGATGGAAAAAGCGGGATATGACACCAAGTTGTCCCTCGGGGCCATCGCCATTTCCGGCACCTTGAGCGTTCTTATCCCTCCCAGCCTGATCATGATCGTCTATGGAGGCTGGCAGGATGTCTCCGTGGCCCGGCTTTTTGCCGGGGGCGTGATCCCCGGGATCATCCTGACTTTTTTCTTCGTGATCACCGTGGCCATTATGGTTTTGCGCAATCCCGGCCTGGCGCCCCAGGCCTCGCTCCGGAAATACACCGCCCGGGAAAAACTAACGGCCATCCGGGATTTATTTCCTTTTCTGGTCGTGATTACACTGGTTTTGGGCACCATCTTCACGGGAATCATGACGCCTACGGAATCGGCATCCCTCGGCGCCTTCCTGAGCATCGTTCTCGCCTTGCTTTTCCGGCAAATGACGTACAAGGCGCTCAGGGAGAGCATGCTGTCGGCGGTAAATATCAGCGCCATGATCGCCTTTGTCCTGTTTACGGCGAGGATGTTAGGGCAGGTCTTTCAGTACATCGGCCTTACCGAAGCGACCTCGGTATTCATGCTGGGTTTGGGTTTGGGCAAGTATGCCACATTGGCGATTATCTGCGTCCTGTACCTCATCCTGGGATGCTTTTTCGATTCCTTGTCCATGCTGGTTTTAACCCTTCCCTTTGTCGCCCCCATCGTTAAAAATTTGGGATTCGACTTCATTTGGTTCGGCGTTCTTTACGTCGTGCTCGCGGAAATCGGACTGGTCACCCCGCCTTTCGGCCTGAATCTTTTTGTCCTCAAAGGGGTCGTGCCGAAATATGAGATCACCTATATTTTTGCGGGCGTCCTGCCCTTCCTGATTCCTACGGGTATTCTGCTGGTGTTGATGATCCTTTTTCCGGAGCTCGTTCTGTGGCTCCCCAGAATGCTGTACTCGCGATGATATAGCTCAGCGGGACAGTCGCTGCGCCGAATCCCCATCCAAATATATCCTTACATGGGGATGCATTCGCAGCGCCGATGCCGGACAGGCCGGAGAGAGGGGACCCTCCCACATCCTTTTTACCGCCGCCGCTTTCTGCGGGCCGGGAACAATGGCATAAATCTCCCGGGCGGAGAGGAGCGCCGGAATGGTCAGGGTAAACGCCCTGCGGGGGACTGCTTTGAGCGACGCATAGCGGGCCGCGGGGTTGGGATGGTCTTGATAATCACGGTATTGCTGTCTGACCGAGCGGTCATCGAGGCTCACGACCCGGACCATCCGGGGATCGTACAGATCGGAACCGGGATCGCAGAAGGCGATGTGGCCGTTCTCTCCGATCCCGATACAGCAGATATGCAGGCCCCCGACCTGCCCGATGATCCGGGCATAGTTTCCTGCAATTTCCCCGGGAGTTCCGTTCAGGGCTTTAATGAAATGAATCTGCTTCGGTCGGACATGGTTAAAAATATGCTCTTTAAGATAGACTTCGAAAGTGTTCGGATGGTTTCGCGGAAGATCCACGTAATCGTCCAGGTGGAAGCAGGTCACCCGGGACCAGTCGATATTTCTCTTCCGTGAGAGATGAGCCAGAAATTCATCCTGCGAGGGGGCCGCGGCAAAGGCGATGTTGACGTTCCCCTTTTCTTCGATGAAACGGCTCATGGCCCGGGCGACCTCCGCGGCCGCCATTTTCCCCATTTCGCCCCGCGTGGGAAGGATATTCAACTCCAAAATCCGCTTGGCCGGCATTGGACTTTTTATCATTTTCCTATCTCCAGAAAGACTTTTCGGATTCCGGGCACCGGAATCGCCTGCTATTCCAATCCGTATTCCTTGACGGCGATCTCCCTCATCTTGAATTTCTGGGTCTTGCCCAGAAGGGTCATGGGGAACTCCTTGACGAATTTGATGTAGCGGGGCAGTCGGGAATCGGGAAGTTTCCCCCGGCAGTACTCCAGGATCTCCTCCTCGTCGGCGGAAAGCCCTTCTTCCAGTTTGATCCATGCGACCACCTCCTCGCCTCTTGTCTTGCTCGGCACCCCGAATACCTGGACATTGGAGATCTTGGGGTGGTTGAAGAGCACCTCTTCGATCTCCGTGGGGTAGATGGTCTCCCCGCCGCTGACGATCACCTCCTTCAAGCGGCCCGTTGTCCTCACATAGCCCTCGTCGTCCATGGTGCCGAGGTCTCCGGTGTGAAGCCACCCCTCCGTATCGACGGCATTGGCCGTGGCGGCCGGCATCTTGTAGTAGCCCTTCATGTTGAGCCCCCGGGCGCAGATCTCGCCGACGGCGCCGGTCGGGACCTCCCGACCGGTCAGGGGGTCGATCAGCTTGACCTCCACGTTGGGAAGGGGTTTGCCGACGGTGGAGACACGCAGCGTCAGCGGATCGTCCGGCCGGGTCATCGTGATCCAGGAGGAGGCTTCTGTCTGGCCGTAGCCGATGACGATTTCCCGTGCCCCCATCTCCTCCACCACCCGGATCATCACCTCCAGAGGGCACTGGGCGCCCCCCATGATCCCCGTCCGCAGAGACTTCAGATCGAATCCCCTGTACTGGGGGTCCTCCATCATGGCGATGAAGGCGCTGGGGGATCCGTAGATCGTTGTGCAGCGCTCTTTGGCGATCGCTTCCAGGATCTTACGCGGATCAAAGGTTTCGGCAGGGATGACGATGGCGGCCCCGGTGATCACTCCCGCCATGGTCACGCAGATACAGCCGAACATGTGGGACAGCGGGACGGACAGGCAGAGCCTGTCCTTTTCGGTCAGCCTCTGGTTTTGGGCGCTGGCGAGGGTGGTATTGATGATCCCGAAGTGCGAAGACATCACCCCTTTGGGCGCGCCTGTGGTCCCGGAGGTATAAAGGAGGGTGGCGACATCCTCTTCCCGGCAGGAGCCCTGCCGTTTGGCGAGCTCTCCGGCCTGGGCATCCTCCCCCGCCTCCAGGATCCCCTTCCAGGTGAGCATTCCCGGGCGGTTCCCCTCCGCGATCAGGATGAGACGCTTCAGGTCGGGCAGGGCCCTGCAGTGGAGCTGCCCAGGCTCGGAGGTGTCCGCTTCCGGGCAGAGCTTACGGATCGTCTCGATATACTCCGTCCCCTTCGCTCCTTCCGACAGGATGAGGGATTGGGAATCCGATTGCCGGAGCAGGTATTCGAGCTGCGAAAGCCCGGCGTTCGCGTCCACATTCACCAGGACCGCCCCGATCTTTAATACGGCAAACTCGGTGACGATCGCCTCCCAGCGGTTGGTCGTCCAGAGGGCCAGGTGCTCCCCCTTCCGGATGCCGAGTTTCAGGAATCCCTGGGCCAGCCGGTCGACGACCTTCAATAACTCCTGATACGTGTATCTCCTGTTTTGGGGGATATCGATGAGCGCCTCCCGATCGGGGAAGCGTGAGGCCGTCTGGTCCAGCAGATCGCCCAGGGTCGTCCTTAGCCACTTGTCCATCACCGTCTCCTTTCAGGGATACAGCCGCGCTTGGGTCCTTTCCTCTACCGTCTCATCCTGCCAGGGTCCCTATTTTTGTCCTGGCTTCCTCGGTGAGCAGATCCCATAAACCGATCCGCTTCAGGGTAGCCGGCGTCGGGATGCCGGAAGAAGTCCATCCCCTCTCCCGGTAATACGCCTGGATCAGTTCCCGGAGCTGCTTTTTGCGGTGCCTCATCAGGAGCTCCCGCTTCTCTGCGGTCGGCAGATTCCCGATCTCTTCCCGGGGCCTTCCCAGGAAACCACCAAGCTCTTGGTCGTGGTATTCGTTTTCGGTTTTGTAAAGCTCGTCGTCGGTGGGCCCGATGGCCCTCTCCGGTATCCAGTCCTGTTTTTCCGTTGCCTGGCCGAAGATCAGGACGTTCATGACCCGCTGCAGATTGATGTCCCGATCCGTCTGCGCGAAGATCTCCTCCCAGGAGAGATTGGTTCCCAGCATCCCGTTGTAGAAATCCGCATAGATCTCCTGCGAGGCGGGGTTGATGAACTTGTCCGTATCCTTCACCTTCTCCGATTCGGGATTGAAGACATCCACCCAGGGAAGTTTGCACAGGCCGAGGTTGTCGTTCCCCAGGCGGACCCGCGGATAGGTGATGAGCGCCCGGGCCTTGTCCTGAAGCGAAGGGAAGGCGCCCAGAAGATCCACCTTGATGAGCCAGGCCGCGGCATGGTGCGCCCCGATATCGCTCGCCGCGGCGTAAGAGCCCTGCATGGAGAGGGAGCGGTGGGTCCGGTAGAGGGAAAAGGGAAGCCCCTTGGTCTGCATGGCAAATTGCCTGAGCTCCGGCCTGGGATCGCTCTTTCCTGTTTTGGCGACATAGCGGGAGGCGATCCAGTCGACCAGGGGCAGCATCCCCTGTCCCGCCACCCGGGCGAATTCGGTTTCCCCCTGGGCAAGCCGGCGGATGAACTCCAGGACCGCCTCTTGGTTGCCCCAGGTCAGCAGGAGGCCGTCGGTATCTTCCTGCGTCAGGTATCCGCGCTGGAAGCATTCCATGACAAAGGCGATGGTGACGGCCGTGGTGATCGTATCGATCCCGTAGTTGTCGCAATGCCAGTTCGCCTCCATGATGAACTCGGCGTTCCACATGCCGATGTTGGAGCCGAAACCGGCCGCGGTTTCATACTCGGGGCCGTCCACCCACACCCTTCGCCCCTTGTGCTCTCCGAAGGTGAGGATCACCCACCCCCCCTTGGTGCAACGCAGGTTGCAGCCGGGAAAGCAGCCATCCATCCCCCGGTGATCGAAGAGGTGCTCGGCGTAGAATTTCCCCGTAATCTGATCCGCCCGCGGATCAGAGCCCAGCTGGTAATTGTTCACGGGCAGCGACTGGTATTCCTGCTTGTTCATGAAGGCGATCAGCCCCGCGCTCCCTTTTCGGTACATCTTGAGGGACTGGGGATCGACCTCCCGGACGACCTTTCCCAGCCGGGCCCCTGCCTTCTTCACCTTGTCCCAGTCATCGGCGCCGTAAGGATTTTCACCGTGGGGAAATTCGGCCAGAACAACGATGGCCCTGATCTTCTTGTCGATCATGACGGTGCCCAGTCCGGTCCGTCCGGCCTGCTTGGTCCGGAACAGCCCCTTTGTCCCGTCCACAGGCTTGGTGGGATCGTAATAGTGGCTGTTGATGCAGCCGTAGGCGGTGTGGGCGGCTCCCACGCCGGTCGTGAGAAAAACGATCTCTTTCCGGTCGCGGCCCACCTGGAGGAACCGCTCGACAAGGATTTTCTCGAGGTCGAAGACCTCGCCGCCGGAAGGCGCCTCCGTCAGGGAGATCTCGTGACGGATCCCGTCGATGACGATCATCACGTCCTTCTCGGATTTTCCCGTGATCTCCAGGGCGTCGAAACCGGCGTATTTCAGATAGGCGCCGAAATGCCCCCCGAAATTCGACACACCGGGAATCCCCGTCAGCGGGGAGAGGGAGACGGCCATGCACTTGCTTGTTCCCGGGAACTGGGGGATGCCGGCCAGCGGACCGGGTGAGAAGATCAGAGGATTTTCAGGATCGCCCGGGGCGGTCTGCGCGGTGATGCGCCGGTGCAAGAGATACAAGCCCAGGGCCCGGCCCCCGAGGAAGAAATTCCTCAGGTGCGGATCCAGCCCGGGGGTCGTGATTTCCCTGTTTCCCAGATCGATGGCGATCATTTTGTCGGTGTAACCGTGTTGGAGCGGTGATCTTGCAAATTTCATCTTTGTCCCTTCCGGCCGCCCTCGGTGAAGACGGCATTGTTTTTCTGCCCCTGGAATCGGCACTATGAACTGCCACGGTCAATCCGCTCCTGTCAAGAAGTTCTTTATGCCCTGCACCGAAAAAGGCAATGTCGTCGGCCGAGTTCCAGTCACTTGAGACAGGGGAAGCCGGGGGGTCCGCGTTTTTTCGCTCGCCGATATGGACATCGGAGCGATTATTTAGTAGATTCCCTTTCACGCCACCGCGATCACAAGGATCCGGCGGAGCCAGGGGAGGATAGTGTTTTTTGAAAAGGAGACGTCATGCGTGTCAGGGTATCGGCGGTATTTGAAAGGGAAGAGGAAATCCTCTGCATGAAGTACGTCTATGGCGGCAAAGGGGTCTTTGCCCTGCCGGGCGGGGGTGTGGATAAGGATATGCCCCTCAAGGAAGCTATCGTCAATGAGTGGCAAAACGAGATCGGAGTCAAGCTTGATGTCGGTCCGATCATCATGATCGGCGAGGCGCCCGCCACCAAGAGGCATCCCCAGACCCTGCATATCGTCTTTGCGGCCCTTGAGATCA
>Ga0172370_10009352_pt1 | contig 11483 bp, 9 predicted proteins | sample LakKiv5m_FD_114538 | JGI IMG/M metagenome (GOLD analysis project Ga0172370, IMG submission 114538) | Freshwater microbial communities from Kabuno Bay, South-Kivu, Congo - kab_022012_11.5m | ecosystem: Environmental > Aquatic > Freshwater > Lake | place: Democratic Republic of the Congo...
GCATATCGCGCGGCGTCGGCGCAACCAAGAAATTTATTGGTGATCGCGTAGTTGAAGCCGGAAAAATGGCCAAAGGCGTTGTCCAGTGGGACAGGTTCGGCGGCCGGAAAGCCGCAGTTTTGGCCGAGGAAGCCAAAACGGACGCCAGCGCTTTATCAACTCTGGAAGCGGATAAAAACAGCAAGGAGCAGGCCGCTGAAGAATCTAAGCAGATGCTGGAAAAGATGGAGCAGGAAAAATCCGTTTTGGAGCAGATCAGGGATAATCTGGCGATTTATAATAATCCGGTTGGCGGGCATGCTTCCGGCAATATGACGATTGGCGGATACAGATACAGCAAGAATGGCGCCGGAGAATGGGAAAAGATTGATGCCGCTTCCGGCAAGGTGGTGAAATCCGGCATTAAGGAATCAGAGATCAAAGAGGAATCCACCGGATCAAAGAATGATCTTGATATTAGAGCGCAAAAAGCTGAGGCGGCTTATAATGCTGGCAGAACCGCTGAAGCTAATTTTGATGAAGGTGGATATAGGTATACTAGAGACGGTCTTGTTTGGCGAAGGACTGACCTTAAGACTGGGCTGACCATGGGATCTATTGCGGCAGGAGGCAATATTAGGAATTTTGCTACCGGGTATAATACTGAGAGTGATTCAGTTAATGCGCAAATCGGTAATAAAGATGCAGATATTATTACGCAGAGAACAGATTATATTACTAAGGATGGCGAACGCGCTAGAGCCGAGTCAACATATGCTTCAAGAGAAACTTCCTTGGAAGCCAAGCGTTCGGAGGTGGAAAGATTGAAGAAACGCCAGGCCGCCGCTGATAAATGGGGTCGCCGCGGACTCGTGGCCGCTATGGCCGCCGGTGGAGCGGCTTTGGCTCCGGTCGGCGCTTTGGGTTTATCAGGAGTGGCCGCCGGCGGTCTGACCTCAATGCTTGGCTTGGCCGGAGTGGGCGCGGCCGGCGGGGCGGTTGCCGGAAAGGGCATGCTCGGCGTGGCTGACAGTATGGCAACAGCCGGCAAGGGCGATTTCGGCTTATTCAAGAATTACAATATTGACAGGATAAGCGAATCATCCAAGGGATTATCCGATCTTGATGGCGACGAGGTGCTGGCCAAATTGGAAGATACTACTTTGCGCAAATTTGAACGGATTGCTTATGAATTGGAAGCGATCAAGCGGGGCTTGATTGATGATGCCAAGGCTGGCGATTACAAGGAACATATCTTGCAAGAGACGATGCGCGGCGGAAAAAATGACGCCAAAGTCAATTCAGCGCTTAATGCGGCACTGTCCAAGAATTATCTCAGCCAGATGGGTTCTTACGAGCAATTTACTAGCGCTGATCCGGCAGAGGTGGCCAAGGGTAGGCAAAAATTGCAGGAGATGATCAAGGAAAGAAGATATCAGCTCAAGGATCTTGACGATACCGCATTGGACGGCTTGATGTCCTTATACACTGAGACGATCAAAGATTTTGACGCCTTTAAGCGCCAAGTGATCGCCGCCGAAGGCAAAGAAGATAAGATAATTGCGGCGCTGAGGAATACCATGGCCAGCTCCCAAGCTTCGGCCGTCGCCAAAGATAAAGCCGGCGAATATCTGGCCCGCCTGACCGATATTGATTCCGCCTTCGGATCTAATGCCGCCGGCAAGGGAAAATTCGTCAAGGCCTTGTCTGATCAGGAATTGCTGAGCATTCTGCGCGATCGCGACGAGAAGAAGGTTGACGCTTTGGTCGCTTATGTAGCCGGCGATCTCAATAAATTATCCCAGCGCGTGCAGAAGCTGATCAGCAGCGGCTCTTCCGACGGCAAGAAACTGCAAGATCGCTTGGGCATATAAACGCAATAATTATGAATCAGTCAGACGCCAGGCAATATTTCATCAAGACAGTAGAATTATCCCAGGAAACCCAGTTTTTTCTGAGCTCTGATTTGAATGCCAAGATTATCGGCGATCTGGCGCGGCAATATAAGATTGAAGCCGCAATGCTTAATGATGCCGTGGCCGATATCATTTGCGCTGATTTTGATTTTTCTGAATTAGAAAGTTATCTGGCGGAATTATTCGGATTGGATGAAAAAACAATTGAATTATTGGCTATTGACCTGATTGGCAGGTTTTTCCTGCCCTTGGAAAAATATGACGGGCAAATCAAGGCTTCAGAGGCGCTTAAAAAGCGCCGAGCGGATATCAAGAATTTTTCCGCTTGGCAGGAGGCGGTGGACGCCTTGCTTTTGGCTGAGGCTGATAAGAGCCTGGCTGTCATTGACGAGGCGATAGAAAACATTGATTGGCAGGAAGAAAAGAATATCGCGTTGGAAATATTGAACGGTTCGGAGCTGGTGGAAATGCTCAAAGGCAATGAAATGCCGGAAGACATGATGCGGTTCAATGCCGCACTGATCGCCGTCTTAAGCAATGAGCAAAAAAATACGGCCGATGAGCAGAAGGCATTGCTGAGCAACGATGTCGTCTTGACGATAGAACAAAAAGCCACGTTAAGCAATGAGAACTTGCTGACCGGCGGCAAGATCACTGTCAACAACCAGCCGGCTAGTCCGACAGTCAGCAATTGGCTTAAGGATTATATTGATGTCGCCGGCGGCGATAAGCTGGACACTTTGGCTTTGACGCGCTATGTCTCTTCCTCGGCCAATGCCAAATCTTTGAGTGCCAAGGAACGGGCGGCAGTGACTAATTTATTGCAGTTATTTTTCAACATAAAATTCTTTCCCGAGTCGATGGCCGGCTTGCCCATGGAGGATTGGCGGTTGTTCCACTTCGGCGATTTGGAAAAAACCGAGACAAAAGCGCCGAAGAAGCGTTCGGCTGAACCGCAACAGGCGGAAGCCGCGCCGATTGATAAAACAGCGATATCTGAAATGACTATGGAGCAGAAGCTGGCGCAATACGACTGGCACAAGGTCGTCGGCATTGAGCGGCGGGCGCTTTTGGAAGAATTGGGCGTGAGCCTGAAAGATTTCGTCAAATGGTCCGAAGGCAGGAAATTATAATAAGAAATGAAAATAAATCAAAATAATTACGCGTTTATAGACAGTCAGAATTTGAATCTTGCCATTCGTGATCAGGGTTGGTTATTAGATTGGAAAAAATTCAGAATTTATTTAAGAGAGAATTATCAGGTCAATAAGGCATTTCTTTTCATTGGTTATGTTAGCGGCAATTCTAATTTGTATCGTGCTTTACAGTTATATGGATACATATTGATATTTAAGCCGACAATGGAATTACCCAGTGGAACCGTCAAGGGAAATATTGATGCTGAATTAGTCTTGCATACGATGATAGAATATCTGAATTATGATCAGGCTGTCATTGTTTCCGGTGATGGTGATTTTTATTGTCTCATAGAGTATTTGCGGAATCAGAATAAATTATTAGTTTTGCTAGTGCCTAATTATTACAAATATTCCGGATTATTAAAGGGTGCGGCTGCAAAAAAAATAGCTTTTTGCAATGATTTACAAAAAAAACTATCATATATAAAAAGGACCCCATAAGGACAAAACCTCATGGGGGACTCTTCGTCGTGATACTGCTATTACAATACCGTACTATTGATAGTTTGTCAAGTAGTTATCCACAGGGTAATAAATAATGAATAAATAGAAATGCCGACAGCATATATCTCAAAATTGAATAGATTGTCGCCGGCTCTGCAAGCGCAGCTGTCTGATGACAAGTTTTTGGCCAAGATTGACGGCTTGGAAGAGCAATACGGCATCAAAGCCGTGCTGTTGCTTTTGGATTTATTACTCAATGAGCTGGATTACAGTTCGCTGGACGACAAGCTGATAGCCGATTACGGCTTCAATATCTTTTTGGCCAAGGAAATCAAAGGCAGATTCGGCGAGCTGATAGAGGAATTGGGTTCGGCGATGTCGGGTGCGGAAAGCACGCCTAAGCCGGCAGAGATTAAAATTGAACCGATCAAGGCGGTCAAAAAGATTAAAGCTCAGCCGGTTGATTTTTCCACCTCGTCATTTTCTGACTCTGATGAGGCGGAAGTCAAGAAATATCTGGCTCAAACGCCGAAAGAAACGATAGATTATGCCGCTTTGACGCGCGAAATTATTTCGCAATTCAGTTATAAGCCGGACAATGAAATAATCGCCAAGAGATTGGAAAACATCATCTTGGCTCGCGTCAAGGAGATCCGCGATGACTTGGAAACCAAGGAGGTATTATTGAAAGGGAAGAAAGTCGGCGGTCTGGAATTCACCGAAGACCAAGCTGATGATCTGCTGGGCCTGATCAGGAGATATGCCTCGCAAGCCCCGATTAAAATGATTGATACTGATGATGTCTTGGTAAAATTGCCGACATCTGCCGCTTCTCAGCCAAAAATCGAGATGGAAGACGGCTTGCCGGTAGTTAAAATGCCTGTGGAGCCGATTAATGTAAAACAATCGCAAAAGTTAAGCGATGCGGACAATATTAGAGGCAACAATGAATTGCCCGCTGGTCAAAATAATGTTAAAATTAAGCCAGTAATTGAAAAATCATTGCCGGCGCCGCAACCCCAGCCTTTTGATACTGGCAAAATGATTCCCGAGTCGGTGCTGAACGCCAAGACTGCTTTGAAGCCAAATCTTGATGATGTGAAATTGGAAAGGAAGACAATGGGCCCGATTGATGAATTGGAAAATATGACGATAATAGAATTCCGCCGCTTGGCGGGGGATCAGCAGTCAGCAGTCGGCAAGCTAAAAGAAAAAATTAATTTATTGGAGAAGGAGGGATTCAATCGCCGGCTGGAAGGAATAAATGCCTGGCAAAAAAACGAAGTCAACAAGTTTTATCGCCTGCTCGGCCAGCTTTCAATGTCCGAGGGGAAATCGATCGAGGATGTAATCAAGGAACGGCTGATAGGAGGCAAGCCGACTTTGGCTTTGGATGAATTCAATGCCGTGATGGAGTTAAATAGGGATTTAAGATATTGATTATGCAACAAGTCGTAGTGCCGCAATTCTTGGATGTAGAGGATAAGATCATCGGGGCGATTACCGTCCGGCAATTCTTAGAGATGCTGATTGCCGGAATAATCATTGCAGTTTTTTATAGGTTATTCGATTTCAGCTTGTTTGTCGTTTCCAGCTTGGCCGTCTTTTCTTTGACTGTCGTAATCGCCTTTGCCCGCATCAACGGCCAGCCCTTCCATCTGTTCATGCTGAATTTCATCCAGACGATGCGCAGTCCGAAATTAAAGACTTGGAAGAAAGATTTTACTTCCGCGGATACGAGGGTAAAAAAGGGAGAAATTGCGGAAGAAAAAGCCGCCGTCATTTATCGCAAGCCGCTTGCAACTTCCAAGATATCGGAAATCGCCTTGATCATTGATACGGGCGGAATTTACAGCGGTGAAAACGGAATTTCCAAATAATTATGGCAACTAAAGAAAAAACAAACAGGCACGCGACCAAATCAACGCCGTCGACGCAGAAATATCTGCAGATTGCGGAGATTCGCGACGATACCGTCATTATGAAGGATGGCAGCATCCGCAGCGTGCTTTTGGTGTCATCAATCAATTTCGCGCTCAAGTCAGAAGACGAGCAAAACGCCATTATTTCGGCCTACGTAAATTTCCTCAATTCCATGGATTCGCCGATGCAGATACTGATCCAATCGCGCAAATTGGATCTTGAATCTTATCTTAACTTCTTGAAAGAGGCTCAGGCCAAGCAGACCAATGATCTGCTGAAGATGCAGATGGCCGAGTATCAGCAATATATCACCGAACTGGTGTCTTTGGGAAACATCATGACCAAGCGCTTTTATGTCGTCGTGCCTTTTGAGCCGTTCAGTTCCAAGACGAGGGGCTTTTGGTCGCGGGCCGGAGATGTCTTGTCGCCGACTTCAGTCGTCAAATTGAATCAGAAGAATTTCGCTTCCCGCCAACGGGAATTATTCACCATCGTCGATCGCGTCTTATCGGGCCTGTCGGGCATGGGGCTGAGGGCGCAGGTTCTCGATACGCAGGCGCTGATAGAATTGTTTTACAATACCTATAATCCGACCGTGGCTCCTAACGAGAAGCTGGAAGATATCAATAAGCTGATGATGGAGACTAACATGCAATAATTATGTTTGAACCGCAACAATTAGAACCGAATAAGAGTCTGCCGCCTCCGCCTCCGGTGACAGGATTCGGCCAGGTTGCCGAGCCGACGAAGCAGCAGCTTCGCCAGATTGAGGCCAAGGAGATCGCTTCGGCCAAGGAGATTCTGGAAGAAGAAAAGATCTATCGCCGAGGCGTCGTTTCGGTCAGGGATCTGATTTCTCCCGCCGCGTTGGAAGTCAATCCTAATCATCTTAAATTGGGCGAATTGTTCGTGCGGACGATTTTTGTCTTTGAGTATCCCCGTTATATCGCGGTCGGCTGGTTTGCGCCGATAATCAATATGGACATCGCTGCGGATATCGCCATGTTTTTTTATCCGGTCAAGGCGGCGGTCATATTGAAGCAGTTGAAAAAGAAAGTCGGCGTGCTGGAAGCCGGCATTATCAGCGCGGCGGAAAAAGGTTCGCCCCGCGATCCGCTGGTTGAAACATCGCTGCGCGACATGGAGAAATTGCGCGATGATCTGACGCAGGGAGTCGAGCATTTTTTTCAGATCTCGCTTTATGTGACGATTTATACAAAAACACTGGAAGAATTGGATCTGACTTCGGAGCGGCTGGAGAATTTCTTCGGCCAATCGCTCATATATTCGCGCCGGGTTTTTTATCAGGCGGAACAGGGTTTCAATTCCACTTTGCCGATGGCGTATGATGAGCTTCAGGTTTATATCAATATGAATTCATCGCCGGCAGCCTCGTCTTTCCCTTTCGTGTCGTCGGATCTGACTTCGGATAAGGGCGTGCTTTACGGTATTAATCGCCACAATAACAGCTTGATATTATTCGATCGTTTTTCGCTTCAGAACGGCAATATGGTGGTGTTTGCCACGGCCGGCGCCGGCAAGTCGTATGCGATAAAATTAGAGGTGCTGCGATCCATGATGTTCGGCACGGATGTGATTATTATTGATCCGGAACGGGAATATGCCCATTTGTGCGAAGCTGTCGGCGGGACATACATAGACATCTCGCTCAGTTCGGAAGGCAAGATCAATCCTTTTGATCTGCCTCGGGCTATCGGCGAGGATGCCAAGCCAGCTGATATCATCAGGAATGCGGTCATTACGGTCAAAGGCTTGATCAGGATAATGATCGGCGCAGTGACCGCCGAAGAGGATTCAATCATTGATCGGGCCCTTTTGGAAACTTACGCCAAAAAGGATATCACGCCGGAAGCCGATTTGCGTTATATTGAGCCGCCGATCATGAATGATTTCTTGGATATCTTGGAGGGCATGGAGGGCGCGGAAACGATCGCCGTCAGGATGAAGAAATATACGGAAGGGACTTTTGCCGGCCTGCTCAATAATCCGACTAATGTCCAGTTGGAGAATCAATTGGTGGTATTTTCCGTCCGCGATCTGGAAGACGAGCTTAAGCCGATGGCGATCTATACCATCGTCAATTATATCTGGAATATCGTCAGGAGTTCGCTCAAGAAAAGAATCTTAGTCGTTGATGAAGCTTGGTGGCTGATGCAACGGGAGGATTCGGCCAAATTCATTTTTGCGCTTGTGAAGCGCTGCCGCAAGTATTATCTGGGCGTCACGACGATCACTCAGGATGTGAATGACTTTTTGACCTCGCCCTATGGCCAGGCGATCGTCAATAATTCCGCCATACAGATCTTAATGAAACAATCGCCGGCAGCCATCGACCTGATCCAGAAGACATTCTTGCTGACCGAAGGCGAGAAATATCTCTTGCTGGAATGCGGCGTGGGCGAAGGCATATTCTTTGCCGGCGCCAAGCATGTCGCCATCAAGACGACGGCATCATATTCCGAAGACCAATTAATAACCTCCGACCCTCGCCAGCTGCTGGAAATTGAAGCGGCCAAAAAGGAATTCGCCGAACAAATGGCCCAAGGTCAGGAATAGTAAGGCTTTATAACTCAATTTTATGTTGGAAAATATTGACAAGCGAAAATTGCTTATCGGCGCTTTGATAGCTTTGATAGCCATTATCATAGCTTTGATTTTGTGGTGGCTGTTCGGGCCGAAGGCTTCGACGCCGCCCGCCGTCGTTCCGCCGACCCAGCCGGAAACGGCGGTAACTGTGCCGGGCGAGCCGTCGGCTATTCCTTTGGCCTCGCCCGAAAGGATCCAAGATGATAAGAGTTACCCGCTCGGCTTGAAGCAGCTGGCTATGGCATTCGCCGAGAGATTCGGCAGTTATTCTACCGATGAACCGGTCAAGAATATGGCCGATTTGGAGCCGTTCATGACGGATAAGATGAAAAATACCAGCTCGCTTATCGATCCGATCGATAACGGGGGAATTTTCAACGGTTATTCCACCAAATCGTTATCTTCGACTCTAATCAGCATCAATGCCGCGAGCGCTGTCATCGTCGTAAAAACCCAGCGCACCCAGACTCTGGGAACCGAAGCGATCACCAAGACTTTTTACGCCGATTTGGAACTTAAAGCAGTCAAATCCGGAAATGAATGGAAGATTGATGAAGCGAAATGGCAATAGATATATTCGATCTGATCTATCCTAATTATTGTTTGAGTTGTGATCGGGAAGGTGATTTATTGTGCCGGCCGTGCTTAGGAAAATTAATCATCAAGCCGCAGAAGATCTGTCCGATTTGCAAGCGATCGGAAGAAATAAAAAATTGCTCGGGCAGCCGATTGGATGATCTTTGGGCTTTGGCTCATTATCAGGATTACTTGGTCAGCGATCTGATACGCAAATTCAAATACGAGCATTTGACGGTTTTGGCGGAAACTGTCTGGAAAGAATATTTGATGGATTTCTGGCGCAAGCATGGCGCAAATTTCGATCGGAAGACGATATTGATTCCCGTACCGCTCCATCGAAAAAGATTATTGCATCGGGGATACAATCAATCGGAAATAATTGCGCTTGAGTTATCAAAAATATCCGGTTTGGCAGTCAATAATGAATTATTGTATCGCGCCGTTTATCATGAGCCGCAGGTCGGATTAAGCGCCAGCGCCAGGATCTCCAATGTCAGAGGCATATTCAAAATTAATTATCGCGCTCAAAGCGATATTTGGGGACGGGATATTTTGCTTATTGACGATGTCTATACCACCGGATCGACTATGGCTGAGTGCGCCGCGGCTCTTAACTCCGTCGGCTTCAGGCGGGTCAGCGGCTTGGTATTGGCAGTGGATTGAGAGATTTGTCGGGCCTTTACAAAAGCCGGTTTTAGTGTTAAACTAGTGAAGTTCTAGGAAAGATAATAATCAGAGTGAGGAGAGATGGCTGAGTGGGGCGGATGCGACTAAAATGTAGAAAATTGAATAATTATGGAGAGATGGCTGAGTGGCTGAAAGCGGCAGGTTGCTAACCTGTTAAACGTCTATTTGGGCGTTTCGAGGGTTCGAACCCCTCTCTCTCCGCCAGATCGCCAGATTAATAATAATGGAATCTGGAGAGGTGGCAGAGCGGTTGAATGCGTCAGTCTTGAAAACTGAAGTCCCATTAAAAGGACCGCGAGTTCGAATCTCGCCCTCTCCGATGAGTGGAAAATTCCTTAAAACATATGTCTGACAATGAGTTTGACAATTCATCAGCGCAGATAAGCCAAGTGATTTTTTCATGGCGCCACAGAGACCATGTCGCTTATGCCAAAGATAAGAAGTGGTATCTGATATCCATTATTATTTTGGTCGCGTCAGTGGCTTGGACATTCTGGGCGCAGAATTATCTCTTTGGAGTATTTCTGGTCATGTTTTATCTGATCGTCCTTTTGTATGAGAATCGTCCGCCGGAAATCATTGATTTTACCATCACGCCGCTGGGCATAAAATCCGGCAATAATTTCTATTACTGGCGGATGATTGATCATTTTTATGTCATTTATCGGGCGCAGGGAGTTAAGAATCTGTATGTGGAATTCAAGAATCCATTAAGCGGCCGCTTAGTCATACCGCTTGACGGCCAGAATGCCGTGGCCATCAGGGAGTATCTGTTGAAGTTCATAAATGAGGATTTGGAGCGTGAAGCAGAGCCGATTTCCGAACAGTTGAGAAGATTATTGAAATTATAAGCACTCGTAGCTCAGTGGATAGAGCGCCAGATTGCGGATCTGTAGGTCGCAGGTTCAATTCCTGCCGAGTGCACATTTATATTGACTATGTCTGGTGAATTGGACGCAAAAGTCGGCAAGCTCGGGCCGATCGCAAAAAAGCTTGCCAATAAACTGAAGAAATTAGGAATTGAGACCATTCGTGATCTCATTTTTTATTATCCGTTCAGATATGATGATTACAGCCGATTGTATAAGATTTCTGAGCTGACTGACGGCGCTGCGGCGACAATTGTCGGCCAAGTGGAGCTGCTGGCAAATCGGCGCACTTCGCGTTTCAGGAAATTCATGACTGAAGCCATCATTACGGATGATACCGGAGCGGTCAAGATTATCTGGTTCAATCAGCCGTGGATCAGCAAGAGTCTGCCAGCCGGGGAAACAGTCAGAGTTTACGGCAAGGTAAGCAGCGACGGCTTCAACCTGTTGTTCAATTCGCCGGCTTATGAAAGATATAATAAATCGGAAGCGAAGCCGATCGGGCTTTTGCCGGTATATCCGCTGACGGCGGGACTGACTAATAAGCAATTGTCATTCCTTATCAAATCCGCTTTGCCTTATGCACGGGGCATAGAGGAATTTTTGCCTGAAAAAATAAAAAAAAGGGAGAAGTTGATCGATCTCATATCGGCGATTGCCGAAATTCATTTTCCGACATCGGCAGAAAACTTGAAAGCGGCTAAATATCGCTTGGCTTTTGATGAGTTATTCCTGCTCCAAGCGTGGTCGCAATTATTACGAATGAACTTAAGGCGGCAAAAAGCCGAGGCGCTGGAATTCAAGGAACAGGAAATCCAAGAGCTGGTCGCCGGATTGCCCTTCAAATTGACGAATGATCAAAAGAAATCAGCCTGGGAGATAATCCGCGATTTGAAAAAGGACGCGCCGATGAACCGGCTTTTGGAGGGCGATGTCGGTTCAGGCAAGACGCTGGTAGCTATGATTGCCATGTATAATGCGGCTCTTGGCGGCCGGCAGTCGGTCTTGATGGCGCCGACAGAAATCTTAGCCAGCCAGCATTATCAAAGCGCGCAAAAATTATTTAAAGACAAGAATTTAAGCATGGGACTGCTTACGCGAACACAAAAATTGTTCAACGGCAAGGAAGTCGGTAAAAAGGAATTATTGGGCTTAATCGCGGAGGGCAAGATCGATCTGGTTATCGGCACCCATGCGATCATCCAAGAGGGGGTCAAATTCTCAAAATTGGCTTTAGTCGTGATCGATGAACAACATCGTTTCGGAGTAAAGCAGAGGCA
>Ga0172370_10009356_pt1 | contig 11478 bp, 12 predicted proteins | sample LakKiv5m_FD_114538 | JGI IMG/M metagenome (GOLD analysis project Ga0172370, IMG submission 114538) | Freshwater microbial communities from Kabuno Bay, South-Kivu, Congo - kab_022012_11.5m | ecosystem: Environmental > Aquatic > Freshwater > Lake | place: Democratic Republic of the Congo...
ATTTATGAGTTTGAAAAGATGGAAGAATGGCATAAAAAACGGTTTGAAATTTTACCTGGTATGACAGGATTATGGCAAGTGGCAGGTAGATCAGAGGTTAGCTTTATCGATATGATTATGATGGACATCTACTATGTGGAAAATGGATCATTTTGGTTAGATTTATATATTCTTTTTAAAACGGTATTTGTAGTAATTAAAGCAAAAGGAGGTCACTAATGAATATTGCGATTATCGGAGCTGGCTGGTGGGGAAAAAACATTATTAATACTTGCGATGTCATTAAGGAGATCGAGACTGTTTTCTACTATGATTCCAATGCTGATGTTCAGGAAAAATTTAAAGCAAATTTCAAATCTTTATATTTGCCAACAATTGATGACATTTTCAACAATAAAGAAATAAATGCAATCTGTATTGCTACACCACCTTCTACGCATTTTGAACTCACACAAAAAGCGCTCATTGCGAATAAACATGTATTTATTGAAAAACCACCTGCTTTCACAACTGAAGAAGTTGAGATGCTCGGAAAAATGGCGACATCTAAAGGACTTGTTTATATGCTTGATGCACTATTTCTTTTTATGGAACCTATCAGGAAAATAAAAGAGATGATTGATTTTGGATTCTTTCAAGAGATCCTTTCTGTTGAAATGTATAGGATCGGTGATGAATTAAGACGACCAGGTTCTGGAATTCAGCGTATAACATCCTCTATGTTCAATAATGATACAGATGTTGTAGAAGATCTATTCTTTCATGATGCTGGAATATTATTAAACTTTTTTAAGGATTTATCATTAGAATCAATCAAAAAGCAATATTCCTATCATGCAATATGTTGTGATTCTGCTGAGATTTCATTTTCCACATCTTCTTTCCCTGTAAATTTATCCTTAAGCTGGGTTAAAACAGGTCGAAGACGGGGTATCTCGATATATGACCGAAACTTCATTTTAGAATATGATGGTTTTAAACAGGAAAATCAGATCATTATTCATGATCTTTGGAAGAACTCGAGTGAGGAGTATTCATTTATTCCTAGCCCTCCGCTACAATCGATGCTAGAATATTTTCTTGATACTATTAATAGAAAAAATACGAACGCAATTGATTACAATTTTATGAAAAAAATAATAAAATTCTGGGAGGAAATTAAGCATGCAAAATAACAGAGATTATTTTCAACATGAAAAGGCGGTTGTAGAATCAAATCAAATAGGTAAAGGAACGCGAATCTGGATGAATGCTCATATAATGAAGAATGTGATTATAGGAGAAAATTGCAACATAGGCGAGGGGTGTTTTCTGGAATCTGGTGTCATCATTGGAAATAATGTTGTTATTAAAAACAACATTGCCATTTGGGACGGTGTTAAAGTTGAAGATGGTGCCTTCTTGGGTCCAAATATGGTATTTACGAATGAAATAGAACCACGAGCAGGCTATCCTAAAGAAGTTGCAAAAACAATTGTAAAACGTGGAGCCTCAATTGGTGCAAATGCTACAATCGTTGCAAATCACACTATTGGTGAATATGCAATGGTTGGAGCTGGAGCCGTGGTTACAAAAAATATTCTTCCACACACTCTTGTATATGGAAATCCAGCAAAAAGACATGGTTGGGTTTGTATATGTGGGAGAAAGCTCATTTTTACCAATAATAATACTGTTTGTCATTGTGGAAAACAATTTTCTTTAACTGAAGAAACTTTAAAAGAAATTTTATGATTCTTACACGTGCTCCTTTTAGGCTCCCCCTTGGTGGCGGTGGAACTGACTTGCCTTCTTATTATAAAGATTTTGAAGGATTTCTTATCACGGCGGCAATCAATAAATATATGTATATAAGTGTCAATGAGCCTGCTGTAATTGATAAAATAAAAATTAATTACTCTGCTGTTGAGATTGTCACTCCCAATGAAATTAATAAAATAAAGCATGACATTGTGCGAGAGTCGCTTAAGTATCTTAAGATGTACTATCCTCTTGAAATATCTTCGATGGCTGACTTGGCGGCTGGTACAGGAATGGGGTCATCTAGTGCATACACAGTTGCTCTTTTAAAAGCTTTATATCAAATAAAAAGGCGCTATTTATCTATTGACGAACTTGCCGAAGAGGCATGCAAAGTTGAAATTGATCTGATAGGAAAACCTATTGGGAAACAGGATCAATATGCATCTGCCTTTGGTGGTATAATTCAGATGGAAATCGATAATCTTGGCCATGTGATTGTTACGCCAATTGATTTGGATGAAGAAGTAATTTTTGAGTTGGAAAATCGACTTCTAATGTTCTATACGAATATAAACCGTGACGCAACAGCCTTGCTGGCCCAACAAAATCATAAAATATCGGAATCCCGGAAAAAAACGCAAGTTGATAAACTTTCGGCACTCGAAGCCATGCATAGGATTAAACAAATAGGATATCACGTTAAGCAAATCCTCTTAGATGGTGACGTTGAAGGATTCGGCCAACTTCTTCATGAACATTGGACTATAAAAAAAAGTATCTCGACCCAAATGAGCAATCCTCAAATTGATGATTGGTATAATCTCGCAATGCAGAATGGAGCGTTAGGTGGGAAAATTATGGGTGCCGGCGGAGGTGGATTTCTGTTATTTTGTGTAGGAAACGGTAAAAGAAAGCACTTACGCCGAACAATGGAAGAAGCCGGATTAAGATTTATGGATTTTAGATTTGATTGGGAGGGTGTCAAGACTCTCGTTAATATTTAATTATGAAGAATGTTTTAATAACTGGGGTCGCAGGATTTATTGGCAGCAATCTAGCAGATCGACTTATACGCGATGGTCGTTATAACGTTGTAGGCATTGATAATCTATCCTATGGTATTAAAGAACAAATACCTGAAGGTGTTACTTTTCATCAACGAGATATAAGGGAGACTCAAATATATTCTCTTTTTCAGAATATTGATTATGTGTTTCATTTTGCTGCAAAAAATTGTATAAGCGATTGTCAATTCGATCCACGAGAAACTGCAGATATCAATGTGACTGGTACTGTTAATGTTTTTGAGGCCGCCAGAAAGTCAAATGTTAAAAAAGTGATTTATGCTGAATCTTCTGCCCTATATGAGGGAAGTGAACTTCTTCCGACCCCTGAATGGGACGTAAAACCCCAAAGTTTCTATGCCTTAAGTAAAGCATCTTCCATGCTATTTGCTGAAGGATATACCAGGTTCTATAATTTGGCATTTACTGCGTTGAGATATTTTTGTGTGTATGGTCCGCGACAAGATTATAGGAGAACAATTCCACCAGTTTTTAGTTCATTTATAATTAAGCTCCTTCGGAATGAACAACCTGCAATTTTTGGGACAGGTGAAAAGCGTCGTGACTTTATTCATGTTGATGACATCAATGACTTTCATATTCAATGTATGGAAGATGATCGCACTACAGGAAAAGTTTTTAATCTGGGGTCCGGCATAAGTTATTCGATAAATGAGATTTATCAAATAATCTCAAGATTGTTGAATACAAATGTTCTGCCAAAATATCTGGATAATATGCCTGGTGAGGCTTTTGCTAATATGGCTGATATTTCAGAAGCTAAAAAAGTGGGATGGTCTCCAAAGATTGGACTTGATGCTGGTCTGAAAAGCTCAATTGCATTTATTCAATCTGAATTAGAAAAAGATAAAATAAAATGAAGGCAATAATTTTGGCAGCTGGGAAAGGAGAACGCTTAGGTAATCTTGTTAACTCCATGCCGAAGCCGATGATTAAAGTAAAGGGTAAACCAATTTTAGAATATAATATTGAATTGTGCAAAAAATATGGTTTAACGGATATATTTATAAACGTACATCATCTTAGTAACTATATTATGGACTATTTTGGTGATGGTTCAATGTATGGAGTGAATATTACATATTCTATTGAAAATGTGTTATTTGGAACTTCCGGTGCAGTAAAACAAATTGCAAAGTCTTTTTGGAATTATGATGACAACAATGCTCTTGAAATTCATAGTCAAGACTTTTCAACAATAGGGTTTGAACCCTTTTTTGTATTATATGGAGATAATTTGTCTGACTATAATTTAAATAATATTAAAGAAAAAGGCAATAAAACTAAAGCGATTGCAACCATTGGTTTTCATTACAGGGAAGATGTCACCTCAAGTGGAGTAGCAGACTTTGATGCTGGCGGTAGAGTGTTATCATTTATTGAAAAACCCAAAGATAATGAAACAACCAGTCATTGGGTCAACGCAGGTATCTATTATCTAATGCCACATATTCTTAATCATATCCCTGAAGGTCACTCGGATTTTGCACAAAATGTTTTTCCATCACTATTGATGAAAAAAATATCAATTTATGGAGTGTGTGATAATACAGATGTAAAAGCCTTTGATACAATTGAGATGCTAAATAAAAATATCAGTAATTTAAATAAATCTTTATAATTGTTTTATGAATAAAATTGGCGTTTTTGGCTTATGGCATCTGGGTTCAGTGCTAACAGCTTCTTGGGCAAAATTAGGTTACCATGTAATTGGCTTTGACTTTGATTCAGAAAAAATAGCGAAGTTAAATGCCGGGATCCCTCCAATTTATGAACCAAATCTTGAATTTACAATTAAAGAAAATCTATCAAATAAAATAATAGCATATACAAATAACCTTTCTGATCTTTCCGATTGTGAATTTGTGTTCCTTGCATATGATACACCTGTTCGCGATGATGATAGCAGTGATACCGACATTTTAGTAAAATCGATAACTGAAATGAAAACTGTATTAAAGGATGGAACAATTGTAATTATTAGCTCTCAATCGCCTGTTGGATTTTGTTCCGAATTAAGAATGATATTACGTGAACAAAATTCCACTTTAGAGTTAGCATATTCACCTGAAAATTTAAGATTAGGCGAAGCTATTCATTGTTATCTTGAACCTGACCGCATAATTCTTGGTACTGCTAACAAAAATACTGAAGAACGTTGTATCAAATTGTTTGGGAATATCAAAGGTGAAGTATTAAGCATGAGTCTTGAAAGTGCTGAAATGGTAAAGCATGGAATTAATTCATTTCTTGCTACCAGCATTGTTTTTGCTAACCATATTGCTGATTTATGTGAGATTAAAAAAGCGTCAATTGACGATGTAATGAGAGGTATGAAATCAGATCCACGAATTGGGATGAAAGCATACCTGGCACCTGGAATAGGCTTCTCTGGTGGCACGCTTGGAAGAGATTTAAAAGTATTAGAGAAAATAAATGTTGAATCAAAAGGATTTGCAACACTTTTTGGATCTATCCATCAATATAATAATGAAAGGAAAAAATCGATAGTTGCAAAAGTTGAAAAATATTTTGGTGCACTGAATGGGAAGTCAATCGGGGTATGCGGTTTAACCTATAAGCCTGGAACAAGTACATTAAGGCGAAGTCTGCCTATTGAAATAATCGATTTACTGATTGACAAAGGAGGTAAAATTCAGGTATATGATCCAAAAGCTGATTATAGCGAGTTAACTGAAGATGTAAAATTTATTATCAAAAAATCGATTGCTGAAGTTGCAGAAGGAGTTGACTTTATTCTTATACTTACTGACTGGCCAGAGTTTAAAACTTTTGACTGGAAAACAATTGGTAAGTTAATGAAAAATCAAATAATTTTTGACACGAAGAATTTTCTTATTAAGGGCGAGTTAATTCAATCAGGATTCAAATATTATTCAATAGGGAGGTAGTATGTCAAGCCTAACATCTAAAACAATTATCGTTACAGGAGGAAGTGTTGGTATTGGATTTGCTGTGGCAAAAAAATGTGCTGAAGAAGGTGCAACAATTATTATTGCGGCTCGAAATCACAAAGATCTATCTAAGGCTTTGATTCAGCTAAAAGAAATCTCAAAAAAAGCACATAACTTCTATCCTTTAGACATTAGTAGCATTGAAGAGGTTAAGGATTTTTCAAAATGGATAAAACATACCTACCATGAAATTCATGGACTCGTGAACTGTGCAGGCATTTATGGACCAATTGGGAAAACCCCAACAATTAACCTTAAACTGTTCCAGGAAGCGATTAATATTAATTTTCTCGGAACCTTATTTATGTGCAGTCTATTGACGCCTCTATTTAATAATAACCAACGAAAAAAAATTGTAAACTTTTCAGGAGGTGGAGCAGCTACTCCTTTCCCAAATTATTCTGCATATGCAACGAGCAAGGTAGCTATTGTTAGATTTACTGAAAACCTAGCTTTGGAACTTTTAAATGATAATTTTGACATTAACTGTATTGCTCCGGGTTTTGTCGCAACCCGCATCCACAAAGCTACTCTTGAATCTGGTGAAGAAGCAGCAGGTACGAGTTTTTTTGAAGGAACTAAAAAACAACTTGAAAGTGGTGGGGTCCCTCCTGAAAAAGCTGCAGATCTCGCTGCATTCTTATTATCAGGCAAATCAGATGGGATTTCGGGAAAGTTTATCTCAGCTCCCTGGGATCCATGGCAGGAACAATCATTTCAATCTTTGCTTCGTTCTGATAGTGATTTTGCAACATTAAGACGAATAGATAATAAAATATACTTTAAAAAAATATGAAAATTGGAATCATCGGATGTGGGTTAATAGGCCGCAAAAGAGCATTAGCTTTAGAGAGCGAGGATAGATTAGTGTCATGCTGTGATTCTAATCCTGAAACTGCCCAAAAATTTGCAACGGATTTTCATTGTGAAAAATATGATAATTTCTCTGATCTCTTGGCAAATTCTGATTGTGAAATAATGGTTGTTGCAGTTACAAACAAGTATATAAAGGGAATCACCGAACTCGCAATTAAGCTGGGGAAAAATGTCCTTTCAGAAAAACCATTGGGTAGAAATGCAACAGAAGCAGCCAACATTGTTCGCTGTGCTACCTATCATGGAAAAATATTGAAAACCGGATTTAATCATAGGTTTCACCCTGCAATCTGGAAGGCAAAGGCGGTGCTTCAAGAAGGTGGTATTGGAAGAATATTATTCATAAGGGGCAGATATGGTCATGGAGGCAGGCCAGGTATGGAAAAAGAGTGGAGAGCCTCAAAAGACTTTTGTGGGGGTGGTGAGCTGCTTGATCAGGGAGTTCATCTCATTGACTTAAGTAGATGGTTTGCAGGTGATATCAGGACTGCTTTCGGCAAGGCAAAAACCAAATTCTGGGATATGGAAGTTGAAGATAACGCCTTCATGCTTTTAGAATCTGACAGTGGTGTTGATATACAACTTCAGGTTAGCTGGACAAACTGGAAAAACATTTTTTCCTTTGAAATCTTTGGAACTGACGGATATTTGAAAATTGAAGGTTTGGGTGGCAGCTATGGCCCGGAAACCCTGGAGTTCGGAAAGAGAAATAAAGAGGGTGGCCGTCCTGATATTGAATTTTTTGATTTTCCACCTGAAGATATCTCCTGGATAAAAGAATGGCAGGAGTTTAAAGCTTCAATTATAGAGAACCGTGAGCCAATTGGAAGTGGTTTAGATGGCTTAAGAGCAAATGAAGTAATAGCGGCAGTTTATGAGTCTTCGACTTCAGGAAAGGTTGTAACAATAAAACATCTGACCTAAATTGAAATTAGCTATCCTGACTGGCGGGGGGGATGTTGCCTCTTTGAATTCCGTGATTGCTTCGGCCATTGCAAAATGTAATTCATTAAACCACGAGCTTATTGGGTTTATCAAAGGTTGGGAAGGGACACTTGAAAACCAGTTTATTCAGCTTAATGAACAGCATATTGATCCCTTTATAGGAGGTTCCTTTTTAAAAACATCAAGGGTTAATCTTAAAAAGGTTAAAAACGGGCCTCAAATTGTATTAGAGAATTTAAAGAAAAATCATGTAGATGGGCTCATAATTATAGGAGGAGAAGATACCCTTTCGAATGCTTTATATATAAAAGATTTTCCCAAAGTACTTATTTCTAAAACTATTGACAACGATGTTGGGGAATACAATAATGGCATTTTTTTTAATGCTTTTACACTTGGTTATCCTACGGCAGCTGCGAAAATAGCAGCATTTGTCAGCATGCAGGAAGGAATGAGGACAACAGCATATTCTCACGAAAGAATTTTGGTCGTAGAATCAATGGGAATGCATGCAGGGTGGCTGGCTCTGGCATCCTCACAGGGCTCTCCCGATTTTATAATTATTCCTGAGTTCCCATTAGATTATAATCGATTCAAAGAATTAGTGGTTCAACGATTTTTTAAAAAGAGGAATGTTATAATCGTCGTTTCTGAAGGTGGAAAGTGGCATGATGGGTCCTGGATTTCAGCAGATGAGTCCGAGAAAGATAGTTTCGGCCATCCAAGGTTCAGGGGAACGGCTGAAGTCCTCGCAAAAAAGTTAAAATCAGACCTCAGTAATCGTTTCGATACCAGAAACGTAAATTCAGTGAATCCTTCATATTTATATCGCAGCGGTAAGCCAAATGACCTAGATAGGGAAATCGCCGGGGTTCTTGGACAAGCTGCGGTAACTCATTTGTCGGATTCAAAAGAAACTGTTTTCCTTCATGTAAAAGAAGGAGTCCCTGATTTTGAAATTGATAAATTTGCGTTCAATTCATTAGATGATATCGAGTCCTTTCATCGCTTTGTTGATAATTCACTTTACAATCCTGAAAGTTATAGCATAACACAAGCGGGAAGAAAGTATTTCGATACTTTTGTTCCATTCTATCCAATTCCATAAAATCATTCATTAAAACCAAAAATCATGACTTTTTCAGAAAGCTTTTTAACTGAATGCATGGATGCTATCCATCAGATCAATTCTCTTGATATTGAGTCAATGGCCGATGTTTTGTATAAAACAAGAGAACGAAACGGCCGTTTGTTCCTGATTGGTTCAGGAGGAGGTGCCGGCCATGCCTCACATGCTGTTTGTGATTTTAGAAAACTTGGTAACTTTGAGGCTTATGCTCCATATGACAATGTCTCTGAATTAACTGCCCGTGTAAATGATGAAGGCTGGGACGTTACAATAATTAATTGGCTTAAGGTAAGTCGTTTTCGTAAAGATGATTGTGTATTTGTTTTTTCTGTTGGTGGTGGTAACGATAAAAAGAATATTAGTATGAATATTGTAAAAGTTGTTCAATTTGCAAAAGAAATCGGTGCCAGTGTTATTGGTGTTGTTGGTAAAGATGGAGGATTTACAAAGAAAATGGGAGATGCAGTGGTACTTGTTCCCACCATTAATCCAAATCACATAACACCTTTAACAGAAGGCTTTCAGGCTGTAATTTGGCATCTCCTTATATCTCATCCAAAAGTGCAGGTGAATCCCACAAAATGGGAATCAACAAAGTAATTTTCAACTTTTAAAACTTAAAAAGATGAAGCAGTTAAATGTAAAGCTATTTGCCGATGGAGCTGAAAAGGCCGGAATGCTGGAGATGTACAAAAACCCAATGATTGCTGGTTTTACAACCAATCCTACTTTGATGAAAAAGGCTGGAATAATCAATTACAAGGAATTTGCCAGGGATATTTTATCAGTTATTAAAGACCGACCAATATCGTTTGAAGTATTCTCGGATGATTTTGCTATAATGGAAAAACAGGCCTTGGAGATTGCCTCATGGGGACCCAATGTTAATGTGAAAATTCCAATAACAAATACAAAAGCACAATCATCCTTTCCATTAATTGATGCTCTGGCTAAAGAAGGAGTTAAGCTCAATGTTACTGCTATGATGACAATTGAGCAAGTAAAACATGTTTTGCCTGCGCTTGGAAAAGGGCCTGGAGGTTATGTCTCTGTTTTTGCAGGACGTATAGCCGATGCGGGGATTGATCCTGTTCCCATCATGGCAGAAACAGTCAGAATTCTGAAAGAATATCCTCATATCGAACTAATTTGGGCGAGTCCAAGAGAGTTATTCAATATAATTCAGGCAGATGAGATTGGCTGCCATATTATCACTGCCACCAATGATATTCTGAAAAAACTACCAACTATTGGGAAAGATTTGACTGAATTTTCGCTCGATACAGTTAAAATGTTTTATAACGACGCCAGGGTCGCGGAATTCGATATCTAAAAACAAATTTCATTAAAAGAACCAGAGCCTATTACCTTTTAACTCTGGTTTTTTTTTCAACGAAAAGGCATGAATATAAACTATACTGATATATTTTCCAGGAACAAAGCAATTCTCATTTTTTTTATAAAAGTAATCATGATTAGTTTATGTTTGCTTATAATTCAAAAGGTTTTATTTATAAACCAATCAGCAAGATTGTGGTTTGTAAACTCAGAGTTTATATACTTTTTTATGAAAGTTATTGCGGTATCCTGCAAATTCATCCTTAATTTATTTGGATATGATGTTTCTGTATACTACTCCCACCATTTTTCAGTCGATCACGGGCTTTTTGTAATTCACATTCCCCCAGATAATGGTATGTACATTGGGATACAATGTTTAGCACTTGGTATCTGTTCCGTTTTCGCTACTCTTATCGCTTCTTTTCATGGTAAAACCTTAACCAAAATATGGTTTATTACTGCAGGTGTTCTTTTGATCCAGATTATAAATATTCTTCGGTTTTGTTACTTGGTTGTAGCTTCTAAAAGCCTTTCTGAAATAGAGGGACGTGAGTCCTTAAAGATGACGGGAAAATTAATTGAGAATCATCACAACATATTTAATCTTATCGTTTACGGAGTTATACTTATTTTATTTATGGTCTATGTGAAGTATTTTTCCGTGTTCAAAAAGAGAGAAAAAAGTGATTAAACCAATAAAACGATGAAATTGTCAGAATCCGAAAGTAAATCCGATTGTCAGGTTGTTTGTGATCCCTGAGGTGAAGAGAGGAAAATACCTTATATCTCCTGAATGTTTACACAATTCATAGCAAAAAAACACTATACCCCGATTTACAAGTTGATAGTTGACATTAAAACCAAAGGTCTGAATACTGCTTGCCACTTCGCCAAGAAAAGGAAACCCCTGGTTCACTCCTGGTTTATATGGATAGTCGGTGCCGTGATTGATAACTAGATACGAAAGAGTTCCAAGTAATCCCCGTACCGGCCGGAAATTTATTGAGACAAAGAATTCCTGTGAATTGTCTCTCAGATAGTTTCCAAGAGGATACTGTTCATTGTAAAAGCTAGTTGTAGGTACAAAATGTTTGTAAACAAGAGGATTCGTTCGTGTATATTCAAAAGTAAGTCCGAGATTCCTGAAAGGCAACCCTGTTAATTCAAATCCGGCTTTCAGTCCCAAGAGATTACTTTGTTTTGCCGGATCAGACATCTTCGATAGATTGATTTCATCAATAAAAAGAGATCCGTATAAATGCAGGTACTTAATCTTCCGGATGCTAAAATCAAAAAACATTTGATTGTTGTTCCCGGCAAAATTTGTCGAAGTACTCACATTTGCATCGACTGAAACATAGAATAAAAAGGGAATCAGAAACTG
>Ga0172370_10009358_pt1 | contig 11477 bp, 14 predicted proteins | sample LakKiv5m_FD_114538 | JGI IMG/M metagenome (GOLD analysis project Ga0172370, IMG submission 114538) | Freshwater microbial communities from Kabuno Bay, South-Kivu, Congo - kab_022012_11.5m | ecosystem: Environmental > Aquatic > Freshwater > Lake | place: Democratic Republic of the Congo...
GCCTTATGAAAGCGGGAAGCCTGACTTTTTACGGTATTTTGATCACGGTTCTTTTATCCTCGCTGTTTTCCGGCTGTCAAAAGAAACAGCCTTCATTCCCGCTTGCGGCATCAAAAGAAATTATGATTCGCGAGCAATTGAAAGCAACCGGTTTGAATTTTTATCCCAAAGGGCAGATTTTGGACCAGGCGATCAGCACCCAGTCTGTCCGGAAGCCCGGGAGCGAAAAATCAGGCGAGGCCTCGAAAATCTCCGTGACGAATATTTGGCAGGCAACCGATGACAATGTCGAAACCGTCCGCGCGCATTACAGTCCAAAAGCGCCCCATGTGTTAACGGAAGAAAAAGAAAACGGGGAGGTCGCTTTTTTGCAGCTTTGCTCGGTTGAAAACATCGGGAAAGTCATCGCGGAAGCCAAAGATTCCATTGTCTTGATCGATATCCGGAAACGAAGGCTGACGGACGCGGAAAAATCCGCTTACAAAAATGAGCTCGAAAATCTGAAAAAAGTTTCCAATCCCGACCTTGTTCAGAAAAGGCGGATGCAGGAACTTCAACGGTATCTTTTGGAAAAAACCCTGGTTCAAACCAAGCTGAGAACCGTTCAACCGCAGGTGATTCCGGAATCCTCCAAATAACGAAGAGCGCTTCCCCGGTTTTTTCCGTGGTTTAAACCATCCGTTCTGATAAGCGGATTCCCCCTAAGTAAGCATGCATCAGTCTTTGCGGATTTCAAATCGATTTGGATAACTCAAAAGACCGGGAAATCCGAAACGCGAAATTCGAAAAACGAAACCAATTCGAAGGTTCCAAAAGTTTGAACGGAAGGGTTTTGAAAATTCGAATTTAAGCATTTGAGTTTGTTCCGTGCTTCGATATTCGAATTTCATGTTTTGCCTTCAAAGGTTAAAAAACTTATGTCCGGTTACTTGGGTGGCAGCGCAGAAGTCTTTGTGTGTTTGCAATTTTGTTCTTCTTGTCCGGCAAATCTTACCGGAGCGGCGGGCGGCTCTGATATATCCGAAGATTTACGATTGCTTAGGCGGGAAGCGTGAACGAAACAGTGGTTCCGGTTCCCGGTTTGCTTTCGCAAAAAACATTTCCGCCGTGCGCTTCGACGATATGTTTGACAATGGAAAGCCCCAACCCGGTTCCGCCGAGTTCCCGCGCCCGCGCCTTGTCGGCGGTGAAAAACCTTTCAAAAACCCGTTCGATCGCTTCTTCCGGGATTCCGATCCCGGTGTCCCGAAAGGATACTTTTACCTGATGATTCAAAAGTTGGGCGTCGACCACAATGCTGCCGTTTGTTTTGTTGAACTTGATGGCATTGTCCAGGAGATTGACGAAGATCTGAAGCAATTTGTCTCTGTCGGCGGGAATCTCCGGCAGGGATGAAACCCCGAGGCGGTTTTCGACGGAAATATTTTTTTCCCGAATACGCGGAACAAACATGACCCGGGCTTTTTCGAATTCCGCGGAAAGATCCAGGGGCTCAAGATGAAGGGGGGTTTTCTTTGATTCGATTTTTGACAGATCGAGAAGATTGTTAACCAGGCGGCTCAGCCTTTCCGCGTTTTCATCGATAATTTTCAGAAATTTTTCGCTTTGGACGGGATTTCGGAAAACACCGTTGAGCAGTGTTTCGACAAACCCTTTGATGGAAGTCAAGGGCGTCCGGAGTTCATGAGAGGCGTTCGCCACAAAGTCACGCCTCATTTTTTCCAGCCTCCGCATTTCCGTTACGTCATAGGCGACCAGAAATCCGCAAATTTCGCTTTCGGAGGAGGCGATTCCGACCGCGTTGATCTGGAGGTGCCTTTCTCCCGGAGTGGATAGGACAAGGTCCTGCGTGAGCAAATCTTGTTTTTCAATGGCCCGGCTGACCATTTCGTCTATTTTTTGACTGCGAATCACTTCGATCAAGAGTTTCCCGGCGGAAGTTTGTTCCGAAATACCGAAGATTTTTTCCGCGCTCGGATTCAGCATCAGAATTTTTCGGGACCCGCTTACGGCAATGACCCCTTCCGCCATGTTTTTCAGGATGGCGGACAATTTGGCTTTTTCCCGCTCTATTTCGAAAAGACGTTTTTCCAGGGACGAAGCCATTTGATTCATGGCTTTTGAAAGAACGTTCAATTCGTCGTTGGATTTCAGGGGAATTCTCTGCGAGAAATCTCCCTTGGAATACAGAAGGGCGATTCGGGTTGCGGACTGAATGCGTTTTGTCAGGGAATGGCTGAGGATGATCCCAAGCAGGATTACGCATCCGATCCCGGCGATCGATGCCAGCCAAATCGGTCTTCGGATGGAATGAACCGCATCGTTTACGGACTGAAGCGACAGGGCGATACGCAGGGAGCCCAGGATGTTCCCGTTTTCCGCGATGGGAAGGGCAAGGTAGAGCATCCGGGCCCGGAGTGTCGTGCTGTAACGTATGCTGGAACCGATGGCCCCCGCGAGCGCGGCTTTAATTTCAGGCCGTTGGGAATGGTTTTCCATTTCCGGAATTTCGTTCAGCGTTTTTTCCGAATCTCCCCACACTTCGCCTTTTGAATCCGTGAGAGTGATCCGGAGACCGGACGCTTTACCGAGTTCTTCAGTCAAAGCGTGAATTCTCGGAATATCGCCGGTTTTGATTAAAGCCGGGGTGAGCGTTCGTCCGAAGGTTTTCCCAAAAGCAACAAGGGAGGTCCGGAGTTCAAGATTGATGCGGTCTTCCAGTTTTTTCGAAATATACAAATCTGCGGCAATAAAAACGGCGGTAAAAAAAAGAACGTAAGTCCAAGCGATTTTTCTGCCCAGTTTCCCCCCGGTGCGGAGCATCATTTTCTTCGCGGATTAAGGTTCGTTGTCAAAGCGGTAGCCGACGTTTTTGACCGTGATAATCCGTTCCGCTTCGGTTTTAAGTTTTTTCCGGAGTTGTCCGATGTGCATGTCCACGGTGCGGGTTTCGATGTCAACGGCCTGGTCGTATCCCCAGACCGTTTCGAGAAGAAAATTCCGCTCCAGCGCCCTTCCGTCGGCTTCCATCAGAGTCTGGAGCAAATCGTATTCTTTTGAAGTCAGTTCCAGAGGTTTCCCTTTCAGCGTCGCGAGATGTTTTTCGGTGTCGATTTCAATGGTTCCTGTTTTCAGAAGGAGTCTTTTGCTTTTTCCCTGTTTTCTGCGAAGCACGGCCTTGATTCTCGCGAGAAGCTCGCGCGGGCTGAACGGCTTGGTGATATAGTCATCGGCCCCCAGTTCCAATCCTACGATTTTGTCGGCTTCCTCGGATTTGGCCGTCAGCATGATAATGGGGATTGCGGCGGTCTTACTGTTTTGCTTCAGGATCCTGCAGATTTCAAGACCGTCCAGGCCGGGAAGCATCAAATCAAGAATCATAAGGTCCGGATGGTTTTTCCGGGCAATTTCCAGTCCGGAGTCGCCTCTTGCCGAGGATTGGACGCGATATCCTTCCTGCTCCAGATTGTACTTAACCAATTCGGTGATGTTTTTATCGTCTTCGATAATCAGAACGGATTCTTTTGCCATGGGAAATCACCTCAACGATACGCATTCTACAGAGTTTTGAGAATAGTTTAAATATACATTTATTCGGCGGTTTCTCGTGTAAAAAGCAGGTAAAAATTAAGGTTTTTGCCCGACTTGACGAAGTACAGGGTACAGGCTAAAATTTCTAAAAAAGCGCGATTTCACACTTAATGAAACGGGGTACTCATAACAAGGGAGGAATATCCGATGAGCCGTAAAATCATTTCGTTGTTTCTTATTGCTGTTTTCCTTCTTTCTTCAGGCGGCATTGCAAGAGCCGAAGGCGAAGAAAGCCTGACCCGGGGAGCCGCGTCTCTCATTATTCCCGGATTGGGGCAGTATCTGAACGGGGAGTTGGGAACGGGCCCCGGGAAACTGAAAACCGGCGCTATGATTTTGATCGAAATCGGCGGAATTGTCACGACTGCCGTTGTAGGAGGGGTGGCCGGGTATCCTCAGGTTTGGGTCGGAATCGGAATTCTGATTTTCAACCATATCTGGAGCGGAACCGACGCTTATATCAAAGCGCCCGCGGGTCCGGAAGCTTCGCTCAAAGAAAAACCTGTCAGCACACGGTAACTTTAACTTTTTTGCGGACCGTTTCTTGAAAAGCAACCCTTTTGCAAGGCAAAACCTTACAAGGGGGTTGCTTTTCGTTTTTTTGGCGGGGACGCTCATCGGATTTTCACCTTTTCCCTCAAAGCCCAAAGCCTGCTCGTTTACCTTACCCGGAACGCTGGATGAAGCCTGGGAGGCGACTTGCGAAACGCTTGAAAAAGAAGCAATCCCCGTTTTAATCGGCGACAAAGAGCGGGGGTATATTCAAACCAATACTTTTTCCCTCTACAAGAAAGAATACCGCGCCTGGTGCAAGGCGCCCGTTCTTTCCTCTTCGGGATTTTGCGTGCTTGAAATCGGCCTTGCGAACGCAGGGCCTTCCGTGACAGCCGTCGGAATCAAAGCCCTTTTCAAGCGAAAATCAGGCTTCTATTTTCTGGGGTTCAGAAAGCGGGATGCTTCCCGCGGGGTTTTCGAAAAACTGCTGGCGGGACGGATCAACGACCGCTTGCTCAAAAAGAAATTCCCGAAACTGGACCATCTGGTTGTGGGATGCAATTTTCGCTTTGATGAAAAGCTGGGAAAATACCTGATTGCCGAAATCACTCCCGCGGGGCTTGGTTACGAGCAGGGGCTTCGGAACAAAGATGTTTTGTTGAAAATCGACGGTGAGGAAATCAATCCCGGCAATTTGTTTAATTTTTTCCTCGACGTGACCGGAGAAGTTCAGCGGACTTTCAGTTTGAAAAGGGGAGAGGAAGAAATCAAGGTGCCTGTCAGTGTTTTCTACCTGGATCCGGGCCTGCCCCATGCCGGTCTTTCCGTCGCTCGCGATGAAAAGACCGGAAAATTCAGGGTGGTGACCGTTGAAAAGGGCTCTCCCGCCGCTCAGGCCGGGTTGCTTGAGGGAGATTATCTTCTGGAAGAGAATACCCTGCGGCTTGACGGCTGGAAAAATTATTACCGGGCGCTCATTTCGGAGCGGCCGGGCGCGGAGCAAGTCTTTCTTGTGGAACGAAACGGCGAAACCCGGTCATTGAAAATCATTCCTTCGGCCCGATAAGCGGCGGTTAAAAGCCTTTTGTCTTGCCTTCGCCGCGGGGATCCGAGGCGCCTTCCAGAAACCGATTTTTTTCATCCCGGACCATTACCAGTTGCGCGTTTCCGAACGGCTTTCGCATGATGATTTCATGACCCATTTGTTCCAGGCGGGCCGTGACGGCGGGATCTTTAAAAAAATCCATTTCAATTTCAACCGGGCCGCCGCGATTGATCATCCGGGGGCTTTCGAGAGCTTTTTCCGGGGTCATTCCAAAGTCGATTAAATTTACGAGAATATTCAGCACCGTGCCGATGATTTGGGTTCCGCCGGGCGATCCGGTCGAAATCCAGGGAGCCCCGTTTTTGAAAACAATCGTCGGCGTCATGCTGCTCAAAGGCCGTTTCCCGCCGGTTGAATCCGGAAGATCCAAGCTTGTTTTTCGCGGAAGCCGGATGCCTTCAACCCGGTTCGGCGCGGGCCGGTCCGTATCTTTCAGGTAGGGAAGCGCGTCGAAATCCGTGAGTTCGTTATTTAAAACAAAACCTCTTTTTGGAACCACCATCGCGCATCCGAAAATATGTTCGATGGTCGTTGTCATCGCGAGAACGTTTCCCGCGGCATCCATGATTGAAATATGAGAGGTGGTCGTATTTTCATGTTTTTCGGGGGGGGGCCCTTTTGAAGCCCGGAGAAAATCAAGACCGGCGCTTCTTTGAGCGGCAAAATCTTTCGACAGCAATTTTTCGGCCGGGACTTCCGCGAAATCCGGATCTCCCAGGAACCGGCCGCGGTCCTGAAAAGAAAGTTTCTGAATTTCCGAAAAAAGATGAATAAATTCGGGAGAATCCCGTTTCATTCCCGCCCCATCAAAGGTTTCCAGCATATTCAGCATTTCGATTAAAAGGGGCCCGCCCGAAGACGGGGGAGGCATGCTGTAAATCGTCAGCCCGCGATAGGTCCCGGAAACGGGTTGACGCAGGGGAGCGTCATATTCCGAAAAATCTTTTAGTTCCATGCGGCCCGGATTGACCGGAGCTTTATTGACGGCCGAAACGATATCTTTTGCGATCGCGCCTTCATAGAAGGGGAGGGGCCCTTCGTCTGCGATCAGGCGGAAGGTTTGGGCGAGGTCTTTTTGAATCAACCATTCTCCTTTTTCTTTCGGCCTTCCGTCCGCCCGGAAAAAAATTTTTTTAGAGGCCCGGAATAATTTCAACCGGTCTTTTTCCCCCTGAATCGCTTCGGCGAGGCGGCCGGAAATCGGGAATCCGTTTTCGGCGAGAGCGATTGCCGGGTCCCACAAACTCCGCCAGGGAATTTTTCCGCTTCCGTAAAGTCGCCACGCTTTATGAAGCGCTTTAACGCATCCGGGGATTCCGACGGCTTTGCCGCCGGTGATGCGGTCCGGGTAGAAAGGAACGGGAGTCCCGTCGTTTGAAAGAAACAATTCGGGACGGACCGTTCGGGGAGCTTCTTCGCGTCCGTCAAGCGCGATGACTTTTTGGGTCCTGGTATCGTAAAACAAAAGGAAACAGCCTCCTCCGATGCCCGAAGATTGAGGTTCCACGACATTTAAAACCGCTTGGACGGCGATGGCGGCGTCGATGGGATTTCCGCCTTGTTTTAGAATTTTAAGGCCGGCTTCCGTTGCCGCGGGGCTTGCGGAGGCCACCATGTTTTTAACTTCCCGGGCGAAAAGGGGAAGAGGAGGAAAGAGAAAGAGCGCGCCTGTCGAAAGACAGGCGAAAGAAAAAAGAACGCGGCGCGTTGAGAAGCGGGAGGGAATTCTGAAGAGACGAAAGGAAAGAGGCACGGAAGTTAGAGGATCGGGAATTGGGAAATGTCGCCGCCCTTTTCCCTGAATTTTCTCGCGTAAATTTCATATCGGGCCGTTAACGCGGAAATATAAATTTGAAGCTTGAGCGCCTCGGCGCGCAAGGCCTTTACGCGGGGTTCCGGCGTATCCTTCGGAGAAAGGGTTCTCATCCGGGCCAGCAAATCGTCGAGAAGATTTTTCCCTTCCCGGATGGCCTTTGAGTAAGCCCGTACATAGCCTTTGAGATGGTTCCGGGACAATGTTTCCGCCTCGGCGATGACTTTCCCGATCGATTTATCGGGATCGGCTTTTTTTGCGCAGCCCGCGCCGAAGAACAGCGCCGGAACGAAGCAGACAAGGAAAAACAAAAGATTTTTTTTAAAACGCATCTTTGTCCTCAAACAACCGCATTCAAAAAGCTTATTGCCGGGAACCGTTTTGCTTAATTGCTTTCCGCCCGCGATTCTTCCGTTTCTTCTTCCATGTACTCCAGGGTTTCATCGGATTCTTCTTCGTATCCAGACAGCTCATCCGAATCGCCCGGCGCTTCTTCTGTTTCCCGTATTTCCTGAGAGGCGTTTTCCGGTGCCGGGCTCGGCGCGGATTCTTTTGTGACGGGCGTAAGCGGATTGCCCGGATTCATCCGGACCGAATTGAAAGCCCCCGGAGGATTAGGATTCCAGGAAGTCGGCGGAAGCTGTCCCGAGGTTTTTTGTGCGCCGGCCGCCGCCTGGGGTTTCCCGAAAGTTTTCAAAGGCGCGACTGAAATTATTTTCGGAGAAGCCAGTTGGGGAACCGTTTTATTGGAAGCCATATCCAGCAGGTCTCCTCCGGCCGAAGATCCCGAGACGCTTTCTTCCGCCGGTTGGGACACCGAGGACTTCCCGGGCGTTTTTTCCTGATCGCTTTTTTTGGCAAGAAGCGGAGACGGAAAAGCTAGAGACGCGAGGCAAAACAAGGAAAAACAACAGAAAAACCCCGCCGCCAGTTTTTTTTCGAAAAAATTCACTTTCATTGCGGTAACCTCCTTTTTAAATATTTGAAAAAAATCTTGCTTTAATATTATAACCGATTAACTTATTTTTTGGGAAAAAAGGGGATGGCCCCGGAAGTTCTCATTTCAAGGATCCCGGGGGATGTTTTGATGTCGCGGAAGGAGATTTTTTCGGGAAAAGAGAACGCTTCCGGAAGATTAAAACAAGCGGAGTGAAAAGCGATGGCAATTCAATGGGATCTGTCTTTCAGCATGAATGTAAAGGAAATCGACGATCAGCACCGGAAACTTTTTGATATTTTCAACTGCCTGCTTTCGGGAATGGGGGCGGAGGACAGAGGTTTTATTAAAAACGCGATCGGGGAGCTGATTGATTATTCCAAATACCATTTCTCCACCGAAGAGAGATATATGGAGCTGTTCAAATACCCTCAATACGCCAAACACAAGAAAGAACATGATGCCTTTATCGTCCAGGTGGAGGATTTCATGAAAAAGTGGAATGAAGGGAAAGCGACACTTTCTTTGGACGTCATGTTTTTTCTTGAAAACTGGATCCGCGACCATACACAAGGCACGGATAAAGAGCTGGGTCCTTTTCTGAATCAGAATCACCTTTTTTGAAAAGAGAAGCGATGGCCTCGAATTGGCTCAGGAAAATCGGGAAATGTCTTCTGAATTCCTTTCTGGGGAAACCGCGGCGGAAGCGTTCGGTTCACAGGAAGGGGCGGCGAAAGAAAACACGGCTTCGAAAACGAAACCGTGTTCGGAAAAAGAAGGTTGCGCGATCCCCGAAACTTGAAAAACAAACCAGGCGCCCCAAACGAGCGCCGGCAAAGAGAAAAAAGGGGAAGAAACCTTCGGAGAAACCCGTTTGCGGAAAAACAAAGAGGGGGAAAGCCTTACCGGAAGAAGTTTATGTTGGAAAAATCACGCGCTATTTTCCCAAAGTGAATGCCTGCGCGGTAAAAGTCGAAAAAACGGAATTCAAAGTCGGAGACCGCATTCATATCCGGGGCGCAACCACAGATATCAAGATGAAAGTCAGGTCCCTTCAGATCAGTCTGATTCCGGTTGATAGCGGAAGACCCGGGGAAGAAGTCGGGCTTGAAGTCAACCGGCGCGTTCGGGAAAACGACGAAGTGTATCTTCTGTAACGGCAAGCCCCAAAAGGGCGCCGGCCAATGACCGACCGGCACCCTTCGGGCGATTGAACTTATTTGCCGCAGTCGCACGGCGCGCATTTACAGGTTTTGCATTGGCAAGATTCACCGGCAAATGCGGTTGCGTGAATCGTGCCCAATAAGCTCAAAAACACCAAAACAGACGCGATAAGTTTTTTCATGGAAGTCACTCCTTTTTTAAAATCGTTAAGGTTGAAAAGTTGCTAAAGGAGCGGATTTTGCGGAGGCGCCCGGAGAAAAAGAGTTGTCCCAAGAATGTATCGAACAAAAAGACCCGGCGGAGAATCGCAAAAAACCGTTCCGGCCTCGGAGAACTCCGGTAAAGACGAAGTTGCCTTTGAGGAAAATTCATGCGTTGGGAAAATGTGTTTCCGCTGAAAGAACTCCGGGGCCATGGCGTCTTTGACAATAATGGCCGCTTGCTCAATCCGGCAGTTGGCGCAGCAATTTTCGGAGGGAGCGCTTTTCGCGGGACCTTTGCCGTGTTCGCAAATCGGCGCGCGGGTTTCCGGGCCCCCCGTGGCGCAACAGGAGACCGTAAGGGCGCAGTCGCAGGGATGAGCGGTTCGCAAGGTTCCCGCGACGCAAACGGCAAAAATAAGGTGCAAATATTTATTTTTCATTTTCGTAAACTCTCAAAAAGTCCGTAAATTTCCCGCAGTTTGATTTCCTTGGCGGCCTTGGATTTTCCGCCAAAAGCGTTTCTGACGCAGGCGTTTAGGTGATCTTTGAGAATCTGCCCTTCTATTTTTTTCAGCGCCCCGCGGATCGCCGCGACGGCGTTTAAAATTTCCACGCAGTAGCGCCCGTCTTCGATCATTTTCATGATACCGCGCACTTGCCCCTCGACCCGGCGCAGGGCGATCAATTTATCGTGACGGCACGCTCCTTTTTCCATTTCCGCACCTCCCAATACAAGCCTAGCATACCCCCATGGGGTATGTCAAGGCGGAGCGCAGACGGGGGAAAAGAGGGGCTTTTCGGGAAGATTGGGCGCCAAACCTTGAATGGACGATCAAGCTTCGGTGAGACAAAAGAAAAAAGCGGTGCTCGAAACTATGGAGTCACCGCTTTTTTCTTTTGTTCCTTTGGAATACCGATCAAACAATTTGGAAGGTGCGATTTTAAAGATGTCCTTCCGCGATCCGCGAAACCTTTCGAAAGGAATTCTTTAACGGCCGCTTTCTTTTCGCTTTGAAAAGCATTCCTTGCAATAAATCGGTCGTCCGCCGCTTGGTTTGAAAGGAACTTCACACTCTTTTTGACAATCCGCGCAAGTTGCCTTGTGCATTTCCCGCGGCCGTCCGCCGAACCCCTCCTGCCGAAATCCCATATGAGCCTCCTTGTTTATGAGAGAACTTTAAGTTGAAGATTTGTGATGCAAAAATACCCGTTTAACATTGATTTCAATTTTCGCTGGCGCGCGCAAGCGCGGCAAGGACCGATGAATTAATGCTCGCGACGGATCCCAGGCTCTTTCGAATTCTTTCCGCGGCTTTCTTTGCGGGAATATCAAAGACTAACGCGAGCTCTCCCACAAGGCCTTTTGCCGCGCGCTCCAGCATTTGGCGTTTTCTTTGATCTTTCGGACAAAATTTTTCACAGGCGCAAGACCAGATAATCTGCGCCAGATGCCTTGCCGGATTTTCCTGGATCGCCGTGCTGTCTCCGACTTTTAAGTATTCCAGAACCTTATTTGCCTCTTTGGCCGAAATAAGCGTGTGAAAACCCGAGGCCTCTATCTGGGAGGCCTCGATGATAAACCGGGTCTTCATTTTGCTCGTCACTTTCGGGGTCAGGGAATAAGACAGGACTTTCTTTCCCGAGGAAGTTTCCTGAGAGACCCTGTTGGTGCGACAGAGTCCGTGAACGGCATGATACAACAAATCACCTACGGCAATTTTTTTTAGCAGCATAAAAACCTTTTCCTTTTGTCACCGGTCTGGCGCCCCGAAGCATAAGCGAAATAACCGCATCGATCGAATCGGGGCACTTTTGTTTCCTGTCTTGCAAGCTGTATTACGGCAGATCGGACGAAGAAAAGATCAGGGTAATCCCGTTGGGCTTTCAGGGACAACTTGATCTGAAGGAATGCGGTTTTCTTTTTTATTTAACCGCTTATTCCTTTTTTCTTCCTGCTTTTTTTTTCTCAATTCTTCTTTCCTTCTTTTATCCCTGCCGAAATTTTGTCTCATAGCAGCCCTTTCGCATCAAGACGGATTTTTTGAATATTTTCGGATAGCTTCTTCAAAGGAAGGCGCCAATCCTGTCTCCGGAGGACAGTCTAGCACGTAATTGGCTTTTGAGGCAGAATCTTTATTCGAACGGCCCAGAAGGCCCGCCGGGTCGGGA
>Ga0172370_10009361_pt1 | contig 11475 bp, 11 predicted proteins | sample LakKiv5m_FD_114538 | JGI IMG/M metagenome (GOLD analysis project Ga0172370, IMG submission 114538) | Freshwater microbial communities from Kabuno Bay, South-Kivu, Congo - kab_022012_11.5m | ecosystem: Environmental > Aquatic > Freshwater > Lake | place: Democratic Republic of the Congo...
CACCGATTCTCAGCTCAAGCCAGATAATATTGTCGAAACCGAAAACGGAATTACGTTCCGACTTGGTCGCCTTACTTATTCTCTCCCGCTAACTGGGCGCTATAATCTCGCCAATGCTCTTGCTGCGATCAGTACTGCACTTTTGCTCGAGATTAATCCTATTGATATTAAGCGCGCGCTGTCGAGTTTCTCTGGGGTCAAAGGTCGTTTGGAGCCAATTCCCAATCAACATGGGATTCATGCTTATGTTGATTTTGCCCACACCCCCAACGCGCTCCGGGAGGTTCTAATCAATCTCAAAGCTCGTAAAAAATCTGGAGAAAAATTAATTGTTGTTTTTGGCGCCGCTGGATTGCGTGATGCGAGCAAACGTCCCTTAATGGGGAAATATGTTGCCGAACTCGCGGATAAAATTATTTTAACCTCCGAAGATCCTCGTTTCGAAAACTCAGCTGCAATCGCCGAAGAAATCATGCAAGGGATCCCGAGCTCACAACACTACAAAGTTAGCATCGAGTTAGATCGTGCCAAAGCAATAGAACGTGCAGTAAACCTTGCAACTACCAACGACTGGGTGGTATCCTGTGGCAAAGGTCACGAAACCTCAATGAATCTTGATGGTTATGGGGAGACCCCCTGGTCAGATCAAGATGTGATGTCTTCTGCCCTCAATAGAAAAGCATAATACAAAATACATGATACATAATACCAACCTCTCAACTACCTCCGCCATCGTTCTTGCTGCTGGTCGCGGTACTCGCATGAACTCAACTGACAAAAATAAGGTAGTTCTCCCTCTTGGGTCCAAACCAATAGTCGCCCATGCCGTCGAGCACCTTCATGAGGCTGGGGTGGGACAAATTATTGCCGTTGTCGGCTTTCAATCTGACTCTGTGCGTCAGGCGCTTGGGACAAGTGTTGATTACGCCATTCAAAAAGAACAGCTCGGGACTGGCGACGCGCTCAAATCTGCCCTGCCGTTGCTCAACCCCTCAATCACCACCGTGCTTTCTGTTTACGGCGACGACTCTGCCTTTTATCCCCCAGCCCTCTACATTGAAATGGTACAGAAGTTAGAGTCTCAAAACTGTGATCTTCTTTTCTTAACCATTCACAAAAATAATCCCGCAGGCTTAGGGCGTATTGTCCGTGATACAAATGGCAAAATTCTCCGTATCGTCGAAGAAAAGAATGCGAACCAAGAAGAAAAGGAAATTCAAGAAATTAACACTGGCTTTTATTGTTTTAAGCGCAATTTTCTCGAAACCTACATTGGTCAAATCAAGAAAAACGAGCTAACAGGCGAATATTATGCAACAGATATGGTTGAGATCGCCCTTCAAAATGGCAAAAGCGTTGATGCTCACTTCGTCAAGGACGACTCCATCTGGCACGGAGTCAATCGTCCCGAAGATTTAGTTGCTGCTCAAAATAAAATCAAACATGAATAAAACCAAGTACCAAGTACCAAGTACCAAGTACACCCAAACAGTTTTTTTCATTGGAATTAAGGGTGTCGGGATGACTTCTCTAGCCCTTGCCATGCAAGACGCGGGGTGGAGTGCTAGTGGTAGTGATACTGACGAAGTCTTTATTACCGACGACGTTCTCAAAGCGCGTCAGATTCCCATCCAATCTTTTTCCGACCCTATTCCTGCGGTCGATAAAATTATCTATTCTGCGGCGTACGCTGCTCCCGTAGGGGCGAGGTATGCCTCGCCCGCAATCTCTTTAGCCGAGGCTATCGCCGATTTTGTGAAAAACCGCACCGTCATCGCCGTTGCCGGCGTCGGTGGCAAAACCACCACTACCGCCATGCTTGCCGCTCTTTTTCATGCTGCAGGTCGGGATGTCGGCTACTACGTTGGTACCAGTAGTATTGCCGGGCTGGATGCCCCAGGTCACAATGGTAGCGACCCAATCTATATTGTTGAGGCCGACGAATACGCAATCAGCAAAACTGATCCACGTCCCAAGTTTGCACTCCTCAATCCGCAAATTGTCATCACCACCAATATTGTCCACGACCATCCCGACATCTACCCCGACATAAATGCTACCCTTACTGCTTTCCGCGATCTCATCTCTCGTCTCCCTCAATCTGGCTCCTGGATCTACAATTCCGCTGACCCTCTCACTCAAGAATTACTTAGAGGATCAACCCCTAAGTGCAAGCTTCTTCCCTACAACTTAATGAATAATGACTTAAAACTTAATGTCTTCGGCGCCCAAAACCAACTCGATGCTCAAGCTGCCATTCTCGCTTCGATCGCTACTGGTCTTACTCTCACTCAAGCCACCGAGGCTATCCAAGCCTATCATGGTGCCGGGCGTCGGCAAGAATTTCACGGCGAGGTTGCGGGTCGACTCTTATACGATGACTATGGTCATCATCCCGGAGAAATCCAAATCACAGTCGAAGCCTTCAAACAAAAATTCCCAGACAAACGCCTCCTCTTGGTTTTTGAATCACACACCTACTCCCGCACCGAGGCCTTACTATCTGACTTCGCCACCGCCATTCAGGTGGCAGATATTGCTTTTATCATGCCCATCTTCGAATCCGCTCGCGAAAAAGGCAAGGCTCACTCAATCACTACCGAGTCCTTCGCCACTCTTGCCCACGCCACGCCTCTCACCTGGGAAAATGCTGCCACCTCCGTTTGGCGCTCCAGTCGTCCTGGCGATATAATCCTTACCATGGGAGCAGGCTTTGTTTACAAGCTCCACGACCAATTTAAAGAATATGCAAATACAAAAGAATATTGAATTATCCAAACATACCTATTTCCGTCTCGGTGGTCCGGCCGATTATTTTGTTGAGGCAACAACCCGCGAAGAATTAATCGAATCTGTTAATTATGCTCATACCAATAATCTCCCCTATATTGTTCTCGGTGGTGGTAGTAATATCTTGGTGTCTGATGCAGGGTTTCGTGGGCTAGTCATCAAAAACAAGACCAGTAGTGTCAAGATAAAGGGTTTTGCTGGTGGGGTCGATAAGGGTAGGATCGATCTCAAAGAGGCCATCGTTCAAGCAGATTCTGGCGTGACCGCCAATTATCTTATTCGCTACACTCTTGATCAGGGACTTGCAGGACTCGAAGATATGCTAGGGCTGCCTGGTACTGTGGGAGGAGCAGTTTATAACAACAGTCATCATCTCGACAAGCTTTGGGGTGATCATATTGTTGAGGTTGAGACAATCTCCCCAACCGGAGAGATCAAAAAATATACTCAAAAAGAGTGTCAATTTGATTACGACGTAAGTATTTTTCATAAGAACAAAGAAACTATTCTTTCAGCCTCCTTTCAACTCAAAAGCGGAGACAAAGAAGACCTTTGGAAAATTGCCAATGCCGCTGTGAAAAGAAGAGCCAAAACTCAACCGCTCGGCGCTCCCAGCTCTGGTTGTATCTTCAAAAACATCCCCGTTGCAGATGCTATGCGTCTTGGCACCCCCAATGGTACTCGCTCAGTAGGGTATCTTATCGACAAGGCTGGCTTGAAGGGGACTCGTATTGGCGGCGCCTATGTTTCCGAGATCCACGCCAATTTCATCATCAACGACGGTACCGCCACAACTCAAGATGTATTTGACCTTATCGCCCAAATCAAAACCCAGGTCAAAGCCAAATTCGGGGTTGATATAACCGAAGAAGTGTTTGTTATTTGATGTTACAATTCCCATTATGACCTCTTTTCGCATTCAAGGTGGAACTCCTCTTAAAGGCGCCGTTCGCTTGGGTGGAGCGAAAAACGCCAGCTTCAAATTGATGATTGCTGCTGCTTGTGGGGTAGGGGAGTCACGCCTCCTTAACATGAGCAAGATCGGTGACGTTGAGGTCACCTACAAAACCCTGGAGGCAATTGGTGTCAAATGTAGCCGACCTGGAGATAATACTGTCTATATTGTTGGTAACGGCCTAAGTACTGACACCATTCCTCACTTTACTGGTGAAAAGACTCGTGCCGCAACACTCTTTGCTGGACTCCTCCTTAACAAAAAGGGGCGCGCCATCATCCCTCTACCTGGAGGATGTTCTTTGGGTGATCGACCAATCGAGCGTCATCTTGACGGACTACGCGCCATGGGAGCGACGATTAATTATTCCGATCAGGGTATCGAGATGGAAGCCAAGGATGGTCTCCATGGTGCTACTTATAACTTTGAGAAAAAGTCACACACTGGTACCGAGGCGCTCATTATTGCCGCAGTTTTGGCTGATGGCAAAACAATTATTGGCAATGCCGGGCTCGAGCCCGAGATTGATGACCTAATCACTTTCTTTAACGAAATGGGGGGCAAAGTTAAAAGAGTTGGAGAATCTATTGAGATCATTGGGGTCAAGACTCTTCATGGTGCTACTCACTATGTAATGCCAGACCGTAACGAGGCAGTTTCTTATGCCACAATGGCAATCGCTACGAAGGGTGACATTATTATCGAAGGCGCGCGAGAGAATGATCTCCGCGCTTTCTTAACCAAAATTGATGAGATTGGTGGCAAATATGAGGTTACTCCGTATGGTATTCGCTTTTGGTACGAAAATCCTCTTCGTGCGGTCGACATTATAACCGCACCCGAGCCAGGCTTTATGACCGACTGGCAGCCTCTCTGGACTACCATGATGACTCAAGCCAATGGTACTTCTCATGTAGTTGAAGCAGTGACTCAGCATCGTCTAGCCTTTACCGAACAACTTCGAGCCATGGGTGCCAATATCGAGTATTTTGATCCTGCCCCCACCAATCCTGTAGAGTTTTACCAATTCAACTATCCGGAGAAAGTAAGTTATCCTCACGCTGCCATAATTACAGGCCCCACCTCATTTCATGGATTTGAGATGACTGTCCCAGATCTACGTGGCGGTGCTACCCTCGTTATGGCCGCTATCATGGCCGAAGGTCAGAGTCTAATTCATAATATCGAATTAATTGATCGTGGCTACGAAAACTTCGACGAAAGATTGCGGATGCTCTCCGCCCAAATCGAACGTGTTTAGTGTTAGACTATAGCTATGGGTTTTATCTCTTATTATCCCTTCTCTGCCAAAACAGCTATTTTTTACCAATACCCCTAGCTCAACTATAGAGATTATGCAAAAGATTGATATACTGTATACATAAGGGAGTCTATGACACCGTTCGTACATAAAATAACCAATATCACCATCAAGGGATACAAATCAATCAAAATTCTTCCTGATTTTAAACTTGATAATTTGAATGTAATGATCGGTAGTAACGGCGCTGGGAAATCAAATTTCATCTCATTATTTAAGGTTTTAAGTGAGATAGCGGAGGGTAGGCTACAAAACTTGATTAGAAAATCTGGAGGAGCCAACTCATTTTTACACTTCGGTTCCAAAGCTACGCATGACTTGGAGGTTAAGATAGATTTCTCTCCGAACGCCTACTGGCTCAAATTAGCTCCCACAGCTGATGATTCGTTATTTTTTGAAGAAGAGGGTTGCTCATACCATGGAGTTGGTTATGAAAGACCATTTATTACCAGCGTATTATCGAACGATAGGCAGGAATCAGGCTTATCTTCGCAGCCAGGAAACGTAGCCGCAAGCGCCTTAGAAAGTATTAAGAGTTGGAAACTCTATCATTTTCATGATACTAGCGATTCTTCATTAATGAAAAAAACAGGATTAATCGATGATAATAGTCGCTTTAGACCAGACGCTTCCAACCTTGCTGCTTATTTGTATTTGTTGCAGCAAAAATATCCATATGAGTTTGCCAACATTACTGACACTATAAAAAGCATCGCTCCATTTTTCGATGGATTTGTTTTAAGACCATCCTCTCTCAAAACAGATAGTATTCAGTTAGAGTGGCGACATAAAAATTCTGATAGCTACTTTAATGCTAGCTCCCTCTCTGACGGGACACTGAGGTTTATATGTCTTGCAACATTACTATTGCAGCCAGAAGAGAAAATGCCTACGACAATTTTGATTGACGAGCCAGAGTTGGGTTTACATCCTGCTGCAGTTCAGTTATTGGCCAATATGCTAGCAAGCACCGCAACCAGACGTCAGATCATTGTCTCAACCCAATCTGTGACATTAATAAATCAAATGAAGCCAGATTCGATCATTGTTGTTGATAGAGATGAAGAGCAGTCCCAATTTAGACAATTGACTACTCAAGAATTAGATACTTGGTTAGAAAACTATGGTCTCGGAGATATGTGGGAAAAGAATCTAATTGCTGGACGGCCATAAAAATGATTTATGAAAAAAATATTTATTATTGTCGAGGGTTATACAGAAGAAAGATTTGTTAAGGATGTTTTATACGATTATTTTCTTTCTAAGTCTATAGTAGTCATACCGATTATTGTTACAACAAAAATTGTTAGAGATGGTGCAAATTATAGAGGAGGATGGGTTTCATACAGAAACGTCAAAAGAGACATTTTTAAATTATTACAAGATAATAGTATTGACATGGTCACCACTATGCTTGATTATTATGGTCTACCCAATGATTATCCCAAATGGGAATCTAGCTCAAATTGTTATAAGTCAGTAGAAGTGGCCGAGTACGCTTTTTATACAGACATAAACAGCGAAAAATTTCTCCCCTATCTTCAATTACATGAATTTGAAGGCTTGATTTTTAGTTCTCCAGAAAACATTGTTAATACACTTGGTGTTGGTAAGTCCACGAAACTAACTGAGGTAAAAAATCACCTCAAAGGACATAAAAGCCCAGAAGAAATAAACCAGGGAATAGCGACGCATCCCAGTAATAGAATAATCAAAATGTTTATGCACTACAATAAGCCAGTACATGGAACCTTGATTGCTAAGAGAACCGGTTTAGAAAAGATAATGAACAGCTGTCCCCATTTCAAACAATGGTTGCAGAAACTATCGCAACAATAATGATAAAATATTAAAAATTGATTATATGCACAAGCACACTATTTCCTTTCTAAATGCTTTCCGCGGTATCTGGACCGCCATTACCACTCAGCTTAATGTTCGTATCCACATCTTCGTCGGGTCCCTCGTTTTATTTTTGGCAGTCTACCTTCAAATTCCGATTCCCGAAATCTTAATGCTAGTTTTAACAATCATGATTGTAATTGTTGCCGAGATGGTTAATACTGCCATCGAATTTATGAGTGATGCTATCACCCTTGAGCATGACGAAAATATTAAATATGCCAAAGATGTGGCTGCCGGCGCCGTCCTTATCTCCGCCATCTTCGCCGTTTTCATTGGTCTAATTATTTTTGCCCCCAAAATAATTTCCTTACTTAATACTTAATACTTAACTATGAACTCACTCCTTGGCTTTCTCCTTTTCTCTTTCACCGTCAACGCCGCTTTAATCGTCCCTTTCATTAATATTTTGTACCAACTCAAGTTCCAACGCCCCAAACAAAATCGCGCTGATTTCCTTGGCGCGATGAATAGTGTCTTTAATCGTCTCCACAAAAAGAAAGCTGGTATCCCTGTTGGGGGAGGTCTACTTTTGATCGTGACCACCTCGATTCTCTATGTTATCGTCTCTGGCATGCTCAAATTGGTCGGTGCCGAGATGGGTAGCGTCTATCCCTATGAGCAAGAAGTGAAGGTTCTCTTTGCTACCTTTATTCTCTATGGTTTGCTTGGATTATATGACGATGTTATGAAATTTTTTGCAACTAGTGCTCATAAAGTTGGCATTTCCTGGAAAGCGAAATTAGTTGGTCAACTCATAATTGGCCTTGGTATCGGCTACTATTGTTACTCCGTTATGGGGATTAGCATTCTTAATATTCCGTATTTAGGGGTCTGGGATCTCGGTTTATCCTTTATTCCCTTCGTCGCGTTATTTATTACAACCTTCAGCAATGCCGTCAATATCACCGACGGCCTAGATGGCTTGGCGCCCGGCCTACTCATGATTACCCTATTTGCGCTTACCCTGATCGCCGCCTCGATTCTCGATACTCCAATTAGTCTTTTCATTGCGCTCTGGCTAGGAGGTCTTTTGGCTTTCTTATACTTCAACACTTATCCCGCTCGCATCCATCTTGGTGATGTTGGAGCACTTTCCTTTGGCGCCACACTAGCTGTTATTGCACTTTTGCTTGGCAAAGTGATTGCTGTAGTAATAATTAGTGGTTTTTTCTTACTTGAATTCGCGACCAGTACTATTCAAATGTTTGGCAAACGCTACCTTGGTCGACGTTTACTTCCGATTTCACCTTTTCATTTATGGTTGCAAACCATCGGCTGGGAAGAACCCAAGATCGTCGCTCGTAGTTGGCTCGCTGGCATCATTCTTGCCATTTTTGGACTCTGGATCGCCTTCATCTAGTTATGGAGAAACCTTTAATTATTTTTGATTCGGGTATCGGTGGCTTGAGCATTCTGAGACATTTGCTTGATCTACCTATCCCCATTACCTACTTTGCTGATCAACACAACTTCCCCTATGGCGACAAATCGAGCGCGTGGGTTGAGACTAGACTCTTAGAATTAAGCCATCAATTTCAAGCCGAGAATCCAGCTGCTGTCGTTGTTGCTTGTAATACTGGGACGACTACTGCTATTAGTAAGATGCGCAATATCCTCTCCTCTCCTGTTATTGGAGTTGAGCCAGTTATCAAACCTATTAGTGCCTATCACAACCCTGTAATTTGGGGGACTTCAGTTACTCTCAGTTCTCCCCGCGCGCTCGAGCTCCGCCGTCTTTACGGAGATCATATTCGCTTCTACACTCCCCATGCTCTTGCCAGCGCCATCGAAAATCAAGAGGCTGAGCTAGTTATCAAGATTTTGCGCCAAGCCAAAACAGATCTTGGCAATCCCGACGCGATTGGACTTTCGTGTACCCACTATCCACTTATTTCAGATCAAATTAAAGCAATCTTCCCTGACTCAACTATTTTGGATCCCTCGCTCGCCGTTACTGCCCATGTCCAAAAAACTCTAAACTTAAAACCTAAAGACGACAACCTCAAACCAAGAGTACAGTTCGTTTCAACCGGCAACCTGCTAAAATTGAAAAGTATCGCAAAGAAATATATATGAGTATTCACGATTTCCTCAAAGGCAAAAAAATCTTGGTATTTGGCCTTGGAGTTCAGGGTGGGGGAGTCGGCGACGCTCTTTGGTTGCAAAAACATAACTACGATCTTCGTGGCACAGACCAAAATAATCACTCGATCCCAGAGTTAAATAGTATCCCTTTAACTCTTGGCCGCCATGAACCAGCAGATATCGACTGGGCCGATCTCATTATCAAAAATCCAGGTGTTCCTGATGATCACCCCTTAATAGAATACGCCCGCAAGTCGGGCAAAGCGGTGTATTCTTCCATTGCTCTTTTTGTGAAATATTGCCCCATCAAAACTATTGGGATTACCGGGACTCGTGGCAAAAGTACCACTACTGCCATAACCACCGAGGTATTAAATGCCGCCTATCCCAATCAAATCGTGACTGGTGGCAATATTCCTGGGACCTCATCATTCCAACTATTTGATCAATTAGAAGGCAAAAAATATGTTGTGCTTGAGCTCTCTTCCTTCCAACTCCACAGCTTCCACGACCTCAAGGTTAGTCCGAACTACTCGATTTTCACCAATCTCTATCCCGACCACCTTAATCGCTACCCCAGCATGGCAGAGTATCAACACGACAAAGACGCAATCTGGATGTATCAAAAAGAAGATGATATTTGTGTCAAATCCGCCGACCCCGCAATAGTCGCAGAATGGGACACTCCTCTCCCAGGTATACATAATAAAGAAAATATTTCCAATTTGTGGGCACTCGTCTCACATCTTAATGTATCCGAATCACTCACTCGTGAGGTCGTATCCAAATTCATTGGCATTCCTTTCCGCCAAGAGAAAATTCGCCAAGTAAATGGTGTAACCTATATTAATGACACGACCGCTACCACCCCCGTTGCCGCCGCCAAGGCTCTACAAGCCCAAACTTCACCCACAATCCTGATCTGTGGTGGGGCGACCAAAAATCTTCCGCTGGACGTCTTTCTCGAAGAAATCAAAACCAACCAGCATCTCAAACAGATCATCCTCCTTGGCAGTCATAGTATCCCAGAATTTACTTCACCCTTATCCTCCTTTGCTTCCTCCAAAATTGCGGGACAAGTTGAGAGTATGGCCGAGGCAGTCGCCCTCGCTCACTCTCTCGCCAAACCTGGCGAGGTGGTGCTACTATCCCCCGGCTTTGCTTCTTTTGATCTTTTCCAAAACGAATTCGACCGTGGTCGCCAATTCAACAACTGTGTTAATCAATTAAAATAATATTGTCATTCAATTACTGGGTTACTGGGATACTGGAAAACTGGGATACTAAATTAATATGCGCAAACTTTCCCTCTCTTTATCTTCTCAATTATTTGCAATGACCTTGATTCTGCTTGCCTTTGGACTCCTAATGATTGGTAGTGCCAGTGTCGCCGAGGGTGCGCGCGACTTTGGCAACAAATGGCACTTTGTACTTCTTCAACTCAAATGGGGTGGGGTAGGACTCATCTTGTCACTGATCATTAGTCGCTTTCATCCCATACTGTGGCAAAAATTATCTGTCCCGATTTTAATTGTCGGTATAACTCTCCTCTTCCTCGTTGTCATTCCTGGTATCGGTACCAAAGTTTTGGGTGCCAGGCGATGGTTGGTGCTCCCCGGGATTGTGCTCCAACCTTCGGAACTTATCAAACTAGTTGAGGTCATCTACTTGTCATCTTGGCTAACCATTCGCAAAGTAACGCTCGCACATTTCGGATTTTTTGTAACACTTCTCGCGGCACTGATCATGCTCCAACCTGACATGGGTACCACGCTTGTTGTTGTTGGTATTGCGGTAACAATGTATTTCCTCAATGGTTATCCAGTTCAACACTTAATCAAAATCGGAGTTATTGGTATTATTGCAGCCTGCATTTTCATCTTTAGCTCTCCATATCGTGCTAATAGAGTCAAGACATTTCTTGATCCCGAGCATGATCCTCTTGGGAGCTCCTACCATATGCGCCAAGTTGTGATTGCACTTGGAAGCGGGGGAATGACTGGGGTCGGTATTGGTCGCTCTCGTCAGAAGTACGAGTATTTGCCCGAGAGTACTACTGACTCTATCTTCGCTGTGACGGGAGAAGAGCTGGGTTTTATAGGTACAACTTTGCTCATTCTCGCTTTTCTATACTATCTATCCCTAATTTTCAAAATCTCCGCAAACTGTAAAAATCATTACTTTGGCGCCCTCACATCTGGCATTGGAGCATGGCTCAGTGTTCAGGTTCTCCTCAATCTCTCCGCCATGGTTGCGATCACTCCGTTAACAGGTGTCCCACTCCCACTTGTCTCGTACGGCGGAAGCGCCTTGATCACCATCCTCATGGGCCTCGGTCTTGTCCTCGGCGTCGCTAGGTATGAGAAGGTGTAGTGGTATATCATGGATATATGGCCAAACTCGTCTTTACCGGTGGGCA
>Ga0172370_10009362_pt1 | contig 11475 bp, 10 predicted proteins | sample LakKiv5m_FD_114538 | JGI IMG/M metagenome (GOLD analysis project Ga0172370, IMG submission 114538) | Freshwater microbial communities from Kabuno Bay, South-Kivu, Congo - kab_022012_11.5m | ecosystem: Environmental > Aquatic > Freshwater > Lake | place: Democratic Republic of the Congo...
GGCACGAACCACTTGAAGCCGACCGGCACCTCCAGCAGCCGCAGGCCCAGGGAGGCCGCCACCCGGTCGATGATCGCGCTGCTCACCAGCGTCTTTCCGACCGCCGCGTCGGGTCGCCATCCGGGGCGGTTTCCGAACAGGTGCGCCACCGCCGCCGCCAGGTAGTGGTTCGGGTTCATGAGCCCCGTGCGCGTCACGATGCCGTGCCGGTCCGTGTCCGCATCGTTGCCGAACGCGAGGTCGTAGCGGTCGCGCAGCCCGATGAGACTCGCCATGGCGTGGGGCGACGAGCAGTCCATGCGGATCTTCCCGTCGCGATCCACGGTCATGAACGAGAACGCCGGATCCACCGCGCGGTTGACGACGTCCAGGTCCAGGCCGTAGCGCTCGGCGATGGGATCCCAGTAGCCCACCGCGGCGCCGCCCATCGGGTCCACGGCGAGTTTCAGGCCCGCGCCGCGCACCGCGTCCAGGTCCACGACGTTCGCGAGGTCCTCGACGTACGGGCGCACGAAGTCATGGTCGCGCACCCCGTCGGCGCGCAGGGCCCGCTCCCACGGGATGCGGCACACGTCGCGGTTGCCCGCGGAGAGCAGCTCGTTGGCGCGTTTCTCGATGGCGCCCGTCTCCGCGGTGTCGGCGGGCCCTCCGTGCGGCGGGTTGTACTTGAAGCCTCCGCCGTCGGGCGGGTTGTGCGAGGGCGTGACGACGATGCCGTCGGCGAGCCCCGAGGTGCGGCCGCGGTTGTGGGTCAGGATGGCGTGCGAGACGGCCGGGGTGGGCGTGTAGCCGAAGCCGCGCTGGTAGCGGACCTGGACGCCCTCGGCGGCGAGCACTTCCACGGCGGTGGCGAAGGCGGGCTCGCTCAGCGCGTGGGTGTCCATGCCCAGAAAGAGCGGGCCGTCCGTGCCGGCGCGCCGGCGGTGCTCGCACACGGCGCGCGTGACGGCGGCGATGTGGTCCTCGTTGAACGACGCTTCGAACGAGACGCCGCGGTGGCCCGAGGTGCCGAAGGCGACGCGCTGGGCGGGGTCTGCCGGGTCGGGATGGCGGGTGTAGTACGCGGCGACCAGCCGGGGGACGTTCACGAGCATGGAGCGGGGCGCGGGGTGTCCGGCGAGCGGATGCATGTTCGGCTTTCGGCGTTCGACTTTCGGCTTTCGGGCTCCCTGCCCGGTTCCTGCGGAAGCCGACGCGGACCGAGCGTATCCGGCTTTCCGCCGCGCTGCCAGGCTCTTCCGAAAGCCTGTCCTGAGCCCGCCGAAGGGTCGAAAGCCGAAAGCCGAAAGCGGCTACTCGCGCCGCGCCTCGACCGCCCCGAGATCCCCGACCACGCGCAGCAGCGCCTCGCGCGAGCGCGCCACCGCCTCCTCGGCACCGCGCGCGCGGGCCTCCGCCCGGGCCGCCCGTTCGTCCGCCGCCGACGCTTTCTGCTGCTGCGCCGCCAGCGACGCGGCCGAACGCGCGGCCGCCGCGACGGCCTCGGCCAGCTCCTTGCGCAGCCGATCCGCCACCGAACGCGCCGTCGCCGCCTGCGCCTCCGCGTTGGCACGCGCGGCGCTGTGGCGGCCCACCTCGAGCTGCAGCGCGTCGCGCCCGGCGCGCAGCTCCGCGAGATCCGAGCGCAGACCATCGGCCTCGCGCTTCTGATCCGCCAGCTCCGTCTGTGCGGTGTCGCGCGCCGCGAGCGCCTCCGCCACCGCCGCGTCGGCGTCCGCGGGCGCCTTCGACCGGGCCTCGTCGAGCTGGCCCGCGAAGCGCACCGTCTCGGCCCGCGCGGTTTCCAGCTCCTGCGTGAGCTCGTCCACGCGCGCGCGCAGGGCCGCGAGCTGCTCGGCGGAAACGCGCGCGTCCTCGCGCAGCGCCGCCAGGTCGCGCTCCAGCAGTTCGGCATGCGCGGCGGCCCGCGTGTCCACGGCGACCGGCGCCTCGGGCTCCGGGGCTTCCGGCGCCGGCGCGGACTCGCTCTCGGGGGTCTCGGGCGGCGCGACGGCCGCATCCGGCGCTCCGACATCGATGAGCGCCTCGTCCGGCTGCGGCGCCTCCTCTTCCATCAGGGGCTCGACGATGCCGACCGGCGATTCCTGCGGCGCCGAGGCCTCTTCCGGCGGGGGCGCTTCGACGAAGGGCTCTTCGACGTCGCCCGGACCGGGGCCTTCGACTTCGCCCGGGGCGAACCCTTCGAGTTCGCCAAGGTCGGGACCTTCCGCCTCGCCCAAGGCAGGCTCTTCGAATTCGTCCAGCGCAGGCTCCACCGGTCCCGCGGTCGGGGCCGGCTTGCCGGCCAGCAGCTTGGTCGTCTCGTCGGTCGGCACGGGCTCGACGTGGCGCGCACGGCCGCCGGGCGTGCTCTCGCCGGCGGCCGCGACGCCTTCGACCGCCTCTTCCGGCCGCACCGTTGCGAACGAACCGGTCGGCCCGGCCTCGTCGGCGCGGGCCTCCTCCGCCGCGGCACCGGGCTCGTCGGTGCCCGGAGCCACTTCCTCGCCGAAAATCTCGCCGGTCAGCTCGGGCGGCGGCTCGGGCGCCGGCAGCTCGCCGCCCTCGTCGCCCATGCCGGCCATGTAGGTGCCCAGCGACTGCTCCTCGACCGGCGCCTGCACGGGCTCGCCGGCCAGCGCGTCGTAGACCTCCCCGGGCACCTCGGGCTCCGCCGCGCCGCCGGAGGCGTCGTAGAAGCCCTCCTCGGCCCCGGCCTCCGCGACCGCGCCGGTCGCCCACGCCTCGGCGTCGGCCGCACCTTCCACCGCAACGCCTTCCGCGAATCCTTCGAGGTCGATCTCCTGCTCCGCGAATCCTTCGCCGGCGGCGGGCTGCTCCCCGGCGGCGAGCGCGTCGGCGGCCGTCCCTTCGGCGTACCCGGCCTCGGGCGTGCCCCATTGCGAGGCATCCCAGCCCTGCGGCTCCGCGGGCGCACCTGCGTCCTGCGCGGCGCCCGCCTGGGCGAGCGGCTCGGCGCCGCCCTCGTACGCGTAGTCGGCCGCAGGCTCCAGCGGCTCGCCGCCGCCGTCCAGCGCGTCCGGCTCCGCGCCTGCCAGGAAGTCTCCTCCGGCCTCCTGTCCCTGCGTCTGCCAGTCGCCTTCGGAGGCGGGCAGCATCGGATCCAGCTCTCCTTCTGCGGCCGCGTCCAGCTCGGAGCCGAGCGCGGGCGCCTCGTCCACGACGAACGACTCCGGCTCGGGCTCGGGCTCGGCCGGCAGTCCCAGCAGCGATCCGGCGACGCGCATCAGCTCGTCGGGTCCGTAGGGTTTGCGCATGTACTCTTCGGCCCGGGTGCGCAGGCGGCTGTGCTTGTCGAACACGTCCTGGGTGGACGTGGAGCTCGTCAGGATGACCGGGACGGGACGAAGATCCTCGTCCTTCTTGAGACGCGTGCAGACGCTCCACCCGTTGGTGGGCGCGAGCTCGACGTTCACGACGATGACGTCGGGGCGGTGCGCCTTGGCGACGTCGAAGCCGTCGCCGGAGTTGGTGGCCACCAGCGTGTCGAACCCGCGGGGGGTCGCCGCCTGCGCGACCGAGTGCGCGAGGCCCTCGTCGGCGTCGATGAGGAGGATCTTCCTGCGCGGCATGGCTCGGCTTTCGGCTTTCGGCGTTCGGCTTTCGGCTTTCGGAAGAGCCCGGGGACCGACCCGCAGTGCTGTTCCGCGGGAACCGGCCGCCGTGCGCCGAAAGCCGAACCGGCCGGGTACGGCCGACTGTAGGAGCGGACCGCGGGACTGTCAAAAAAACCGGCTTTCGGCGTTCGGCTTTCAGGAAGAACACCGGGCGGTCGGTTCCCGCGCAAGAGCCCGGCGGATCGGGTGCCGGGCTCTTCCGAAAGCCGAAGGTCGAAAGCCGAGAGCCGAGAGCCGGTTGTTGACACGCCGGCGGCCGCCGGTGCATGGAAACCGGATGCGAATCGGCCAGGGCCCCCGCCTCGGTGCTTTTCCGAAAGTCGAAAGCCGAAAGCCGAAAGCCGTTCTCGTCTCCGCCCTCCTTGCGGCCGCCTGCGCCCACGCGCCGCCGGCGCCGGTTCCCGCGGCACCGGCGGCGCACAACCGTCTGCTGCGCGACGAGGGGCTGGGATTCGAGCTGGAGCTGCCTCCGGAGGGCGAGTTCCGGCCGGGCGACGGCACCGACAACGTCGTGGCGCTGGCGGCGGACGGAACGCTCGTGCGGGTGTTCGCCGAGCACTTCGCCGCGCCGCCGCAGCCGCACGCCTGCTGGGAGCGGCTGATGGCGCGGCTGCCCGACGATCTGGCGCTGCGTCCGCGCGACGCCGACGAACTCGCGGCGCAGGCGCCCGGGGGGCTCGTGCGCGGCCGCGGTCGTCTTCTGCACGTGCGGCCGCTGCCGCGCGGGGACTCGTGCGTGGTCGTGGCGGTGGAGGGGCCGCAGGCGAGCCGGCTGCGCGAGGCGACGGCGCCGCTCGCGCTGGCGACGCTGCGGGTGCGCGCGCCGTCGGAGGCGGTGCGCCACAGGCTCGACTGGGACGCGGCCGGCCAGCTCTTCGACGCGGGCGAGCACCGGGCGGCCCTGGCGCGCTTCGAGAAGATTCTGGCGGCCGAGCCGGACGCGCCGCGCGCCCGGCTCGGGGCCGGGCTCGCGGCCTTCTTCGCCGGGGAGGCGTACGCGCCCGCCGCCGCGGCGCACCTGGAGAGGCTCGTCGCCGCGGCCGGCAAGGGGGCGGATCCGTCCGTGCGCCGCGACGCGCTCATGTACCTGGGGCTGTCGTATGCGGCGATGAAGGAGTACGCGCGGGCGGCGGCGCGGCTCGGGGAACTGGTGGCGCGCGAGCCCGAAGACGCGGTGGCGCTCTACAACTTCGCGTGCGTGCTGGCGCTGTCGGGCGATGCCGAAGAGGCGGTGTGGAACCTCAAGGCGGCGCTGGCGCGCGACCCGGCGCTGCGCGGTCAGGCGCGCGACGATCGCGACTTCGACTCGCTGCACCCGAGGACCGACTGGCCGCAGATCGTCGGGGCGGAGGCCGCGGGCGGCGCGGCGGCAGGCAGCGCGCCGTAGGCGGCGGCGGGCGGCCGCCCGGCTTGACACACCGCATCCGCCGGGCTTTGCTTGCCGCCGTGCCCACTCGTTTCAGCGCTGCGTTCGCGGTCTTCCTCGTGTGCTCCGCCGCATCCGCGGCACCGGCTCGGCGTTCCATCGCCGTGCTGGCTCCCTCGGGCGGCGGGCTCGACGCCGACACCGCGAAGCTCGTCGAGGAGCTGGTGGTCGGCTCGCTGGACGCGACGGGCCGCTTCAAGGTCACGAGCCGCAGCGACATGGCGTCGGTGCTGGGCTTCGAGAAGCAGAAGCAGTCCCTGGGCTGCGACGAGAGCGCGTCGTGCATCGCCGAGATCGCGGGCGCGCTGGGCGTGGAGCTTCTCGCCGCACCCAGGGCCGGCAAGCTGGAGAACCTCACGGTGCTCACGCTCTCGATCATCGACGCGCGCACCGCGACTGCCGTGGCCCGCGCGCGGCGCACGATGGGCTCGCTCACGGAGCTGCCGGGCGCCGTCGACTCGATGGTGGCCGAGATGCTGCACGCGATGGACGCCACGGCCCCCTCCCCGACCCTCCCCCAAAAGAACCTGGGGGAAGCAGTGGGCGCTGGCGCGCCTCCGGCGCCATCCCCCTCCCCCGCGCACTTTGCGGGGGAGGGTCGGGGAGGGGGCCGTCGGGTCGGAGCGAAGACCTGGATCGCGGCCGGTGCCGCCCTCGCCGCCGCGGGTGCCGCCGCCTGGTTCGCCCTCTCGGCCCGTTCCGAGGCCGCCGCCCGCGACACCACCTGGAGCGCCGCGGAGTACGACCGCGCGCAATCCGCCGCCGACGCCGCCGTCCTGCGCACCAACATCGCCTGGGGCGTCGCGGGCGCCGCCGGAGTCGCCGCCGGGCTGCTCTTCGCGTTCCAGTTCTGACGCGCTCTCCGCCCCGGGGATTCCTCATGCACCGCCGCTCGCTCGTCATCGCCGGACTCGTCGCGTCCTGCACGCTGGGCACCGGCTCGCGTCCGCCGTCCCCGGGCGGCGAGGGCGTGTCGGTCGATCCCGCCACGGGGAAGATCGCGCTGGACACCGCCTCGGTCCCGGTGCTCTCGGGCACGTGCTCCGAGGGCCAGGTCGTCGCCCGCGTCGGCACCGAGTGGAAGTGCGTCGAGCCGGGCTCCGGTCCCCGCGGCGACACCGGCACGACGGGTCCGCAGGGCCCCGCCGGCGAGAAGGGCGACACGGGCGACATCGGTCCGACGGGGCCGCAGGGACTCCCGGGACCGTCGGGCGACACGGGTCCGCAGGGACCTCGAGGCGACACCGGGCCGGAGGGACCCGCGGGCGCATCGGTGGACGGCGAGTCGGTGGACGCGGGCAACTCGCGCTGCCCGCAGGGGGGCACGAAGTTCTACGTGGGCTCGCAGACGCTGTACGCGTGCAACGGCGAGCCGGGCTCGACGGGGTTGCAGGGAATCCAGGGGCCGATCGGCGACACGGGGCCGCAGGGACCGCGCGGCTTCACGGGCGACACGGGCCCGCAGGGACCGAAGGGCGACACGGGCGCGGCGGGTCCCAAGGGCGACACCGGCGACCTCGGTTCGGCGCAGGCCGGGGGCGACCTCGTCGGCACTCTGGCGAGCCCGCTCGTCGGCGGAATCCAGGGAGTGCCGGTCTCCACGACGGTGCCCGTCTCGTCGCAGGTCCTGCGCTTCGACGGCACGCGATGGTCGCCCGGCTCGCTGGGCACGCTCGCCGCTGCAAGCACGGTCACGGACACGATGCTCGCCCCCGGCGCCGCTGCGTCGAACCTCGGCGGCTACGTCGGCACCTTCAACGGACGCTCGGACGCGGTGACGCTCACGGGCAGCGACGTGACGACGGCGCTCGGCTTCGCCCCGATTTCGGGCGCGGCCATCTCGTCGCCCGCGGCGGGGCAGCTCCTCCAGTACAGCGGCGGCCAGTGGACGAACTGGACGCCGGGCTACATCTCCGCGTCGGGCAACGTGAACTGGACCGGCACGCCGCTGCTGGTCTCGAACGGTGGCACCGGCGCGACGGACATCGCGACCGCGCGGAACAACCTCGGGCTCGCCTCGATGTCCTGGCAGTACGCCAACAACGTGAGCATCACGGGCGGCACGGTGAGCGCCACGCTGTCCGGCAATGGCGCGGGGATAACGAACCTCGACGCGAACCGCATCGCGACCGGCACGCTGAGCGCCGAGCGCCTGCCGGGGTCGATCGAGGCGCGGCTCGCGAACCTGGAAAGCACCGTGAGCACGCAGCAGACGACCATCAACTCGCAGCAGGCGGAGCTCGACGCGCTCAAGGCGAACGCCTGTCCGAAGGGGTGGAACCCGGCGAACGAGGGCGGGCTCGCGTGCTGCGTCAAGGTGCTCTCCGACGGCTCGACCGACGAGATGGTGAAGGTCGCGGACTTCTGGATCGATCGATACGAGCTGTCGCTCGTCGCCGACGGGGGCACGGACGGGCTGGAGACGGGCTACGGCACGACCGCGGTCGGGCGCTCGGCGCGCGGCGTGACGCCCAAGGCAAGCGCGACCTGGTTCCAGTTCCAGCAGATGTGCGCCAACGCCGGCAAGCGCCTGTGTTCGAACGCCGAATGGCAGCTCGCGGTGACGGGCACGCCGGACCCCGGCAGCGACGGGCTCGACGACGGGTGCAACGTGAACTCCAAGGGCACGCCCGCGCTGACCCGCGCGCACTCGGCGTGCGTCAGCCGCTTCGGCGCCTACGACATGGTCGGCAACCTGTGGGAGTGGGTGGCGGACTGGTTCCAGGCCGGCATCTGGAGTGGTTTCACTCAAGGACTCGACACGTCCCCATGGCCCACCGGTGTGCCCGGCGTCGGGTACGGAGCCGACAGAACGTGGAACGTCAACGGCAGCGCGTACGGTGCAGACGGGTGGAAGAACGGCCAGCCGGCCGCGGGTCTCCGCGGCGGGTCCTGGGTCCTCGGTACGAACGCCGGTGCGTTCGCCGTGGGCTGGAACGACGCGCCGTCGTCCCGGGACACGGCCGACGGGGCGCGCTGCTGCGTGTCGGGGGCGAGGTAGGCGGTTTCGTGCTGCCTCATCCGGCGCGATCCGCCCAGTAGCCCGGCCGGCGGCGGAAGTGGGCGACCGCAAACACGAGGATTCGCTCGCCGCGCGGAGCGGCGATCACCCCGTAGGGAAAGCGCCACGGGCGCCCATCGCGTGTCCGGACCGGCCTCCCGGACGTGCGGAAGCGACTCGAACCGCTCGGCAAGGGCAGCGACGGCCTGCCCGACGGCGGCTTCGAATCGCCGGGCCGCGACAGGCGACCGTTCCTCGTACCATTGCAGCGCCGACTCGTAGTCGAGCCGGGCCTCGTCGACGAACTCGACGGTCCGACTCACCGGCGTCGCGCTGCGTCGCGCACCGCCTCCCAGGACGATGTCCTTCCTGGAGCCGCGTCGTATTCGCGCATCCGCTCCCGGACGACGCGTCCCCAGGCATCGGGGACGTCGGCCTGCGGAGGGGCCTCGTCCGAGAGGTCGTCGAGCAGTTGTTCCAGAATCGTCGCACGTTCCATCGCGGGCAGCGCCCGCACGCGCGCCAGAAGCTCCTGCGTTTCCGCCGTCATCGCCGCCATCCTCCGGGGCGATCCTGCACCGCGCCGCGGAGGACCGCAACCGCGCGCTCGCGCGCTTCCATGGCCGCCTCGCACACCTCGTCGACGACCTCGGGCATGTCGGCGAACAGCCCGATGACGGACGGGGGCTGCGGCGCCGCGACGCCCGGCAGGTCCGCCGCCATCTCGTGCACGACCCTCTCGACCACGCGCAGCCGCCCGCCCGGAGGCAGGGCCCGGATCGCCGCCGCAAGTTCCTCGGTCCTCGTCGCTTCCATCGGGCTCTCCCCGGGGTTTCGCCCCTTCCCGTGATGACACCCGGGCGCGCGGCACCGTGGCACCCCACAGGAGCCGGCTTCCGGCTTTCGACCCCTCGACAGGCTCGGAACGGGCTTTCGGCTCTCGGAAGAGCAAGAGCACCGAGCTGCGGGCCGAGTTCCAGTCCCTGGACCGGGCCGTCGAGGAAATCGCGCTCGTGGCACCCGGCGAGGGGTCGGGTGCCCCGGAGCGCGTTCGGATCTACGCGGCCGCCGCGCTGCTCGACACGTTCTACTCGGCCGTCGAGCGGGCGCTGGAGCGGATCGCGCGCACGTTCGGCGCCGTGCCCTCGGGTCCGCGCCGGCACGTCGAGCTGCTCGCGGCCTCCGCGCTCGACATCCCGGGGCTGCGTCCCGCGGTCCTCTCCGGCGACACGCAGACCGAGCTGAGGCGCTTCCTGGCGTTCCGTCACCGATTCCGCAACCTGTACCTCTTCGACCTGGACGCGGAGCAGATCGCGCCGCTGGCGGGCTGCGCCGGGGCGACCTGGCGTGCGGCGCGCAGCGACTTCGAGCGTTTCGCCGACGCCCTCGACGGGGTCGCCGCGAGCCTGGAACAGGCGTAGTCCGGGTCCGGGACCCCGCGCCGCCGACCCGCCGGCCGCACCCCCGTTGCGCCGGCGGGCGATTCTGGTAGCTCTTCGCCCTGCAGACGCGGCGGCCATGCAGGCCGTCGGAAACCGACCGGAGGCGCGATGCCGGAGTACAAGCAGGGAGACGTGACGGTGAAGGTGGACTACGAGCTGCCCGACCAGTCGGGCAAGCTGACCCCGGAGGGGCAGGCACGCGTCGTCAAGGCGCGCCGGGGGCTCGGGGTCGTCGGCGACAGCACGGCCGCGGCCATGGAGGCCACGCCCGAGTTCCAGGCGCCCAAGGGAATCACGCCCGCCACGGTGCGCGAGTGCTGCGGCCGCGCGGAGGCCGTCGACCTGACCATCGCGAACATCGAGGCGTCGCTGGCCATGTTCAAGCAGGGCAACCTGCTGCTGGACTCCGAGGCCTACGAGGTGCTGCGCAAGCTCAACGACCAGGTCAAGGCGCAGGCCAAGTTCGACCAGAGCCTCCGCGTCAAGTTCCAGTCGCTGCTCGACTACTTCGCGAAGAAGGGTCCGGGCCCGGCGCAGGAGCCCTAGCCGCCGCGGCTTGCACCGCCCGAGGGGCCCCGCGGACGGTTCCGCGGGGCCCCGCTCGTTTCTCCCCGCGGCGTGCGGGCGCAAGGCGCCGCATGTCCCGAGCGGTCCCCGGCGCCCTGCGAGGATGACCGCACCATCCCCGGACCATGCCCCCGGCGCCCTGCGAGGATGACCGCACCATCCCCGGACCATGGCGCCGGCTTGCTGCGAGGATGACCGCGCCATCCCTGGACCATGGCCCGGGCTTGCTGCGAGGATGAGCCTTGCACCCCCGGACCATGGACCCGGCATCCTGCGGGGATGGGCGTCGCATCCTGAAACCAGGGGCCCGGCTTGCTGCGGGGATGAGCCGGGCATCGTCGGACGATGAGGCCGGCTTGCGGCTCACGGACCGCCGGCATCGTCCTTGTGTCACCGGCGGCCGGGTTGCGTCCCCGCCCGTCGGCCGGTATCCTCCGAAATGGAGGAACGCGGAGATGGCCGTGCTGAACGTCAAGAACTTCCCGGACGACCTGGCGCGCAGGCTGCGCCGGCGCGCGCGCGCCGAGCACCGATCCGTGGCCGCCGAGGTCACGCACCTGCTGTCTCGCGCGCTCGAGGAACCGACGCACTCGCTGCTCGAACTGCGCGGGCTGGGGCGCGAGTTCTGGCGCGGCACGGACGCGGCGGCACACGTGGCCGCGGAGCGCGACTCGTGGGAGTGAGCGATCGGCTTCTCGACGACGTCGGCAGCGGCCCGGTCGGCGTCGATGCCTGCGCCTTCGTCTACTTCGTCGAGGAGCACGCGGTCTACGCGCCGGTCGTCGCGCCGCTGTTCGAGGCCTTCGACGCGGGGACCCTGAACGGCGTCACCTCGGGCGTCACGCTGCTGGAGGTGCTAGTCGTTCCCCTTCGTGCGGGCAACGAGGAACTCGCCGGCCGGTACGAGGCGATTCTGCGGGGCAGTCGCGGCCTCGCGGTCGCGGGCATCGACCCCGCGCTGCTGCGCACCGCGGCCGGAATCCGCGCCGCGACGGGCGTGCGAACCCCGGACGCGCTCCAGCTTGCCGCGGCCCTGCACCACGGCGCGACCGCGTTCGTGACGAATGACAGGAGGCTGCCGCGGCTGGGGTCGCTGCGGATCGTCCAGTTGCGCGACCACGTCGCCGGGGGCGCCGACCCCGGAAACCCCGTGCAGGCAGCGCCGACGGCGGGCGAGCTGCTGGTCGAACAGGGACGCCGACAGGGATTCGAGCAGGCGCTGCGCGAGACTCTCGTTCGCCTGCTCGCCCTGCGATTCGGCGAGCTGTCCGACGAGACCGCGGCGAGGATCCGGACGGCATGCACCGGGCAGCTCCAGGACTGGACCGACCGGATTGCGACCGCCGGCTCTCCCGCCGCCGTGTTCGCCGACTGACCGCCCCGGTTCGGCACCGGCCCGGGTGTTCTTCCGAAAGCCGAACA
>Ga0172370_10009364_pt1 | contig 11473 bp, 8 predicted proteins | sample LakKiv5m_FD_114538 | JGI IMG/M metagenome (GOLD analysis project Ga0172370, IMG submission 114538) | Freshwater microbial communities from Kabuno Bay, South-Kivu, Congo - kab_022012_11.5m | ecosystem: Environmental > Aquatic > Freshwater > Lake | place: Democratic Republic of the Congo...
GGGTTCAGGGTTGAGATTTGGCATCCGCAGTGTCGTTTTGCACCGCAAGCATGCCATTTCGATCCCAAATTGGGCGCTCAAAACAAAGAGATCATGCGAACCGCAGGCTCAAAAGAGCCGTACGGGAACGTGCTGCTGTGAATCGGGTCCTTTAGGCTGCGTTGATCGCTAACCTTGAACCCTGAACGGGAAACCTGTGAACGGTTACAAGAAAACAAACACCAAGGAGGTAAAAATGTTTCGCAAAAAATGTCTTTTAATGATCATCCTCTTCTGCGCGGGGCTGTTCGTTCCCTTTGCATCGGCTCTTGCCGCCGAAGGGGGCCTTCGGTACAGCATCATGGTTAGCAAGTTCGAAAACCGTTCCAACTGGAGCGGGCAGTGGGATCTGGGAGACGCCTGGGGCGCCGTGCTCACGGACAGCCTCACGCAGACCGGAAGATTCATTGTCCTGGGTGAGAAAGATATGAGGCAGGAGGCCATGGAGGAACAGGACCTTGCGGCGAGCGGGAGGGCCGCCGGCGGCGGGAAGACGGTGGTCACCGGGCAAATGACCCCGGCTCAATTGCTCATCAAGGGCGACATCACCCATTTTGCCGACGCTACAGAAGGGGGCGGAGGCGGTATCGGTTTCGCCGGTTTCAGGCTTGGGGCCGGAACGAGCACGGCCGAAATCAACACGGTGCTCTATATCGTAGACTCAAGCACGGGGCAGGTGCTGGCCTCCAAGAAGTGCTACGGCAAGGTTTCGGACACGGGTCTCTCCGTAGGTGTCTCCCGCCACGGGTTTTCAGGGGACGTTGGTGGTTTCAGGAAGACCAACGCGGGCAAGGCCGTGGAGCAGGCAGTCGATGAGGCGGTGGGTTTCCTCATGGGCAAGCTTTCGGATATACCCTGGACAGGAGACGTAATCCTGGTCAAGGGGGACAGGGTATACATCAACCGGGGAAGCAGGGAGGGCGTGAGTGCGGGCCAGACCTTCCAGGTGGGCAAGGCTGAGGTCCTGCGGGACCCGAAGACCGGCGAGGTACTGGACCAGAGCATGGAGAAGGTCGGAATGATCGAAGTGGTCACGGTGAAGGAGAAGATCTCCATCTGCAAAGTGGCCCAGGGAAGCGGCATTGCGAAAGGGATGACCGTCATGAGGCAGGAGTAGAGGACCGGTGACGAGAATGAATGCGCTCAGAATGGGTGTTGGGGTGATGGCAGCAGCGGCCTTCCTCTTTTCTTTCCCCGGGAATGCGGTATGGGCCCAGGGGGAGGTCAAGGAGGTCATGGCCGTGGGGGTGGCGGACGGTAGGTCCTCCAAGGCCAGGGATGAAGCGGTGAACGACGCCCTCAGAAAAGCGGTCGAGCAGGGGGTTGGCGCCTTTGTGACGGCCCAACTGACCGTTGAGCAGCAGAAGCTCGTGGAGGAGCGGATCTTCACCGAGAGCAGGGGATACATCCAGGGCTACAAGGTGGCGCGGGAGGGTACCAAAGAAGGCCTCTACGAGGTGGAGGTCTCGGCACTCGTCAAGATGGGGAAGCTCTCCGGCGATCTCGAGTCGATAGGGCTTCTGATTCGAAAAAAGCAGAATCCCCGGGTGATGGTCGTTGTCTACAGCCGGGAGACCATCACCTCTCCCCTGGGGGTGGAGATGGAGGGCAACCGAAACGTGGAGAACCAGATCGAAAGCGCGCTGTTGCAGAAGGGCTTTCAACTGGTGGACGCGGGACAGGTGACTCGGAAGAAGGAATTGGAGGGCCTCCTTCTCCAGGGAGACCCCACCCGGGCCGGGAAGATGGCCAGGGACTTCGGTGCGGAGGTCCTGGTGGAGGGCGAGGTGCGACGGACCTTTGTGGATGTGCGTCAGGTGTACGGGCAAAGCATCCGGTTTTTCTCCAACGAGGTGCGCCTGAAGGCCCTGGAGACGGACACGGCAAAGATTCTTTACTCCGGCTACAAAACGCGTCCTCCCTCGGGAGCAGGGGCTTTTCTTCCCCTCGAAGAGGCGACGGGGGAACTCATCGATGAGATGACGGCAGGGATCCTGGAGCAGTGGAGGAGGGATGTGTTTCAGGCAGGGAGTTACCAGATCGAAGCCTCCAACATCTCTTTTAACGACCTGTCAAGGTTCAAAGATGGCTTGAGGAATATTCGGGGCGTGACGGATGTCCAGGTGAGAAGCTTCCAGTCAGGACATGCCTCGATAGAGGTGAGGTACCAGGGACCGGTTCAGGAACTCGCAGAGAAGATCGGCGCCATCAAGAGTCCCCGCCCCGAAATCAAGGGGCTCCAGGCCAATACCATCGAGATAGGCATCCGGAAATGACAGGTCGTCTGGAAAAAGGGGAATGGTTTCGGAAATCTCTGTTCGCCCTTTTCCCATTCCTCCTCTTTGGCCTCCTTTGTGCCTTCACGTGGGCGGCAAGCGTGAAGTTTCTCCCTTTTGTCGAGCAGTTCCCCAAGGGGAAGGTAGACTGGGAGAACGGATACTTCTACGGCACGGGTATGGGGTATCCCCACCTCAACGATGGGTCCAAGGCAAAGGCCATGAAGGTCGCCCAGGCCCAGGCCTTGAGCGCCATTCTCCAGGTGGCCTCCGGCCTTCGAGTGGACGACCGGCGGGTCCTGGCGGACCTGGAAAAGGAGCGGGTCGTCATTCAGATCCGGGCCCTGATCCAGTATGAACCCTTTGAGCAGGAGTTCATCCAGAAAGGGAAGGACCCCTTTTACAGGGTGACCTACCGGGCGCCCATGCGGGGCGTGACCGGCTTGACCCAAAAGCTCATTCCCTACCTTCGGTCTTCATCTCCCGCTGGAGAGCAGCCCACGGACAGGGGCGCCGCTGAAGCGTCTGACGACGAAGCGCCATGGCTCGTCCTGGACGCCCGCCGACTCAGCCGAGATTCCCGGGTCCAACCGGCCCTTTTTCCCAAGATCATGACCGAAAAGGGAGAGGTCATTTTCGACCTGAACACGGTCGAGGAAGGAGCACTGGCCCGAAGGGGCATGGCCCGCTATGTGGTTACCGACACGTCCCGGGAAGAGATCGTGGCCGGTCTGTTGCCCGAAAGGCCGCCGGGTCTTCTGCGGCTCCTGGGCCCGCCCTGGGCGATGGCAGAGGACAAGGCCGATCGGAAGCGCCAGACGAAATATGTGGTCAAGGACGTGACCCAGGTCGATGGTCTCATGAAGACCAATCTCGTCATCAGCGAAGCGGATGCAAAGGAGATCCGGGAGGAGGACGCCTCCAGCCAGATCCTAAAGAAGTGCCGGGTTATTGTGGCGGTCTCCAGTTCCCTCGGGGGCATCGAGGGAGGACTTCCGACCCATCTCGCCCGGTACCGGTAGCCCCCATGGAGCCGCAGAAGCGACTTTTCCGGTCCTACCTCCTCTATGCCTGCCTCAGCACCGTTCTTCTGACGACCCTGGCGGTCATCGGGTACTCCTCTCGTCTGCTGGAGAGGGCCGACCTCTTCCTCTACGACCTCCACTTCTCGTGGCGGGGCCCTCAGCCCACCTCTGGAAAGACCGTTCTGGTCCTCATGGACCAGAAGAGTGCGACAGAACTGCAACGGCGGAAGGGCTCCTGGTCGAGGACGCAGGTGGCTCGGGCCCTGGGGAACCTCTGTGAAGCCGACGCCGAGGTGATCGGTCTGGACATGGTCTTTTTTGCGCCGGGCCAGGAGGCGGAGGAAGATGATGCCCTAACCTCGGCCATGGATCAGTGCGGCAACGTGGTGCTTGCCAAGTTCGTGGCTGAAGAGGGCAAGGCCGAGGTCTCGGCTCTCCCCAGGTTCCAGGAGGCGATGCTGGGGGAGGGGTTCATCAACATGTTCCCGGACCCAGACGGCGTGCTGAGAAAGATCCCTTTCTTTTCTGCAAGGCCCAGCCCAGATGGTCTTATCCTCTCCCCCTCCTTTTCCCTGGAAATGGTGAGGGCCTTCCTGAATCTCGACTTCGTGCTGGATTTCAAAAAGGATCATTTCCGGATCGGCGCTCCGGAAGGGAAGAATATGGTGCTCCCCTATCCGGATCTGCGCATCCACTTCTACGGAGGCGCTGGGGCATTCCAGAGCCTTTCCTTTTCAGACGTGGTGCTGAACCGCTTTGACCAGGGGCTTGTGAAAGGTAGGATCGTCCTGGTCGGGAGCAGTCTGGCCACGGACAAGGATTTTTTTCCCACCCCCTTTTCGGATCATGAAGTCGCAGCAGAAAAATACAGGGACAAATTCGGCGAGGTGGCGGACAAGATCACCCGTGCCAAGACCGTCGGGGTGGCCTGTCATGCCCAGGCGATCGAAACCATGCTGAACGGAAAGTTCATTCGGACTTTCCCGGAAAAATACGTTTTGGCGATGATCGTGGCCCTGGGAATTCTGGGAATAGGCTTCTATGGCCAGAGGCCGGGGGCCATGGGAGGGCTGTTGATCCTTCTGATCGCGGCTGCCGGGCTGATCGGGGTGTCTCACATGGTCTTCGTGCGCCGTCTTCTCTGGATCGAGGCGATCTCTCCTGTGACCATCCTGACCCTCCAGTTTCTTGGCGGCATTGCCTTCCAGCGGGCCTACAGCAGGCAGAAGACAAGGCTGGTCACGGGTCTCTTCGGAAAATATGTCTCCAGGGGGGTCGTCACGGACATCCTGAATGGACATATCGGTGTGAGCCTGGCGGGAAGCTCCAGGGAAGTGACCGTTCTCTTCTCGGACCTGCGAGGGTTCACCACTATCTCGGAAGGCCTCGCCCCCCAGGAGACTGGCCTCCTTCTGAATACCTACTTCGATGCCATGATCCCCATCGTCTTTGAGCACGAGGGAACCCTGGACAAACTCATGGGCGATGCAATCATGGCCTTCTTCGGCGCGCCCGGGGAGGTGAAGGACCACCCCCAAAAGGCCGCGGAGACCGCCCTTGAAATGACCCGTCGCCTTGCGGATCTAAAAAGGGAACGTGCCGAAAAGGGGATTGATCAACTGGCCGTTGGAATCGGCCTCAACACGGGGGTGGTGACGGTCGGAAATCTGGGAAGCCAGCACTTCATGGACTACACGGTCATTGGGGACGTGGTGAACCTGGGCTCCCGGCTGGAGGGCCTGAACAAGACCTATGGCACCTCCATCATCGTCAGTGAGTTCACCGCGCGGGGGCTGGACAGCCGCTTTATTCTGAGGGAACTGGACCGGGTGAGGGTGAAGGGGAAAGCGGAACCGGTAGGTATCTTTGAGTTGCTCGGGCTCAAGGAAGAACTGGGCGAGGAAACACTGGACCTGATTGAGACCTTCGAGGCGGGGCTGGAGCAATACAGGAAGAGAGAATGGGAGAGGGCAAGAGAAACCTTTCATCAAGTCCTAAATGGCACAGCCAGCGACGGCCCTTCCGTCCTTTACCTCCAGAGGATCTCGCAGCTTCTGAAAAGCCCTCCGGGCCCCGACTGGGAACCTGTCGCCACATTCACCACGAAGTGAACGCCGGCACTAGAGACTTCGGCCTTGAAAATCCCAGCTACGTTCGCCATAGAGGTCCTTCCTTTCATTCCCACATTCTACGGTGGACACCGCAAGTGACAAAAGGCAATGAGGAGTTCAGATCTTCCCGTTCATCTTCCCCTTGAGCACAGGCGAGCACCGAAAGGTCACCACTCTCCTGGCTCCCAAGGTTATATCATCGCCGGTGGCGGGATTTCTTCCCCTGCGTGCATCCTTCTTGTTGACCGAGAACTTCCCAAAGCGGGAGAGCATTACATCTTCCCCTGATTCGAGGCTGGCTTTGACGAACTCCAGGATGCTCTCAACGAGCTGGGTGGATCTCGCCTTGGAAAATGCAATGACTTTCGTAACGTGGGCCCAGGATTTTATGAACGAGATCACGGCGGTTTCATACCCGACCATTGCAGCCGTTAACGGATTTGCGCTTGGCGGGGGGCTTGAGATAGCACTTGCTTGTGATATCCGTATCGCATCAAGATCTGCAATAAAAATGGCCGCGGTAATTCCACCGCGGAATTCTTGACGAAGCCATTCTAACCGAGTAGAAATGGAGGGGTAAACCCAATAGATTGGACCTCAAGCCCTCGTAAGGAATGCTGGCCTTGCCACATAATTGACAAATACCATGTTCCAGGTTTGTCGGAATGTAGAAGCGGTCCGTTTCCCCGTATAAAACGCTTGCAAAATGACCTGTGGTGATGACAATATAACCTTTGAACCTCTGAACCTTTGAACCCGTGAACGGCTACGAAATATGAGACCGGGAAGGTACCGTCCGTGGCGCTCATGGATGACAAGAGCGTGATCGAGGCCCATCAGTCCGGTTACGAATTTATATTTCGGTCATCATGAAATCTTCTCATTACGAACACGCGACATCGATTTTCTCAGTGACTACCCCTTGGAGAGGTCATCAAAATGGAACCCCGATCGACTGTTCGGTTGTCACTGAAGGCCTATGAGGCCCTTCTCCCCGTGGCAACCGCTTTTGTAGAAAAGAGTGCACTGGCATTCGGGCTGGGGCAACAAGAAGCACTGGCCCTGACCCTGGCCACAGAAGAGATTTTTCTGTATCTCTGCCGGATTTCCGCTCCGGGAACAGAATTGGACATTCAGTGTCGTTCCGCCGGCTACTGCGTGGAGACAGGTTTTCATTTTGAAGCCGCGGGCTTTCAGATGAGGGCCTTCAATCTCACGGCCGTCCCTTCATTCGAGGATGAGACGGCTGTTCGGGCGACAGGTCTCCTCATCGCCTCCCGCCTCGTGGATCGCTTCAAACTGGAGCATGTGGGCGCGCGTCTAAATCTGACCCTAATCAAGGATAAGGTTTACCCGGAGCCAGACAGCCAGGATGTGCCGGTGTGCGTACCCGTTTCCCGGTTTTTCATCCGGCGCCCCGATGGGGAAGAAGTCAAGGCATCTGTTCGAATGATCAGGCATTATTGCCGGGATCGGTTTAATCCGTTGTCCGCTAATTTTCCGGGAAAAGTGGCGGATATATTTGCCGCTGGCGAGTTAGACGCCGCTCTGGCCATGGATACAGCCGGACATATTGGGGGCGTCCTGTTCTGGACCCGGAATGTGCCCCAGGTCGTGGACTGCTTTGGACCCTATGTCTTTCATCCTGAATCCGACCCGGAAATGGGCGTTCTCCTGCTGGATCGCTGTATGGAGGAGATCGCCCGGTCCAGGGCCGTGGGGTTGATCAACCGGTATCCGGGCACCGGTCTTCCCACTCGATATTTTGAAACCCTCGGCTGCCTGGCCCTCTTCAGAGAGGATGGAACCTGCGTAGATATAGAGGCCTCCTATCGGCAGTTAGACGAGGACAAGGGGATCGCTGTCTGGGTCCACCCCGATCTGGTCCCATTCCTCAAGGCCCAGTACGAAAGGTTAGCGCTGCCGAGGGAGATCCGATGGGTGACCGCCGAGGGGGAAGAGAGATCCCCCATATCGGTACTTTCGGCGGAGATGGACCGACCTCGGCATTGGGCAACCCTCCGACCTCTCCTTTACGGCGAGGACGCAGCAACGGTACTGGCTGATCATGTTCGACTGCTGGAGAGAGAGGGCTTTCTTGCCCTTTTCTTTGAGATGGACCTCAAAAACGCCTGGGAGGCCTATTTCACGCCGGGCCTTCTCAAAAACGGCTTTGAGCCCAGATTCGTCCTTCCATACGGCCGCAGGGGGGACATGGTGGTCTTTCAATACAGGACGCACAGCAAGGCATGATCTCCTTCTTCTCCCCTGAAAAACTGCTGCCCCGATACATTCAGACGTTCGAGGCCTACACCCCCAGCAGGCCGGACCCCGAACTGATGAAGAGGTACGGGTGTTCCAGGCTCTTCCGCCTCAACAACAACGAAAACGCCCTGGGTCCTCCTCCCGAGGCCCAGGAAGTCCTGCGGCAGTTCCCCCCGAAAAGGGCCGCCCTCTATCCCAGCGGCGACGCCTTTTACCTACGCCAGGCCCTGGCAGTTAGGTTCAACAAGGAACTGGATCAGTTCCTGGTGGGAAACGGGGCCAATGAAGTCATTTCATTCGTCATCAAGGCCTTCTGTGAACAGGGGGACAACATCGTCACCGCGGACAAGACCTTTGCCGTGTATGAATGGGTGGCCCGGTTTTCCGGACTGGAGGCCCGACTGACGCCGCTCAGGGACTTCGCCTTTGACGACGAGGCCATGCTGGCCCGAATGGATGCGCGGACCAAGATCTTGTTTCTGTGCAATCCCAACAACCCTACCGGCACCTACTGGGACCGGGCCCGGTTGTGCCGTTTTCTGGACAGGGTAGGCGGCAGGGCCGTTGTGGTGACGGACGAGGCATATGCGGAATTCGTGGAGGCCGACGATTACCCGGACGGTCTGTCCCTCATGGAGGCCTACCCCAATCTGGTGGTCTTTCGCACCTTTTCCAAGATGTACGGCCTGGCCGGGCTTCGAATCGGGTATCTGGCGGGTTCACCTGCAATGGTGGACGCCATCCGCCGGACCTGTATCGCCTATTCGGTCAACCGTGTGGCCCAGGAGGCGGCTGTGGCCGCTGTCCCGGCCGATGACCACATCCTGCGCACCAGGGAGATGGTCCACAAGGGAAAGGCCTATCTCCACCGGGAGCTGAAGGCGCTCGGGCTCCCCTTCATTTCCGGGGAGGGCAATTTCCTCATGGTCCGGCTTCCCGTAAGCGATACCCTGGCCTACCGGAAGCTGATGACCCAGGGCGTCATGGTGCGCACCATGACCACGTTCCGTTTCCCCAACTACATTCGTATCACCATTTCTTCCATGGAGGCCATGGAGGCCCTAATCATGGCCCTTGGGTCAATGCTGGCCTGAAGGCGTTTTAAGAAATCATGTGGATTGATCGCAGCGAAGCGACTCCATGACTTTAGTCACTTTAGTCACTTTTTTTGTGATCGCACATCTGAAGGTGGATCGATATGGACACAATTCACGATGACCCGTATCTGACAAAGGTCAGGGGCTGGGACGGAAGGGCGAGCGGGGTCCCTGAGATAGGGACATCCTTTCCCAGGGCCGACGCCTGGGCCAAGGTCACCGGCACTGAAAAATACGCCGCCGATTACTATGGGTCGGACCTGGTCTGGGCCGGCGCCAAACGGGCCGGGGTCCCCCATGCACGGGTGAAGGCCATTCATGCAGAGGCGGCCCGGCGCATGCCGGGGGTATTGACTGTCCTGACCCATGCGGATGTGAAAGGGACGAACCGGCAGGGGGTGGTGAGAAAGGACCAGCCTGTCCTGGTGGAGACCCTGGTTCGTCATGCCGGGGATGCGGTGGCCCTAATCCTGGCCGAGGACCGAGAGACCCTGAAACGGGCGTTGGAGGAGGTGGTCCTGGACCTGGAACCCCTTCCCGGCGTCTTTGACCCGGAGGAGGCCCTGAAGCCCCATGCCCCTATTCTCCATGAGGACCATTCGACCGGCCACCTGCTCCTTAAGGCCGATCTCGAGACCGGAGAAGGGATGGGGGCGTTTTCCGCATGCGATGTGGAGGTGGAGGGTGATTTTCAAACCCCCTGGCAGGAACATGCCTATCTGGAAACCGAGTTGGGCTGGTCCCGCGTGGAACCGGACAGGACCCTGGTCATCGTCGCCTCCACCCAGACCCCTTTTCGGGACCGTTCCGAAGTGACTGAGGCCCTGGGCCTCGACATCCAGAAGGTCCGTGTGGTGGCGCCCTTTCCGGGCGGCGCCTTTGGCGGCAAGGACGGCATTACGGTCCAGACCCTCCTGGGGCTGGCCGCCCTCCACGCCGGGGGCCGGCCGGTCAAGATGGTCTGGGACCGGGAGGAGTCCTTTGTGGTCGGGACCAAACGTCATCCGGCCCGTTTCCATTACCGTCTGGGGGCAACCAAGGACGGCGTCCTCAAGGCCCTTCAAGTCCGGATGGTCCTGGATACAGGCCCCTACGACCACCTGGGCGGGGTCGTCATGACCCTGGCCCTGGAGCATGCGGGCGGTCCCTATCGAATCCCCAACACCTCCCTGAGCGCCCGCTGCGTATATACCAACAACCCCATTAGCGGGGCCTTCCGGGCCTTTGGCGTGGCCCAGGCGGCAGGGGGTATGGAACAGATGATGGACCTTCTGGCCCGGCGATTAGACATGGACCCGGTCGAGATCCGGCTTCGGAACGTCCTTCGCAAGGGAGACCGGACCCCCATCGGGGTCACCCTTCAACATTCCATTGGGATGGAGGAGTGTCTGACGGCTCTTAGAAGCCACCCCCTCTATCTCGAACGGGAGAAGTGGAAGGCGGAGGCCGGGCCTTTCAAGCGCCGGGGCGTGGGCGCGGCGGCCCTCATGCACGCCATCGGCTACGGCCCGGTGGTCCCGGACGTCGCCAACGCCAAACTAAGGCTGACCCGGGAAGGAAGGATACGGGTCTATTCCGGGGTGGTGGACATGGGCCAGGGGAATGCCGCCACCTGTTTCCAGATCGCCGGGAGCATTCTTTCACAGCCCCCCGACGCCTTTGAACTGGTTCTCCCCGACACAGAGCGGACCCTTCCCTCAGGCTCGGCCGCTGCCAGCCGCTGTACCTACACCTTTGGAAATGCCCTTATCGGGGCCTGTGAGGCCTTGAAGCAACGGCTCCTGGAAAAGGCCGCGGACCTTCTCATGGCCGGTTCTGCGGCGGAAATGGCCCTGGCGCCCGGAAAGGTGCACCACCTGGTATCCGGCCGTGAAATCCCCCTTGCCGGCCTGGCCTCTTTCATGGCCGAGTCGGAAAAGACCATCACCCATCGCTTTCGGGCCCCCACGGCCCCGGACCGGATTGCGGCCTCCGAGGAGGTGCGGATCCACGGTCTGGGACATGCGGTCTTTTCCTACGCGGCCCATCTAACCTGTGTGGAAGTGGATGAATTGACCGGTGCGGTGGATGTTAGGCATTACCTTTCCATCAGCGACTGCGGCCGGGTGATCAATCCCCAGGCCTATGAACAGCAGATCCAGGGGGGCGTGGCCCAGGGTCTTGGATATGCCCTGATGGAGGATTTCCAGGTGCGGGACGGCCAGGTGGAGACCCGGGACCTGGCCACCTATATCCTCCCCACGGCCATGGACGTGCCGGATATGGATGTGGAGGCGGTTCAGACCCACGAGACCACCGGCCCGTTTGGACTCAAGGGGGTGGGAGAGATCGGTACGAGCGGACCTGTCCCGGCCATTGCCAATGCCGTTGCGGACGCCGTCGGGGTGCGGCTGCCGTGCTGGCCCCTCACGGCCGAGCGGGTCCTGGAGGCCATGGCACCCTCCTCACCAGAAACGCGGAGCGCAGAACGCAGAACGCGGAGCAAATCCAGAGTTCACTCGTAAAGGTTAGGCACTGACCATGATGATTCATTTCATCCTGAACGGAGAAGAAACAGAAATCGAGGCCCCGGACCGGCGGGTGGTGGATCTTCTGCGGGAGGACATGGGGCTTACCGGGACCAAGGAATCGTGCGGCACGGGCGAATGCGGGGCCTGCAC
>Ga0172370_10009365_pt1 | contig 11472 bp, 10 predicted proteins | sample LakKiv5m_FD_114538 | JGI IMG/M metagenome (GOLD analysis project Ga0172370, IMG submission 114538) | Freshwater microbial communities from Kabuno Bay, South-Kivu, Congo - kab_022012_11.5m | ecosystem: Environmental > Aquatic > Freshwater > Lake | place: Democratic Republic of the Congo...
AGCAGCAGCGGTGTCAACGCTAACATTAACACTTCTGAACTTTTCAGTATAACCAACAATCATAAGATCATTAGCAGCCCAAGTTATAGGTGCAGCAGCATCGATGGATCCATTAGTCATAGAACCATAAGTTCCAGCACTATTGTCATAATAACGCAAAGATGTTGGTGTAACTTTCACCATATCTCCAGAAGTGACTAAGAAGGCAGGAGCATCAACGCCTGTGGTTGTTGTCGGCATCCTAACTAATAATCTGCTTAAGGCGACCTCCCGATCTAGAGGAACAAAAGCTCCAACATCATCTCCTTGAAGGGTTGTTGTACCGGCTCCTTTGAGTGGTAAAACAACCATAGGAAGAGTATCTTTGGCCAGATTTCCCATTTTACCTTCAAGATAATTCTGGATATTAGCAGAAAATGCAGCATCAGCAGAATTAGCTTCACCCAAGAATTCCATATGGCCTTCAGCAATATCACTATGCTTAACATATTTGGAAGCTTGATCTGCTGGCAATATTATTTCTTCGCCATAATCAAGGGCTCTTTGTCCGCAGATAAATCTACCCCGTCCTGTCCAAGTGCATCTGAATTTCAAAAAGTTTGCACTCATTTTAGTATCCTCCTTGGATTAAACATCCACAACTACTGCTCTAATTTCTAAAACAGTTGTAGAATCTTCATCAATGACATGAATATGGAATTCTCCTTCCTCATCTGTCGAATTGTTATATACGGTTGCTTCTGTCCAAGAGACAGCACTGGGAATGACATAAAGGGCATCTGTTTCTGTTGTAGCAGTAATAGCGACATCAGTAGAAATTCTGATCCAATATAGAGGGTCAGTAGTAACAGTCCCCAAAGCTTCAATAGCCGTAGCCACTGCACTTGTTAAGGATAGATAAGAAACCGCGCTCCAATCAGAAGGATGGGTTGTCCAACTAATAATACCATCTTGAGCGAAAGCATCACCACCTGCCGTAGTACCATCAGCTACCGTTCCTCCCCAATCTGGGGCTACTACAGTGGCTATCCCTGACCAATCCGTTCCTGTCCAATAGGAAACTCGAATCACAGAACCACCGATAGAGTTAATATTGATAGCATCCATATTAACATATGCGCCATTAAATGCATCGCTTGATCCTAAATATAGATATTCAGTAGTTGAAAGATCTAGAACTGCTACCCCTGTCGCAGTATCATCCAAATAAACCCCTCCGACTTGTGTCACTACAGCATCGAAAACATTAACTTGTTCTCCTACATTGATATCGGCGATAGGAGTATCTAATACAGGATAGAATCTCGCCCCATCAAGAGTAGTTAAAGCGCCAGAGACACGAATAGCTACTGCATAAACATCAGAAGGTATGCCCGATCCGACTGGACCCCCTGCACGCCAGTTAGCTGGGGTATCCCACCATACAACACGAATATTCGTATCTAGAGCGAATGCAACTCTATCAAATGAATTTGTTGCTGCTGGTTCTTGTGTGTAATCTGTGAAAGTATCAAAAGCTTCCCAAGCTGTTCCATTCCAATAGGAGACTCGGTTGATCGCACCTGCGGTAGCAGCAGCAGTATCAACGCTAACATTAACACTTCTGAACTTTTCAGTATAACCAACAATCATAAGATCATTAGCAGCCCAAGTTATAGGTGCAGCAGCATCAATGGATCCATTAGTCATTGCGCCATAGGCTGTTGTGCTATTGTCATAATAACGTAAAGATGTTGGTGTAACTTTATTGAATTTCCCAGCAGTAACTAGAAAACGGTTAGCATCAGCAGCCCCGGATCCAGTTGTAACCCTATACTGAATATCGGTTACACCAACTCTTCGGCCAAGTCGAAGCCAAGAAAGATCTGCCCCTTGAAGCCCGGCGTCCTGACTAGCAGATGCGGCTACAGAGCCTCCTGTCAGACTAACAATACCAGGGCATGTTAAATAATTCTTATTAAAGGTTCCGCTCTTCCCCTTCAGATTATCTTTCATCAAATCAGAGAAAGAAGTAGAAGAATCTGGCATTTCACCTAAATATTGTAGATAACCTGCCTCTATGTCAGTCCATCGTATAAATTGTTTTACCTGATCTTGAGTTAGATCAAAAGTATCACCAGCTACATATCTAGTTCCACCAACTTGTAGACCTCCTTTGAAGTCACCAGTGACATGGAATCTGTAAAAATTAGCCATGATTTTACCTCCTTTCGGCAATTATAGCCAGAGCCTCAAAGCTCTCTGGTAAGATATTATTCCTCGAAGTATTCTATTCCTTCTTTTACTGAGTATTTTTTGAGTTGTCAACGCTGGAATATTTTACCATCATATCCTTGACGATTCGATGGATTAATGCCCATCATTCTTTCAGCAGCATCTACTCCTACTCTTGCGGTTCTAATAGATGGTCTAACTCCGGTATGTCCTTGTCGTAGAGCGACCCATGTTGCTCCAGCAATACAATCCGTAATATCATCATTATGTCCTTTAGCCTTACCAACAGTATGAGATTTAGTATGATACTTTTTTTCAAGATATAGGAATTCATCCTTTGTCTCAAAGTAATATGGAGCATTTTCATATTGATTCATAGAATTCTTTATTTTAGTAGGGATTTCTATCAGACCTTCTATGAAAAGGTCTCTCAAAGTTTCATAGATCTTAGATTTATGAGCACTATTAAAAGATGTTTTCAAAACAGGTATGCCTCTATCTCTCATATTTTGGAAACTATATTCTGATTGCCAAGCATCATAACTGACAGTTTTAATCTTAAATTCTCTGCACTTTCTAAGAATATATTCATCGACTTCACTAAATTTTACTGGATTACTTTGTGTACCAGACCATAGTTTAATATGATCCACTATTATTTTTCTCTTAAATCCACCGCGCTCGGGATCGGGGATATGAGTATCCTCGGGATGTAATATAACAAAAGCAAAATTATCCGTATTAATTGCTACGTCAACATGGGCATAGTATCTCTGAGTTTTCAGGCCAAAATTTATCTGGCATAAATCTTCGATAAAAGCTTTATTAATAATATCAGCAGAAAGCCAAGGCTCAGTTGATCCTTCAGAAAATTCTGCTTCATATTGCATTTCATATTCATTTTTAAGTCTCAATCTTTCTCTCTTTAAAACTTCATCAGTGATAGCTGGATTACATTTTTTGGTTGAGAGTTGAAAGACTAATGGATCATAAACATCAATTCCATCTTCATCTTTCTGCTCTGATATACCCCTATTGTAAAGGTCCCATAGTAAACCTTCGGCGCCAAGCGGGTTAGATATAGTAATAATTTTGCCTTTAACTCCAAAGGTAGCAATGGAAGCTCCCAATTTATTATAAAGTTGAACATCTGACATTTTAGATTCAGAATTTTTTATCATTTCTGCAACTTCGTCGATAATCACCACAGCCAAAGTTTTACCTACCTGAGAGCTTACATTGGAAGAACCAGACATTAAAATAAGAGAACCAGGCGGAGGTGGAAAACCTTGTTCTTTTAACTCTATAGTTTTTTCTTTATCGAAAGGGGTCCAAAATCGAATAGTTTGTTCTCCTATCTTTTCAGGATTAACATATTTTTTAAAATATGATGAATTTAAAGTCAAAGTTTTGATTTTTTCGAAGACAGAATCCTGAGCTTGGGTCTTTGCTCCTGCTACATTGAGGATACCGATAGGGTCACCGGCTGCTAATCCCAAATATGCCTGAGGATTACCTGTTTCTAATAGCTTATATGTTTCATAAAGAGCTATTATAGAAGTTATGAGGCTATTATGAGTTGGTATCATACTTTTACCTGCAAGATATAAATGAGATTCGTTATTCACTTCTATACATTTAACAGGAACAGATTTTTTCAATTTAACTATCGATTTAATCATGTTGGTTTTTTGCTCATATTTCCAGGTATGTCTAGCATTGTTTAATTTTCTATGAATAGTAGATAATGGTATGAAACTTTTAATTATTACTTCATATGAAGTTTTACATTTATTATTAAGTCTTTTTCTATTTTCTCTTTTGCATAAAGAAATATTTAAACCTAAACTATGACATATATCCTCGAAATCTTTTATTAAAGTTTCATTAGTGTTAGTAAATCTGTATGCTCCATGATTATCAACATACCCGTCGCTATCGATTAATCCTTTCAATAATCTTATTCTATCCTCTATAGATGATCTTTTATATTCTTCTGGAATATATTTCCCATTATTTAATCCTAAATTTCTCCATTCTTCTTTAATCCCAATTATGTAAAAGTGGATGTCGTCGCTTTTATAGTTTTTATTTTCATCATATCCACAATCATTAAAAGTCTTTAGCAAAAAATCTTTATCTCTGCCATCACAAGCAACTCTGCCCGATCCAGAAGTATCACCATCTCCAAGTAAATAACCAAAAACCCATGGATCAATAGGTAAATTCTTTTTTTGCTGGTTATACTCTATAGGATCATTAATTGGTATAGTTATTTTTTCTCCATTGATTAATTTATCAAGTATTTGTTTTGTAGTATAAACATAACTTTTACTGTTTCCCATGGTATTTTTATTCAATTTAGTATATTGTTGTTCTATACCAGATACTGTTCTTCCTAATATTTTTGCGATATCTATATTAGACATCCCGATTTTTTTCATAGAAAGTATATTGTCATTTTCTTCAATAGAATAATGATTTCTACCGCCCTTATCTGGTTTCCAAAAATACCAATTTTGTGGCACTATATTTGTTTCGGATCCAATTTTTCTATAATAATCCAGAGATTTCTTTCTATTATTATCAAATACATTCCATTGGTGTTGTTCATCGGCAATAATTTTTTCTCCATTTGAAAAAGTTATTTCATAACAAGGTCTATCTTCCATTATCTCTGTTTCTGCAATAATTTGGGTAGGTTGTCCATCATCTCCAAAGACTTCATCCCCTATCTTTAATTCCCCCATCGTTCTCCAACCATTAGGAGTAATAATCGGAGTATCAACATGAAGCGCTTTCCCCGAGCGCCTTCCAAGTACCAAAACAAGCTCCATAAACTCTTTCCCAATTTTTCTTTGCAATTGTTTTAAAATGTCTGGTTTATCTGCGAGATCTCGTTTCATCATTTGAACTTCATTCATAAAATTCAAAGATAGCTTATCTGCTTCATAATCATCCCAAAATTTTTGTATACTTATGTTCTTGATATGATTTTTACGAACTTCTTCATATAAATACATATCTTTATTTTCTATACTCCATAATTTACAGTGAACGCATGGATTATCATACCCTTGAAGATCGTTATCTTTCCAAACACAACCTTCGCAAGATGGGACAACATCATCTAATATTTTAAGATTAGTATTACCATCAGACCCCATATAGAATATTTTTAGAATCAATCTTTGCCATGGTCTCAGGGTAATGCTCTCCCCAAGATAATATGGATCTTTTGTAAAAGATATAACATCAACCCACCCAAAGGGATTATCGTTATCTGAAGTATCTTTTTTTCTTTCTGTTTCTTTATCTGCTATATGAGTAAAAAAATTTTGCAATCCGCCAACGGCTGCATCTCCTATGCTCTTTTGAAAATCTTTATCGTTTCTCATATATTGTCTACTGCTTTGTTATGGCTTTAATCTTATCAATCAATGATTTAGCGGCTTCTCTAATCATTTCTTTAACTTCTTGAGATTCAGTTCTATCATGAAGATCCATTAATGTTTCACTCATTGCTCTGGACATTTCCTCAACTTTTTGATTGGCTTCTTTCTTTAATCCTGTCATTTCAAATTGCGCCTTGATAAATCCAAGATATACGGAAAATAGGTTTGACATTGTTTTTGCTATTTCATTTGTTGTTTTTACATTGTTAGATAGTTCGAAAGATTTCAATTCTGCCATTATATCTTCGATGCCAGACATCCCAAAAGAGATAGCCTCTCCTTCATCGATGGTCGCAACATCCATCCTATCTCTAACTCTGGCCAACCAATCCACTTTAATAGCAGAAAAATCACAATGATTTTCCATATGAGTTTTAACTGTAATCCAAGAAACTCTATAGCCTTGTTCTTCATACCAATTCACAACTTTATTGGTATTTTTACCAGATTTTAGATAGGTAGCTTCTGCCATTTTAGCAAATGGGTGTTTACATATAGAACATCTAGCTTCTGGGTTGCGAATATATTCCATGGTTTCATGATCGTCCAGGGAAATTAGGACCACTTCTGGTCTAATTTCTTTTACAAGCTCTTCGGCTTCGCTAAGTTTCTTAAGTATCTTAGCTGCCCCTGGAGTTGGCTGTAGTTCTTCAATATTTTTAGACATATAGGATTCTCCTCGTAAGTTAACTAACTTATTCTCAACTTGGGAATAAAATCCTTCATACTCTAAAAACAGGATTTATTTTTTAATCAGTGAATAGAGATAATATGGAAGTTTCATCTGAAGTCAAGTTAATATTAGAAAGATTACACAGACTTTCTGACCTAGAAAAAATAAAAATATTAAACCAATTGGAAGGATTGTCTCCGCATGTTCGCGAAGCCTTAAAAGAAGCAATTTCGATAGGGGAAGAGGATAAAATGGGCATAGTACTTAATCAATTAGCTTCTAATAATAAAATTCAACGAATGGCTCAAGCTGATTATGAAGCTACGGCCCCGGCTGGAGATATATCACAAATATCCGGCCATCCAGAGACACAAGGACTTTTCACCCAATATTCACAACCTGAGATCCCCCCGGAAACTAGCCAAGCCCTAGATATAACAAACATCGCTCAAAAATTTTTCGGAGGTGGAGCTTCACCAGAAGAGGCTCAAACAATAATTCAAAGAACTATATGGGAAATAAATGTTCTCATGCAATCTTTAGAATTTTTTGCTAAAAAAGGGGTTAAGGATCCTCAATCTGCTCTTGAATTAATGAAAAATAAAGAAGGCACAATCATACTATATGATCCTAGTGACCCTTATGCTCAATGGCATGAAAGACAACACGCGCTCGGCCGAGAAATGTCTCCTGAACAATTCAAAGAATATATCAAAAGCAAAATGGGGGCGAATGTTCCTGATGAAGCTAGAGAGGCTGTAGCCCAAGGTATTGTAGATCAAGAAACAAAAGGATTACTCGGGACTGGGGCATATGGACAACAAGATATCCCTGGCGAACTCGCAGCAAGACAACAAGAATTAGAAAATAAATATTCCCAAGATGTACTTGATCAATTAGCTCAAGGATTTATTAAAAAAAATCCAGATTTTACTATTGATTAATTTCTTTTTTCAATTCATCTAAATCAAAACCAAAATAATCAGCTATTTTCTCAAAATCAGGTTCCAAATCTCTTCTAATCGTATCACGAGCAATGGGCGATTCCATTTCATCGCTTGTGACATCATTAGTTTTTTTGATTTGTCGCATCAATTTCATAGAGTTATCTTTATCACCACCAGGGATTATAGTTTCTATGACTTTAGATTGACCACTGAATGGATAAGTAGCTGCTTTTTTTTCAATAACATGATAAGTACAAACTATTTTTTCATTTTCTGATCTATATCCTTCAAAATATTGACAGCATTGACAGGCTGTAACTGGTAAAACATCATGACCATATAATGGACAATCTATTTTACCTTCTTCAATCTTCAATAGATTACGGAATGGTTTTATTTCTTCGTCTTTAGACATCTCGTGTACTGTTGGCTATTTTCCCCATAATACCGTTTTCATCATGATTTTTATATGCTTCAACGATATGTTCGCAAGGGATCCCGAAAAGTCCCAAATGAGAATCTTGGAATTTATTGCAATCACAACTAAAATTATTGATATTGGAAGTGTAGACTTCTCCAGCATCTAATACAGTAAATTCTCCATCATTACGAGTTGCCGCAGTTCGAAGGTAACCTTCTTTAGCTTGATTCGCAAGATAAGTTCTTGTCAATTCTTCTTCAATGAATGGTTTGACATGAGCATGAAGTTCTTCAGCCAATATAGTATCGCAACCTCTAGAAGCAATTTTTCTAAGCAATGACATCAGACTAGTGGCCCCCTTAGAAGAAAGTCTAACCATTCCTTTATAAGGATCACTATGAGCAGTGATAGCATTAAAGAAATCATCAGGTCTCATTTCTTCGGCCAATTTTTCTATTCTAAATTTTAGATCATCATAAGAATGGGGAAGAATATTTTTCTTTTCTGCTGATTGATATAAAACTCTTGAGACATCATCCTCACTATTACCTTCTGCCAAAAGGACTTCACCTATTTCATTATAAGTCAAACCAGATTCAGAATATCGGTCAACTTCTGAAGCCAATTTTTCTAAAGTCGCTAAGCGGTTATTGCCTGCTGGCTTAGTCCAATCTAATGCAATTCCCTTGTCAAATTCAGGGACATCTACTTCTTGCTTTCTATTGTCGTCTACTCCAGTTTGCTGAAGATAACGAAGAATAGAATTGTCTGTTCTTAAGTCTATTCTAGACATGAAAATATCCTGGTTTAGAGAATTTAGTAAAACTTATTCATTTCTGGAAGTCTTATATTTATTCCCACGGGTTCTTTTCAACCCTCTCCTTCGCAAAAACTCTTCGCTTTTACTGCAACTACTTCAGGCCAGTTTTAGAAGTAGATTTACTACAAGGATTCTCACCTTGTTTCTGCATCTGTGGCGGGATTTTTCAAGGCCCCGCTGCCAATGCAAGGGCTGTGAGCCCAGCTTTTTTTGGCTTCACCATTGTCTCTAGCCATTGCCATGCTTTTAAACTCAAAGCTATTACAGTCCCTCTTCCTTCTAGGTTCATGACTTTCTTCTTTAAATCCTCTTGCACAACAAAACTTTGTCTTTCTTTAATCCCCATCCCTCTTCGACCGATACACATCTCAGAAGTCGCGATTATATCTTTTGACCACGGGCTCACCCATTATTCTCTTCTTCTCTCTTTCTATCTCTATGTCCTTCTTTGCATCTTCCCACCAAACTTCACCACAAATAGGGCATGATATTTCCCAAGTAAAAACTCTACCATTTTTTGTATAGTCTATTAAATCAAAAAAACCATGCTGTATTGGATGGCCTCCAGCATCTTCTATACCGGAGTGTTGATTAGGACATCCTCGATTAATGCATCTCGTCACTATCGGTTGATATTTCTTCTCCTTCATAGTTTACTCCTTCTATCTTTATGTCATTGGCTTTAAATAATCCATACAAACATCCGATAGCGTCAGCCTCATGTGTGAATATCCCAGTTTTTGTGACCCTTCTATCTCCCAATTGATCAGGAAATGATGATTTTATTTTCTCACATGTAGCAATTTTTTTATCTCCTCTCTTTAAAGTAGTCGTTCCTAAAAGCAAATTTTCCATACATCTGGTTTGAACCGGCAACATCACTGTGTCTATATCTTCTAAATAAGCTGTCAATTTGATAATACCTTGTACTTCACCTAAAATAGTCCTAGCTGAACTAATCCCACCGCCCATAACATTTTCCCAGCATATAGCACTGGGTTTATACTTCCTGTTTAAATCTCCTAAAAATTCATTTAAATGTAGAATACTTTCATTGTCTGTTTTAGGTTTACCTTTAACTTTTAAAGTACCAGAATCAATATATTTAGCCTGATATTTTCCCATCATAAAGATAGCCCATCCAAGATTTCTCTTGCCAGGATCAAACCCCAATATATACCTTCCCTCTTGAAATATCCCAGTAGGCGCAGAAAAATGAGATTTACTTGTTTTTAGTATATCTTCTGGACTCTTTTTTGCTACTTTGGGTCTCTTGCTCCGACGCATAGAAAAACCTCCTTTCCTAATCTTATATAGGAAAGGAGGTTTTTCTAGAATTTATTTTATTGTCTTATATGTACCTTTTGGTCATCTCCGACACATCTTCAAATAGAGAATAAATAAGTGTTCTGAAAGGAATCTGACTTCTTAAATCTTTACTGCATTGCAAACAATCCATTAGACCTTTCACAAAAACTTTAGCTGGCAATCCTGCCTCTATCAGATCTGACATCTTTTTGACACGATAGACATGGGGAGCCAATTTTTGTTTTTTATCTTCGCCATTCGCTTCATCATCTGTAAAATACTTATCAGCAAATGGATTATTCTGAAGCATATGAGATATTTTCCATGCGTCTGTTATCTTGTATCTATTATGGATTTGAGAAACAAGAATGCCTATTCTCATTTCCGAACTCAATAGACCTGTGAACATCAATGCATGTTCTTGATCGGTTATTATCCCATCGGATATTCGAACTGCCTCTTCAAAATTTCCGGCGAATAAAGCATCCAATATGCCCCAACTATCGCTGATATAATCTTCTTTCACGATAGCTTCGACATCTTCCTTACTTATAGGCTGTCCACTGGCATAATTTCTAAGTTTATCTACCTCAGAAACCAGTCTCCCCATATTAAAAACAAGAGCGCTCGTTTTTGCACCTTTGGCATTAAGAGTCTCTTGCCGAACTAAAGGAATACGACGCATTAATTCCCTTGTAGCAGATGTTTCCATCTCAGGGCCTAATTGCCCAATAACGCCCCTAACAACTGTTCCATCTCCAGATGACAAATATCCGATATCATAGATATCTTCTGCATGATCCTTGAAGAATTTTAAGCGACCATCCACAGCGCAGCTTTCGATGAGAATACCGATGCCCTTATCTGGCGGAAGTCTTTTCAGAATTTTCTCTATATTATTAAGAGCTTCAGCCTTTGGATTTAGAAAGGCGAAAAGAGTTGGCTCATAGAAAATAGGAAACATCAACTCATCTAATGGGAAATTATCAGATGGATAGATATATCTCCATTGTCTAAGTTTTAGATCGTCAGCCCATTCTTTCATTGTGGCGCGAATCATAAATTCATCGCCAACATGTATCCGAAGATTATGGTTCATATTAATCTTATATTCTCTACTAGATTATGAGCTATCGCTCATTCTTCATCGCTATCTTTTTCATGGGTAGGCATCATCAAATAGATCCAAGACCCTTCTTGGACCGCTAAGAAGCTTGAATAACCCTGTTTATTGACGGGCGCCGGGGTATCTCTCCACTGGAGCCTAACTTCATCATCTTCGATATTGTTAATAGCATCTTTGAGATTTTTGAGGGATACATTAACTCCAGCCGGATTCTTTGAAGTGATATCAGGATCTAAAGTTCCAGCGATTTCGTCACTAGTTGCTCCTGCTGTTTCCTTAGTTTCCAAAGATAGATTTTTACCATTGAGAGCTATTTTGACCATACTATCTTTACCAAGAATAGAAGCTAAACTGAGCTTCTGTTTAAATTCGTTCTTGTCAATGTAAACAGAAGCTTGGATATCCAGATCAAAACATTCTTGAATAATCTTCGGGAATCCCTTATTATTTTTACCTTGTGGCCCATGGAAAATAAAATTCTTCCCACTTGTGACTGTAAGAGTATCAG
>Ga0172370_10009366_pt1 | contig 11472 bp, 12 predicted proteins | sample LakKiv5m_FD_114538 | JGI IMG/M metagenome (GOLD analysis project Ga0172370, IMG submission 114538) | Freshwater microbial communities from Kabuno Bay, South-Kivu, Congo - kab_022012_11.5m | ecosystem: Environmental > Aquatic > Freshwater > Lake | place: Democratic Republic of the Congo...
ACGAAGCGTTTACCGCCATGCGTGCACGCGGAGCGCAGGTTACTGACATCGCCATCATTGTAATTGCGGCTGACGACAATGTGATGCCGCAAACACGTGAAGCAATAAATCACGCACAGGCAGCAGGTGTTCCCATGGTTTTCGCCATCAATAAAGTGGATAAGCCCGGTGCAAATCCTGAGAAAATAAAAGAAGAACTTGCCAACATGAATTTGCTGGTGGAAGAATGGGGAGGGAAATTCCAGAGCGCAGATATTTCTGCCAAACACGGAAAGAATGTTGAAGCCTTACTTGATAAAGTTTTGCTGGAAGCAGAAATGCTTGACCTGAAAGCCAACCCGAAAAGAAAAGCGTTTGGTACTATTATAGAATCAGAGTTGGACAAAGGACGTGGCTATGTTTCAACCATGCTGATTGAAGGCGGAACACTGAAGATAGGCGACATTATTCTTGCAGGATGTTACAGCGGAAGAGTGAGGGCGCTTTTCAACGAACGTGGAACTTCAATTACTGAAGCAGGTCCTTCCATGCCGGTTCGTATGCTCGGTTTGAGCGGTGCGCCACAAGCCGGTGACCGTTTCAACGTAATGGAAGATGAGCGCGAGGCAAAAGAAATTGCTACCAAACGTTTGCAGTTGCAACGCGAACAAGGCTACAGAACACACAAACACATTACGCTGGACGAGATAGGAAGAAGGATTGCCATCGGTGATTTCAAAGAACTGAATGTAATTGTAAAAGGTGATGTGGATGGTTCCATTGAAGCGCTTTCCGATTCGCTGACCAAACTATCTACGGATAAAATACAGGTAAACATTATTATGAAAGCAGTAGGCGCGGTAACAGAATCTGATGTGCTGCTTGCTTCCGCTTCCAATGCCATCATTGTAGGTTTCCAGGTGCGCCCTTCGCTCAATGCACGCAGATTAGCTGAACAGGAACAGATTGATATCCGCCTTTACTCTATTATCTATGATGCCATCAACGAACTGAAGGCTGCTATGGAAGGCATGCTGGCTCCTGAATTTGAAGAAAAGATTGTAGGGAACATTGAAGTGCGCGAGGTTTTCAAAATCTCAAAGGTGGGAACGGTTGCCGGTTGCATGGTGCTGGATGGAGAGGTTTCACGACAAACAAGTGTGCGCGTAATACGTGACGGCATTGTGGTTTACACAGGCGAATTAGGTTCGCTCAAACGTTTTAAGGATGATGCGAAAGAAGTGAAAGCCGGTTATGAGTGCGGACTGAATATCAAAAACTTCAACGACATTAAAGTAGGCGACATCATTGAGGGCTACAAGCAGGTGGAGGTGAAACCCAAGCTCTAAGTATTTAAGCCGTCTTTATTTCTTTCTCAATTTTTACTTTAGAAACTGCTTCAACCATCACAATGGTTTCATCAATGTCTGTATCATCCGGTTCGCAATACCATTTTATTATTAACGTGCATCCTTTCAGTTCCACCTTTAAAAGCATATCGAAAAAGATGCAGAGCGATTTTATTGAACCCGTATTGATATAGTCTGCATTGATCATTACATTGGTGAACGAATGAGGATCTTCAGCATACTTATTTGCCCAATCAATCAGCGGCTCAAAAAATTTCACAGGGTCTGCGGGCAGGCAGCGCCCATTGATAAATATATTTCCGTCTTTTTTATTAAGGCTTATAGCCGGACAATTTCCGTTGCGCGGAATTTCAATAACCGAAGGAATTATTTTCGGCATAATATAATCTGTAGTTGCTGTGTTTGCTACTCTTTTGGTGCGGGGGTCGGAGATGCTCATAATATAAATGATTAAATGATTAATGACTAATGACCAATGACTAATTCCGCCACAATATTAGCTTGCTTGCAAACAACAGAAAAACGGATTTGCACCCCGTTTTTAGAGTTGGTAGCAATTAAGATGGAGTGTGTTTAGCTGATTTTTTCTCTTAACCAGATGCTGATTTCTTCCAATCCCAGCAGGCTTTCCATGCCGGGCTTTTCGCCCAGGCGGTTCAGTTCTTCAAGAAGGTTTTTATAAATCTTCAGGCTTTTATCTTTTTCATTGGTAACAGAAAGCAGGCGTTTGAAACTGCTCAGTACAATGTCTTCAAATTCAAAAAGGCGGTCGTTGTTTTTAAGGCGGTCGCGGGTGTTGCGGATGCGGTATTCCACGAGGTGATGTTCGCCTAATTCAAGATAAAGTACTATTTCAAATATCTGTGCAAAGTCGCGCAAGTCTTTCCTCACTTTACTGGTGCGTTCTATGGCAAGCAGTTTTTTTACCCATTCAAGGGCTTCTTTATATTTCCCGTTGAGGAAGAAGGTAGCGGCTATATTGTACCAGAAATTGAGCATGGAGGACTGCCCGATAAATTCTTTGTGTTGTTCCAGTCCTTTTTCTATAACGGGGATAAGGGCAAGCGCTTCTTTTCTTTTTCCGTTGTTGAGCATATATATCTGTCTCAGGTAATATATCTGCCGGAATACGGAGGCATCTTCTTCGGGTGTGGAATAGGCTTTCTGGTTTTCTATTTGTTTTATCAGTTGCTCAAAACCTTTGTAGTCTTGATTCCGGTGCCGGTCGCTGAGCAGGCTGCATAAATCTTCGCGGTAGCGGATGGGCATTTCATTGATGCGGTGCGGGTTTTGGTTCCATAGTTTGTCAACTTCTTCGCGGTGGTGAAGGGCTTGTTTGTAATTTCCGCTGAGGCGGTTATATACGGCATGGGCATAATGGTATTTCAGTTTTGATTCGAAACTGAGGGCATTATCAATGTTCTGGAGCAGGGAGTGGCTCATGAGTTTATCAAGCTCTGCCTGGTTGAATTTATCTTTAACCGTGCTTATTTCGCGGTAAAGCAAAAACACCCTGTCGTTGATGGCTGCCAGGGTATCTTCGTTCTGTATTTTTCCGAACAGTTCGGCTTTATCGGTGATGTTATTATTCAGCTTTTGCAACAAATCGGCTGAAGGCATTTCTTTCATCAGTTTGCGTTCTATTTCGCTTATTTCGAGCAGGAGGTAGTGTTTTTCAAATTTATGCGCTTCGTCTTTTGCTTGGTCCAATACCTTCATTGCCTGAGCATAAAACCTTTTATAATAAAGCAGCCAGGTTATTTCGGTGAGGCGATGTACTTTGCAGGTGATGGAAGTGTTGGCATGAAAAGCAACCAGGGCATCAAGTATATATTCTCCTAACCGGTGTTTGGTTATTGAAAAGCTTTTTGGCTTTTGCTCTTTTGTAAGCTGCCGGATGATCAGTTTTTCGTTATAGGTTTCCTGCTGGCGTATTTCTTTAAACAGCGAGAGATAAAATTCGCAGTCCTTTATTTTTCGTTTGGGAAGATGCTCTGAAAAATAAGCTGCTTCGCTTGTGCTCAGGCTCTTTACCAGGCTAAAGAGGTCATCAATTACCATAAGTTTTTGGGCTATATAAAAAAGCTACCAACTCTAAAAACGGGGTGCAAATCCGTTTTTTTATTGTTTTATCATCCCTCATCTTTGCGGCATAATTATATAAACATTAGCTCCGGTTAACAAACTATTAGACCTGCAATAATAAGAAAAAGACCAATCCCCTTATTCATTCTTTTAAATTATAAACTAAACAATAACAATACATCATGGCAGTATCTTTCAGTGTAAAATTCGATTATTTAAAATCTACTTATAAAATGGAGTATGACCACGAAAAAATGTATATAAGGCTGAGAAGCGACAACAGTCTTGTAAGATACTGGGGGCTTGGCGGAGGTATTGGGGTGCGTTTTAATACTTCAACCAATAAGTATGAAATAGGTAACATCTCAGGATGGGAAGGCTTCTTTAACAACACCATTGATTTAAATATAACAGAAGCCGGAATTAAATTTGATGACAGCACCAACCGCATTGTAGGCAGCGATGATTTGGATGGAGGCAGCGCTACCAAATATAATTACGGTGTATCTTATGAAACTTGCCCGGTGTATATTATAAAAGATATGAGTACAGGTATAGCAACCATCAAATGCCCCTGCGATACCAGCAACTGCAATACCAACCCTATGAACAGCCATTATGAAGAGAATTAATTTAATGGAAATATTAATAACGATGAACACATTTAAAGGAATATAAACCAAAACCAGAATTTCTCTATTTCTGCATTATAAATCATTGTGTGGGCTATACAAATAAGCAGAAAAACCCTTGCTGTCCTTCGCTCATGAGGACGGCAGGGGGAGGGGGAAATGTAGAATTGTTAATTGTTAATTGATAATTGAATATTAAACATTAAACATGCGAATCAAGAGTTGAAAAATATCCCGCAGATTTCGCAGATAAAAGCAGATAAAATGATTTCTTCTCTGCGAAAATCTGCGAAATCTGCGGGAAAATAAATTTAACCCTTGATTTACATTAAACATTGAATTTTAACCTATGGAACACGAACCCGACCACTACCATAAAAAACTGCAGAAAGAAAAACGCACCAAAAAGATACTGAACATCGTTACGTTTATTCTTATTTCGCTGGTGGCATTGCTGATTATTATGGAAACGAAATGAAAAAAAACCATTAGCCATTAGCCATTAGCTCTGGGCTAACAGCTAAAGGCTAACAGCTAACAGCTATAAAAACATGGAAATAAAAATAGACGCAAACACCCTGAAACAAACCCTGCACTGCGAACAAAATTTCAAATGCCTGAAAAATGATTTAACAGAACTGTGCAAAGTAGAGAACTGCTTCAACGGAGAAATACATTTTATTCAATGCTCAGATAAATTAGTATGCAATTACAAACAGATTTTTGGCAGCTCATCAATATGCACCTGCCCCGTGAGAAGAGAAATTTATAACAAATATAAAATCTGAACCCCCAGCAAAAGCTAATATATGGATGAACAAAAAAGGCAGCAACTCATCAACAGGATAAAAGAAATGAAAGAAATAATAGAATCAGTAAAGCCCGATAACCCCAACATACCCCGCTGGAAAAAGGAAATAGAAAAGCTGAGGGAAAAAATGAAAGAGTTGGAGGGTTAAGGATGGGATTTCAGCACCCCGCATTTTTTCTTAGAATAATCCCCGCATTAAAAAAATTCATGTACGTTTGATACATCCAAAAAACGTATCAAAATGAAAAAAGCATTCCACATTGTTTACACGCTGCTCGCGCTCAACTTTATTATTCCCGTAATTACTTATGCACTTAACCCTGCCATTATGGTAGGTCAGTTTGCTGATATAGGTGAGCTGTTTGGCATTACCTATACCCATACTGAAGACAGCGTGTTATGGTGGATACTCGCCATAGCCAACGTAAGCACACTTGGTTTTTGTTGCGTGTTGCTGCAGGTAAACCTCAAAAAATATTATGTATGTCTTATCCCGCTTGTGTTTCTCAAAAGCATGGCTTCGCTTGGTTTTCTTACCGTATTTATTTTTGTGGAACCATTTCCCGCTTACCTCGCAGCAGCTTTGTTTGATGCCATCACTGTGTTCCTGATGTGGTTCTTTGCTTCACGGGCTTACAAAGAAATAACAGAATAAGTCTCTCGCAAAGACGCAAAGAGCGCTAAGAAAAATCACAATTAATATAACCTTTGCGAACTTAGCGACTTTGCGAGATAAATAAATCAGCGTGAAAAAAATCTTTAAAGCTATAATACCGGACTGGGAAGGAAGAAAACTCCCCGCAGCATTTCCTTTTCACATCAGGCTGGTGCTGCGTTGTTCCGTTCTTATTGCCTGGTTTTTTGCGTTAAAGAAATATGGTAAAACATTCAGCATGTTATCACAGGAGAAAAGAGTGGAACTGATGGATTACCTCTACAACCATCCCAGCGCATCTATCCGTAACATGGTGCAGTGGTGGAAACTTACCGCCCTGATGCTGCAATGCTGAACGATAATTTAAAACACAATGTTGAGGATGAAGCGGACTTTGTAATAGTTGGTTCGGGTGCTGCCGGTGCAACCTGCGCTTATTATTTATCGGCAGCAGGCAAATCAGTGATTGTAATAGAAGAAGGTGCGCCTCCGCAACCCGCACCGGGCGATGCTTATGAAGCCATCACCACGCTTTACCGCGATGGAGGCGCATCTGCAACCATGGGCGAAGATGTTATCCCATTAATACAGGGAAGATGTGTGGGCGGCACAACCGTAATTAACGGAGCAATTCAAGTCCGTTTCCCTGAATGGGTTTGGAAGGATTGGGTGAAGGAAGATAAAAAATGGGAAACCCTCTTGCCCTGGAAACAATTGGAAGAAGCGCAGGACGCAATAGATAAACTTCTGCATGTGGAACCAACACCCGAAAGTTTGTGGGGCGGCAATGGAGGAAATCTTAAAAAAGGTTTGGGCGACAAAGCGCATCCCACAAGGCGAAACACCATTGACTGCAAAGGTTCTGGCAGGTGCCTGCAAGGTTGTCCGCATCACGCCAAACAAAGTGTGGACATCAGTTTACTGCCACAGTCAATGAAAAACGGTGCGCGCATTTATTCAAGTTGCGAAGTGAGAAAAGTTATCATAAAAGGCAATCGTGCGCTTGGTGTGGAAGGGAAATTCAAATCTGGTTTTAAAATCACTGCGAGAGCAAAGCAGGCTGTTATTATAGCTGCCAGCGCCATACAAACACCCTGGCTTTTATTGAAAAGCGGGATACAACTAAACGGAAATGGTTTTCAGTGTCATCCCGGTGTAGCCATGTCAGGTCTTTTCCCGCAAAAGATTGCAGGGATGCCAGAAGCCACACAGAGTATGGAAAGCCTGCACTGGTGCAAAGAGAATATTAAGTTCGAAAGTCTTGGAATGCCACGCGCTTTTCGTGCAGCTCGTGTTCCGGGTGTAGGAAAAAAACTGGCGGACCGTTTAGAGAAATTAGACCATGTTGCCATCTGGGGCGTTGCCAATAAATCTGAAGCAAGAGGAAAAGTGGTTTGCGGTCCTTTTGGTCCTTTGGTTCATTATGCTCCAACAAATAAAGACAGGGCGGCAATGCTGCGCGGACTTTCCCTGCTTGCGGAAGCCATGCTGGATGCAGGCGCAACAGAAGTGTGGCCCGCTGTTTATGGTTCACCAGAAAAAATTACTTCTAAGGAGCAGGCTCGTGCAATTGCTTTTATTAAACCTCAGCCGGGATTATTTCCGATGGCTGCCACACATTTGTTTTGTGGTGTGCAGGTGCGCGAAAAATTTCAAATCAATAATGTGAACGGATTAGTAATAGCTGATTCTTCTTTGTTCCCTTCCAACATCGGGGTAAATCCCATGACAGCCATTATGGCTGCCGCAAGCCTTGTAGCAAAAGCCTGGCTATGATTTAACTCTGAAACAACACACTTCCTTCCAGTACGCTTCCGCTGTGGTAGTAAGAAAGGTCTGGATTAACACACAACACCGGAATTTCCGCTTCATTATTGATGATCTTCTCGTTGTCAGGACCAATGATGAATTCAATAACAATATCCGCTTCCTTCTCAGTCATAATAATAATCAGGTCTGCGTTTTCGCGTGCCGAATACCTCAGCAGTTCTTTAACATGGTTGCCTTTTCCCGCAATTTCTTCCGAATGTTTAACACTGTTCTTTGCAAGAAATGATTTGGCAAAAGAAATATTCCTTTTCACCTGGTTGGCGATATATTCGTCCGACTCATATTTACCATATAGTTTTACTTCCGCATCATATTGTTTCGCCATCAGGATGGCATAAAAGATTCCCTGCTTCACTTCTTTTGATGCATCAACAGGCAGAACAATTTTTTTATAACCGTGTGCAGCAATTTTCTTGTGTTGAACAATAACAACCGGAACAGGTGAGGAAGTGGTAACTTTGATAGCCCATGCTCCCATCATCTTCTGGTGCAATCCTACTACACCATGTGTTCCCATCACCAGCAGGCGGGCTTTACGTTTTCTTGCTGTTTCGCCAATGGTGGTGAAAATATCGCCTTCAGGCAACTCATAATCTGCCTTCACACCATGCTGCTTAAAAATTGTATCACATTGTTCCTGCAACTGAGCCTGAAGCGCTGCAAGTGTTTTTCCTTCCTTTTTAAGTTTTGCTTTTGTATCGGCAGTTACAATATGAACAAGCGTGATATGGTCTTTGCCTGTTTTTGCAACGCTGACAGCATGGTTGATGGCACATTCCGCCACATCAGTAAAATCAGTGGGAACTAAAATTAAGTTAGTGATTTCTTTGTCTTTCATAGTTTAATAATTGTTTACAATTTTTTGAATTTCGGCAAGATGTTTTTGTTTTGGTTTTTCGCGCAAGCGTTTAGAAAAGAATGTAAAATACTTATGATTGTTGAGGAAGGTTACCTGCAAACGATTCCATTCCTGTTCAGTAGAAATAAATTTGTTTTCCACCAGCTCGCGGTAAAGCGAAGCGGCTATAAACTCAAAATCTTCTCTGCCAAGGTAGTCAAGGTCGGCATCACAAAGCACCTGTTCTAAAAATGTTTTTGGCATCTGAGGTATTTTGGTTGCCATGATCAGTCCGCAAACAATTTCTATCTGTTGGCTATTGTAATCAAACTGCGGCAATATTTCTTTTGCCATTTCACATCCTGCCTCTTCATGATTTTTATAGGTTTTAAGAAAACCGCAGTCATGAAACAGCGCCCCGGTTTTCAATAAGGTGAGGTCATCATCCCTGATGTCTTCAACCTCAGCAATCATTATCGCGGCATTCAACACATCAACGGTGTGATGAAACCCATGGTAATAAAGATTGGAAGCCAGTTCTTCGTTAAGCTTCTTCACTATATAATATTTTGCTGCAGCGTAATTCATTCCTTTATGTTGCCAAAACTACTATTTTTTGATAAATGCCAAAGCGAATGGTTTAATGCGAAAACAAAGTTTATGTTTGCATCTTATATTTTCAGCTTCATTAGTTTTTATGATAAACGTAATAGTAAGGGAAGGAAGAACAGAAGATTTACCTTCCGTATTATCCTTAATTAAAGAGTTGGCGGAATATGAAAAAGCTCCGCTGGAAGTGGAGGTTACGGTGGAAGAAATGGAAAAAGAAGGTTTTGCTGAGAACCCTTTGTTCAGGTTTTTTGTTGCAGTGAATGAAGATAATATAATCGGCATTGCACTTTATTATTTCAAATATTCTACCTGGAAAGGGAGATGTATTTTTCTTGAAGATATTATTGTTACCCAAAACCAGCGCGGGAAAGGCATTGGAGCGAAACTCTTTGAAAAAGTAATTGAAACAGCAAGAGAAATGAAGGTGCGCAGGCTGGAGTGGCAGGTGTTGGAATGGAACAAACCCGCAATTAATTTTTATAAAAAGTATAATGCAGATTTAGATGCTGAATGGCTGAACGGGAAGTTGGTTTACGAACAGCTTCAGCAATTCAAAGGCAAAATGATTTAGTAATATTACCGGATGAAAAAACTTTTCCCCTTTGCAATTGCCTGTTTATTTATTCAATGCCATTCTCCCGAAAATAAAACCAATAATCTTCCATACATGAAAGACCCACATTCTTATTCCGAACCCGGCAAAGCCGTTGTAAAACATCTTGAACTTGATATTAAAGTTGACTTTGATAAAAAGTCAATAAGCGGGAAAGCTGCTTACAACATACTTAACAACCAGTCATCTGAAATTATTTTTGATACAAGGAACTTAATTATTGATAAAATAACTTTGGGTGAAAATGAAAAAGAAACAATGTTTTCATTAAGTGCTAACGACAGTATTTTCGGGCAGGCATTAACCGTAACCATTGATAAGAACACAACCCGTGTGAATATATATTATGCAACTACCGAAGGTGCGGAAGCATTGCAATGGCTCACTCCACAGCAAACAGCCGGAAAAACTTTTCCATTTCTTTTCACCCAGGGACAGGCAATACTTTCGCGTACCTGGTTTCCCTGCCAGGATAGTCCCGGCATACGTTTTACTTACAATGCAAAAGTCAGTGTTCCTAAAAATCTTCTCGCGGTGATGAGCGCTGAAAATCCTGTTACTAAGAATGACAGCGGAGTATATTATTTCAAAATGCCTCAGCCTGTTCCTTCTTATCTCGTTGCTCTTTCTGTGGGCGATCTTGCATTTAAAGAAATCGGGGAAAGAACAGGAGTTTATGCGGAACCTGTGATGCTGGACAAATCAGCTTATGAATTTGCCGACATGGAGAACATGCTCATCAGCGCTGAAAAATTATATGGTAAATATCAGTGGGGACGATATGATGTTATTGTTTTGCCTCCAAGCTTTCCGTTTGGCGGAATGGAAAACCCACGCCTGACTTTTGCCACGCCAACCATCATTGCAGGCGACCGTTCGCTTACTTCGCTTGTTGCTCATGAACTTGCTCACTCCTGGTCGGGCAATTTTGTGACCAACGCCACATGGGATGATATATGGATGAATGAAGGATTTACTGTTTATTTCGAGCGCAGAATTGTGGAAGCCATTTATGGAAAAGAATATGTGGATATGCAATGGCAATTGGGATACCAGGACTTGGAAACGGAGGTAAAAGACCTTATAGAACTTAAGGAAGAAACATCTTTAAAGCTGCATCTCGGACACCGAAATCCTGATGACGGACTGAGTGATATTCCTTATGAAAAGGGCGCTCATTTTGTTTTACTGCTTGAACAAAAGGCTGGCAGGGAAAAGCTTGATAAATTTTTAAATGATTATTTTAATGCTCATGCTTTTAAAACAATCACTACAGAAGATTTTCTGAAATATTTAGATGCAGAGTTTATCAAAAAATATTCGCTGGAGCTGAATGTGGATGAATGGGTTTACAAACCGGGTATTCCCGCAAATTGTCCGAGAGTTTCTTCTGAAAAATTTAAAAAAGTGGAACAGGCTTTGTCTGCATGGAAAGCTGGAACGAAACCTGAACAACTGCTGACAAAAGGCTGGTCAACGCATGAATGGCTGCACTTTTTGCGCAACCTGCCTGAAAATATCAATGTAAATGAAATGTTACAATTGGATAATGCTTTCCATTTTACTAACTCAGGAAATGCAGAGATAGCAAATGAATGGTACGTTCATGCCCTGAAATACAATTACACCAAGGCATATCCTGAACTTGAAAATTTTCTTATAAATGTAGGAAGAAGAAAATTCGTTCAGCCTTTATTTAAAGAAATGATAAAAACAGCAGAGGGTAAGAAATTCGCAATGGAAGTTTATGCAAAGGCAAGACCGAATTATCATGCGGTAACCATCAATACCATTGACGAGATGTTAGATTGGAAAAAATAAACACCATGCAAAACGAAAGAAGAAAATTTCTTGCCAACGTTGGCAAAGCAGCAGGCGCTGTCACTATCGGCTCCTGGCTCGACCCGTTTAATGCTTTTGCCATTGATGAAGCATTTGAAAGAGTACAATCGCTTTCGCCACTTGCAGTTGCTGAAGACGAAGATTTCTGGAAATGGGTACGCCAGTGTTACACGGTGAATTATGACATCATTAATTTAAACAATGG
>Ga0172370_10009368_pt1 | contig 11471 bp, 8 predicted proteins | sample LakKiv5m_FD_114538 | JGI IMG/M metagenome (GOLD analysis project Ga0172370, IMG submission 114538) | Freshwater microbial communities from Kabuno Bay, South-Kivu, Congo - kab_022012_11.5m | ecosystem: Environmental > Aquatic > Freshwater > Lake | place: Democratic Republic of the Congo...
CGGCGGTGCGCAGACGGGTCAACTGGTCTTTGGCGGCGGTATCCTGTTGCCGGGACAGCACGTCGGCCTGCGCCTTGGCCAGCGCGCTCTGGGCGGCCGCAACGGCGGCTTCCAGAGCCGGGATGTCGGGATGCAGCAAGGTAGCGAGCGCATCTTGCGCCTGCTGCGCCTGGAGGCGCGCCCTGGCGATGGCGAGATCGGCCTGGGCGAGCTGGAGCGCGGTCGGCGGCGTCTTAAGGTCAGCCAGCGTCTTCTCGGCCGCCTGGGCCGCACTCTGCGCTTGATCCAATGCCTGCTGATAGGGCGCCGGGTCAATCGTCGCTACCACCTGGCCGGCCGTCACCGTGTTGCCCGGCTTCACCGTCAGGCTGACCAGTTGGGCTGCGCCGCTCATCCGGTCGAAGGCCAGGTCCGCGCGCTGCACCGCCTCCAACTGCCCGACCACCGTCACCGTCGAACTCAGGTTGCCCAGTCGCACCGTCGCCACCTGCCGGTTCGCACTCACAGCCGGGGCCGCCGCGGCGGCGAACCACCGCTGGTAAGCCCAGTAGCCCCCGCCGGCCACCGATCCGACGATCAGCACGGCGAACAGCGCCCGCATGACTTTGCCCATACGCCTCTCCCCTCTATGGCTTTGTCGTCCGTTCGTCGCTGACGATCAAGCCATCCTGCAGCCGGACGATGCGCCGCGTGTAAGCTGCGACGAGCGGCTCATGGGTGACGAACACGATCGTGATGCCCCGCGTTGCGTTCAATTCCTGAAAAACGCGCATCACCTCCTCGCCCGCCTTCGAGTCGAGGTTCCCGGTCGGTTCGTCGGCCAGGATCAGCTCTGGCCCGTTCACCAGCGCGCGCGCCACCGCCACACGCTGTTGCTGGCCGCCGGAAAGCTCGTTCGGCCGGTGATGCATCCGGTCGGCCAACCCCACCTGGGTGAGGGCCGCGACGCAACGCTGGCGGCCCTGGCTGGCCCCCGCGTAGATCAGCGGCAGCTCCACGTTCGCCAGCGCCGACATCCGGGGCAGCAAGTTGAAGCTCTGGAACACAAAGCCGATCTTGCGGTTGCGGATGTCGGCCAGCCGGTTCGAGTTCATCCGGCCAACATCGCGGCCTTCGAGGAGGTACACGCCGCTGGTCGGGGTGTCCAGCGCGCCCAGGATGTTCATCAGGGTGGACTTGCCAGAGCCGGAAGGGCCCATGATCGCCAACATTTCTCCGGCGTGGACGCGCAAAGACACGCCCCGGAGCGCGTGAACCTCGACCTGGCCCATGCGATAGACCTTGGTCACATCGTGAACTTCGACCAGGGCCTGACTGGCTTCCAGAAAGGGCATGACAAGACTCCCAGATGAAGACACTGCATATCCCTCTCAACAACAAGAATTACGCAGTCCAAGCTCTCAGGAGGCGCCCGAAACGGCGGGGGCGTGCTATCTGCGCCCCCCGTTTTGCCGCCGGCAGGAGCCTATGTGGCGCGACGACGCCGGTCACAGACCGGCTGGAAGCGCCTGCCTGCCGAGGCGACCGCGCGGGTGCGTCCCAATAAATTGAGAAACGGCTCTCTGTCGCGCGCCGCCGCGCAACTTGGAGCAAGACGAAAGGAAACTATGATTATTATACACCTCTGGCGTTAAGATATGATGAGAACGCGGCAGGCGTTCGCGTCGTTATCCGGCGGCGCCGCTTTCCCGCGCTTGCGAGCATAGCGCAAAACTGTTGGGGGCCACGGTCGCTGAGCTTGTCGAAGCGCCGCCCTTGTCGAAGGCGCGGTCGCGGAGCCTGTCGAAGCGCCGCCCTTGTCGAAGGCGCGGTCGCGGAGCTTGTCGAAGCGCCGCCCTTGTCAAAGGCGCGGCCGCTGAGCTTGTCGAAGCGCCGCCCTTCGACCAGCTCAGGGTGCGCGCCGACGCTTTTGCGGTATACCCTGCGCTTGCACTTCACCCGCGATCCGCGCTACAATGACCCCTGAATCGGGAAAACCATGCACAGCGCGACCGAATCCGGCCGCCAGTCAGGGTGAAATGACGCCATCCGTAACTCCCACCCATCCCTCTGCGCCCCCTATCGTCATCATCGGCGCGGGCGCGGCCGGGCTGATGGCGGCGGCCCACGCCGCGGCCGGCCCCCGGCCGGTGATCCTGCTGGAGGGGAGCAGCCGGCCGGGCCAGAAGATCCTGATCAGCGGGGGCGGCCGGTGCAATGTGCTGCCCGAACGCGCCACGGCCGGCGATTTCGTCAGCGATGGCTCGCCCAACCTGGTGCGCAAGATTTTGGCCGCCTGGCCGCTGGCCGAGGTGCGCCGCTTTTTCGAGGCCGACCTGGGCGTGCCGCTCAAAGTCGAGGCGGAGACGGGCAAGCTCTTCCCCGCCAGCGACCGCGCGCGGACGGTGTTGGACGCCCTGTTGGCCGCAGCGACGCAGCGCGGGGCGGAGCTTCGCCTCGGCGCGCAAGCGACGGCGTTGGCGCGGGAGGGGGATGGTTGGCTCGTGCGCCTGGCAAGCGGCGAGACGATGCGCGCAAGCCGGGTCATCCTGGCGACCGGCGGCCTCTCGATCCCGGCCACAGGCAGCGACGGCGCAGGGCTGCGGATGGCGCAGGCGCTCGGCCACACGGTCGTCCCGCCCTACCCCGCGCTCGTCCCGCTCACCGGGAGCACCCCCGCGCACCGGGCGCTGGCCGGCGTCTCGCTGCCGGTGACTATATGGGCCGCGCAGTCGTCCTCCGTCTTTCATCCTTCGTCGTTCGTCTCATCCCGCGGCGGCTTCCTCTTCACCCACCGCGGCTACAGCGGCCCGGCCGTGCTGAACATTTCGCACGTCGCAACGCGCGCCCTGCTGGAGGGCGCGCCGCCGCCGCCCATCTTCGTGCAATGGGCCGCGCTGAATGCCGCGGCCTGGGAGGCGCGCCTGCGCGAGGATCGGCGGCCGCCTCTGGCGCTGCTGCGCGAGCACCTGCCGGAACGCTTGGGGGCGTTGCTGTTGGCCGAGGCCGGGCTGGCGGATGTAGCGGCCGCGCAGATGCGCCGCGACGAACGCCGGAAGCTGGCGGCGCGGCTGGCGCGCTATCCGCTGCCCTATGCCGGCCACGAAGGTTACAAGACCGCCGAAGTGACCGGCGGCGGGGTCCCGCTGGCCGAAGTCAACGCGGCCACGCTCGAAAGCCGGGTCGCAGCGGGGCTGTATCTCTGCGGCGAGCTGCTCGATGCGTTTGGGCCGATCGGCGGCTATAATTTCCTGTGGGCGTGGGTGACGGGCCGCGCGGGCGGGCTGGCGGCGGCCGGCTGATATAGATTTCACGGATTCCCTGCTCCGTTTGCCTTGTTTCCTCCTTCCGGTGTACACTTTCGCAAGCACAGCCTTGCTTGGCAATCATCGGCAAGTGTGATATCCTGGAGATGCGGCGTAACTGCCGGCGGCAAGTGAGGATTTGTCTCCTGGTCAACAGCCGGCAGGTTCGACAAAGAGCGTCTGGAATGTTCCAAAGCGACAAGTGGCCTTTTACCCCCACGCGCTTGAGCGAAATCGTAGATAGCGAAACCCTGGCGGTCGTCGAGGCCGGCTGCTCATCGCGGCTGGGCCGCGCGTTGACCATTCTTGACTATTCCCCAGAGGTCGAGAGCTTCGGCTATCGGATCGAGTCTATCAACCTTCAGCAGCACTGGGAAAAGTTTTGCGCGCTGCTGCGCAATGATGCGGTCGTCAAAGGGGGCGAGCGCGCCTGTCAGGACTGCGATATCCGCGAGGCGCGCGTCTCGCTGGCTGAATTCCGCCGGTCGGGCAGCTTGAGCCGATCATGCCTGTGTCACATGGGGCTGTACGGCATGACCTACGTGGTGCGCGTCTACGGCCGGCCCGTGGCGCTGCTTATCTCCGGCCAATACCGGCCCACTGGCGGGATTGAGACGATCGTCGCCAATGTGGAGGCATTAGGAACCGGGCGCCATGCCCACATCCGCCAGCCCGACACTCCCATCCGTATGGCGTTGATCGCCGTCGCCGCTGAGATCCCCGCTGCGCCGCCGGATTTCGGCGCGGCGTTGCGCCGCGAGGCCGAGCACATCCAGCGCATCGCCGAGGCCGAGTATGAGCAGCGGCGCTACCAGTGGCAGCAGGCGTTCCTCGATGCCTTGCGCGAGCCGACCGAGCACAACACCACCGCCAATCTGGATCAGCTTCGCCAGACCGTGGCCGAATTGTTGGCGCAAATCCGGGCGTTCTGCCGATGCGAATATGCGGTCTTCTTTGCCAGCGTGCAAGAGGGCAACACGGTGCTGGCGCCCATTGCAGCCGATGGCGTGCCGGCGGCCATCGCGCACAACTTGCCGCACTTCAATTGGAAGAAGGCCGGGTTGCCGCTGGAAGGGTTCGACGCCAAACGTTGGAACATCGCGGAGTGGCGGCAGCGCACCGGCGCCGGTATGCCGGCTGCCAGCGCCAGCATTCGCGGCGATAACAGCGACTATTTCAGCGCCGTAGGTTGTTTCTTACCGACTGCCCTGGGTAACCGCTATCGCGGCGTGCTGGCGTTGGGGCCGTTCGTCGAGCCAGTTGATCTGAACGAGGAACAACGGTTCCTGATGGAGCTGGCCGACATCGTCGGCGCGGTTGCGCTCACCGATCTGGAGCTCCACTATCTGGAGCAGGAGCGCCGGCGCTGGCGTTCCACCGCCATGCTCCTGACGCACCAACTGCGCACCGCGCTGACCCCGATCACCGCGCAAGTGGGCCGCGCGAAGTTCCTGGCGCAGAAGATCCACCGCGACGATGTCGGCCCGCGCGTCGTAGACCTGCTGCGCCGCGCCGAGGACATCAGCCTGTGGCTGGCCGAAAGCGCCCGACAGACCCTCGAAGGCCACGTGCTCCACGTCGAGCCGGAAGACATGGAGTGCGAGCGGTATCCGCTCTCGGTGTTGCTGGCAAACTGCGCCGAGGGCTTTGCCGCCGACGCGGAACAGAAGCACCGCCATCTGGTGCTCGATCGCAGCGTCGAACTATTGCCCGAAGCCGACATTGACGTGGCGCGGCTGACGATCGCGTTCAGCAACCTGTTGGAAAACGCGCTCAAGTATTCCTATCCCAACACTGCGGTCTACGTGCGCGCCAGCCTTTTATCAACCGGCAACCTGGATATGGCGAGCGCGCTGATCGAGGTAGATGACATCGGCGCGGAAATCCGGCTGGAAGATCGCGAACGGATCTTCGAGCAGGGACAGCGCGGGCTGATCGGCGCCAAGATGGGCCGCATCCCCGGCGCCGGGCTGGGGCTATGGGAAGCGCGCGCGGTGATTGATGCGCACAACGGCGAGATCGGCGTCACCTGCGAGCCGACCACGATCATGCGTTCGCAGGGTCTGGCATATCATGTCATCTTCTCGGTGCGGGTGCCGCTGCGCCAGAAACGCACCGGCTAGTCACATGCACCTGCGCGGGCCGGTTGCCGACCGTGCCCGCACTTGGAGGAATCCATGCCCCCCAAACCGCGCAAGCTCTTGCTTTTCGAGGACGACTACGAGAGCATGCAGGATCTCAAGGAACATATCGAAGAGGAACTGGGCTGGCAGGTCGAGCTTTCGGCCCAGGCCGACATCCCCGAACGGCTGAAGCGCGAGCGGTTCGACATGGTCGTCGTGGATCTGATGATCCATCCGACCAGCTTCGACGCGTCCGGCCGCCAGGTGGAAAACGTGCACTTTCCGGGCGTGCCGTGGGTGAAGACCGGCCTGGAGTTCCTGCGGCGTCTGCGTAAGGGCGAATTCACCGAGACGCCCAACGTGGGCACCCCATCGGATGTCCCGGTGCTGATCCTGTCCGCGGTGGCCGGCTATTCCGTCACCGACGAGCTGGGCAAGGTGATTCAGGTCAACGGCTACGTCGAAAAGCCGTTTCGGCTGCACGACCTGGTGATGCGCATCCGCACGATGGTGAGGGAGTAGGACAGATGCCGCCGCCTGGCCGCGATATGTGGAACTTGAGCGATTCGCGCCGCGACGCCGAGCGCTATTACCGGCTGCTCCTGGCCCTGGAACGCGCCACCGATGAGGTCAAGGCGATGGAAGACCGGGGCCGCCCAGATATTGACGAGGTGTTGGGGCGCCTGTTGCCCGATCTGGCGCTGGCGTTGAACGCCAGACAGGGCTTCGTCGCGGTGGCGCGCACGACGCCGAACGGCGAGCCATGCCTGGAGATTACGGAGGCTTACCCGGAGGGCGGCCTGGCTGGCCAGCGCTTCCCGTGGAGTGAGCTGTTTGCCCGCCTGACCGAAGATGGCCGGCCGCGGGTGCTTGATCCGCTCGGCGCGGAGACCCCGGCGCTGATCCCCGGGCTGGAAATCTTCAGCGCGACCGCGGCGATCCTGGTGTGCGCCCAGGGCGTGATGGGCCGTCGCTTCGTCGGCATCTGCAACACGCGCGACCTGGACGGCGGCCCCTACCTGGCCTCCGATGGCCGGGTGCTGGACAATATCATCGAGCTGGTCGCCATCGGCGCGCGCGTGGGCGAGCGGCACGCCCAGGAATTACGGAGCGTCCAGAAGACCTCGACCGCGGTGAGCGCCGAATACGAACTGGCGCGGCTCTTGCCGATGATCAGCAGCCAGGCGGCCGCGGTGTTCCGCGCGCCCGCGGCCAGCGTCATGCTTTGGGATGCGTCCGAGGAAAATCTGGTCGTGAAGGCCAGCAGCGGCCTGCCCCAAACCTTCGCGACAGATCGCATCCCCCGACAATGGGTGCTGGATGAGATCGAGCGCGCCGGCGCCCATCGGCCGCTCTTTGCGCCCCGGCTGCATCGTGATACGACGGGGCGCATGACGGCCGAGCGCGCCGCCCTGCACCCGGCCATCAGCGCGCCCCTGCTCACCTCCAGCCGGCTGCTCGGCCTGCTGAACATTTATAGCCAGGAAGAACGCCGCGAGTTCACGGCCAACGAGGCGGATTTGACCATGATTTACGCCAACCAGGTCGCGGTCGCGGTGCGCAACGCCTCGCTGATTGATGAGCTCCAGGACAAAATCGCCCAACTGGAGGCCGCCCAGGCCGAGCTGCTGAAGAAGGAGCGCATGGAACAGGAGCTGGCGCTGGCGCGGCAGGTGCAGCAAAGCGTGCTGCCGCGCACTTTCCCGCAGATACCGGGCTATCGTTTTGCCGCCCGCAACCTGCCTGCGCGCCAGGTCGGCGGCGACTTCTACGACGTGATCCCGTTGCAAGGCGACCGGTTCGGCATCGTGATCGCCGACGTGTCGGACAAGGGGATGCCGGCCGCGCTCTACATGGCGCTGACGCGCAGCTTGATCCTGGCCGAGGCGCGACGCGAGCGATCGCCGCGCGCGGTGCTGGGCAACGTCAACCAAATTCTGCTGGAGCTGGGCGGGCCAGGCATGTCGGAGTTGGGCGAGCCAACGATGTTCGTCACGTCGTTCTACGGCGTTGTGGACTGCGCCAGCCATCGGCTGACCTACGCGCGCGCGGGCCATGACCGGCCCTTCCTGGTGCGCGGCCGGGGCGCGTTGGAGTTGGGCGGGCATGGCACGCTGCTCGGCCTGTTCGAGCACGACCAACTCGGCCTGTCGGAAGAGCGGCTCGATCTGCTGCCCGGCGACCGGCTGGTGCTCTTCACCGATGGGCTGACCGACAGCCTGTCGCCCGACGGTGTGCCGTTCGGCGAGACGCGGCTGCGCGCGTTCCTGGCCGCGCATGGCGACCTGCCCCCGCGCGAGCTGTGCGACGCCACTTTCGCCGAACTGGCCGCCTATCAGGCCGGGGCGGAACAATATGATGACATGGCCGTGCTGGTGACGCAAGTGGAGTAACGCTGATGTTCCCGAAAACACAGCCCTTGACCGCACGCCTAAATACCCTGGCGCATCCGGCGCGGAGACCTGCGGGGGCCGCGGGGCGAAGTCGAAGGACGCTTTCCCGGGTTTGCCTGGCGCTGCTGGCCAGCCTTCTGCTGGCCGGCTGTTTGCCGACGGCCTACAAACTTCGCGGCGTGCCGTATGAACGGCCCCGACCCGCGCCGGCGCTGCCGCTGACCGATCAGGCCGGCCGGCCGTTTGCGCTGGCCGATCACCGCGGCAAAGTGCTGGCGATCTACTTCGGTTACACGTTCTGCCCCGACGTGTGCCCGATCACCCTGGCGCAGTTGACTCAGGTGTGGCGTGAATTGGGGGCGGCGGAGGCGGCGCGGTTCCAGCCAGTCTTCGTGACCGTGGATCCTGACCGCGACACCCCCGCCGTGTTGACTCGCTATCTGGCCGCGTTCGACAACGCCGTCGGCAGCGATCGGGGATTGGGCTTCATCGGGCTGCACGGCCCGGCCGATGCGCTGGCCGCGGCGCTGGCCGGCTACGGCGCGCAGGCGATCAAACGGCCACACCCCAGTTCGGCCACAGGCTATTCGATGGATCATACGGCTTCGATCTTTGTGATTGACGCCACCGGTACCCTGGTCGAGTGGTTTCCATACGGCGCCGCTGAGAATGATATCCTGGCAGACGTCCGTCATCTTATTCAGCAAGGGAGTCGCCCATGAAACCAAACGCCTTCTTACTATTAACCCTGGTTCTTGTCCTGGCGGCCGCGTGCACGCCTGTGGAGCCGGGCGGCCCGGCCGGGATCGCCGTGACCGACGCCTGGGCGCGCGCCGCGGTCACGGGCAACAGCGCCGCGTACATGACCCTCCGCAACAAGAGCACCGTGGCCGACCGGCTCGTCAAGGCCGAAAGCGATGTCGCAGGCGCGGTCGAGTTGCACAAGACCACCATGGAGGGCGGCATGATGAAGATGGCGCCGGTGGATGGTGTTGACCTCCCGGCCCAGGGGCAGGCCGAACTCAAGCCCGGCGGCCTGCACGTCATGCTGATCGGCCTCACGCGCGAGCTTAGGGCCGGTGAAAAAATCAAACTTAAGCTCTATTTCGAGAAGGCCGGGATGCAAGAAGTTGATGTAGAGGTGCGCAAATAGGGTGTGGCATGGTTGAGGCGCGCCACCGGCTAGTCGTGTGACTTTGCACATACATCACTCAAAAAGCGACTAATGCTACAATATGATTTATATCATGCTTCGGCAGACGTCTTTGTGCTAAGATGAACAGTATCTTTTGTTCGATAAGAGGCGCGCCTTGCGCCTGGACGAGCAGACGCGTCTTGTTATGTGCGGCTATGTCATTGAACATAGCTGGGAAGGGAGGCCCGATAGCAAACGATCCGAAAGCCCTGACTTGATGTGATTCCGCCACCATCTCACTCTCAGTCGAATGGAGGACATTCCCCGTATGAAGAACTTGCCCAGAAACCTCATCATCGTTGTTGGCGTTGCAGTCGTGCTGTCAGTCGCCCTCATCATGACCGCCTGCACCACTCCCGCGCCGGTCACCGTGAAGGAGACCGTGATCGTCGAGAAACCGGTTGAAAAAATCGTCGAGAAACCGGTCGAAAAGATCGTCGAGAAGGTCGTCGAGAAGCCGGTTGAAAAGATCGTCGAGAAGGTCGTTGCCCCGACCCCTGCGCCGAAAGCGCCAGTTGCCAAGCTCGAGATTTTGGCGATCCCGGGCTATGCTTCGGATCCGAACGCGATTACCACCACGATCAAGTACATCACCGATACCGCCGTTGGCGAAGCCAAGTCGACGGTTGCCCTCTACACCACCGGTCTGAGCAATGTGCCCATCAGCGTGCCGGTTAAGCTCCGGGTCACATCTGTGGACAGCAAGGATCCAGTGACTGCCACCTGGGCGTTAAGTGGCAAACCGCTCGGATCGAAGGCTGCGATTACGACGACCAAAGGCGGGATGGTTGCCAGCTTCACGCCCGATGTGGTCGGCGCGTACCAGGTAAACGTCTCGCTGAAGAATGCGGCGGGCCTTACCAGCGCAGCGCAATACGCGTCCTTCAATGCCGGTACCTATATCGGCGTGACGGCCGGCAACTGCAAGCAATGCCATGCCAAGTATGCTGATGAATGGGCGAAGACTGGCCATGCCATCCTCTTCTCGGAAGAGCTTGACAACATGGTGGATGGCCCGTTGGGCGTCAAGCCGGTCAACGGCTACATCACGCACTATTCGGAAACCTGCACGCGCTGCCACACCACCGGTTGGTACCCTGCGCCGTTTAGCGGCTCAGGCGGCTATTGGGATGCCAAGGCCAAGTCCAATTGGACCTTCCCCACCTGGAAGCAGATTGACGCGGCCTTCCTGAAGACCGGCCCCAGCAATTGGGAAGCGGCGCCCGCAGCTGCCAAGAACATGGGTTCCATTAGCTGTGAGGTCTGTCACGGCCCGGCTGAGCAACATGTTAAGAACGGCGCCAAAGTGATGCAGGCGTCCTTGGATGACGGTGTGTGTGATCAGTGCCACGGCGCGGCCGCTAACCACTCGCGCGGCTGGCAATTGGCGAACTCTAAGCACAGCACCGGCGCCTCGTTCGAAGAGATCAATGGCCCGGCGCGTCAGGCCTGCATGCGTTGCCACGGCGCCCAAGGCTTCGTCTCATTCGTAGCTGATCCCAAGAACGTCAGCTCCTGGAGCGTCGAGGAAGGCTCGATCGGTTGCGCGGTCTGCCACGACCCGCATTCGGATGCAAATCCCTTCCAGTTGCGCATTGCCAGCAAACCGGTGGAGATCCCCTTCGAGGTTAAGAAGGATGTCGGCTTGTCGGCAATTTGCTTCACCTGCCACAACTCGCGCAGCGACCCGGCTAATGCGATCAAGTCTTCCTTCCCGCACTACAGTTCGGTGGCTGAGCTATTGGCCGACACGGGTGGCGTGACTTATGGCCAGACATTGCCGAACTCGCCGCACGGCATGATGGTCGGCGCGGCGCCGATCCCGAACCCGGCGTACTCCATCACTAACACGGGCGTGGCGCAATTCTTGTTCAGCAGCCCCGGCAATGCCAAGGGCAACATTCCTGGCCCGTGTGTCGCCTGCCACATGGTAGCGCCGATCGGCGACGCAAAAGACCCGAACTACATGAAGGTTGGCGGGCACTCCTTCAACACGGTCAGCCCAGATGGCACATTCGACTATGGCGCCTCTTGCAAGAGTTGCCATGGTGATGTCAAGGACTTCAACCTGAAGGCTAAGGCCGATTATGATGGCAATGGCAAGGTCGAAGGTGTGCAGGATGAAGTCAAGGGCTTGTTGAACGTGCTTTGGAAGGGGCTGGAGGCCAAGGGCGTCAAGAAGGTGGACACAGGCTATCCGTATGCGACCCTGCCCAAGGGCGCCGACGGCCAGACCGACGACAAGATTGACAATGCGTGGTTCAACTATCGCACGGTCTACGGCGTGATGTGGGGTACGGGCGCCGACGGCAAGCCTGCGCCAGGCAACGAAGGCAAGGCTCAGGCAGTCCACAACTTCAAGCGTGCTGTGGCGTTGCTGCAACTCTCGATCAAGGACCTGACCGGCAGCCTGCCAGCAGGCGCGACCGAGATGAAGTAGTCCGCTGAGATCGGATCCTGGCCGCGACCAGTAGTC
>Ga0172370_10009369_pt1 | contig 11471 bp, 5 predicted proteins | sample LakKiv5m_FD_114538 | JGI IMG/M metagenome (GOLD analysis project Ga0172370, IMG submission 114538) | Freshwater microbial communities from Kabuno Bay, South-Kivu, Congo - kab_022012_11.5m | ecosystem: Environmental > Aquatic > Freshwater > Lake | place: Democratic Republic of the Congo...
AAAAATTATCTTCCTCAGAAAAATAGGATTCTACCGAATTAGGCAGAGTGACCATAACGTAATCTTTCTTGACAGTGGAATCGTAATTTCCGTTGTATAAGAATCTCAAACTTACAGAGAAAATCCCGGGTTTCCAGTAAACATGCGATACATTTTGACCGGTTGCTATCCATCCATCCCCGAATTCCCAAAGATATTCTATGATTTTACTATCATAGTCAGCTGAAAAAGCGACAGTATCTCGAGTAGTGCAAACGGTCAAATTAGCATTAAAATCTATTAGAGGAAATCTAAAAACATCGTCAACTTCAAATCTGCAAAGAGGACTATAAGTTATAAAGGATTTGCTATCCGGGGCTAATTGCAAATTTCCAATTCCTGAATTTTGGTCACGGTAACTTTTGCTTTTGCTGACAATTTTTCTTTTATTTAAATCAAATAATTCAAAGGTATAATCACTCTTTGAAAAAATGAGTTGCTCATTATTTAAGAAATTGAAATCATAATAGTTTCTGTCCACACTATAATTAGAAGATTTCAAAGGTTTATTTTTTGAAATGCTATCTAAATAGTAAATTTTTAGAATATTATTTGTGTCCTTATAATCAAGCACGATTAATTTTTTATTATCCGATGAAAATTTCGTAAGATTTTGAACGATTACATAATTATTATTTATCAGAGGTAAAATATAGACTTTCAGATTTTGGAAATTCAATAACTTGAATACACTGTTAATAATTTTATTATCCCCATTTATATTGACAATAGAATCCGAGAGATAGAAAAGATAGGATTTATCGTGAGAAAACGTAAATTCTCTTATTCGATTTTCTTGAATCTCCTTTTCGACTTTTCCATCATAATTAATTAATTGAATAATCGAAAAACTTGGAGGTTTTGACTTATGAGTATATTGATTCTGAAATGTTTTAATGCTGATAATTCTTTTGTTCAATGTATCAATTTCTGCATTTAATGAGGGATATTTAATACTATCTAAGGGACCAATGAAATTGTTCATAACTGTATCTTCATAGTAATTATAAATCAGATAATTGATAGATAAATTATCATCCGATGAACAAATCAGGTAATTCCCCCAAGCATCAAAATCCTTAATTTTATAATCTTCGCCATAAATAATATGTCTTTCTTCCTCAAGTTTCCCGGTTTGATAGTTAATTTTTTGACTGCTATTAAAAAGATATTTCCCGTTATCGGTAAAATCTCCGGACAAATCTGCTGCATTCTTTTTAAATCCATCCATATCCATCCATCCTGTCAATTCTTCTTTAACAGGTAAATTACTAATTGACGAAATTTTGGGTTTCCATTTTCCGTCAATTAGGATTGTTCCATCATTTAATTTGAGTATTTTATAATTATTCAAATTAAATCCTAACGGAAAATGACCATCAATTGAATTGTTCTTTTCCCAAAGTTCGCCATTATTATTTGAAAAATATAGTCCGGCTTCAGAATAAGCTATAAATTCATCATTATTCGTTGAAATTATTTGAAATACATTATGCGAATAAAATTGGTTATTAGTCGGTATCCAAGTTTTTCCGATATCTGACGATTTGAAAACACCATTTTTGAGAGTGGAAGCAATCATGATATTTTGTTTGTTTATGGCAAGTGACGTAACAAAGTAATCCCTTAACAATTGTTGAAAATCAGTGGTTATAAAATTGTCCAAAATTATTTTGAAAAGTTTCCCTTCATTCGTTACGAGAAACAATTCTTGATTATTAAAAGCAACTTCTTTACAGTCAGCATTAAAAATATTTTCATAACTCTTGCAATCATCCCGAGATAAAAATAATCCTTTCTTAGTACAGACAATTATGTTAGAATCTGGAGTTACGATGATATTATTTACAGCATGTGAAGTAAGTTTATTAATTCTTCTCTCCCATTTTTTATTTTCGTTTAATAAAAAGATACCGTCAGATTCAGTCCCAACAATTACCTTCCCATCTATTGTTTGTGCAATTGAAGTTAGTTTTACATTTTTATTTAAATTATAGGTAAGATTTTCCCAGACAATACCATTTTGATTAGTACGAAATACTTTGCTATTAGTATCAACTACCAGCCAACCGCCTTCTCGCATTGATTGAGCAGCTACAATGTTCTGAAATAAAATCGGTATCGGTGGTTCGACAATTGACCAGGTTTTCATGTTATTTGATAACCAATAAGAATCTTCATTATCCTCACACAAGAGAGTGTTTTCGCCTGATTGAGCGAAGTAAACTGACCGCCAAGACCTATTATCATAAATTCTACCGTAAATTAATTTTACCTTATCTGTAATTTCAGAATATAGATATAATCCACTCCATGAGATTAAAATATTACCATAGTAATCACTCTCAAAAACACCATCATAATAAATACAATTATTGTAGAAGTATAATTTCTTTTTAATAATATTATAATCAGATTTATTAATCTTGATTAAAAATTGTTCATTATGATAAGCGTAATCCATATCTCCGTCACAGTAAAAATTGTATTTTGCTTCTAAAATATTAAGATTTTCGTTATCAGATGAGATATTAAGAAACTCTCTAAAACGATTATTGGTATCAAAGGAACTGGCAAAAAGAGTTACAAAATTAGTTCCATTTTTAATTTGATAGATTTCATTGTGAGTTTCTAATAATTTATGTAATAATTTATTTTCATCAATTGTATATGTCATTTTTCTTTGGGGTTCGGTTAGGAAATAAATATCATTTTCCGAATCAATAATAAACTTCTTAATATTCAAACTTGTATTAATCGAATCCCAAGAACCTCCGTTGTCTAAAGAATAGTAAAAGTTTTTACCATTTGAAATGTATATTTCATCAATAGTGTTTAATTGCATTTCAGTAGAGTGGTTGCCATATTCAAAAGTGAATAATAGTTCGAAAGTTCTGCCCTTATCATCTGATTTGTAGCATGTTCCATCCCAACCCAAAGCAAACATATCTCCTTTTTTATTAAATAATAGTTTTTGGTCAAAATCTACATCCGAATCATAGTTGTGTACTAAGTTCCAGGTTTTACAATTGTCAGATGAAATGTAGAGACTGTTTTGGGCAGAGGCACCGTCTCTATAACAACTACCTATAGTGTACCATGATTTGTCGAGTGAATTATATCCGATTGAAGAGATAAAGAAGCGGCCTGCCCCAAGATCTTCCCAAGTAAACCTTGGCTCTTCTTCTGCTTTTATGACATTTAAAAGTAAAATCATCAGGACACAAATCGTAAACAAAATTCTTTGCATTTCAAACTCCAAAAATACTTTTTCAAAATTTGTACATCCTACATTTACATAGACACATGAAACGCAAAAACGTCTCGCTCTTTTTTGAAAAAAGTTGAAAATAGTTTTATTCTTCTTAACAAGAAATTGAATAGAAGTAAGATGGATGAGCTACGCTGAACTTCGTTTGCCCGCGTTTGCGGCAATGACGAGGTCGTGGGTTCTTCTTTCAAATAAACGAATAAACGCATAAACAATTAAACTCTTAAATGCTATACTTCACTCTGTGCTCTCTGTGAATTGCTTCGTGTCCTTTGTGGTTAAGTCTTTACCACTAAGAGCACTGAGAATGCACAAAGTTCACGGAAGTTTGAAATTGAATTTATATTGTTCTTCATGTTGATCAATTATTCACTAAAAAGAACTGGATGAGCTACGCTGGTCTCCACTGCGTTCCGACGCTTCGTCACTCCGTTCCTCAGAATGACCAGCTCGTTAGCTCTTCTTTCAACTAATCAAATAAACAGTTCAACAAATAAACAGTCTTTCAATTAATCAGTTCAACAACAAAACTCTTCAACTTTACAAACTTGATGAACTTTATGAACTTCTAATACTTTTCGCCCGTAATTCTATAAAACTTTCTTACTATTTTGAAAAAAATAGCTAAATTGCATGTTTATGTTTATCAACAATAGAATTGAATTATGTTAATTTCATATAACAGACTTAAAGAACTTGTAGATTTTAATTTGAACCCCCAAGAGTTAGACCACGTGCTGACCATGCTTGGAATTGAAGTGGAATCCATTGTGAATTATGGAGAGAAATATAATAACTTTTTTATCGGTGAAGTTCTTGAAAAGGAAAAGCATCCGAATGCGGATAAATTATCAGTTTGCAAGGTGTCAATAGGTTCGGCTGTTAAAAACGTTGTTTGCGGCGGTCCGAATGTTGCAAAAGGTCAGAAAGTCGTGCTTGGCTTAGCCGGTGCGCTTGTCCCTTCAAACGGAATGGTGCTTGAGGACAGGGAAGTCAGGAAAATTGTTTCCGAAGGTATGATTTGCAGTCAGGTCGAATTGGAGATGGGTGACGATAAGTCCGGTATATGGGTGCTTCCCGCTGAAGCTGTTCCCGGAACTCCGCTTGTGGACTTTCTCAAGCTAAATGACATAGTTCTTGAAATCAGTATAACCCCAAACCGTGCCGACTGCCTCGGTCATTTTGGTTTGGCAAGGGAAATCGCTGCATATTGCAGTACAAAAGTGAAATATCCGGAATTAAAATTTAAAGTAGCTGAAACTTCTTCATTGCAATTTGTTAAAATATCAATTCAGGACATGACCGGCTGTCCGAGATATACGGGCAGAGTTGTTCGTAATGTTGAGGTTAAGGAATCGCCGGACTGGCTGAAACAAAAACTTATTCTTCTTGGTATGCGACCGATAAATATTATCGTTGATGTCACAAATTATGTATTAATCGAATGTGGCCAGCCACTACATGCTTTCGACCTTGATAAATTGGCGGGAAATGAAATTATAGTCCGAAAACCGAATCATGGCGAAAAGTTTACTACTTTGGACAGCAAGGAACGGATACTCGATTCCGATATGGTAATGATTTGCGATGGTGAAAAGCCAGTCGCAGTCGGTGGCGTTATGGGTGGAGAAAATAGTGAAATAACTTCTGAAACTAAAAATATATTGATCGAATCAGCTTTTTTCAATCCTGCATCAGTTCGCAGAACGGCAAAAAAGCTTGGGATTTCGAGCGAATCTTCCTATCGCTTCGAAAGAGGAGTGGACATTGATAATGTTGTATTTGCCAATAATTGGGCTGCTCAACTGATTGCACAGCTTTCGGGCGGTGAAATTCAGAAAGAGCTTATAGATGTATATCCTGCAAAGATTGAACAAAAGAAATGTACTTTGAGATTCGAAAGAGCTAACAAGATAATCGGTGCTTCAATTCCGAAGGAAAACATCTTTGATATGCTGCAAAGATTAGGCTTTGAAATTCTCGAAAAAACAGAAACTCAGATTACCGTCGGAGTCCCGGGTTACAGGGTGGATATCTTTGAAGAAATTGATATTATCGAGGAAATCGCACGATTGAACGATTACGATAATCTTCAACCGCAGTTTGTAACTTCCGTAACGTTTGACCGCGACAGAATAGCGACTGAACTTGTTTTCCCGCAAATGAGAACCAAGCTGAGGAATTTTCTTGTTGAAAACGGCTTTAATGAGACTCTTACTCAAAATATTACTGACCCCGTATCTGCCGGATTTTACGAAGCTGAGCCTGTTGTCATAGCTAATCCGTTGGGCGAAGAGATGTCGGTAATGAGAACTTCGTTAATTCCATCAATGCTCAGAACGATTGAAAGGAACATCCGTTTGGGGAATCAAAATCTTAAGCTTTTCGAAATAGGCTGGACTTTTCATCATGTGGGAAAGGGTGTAAAAACATTTATTGAAGGTATCCTCGAGCAGGAGGAATTGATTATTTCCATCACCGGAAAATCGAATCCTGTCCAGTGGGGAGCTGCTAAGAGAAACTATGATTTCTATGACATTAAAGGTGTTTTTGAAAATCTTGCAGGGTTTTTCAGATTCAAAAACATGAAACTACTTCCCGTGAAAGATGAAAAAGGTGTTTTTTCAAAAAATGTTCTGAACATAAGTTATAAAAACGAAATAATCGGACAGCTTGGTGAAATTTCGGAAAAATATCTTAAAAAATTTGATGTCGAATATCCTGTGTTTATTCTGCTAATCAATTTAAAGAAATTGTATTCAATTCCGGTTGATGTTCCGAAATACTCGACTGTGCCTCCATTCCCGGGGAGCCGCCGCGATTTGGCTTTCCTGCTTGATAAGACCGTTCCTGCCAATGATGTCAGAAGCGTAATTGCCAACTGCAACAGTAAAATATTGAAGAAAGTAGATATATTCGATGTTTACGAAGGTAAAGCGGTGGACGGTAACAAAAAGAGCATCGCTTACTCGCTCCTCTTCAGTTCACCCGAAAAGACTCTTGTGGAAGAAGAGATAGACAAAGTAGTTAACGAAATTGTTAAAACGATTGAAACTAAGTTTTCAGCAACCTTGAGAAAATAGATGCCGGAAGTCGAATATTGGGACATTATTGATTATGCAGAAGCCTGGGAGCGGCAGAAGAAACTTGTAGCCGGAATTCAGACAAAACGAAACAGAAGTGTCCTCGCACTTTGCCAGCATCCGTCAGTAATAACAATAGGCAGGAATGGCACGGGTGACAACGTCGTAGCCGATAGAAAATTCCTTGAGCATAAGGGAATCAAAGTTTATGATGTGGATAGGGGCGGTGATGTTACGCTTCATAATCCGGGACAGATTGTGGGCTATCCGATTTTCAATTTGCTCGATTACAAGCAGGACTTGCACTGGTTTTTGAGAGAAATTGAAGAATGTATCATCGAAACTCTTGAAGACTTCGGTATTAAATCGGGCAGGGTAGAGGGCTTAACCGGAGTGTGGGTGGACGGCAGAAGAAAAATCTGTGCTATGGGGCTGCATTGCTCGCGATGGGTAACATCACACGGATTTGCAATGAATGTCTGCAACGATTTAAGAGAATTTGGATTCATTGTTCCATGCGGGCTCACGGACAAAGAAGTAACTTCGATTGAAAAGGAACTTGGCACAAAAATTGAGATTAATATAGTGCAGGAGAAACTTGTCGAAGTTTTTTGCAAACATTTTTAAGCAAAATAAGTAACAACGTTCTTTTAAAATTTTAGATTTTGTTTGTATATTTGAGCGGAAAGTATTATTTTTGTTTTCGCTTTAAGCAAAAAAGCGGGAATAGCTCAGTTGGTAGAGCACAACCTTGCCAAGGTTGGGGTCGCGAGTTCGAGTCTCGTTTCCCGCTCGACGGGTAAAACCGTCACTTCCTCGTTATGCTGCATGCCTTGCCGTCATTCCCCCCGATGGTAAGGCATTTTTATTTTCAAAAAACCAAGAAATTCCTCCAATTCATATTCGTTATATTTGCAGAAAAGTCTTTAAATGCAAATATAAATTGATTATATTTGCACTTGAGATTGTTTTACATCGTATTTATATGAAAACTATGGACATTAAGGATTTTACTGCGGGAAGTTACAAGCAGCAATACAAGTACCGGAGCTTTTCTCCGTCGCTTGTTAACCACGAATGGGAAATTAGCGATATTTCGCTGATTAACATTCTCAGTCTGGCTGACCAAAAACTTGGCGAACTCAATACATACTCGAATCTCATCCCGGATGTTGATTTTTTTATCAAAATGCATGTCCGCAAGGAAGCCACCCAAAGCAGCCGTATCGAAGGAACCCGTACCAATATAGAGGATGTGCTTCAAAAACCGCAAAATGTTAAGCAGGAAAAGCGAGATGACTGGACTGAAGTTCACAATTATATTGACGCTATGAATTTTGCTATAATCGAGTTACAAAAGATTCCGGTTTCGTCGAGGCTTTTCAGGGAAGCACACAAAATTTTGTTGAGCGGAGTAAGAGGTACTAACAAACAGCCCGGTGAGTTCAGAACAAGTCAAAATTGGTTAGGCGGAGCTACCTTGTTGGACGCTATGTTTGTTCCGCCGGTTCATACTGAAATCCCGGAACTGATGAGCGATTTGGAAAAATTTTTAAATAATGACAATCTGCATGTCCCGGCTTTGATTCGGGTGGGTATTGCTCACTATCAGTTTGAAACCATTCACCCGTTTTTGGATGGGAACGGCAGAATCGGGCGATTGTTGCTCACTTTGCTGTTAGTGAGTTACGGACTGCTGAGCAGACCGAGTTTGTATCTTTCGGATTTTTTTGAAAAAAACAGGCAGCTATACTATGATAATTTGTCAAGGGCGAGAACACACAACGATTTGACGCAATGGCTGAAATTCTTTCTAACGGGTGTAAGTCAAACTTCGCAGGATGCAATTGACACCTTCGGGAAAATTATTGAGCTTAAAAACGAAATAGAATCGAACAGGATTGTCCGTCTTGGTAAAAAAGAGAAATTAGCAAAGAATTTTCTCAATTATTTATACAGCCAGCCATTGGTTGACGGTGCGGAGGTCGCAGAATGCCTTAAAGTGAATATCTCGACAGCACTTAGAATAATTGATGATTTCGTAAATTTAGGCATTCTGCATGAAATCACCGGCTTTAAAAGAAAAAGACTCTTTGTATTCCGAGAATATCTGAATTTATTTGAATAAAGAGAGGAAATATTGAGACTTTTTTGCAAAAGTATTGAAAATTTGTTAAGTTGAGGTTTGTGAGATATGAAGAGAAAGAAAAAAGACGTACAAAAATGATGAAAAGCGAGAAGAGTAAGAAATTTTAAAAAATGTAACCAGCTTCCCTGAAGCTTAAAATAAATTTTTCTGTACTTTGTAATTTGCTTTATATTAAGATTTTTCTTAATTTAAACTGATTTTTAAAACATAGAATTTTGTAGATGCACAAACAATTTAATTTATGGTTATTCAAGTTTAGAAATCCGTTCACCAAAGGAGGTGGTTAGCAATGTTGAAGACGATTGATTGTGTTGAAATGAAAAGACAAATACAGGAAAAATTATGGATTGAAGGTGGTGAAACTTTTGATGGTTTGATCAATTTATTGAATCATCGTCGTAAAAGTAACAGGTTATTAAAGAAATTAATGGATAGAAAGGAAAAAGAAAACCGGCAATCCGCGGCATAAATTTTCTTTCATGATGTAATTTCGGGTGTCGGTAAGTGACAACTAAGGAATATGTTTGGCTCTTTATTTAACCTGAGAAAAAAACGAAGAAATTTGCAAAAGTATCGAAAATTTGTTAAGTTGAGGTTTGTGAGATATGAAGAGAAAGAAAAAAGACGAACCGACTTGATGAAAAGCAAGAAGAGTAGGAAATTTTAAAAAATTCAATCGGCTTCCCTGAAGCATAAAATAAATTTTTCTGAAGTAAAAACAAGCGTCAGAACTTGACGCTAAATAAATTATTGTTGTAATTGAATTAATTTTTAAATTATGGAGGAATTATGTTTTCTTTTAAAAAAATCGCTTGTTGCATCGTTTTTTTCTTGGTTTATCACGGAGTTATTCAAGCTCAAGTCCAATCGGTTAATCTAAAAGTAATATCTGATGGAAAAATTGTTTCAACTTCACAGACTCAACTCGGTAAGAATTATCGAATAACAATTGAAGGTACTTATTCAATGTGGCCTCAATTTACTGACTGCCATGGTGTCGATGGAGTTTATGTTTATGATGTTCCAAAGGAAGAGCTTGACAATTTTAGATGGCCCCCGTTATTTATGTTTCCTTTGCCAATTTGGGTTGGTGATTCTGCAAAGATGGTACTTCCTACACTTAATTTCTCGATGAGAACAAGCAAAGGCTTTAGAATTGATGGAGAGCCGATTCAAAATATTGGTTTTGAGAAAAATACACACAGGTACCAAATTGAAAAAATTGGTACTGGAAAACCTTTTCAATTTCAAATACTTGATTCTAATTATAATCTCCAATTAGAAACAATGATTGGACGATATGAAGACAACTGCGGTGGTTTAAATGTAATAGTAGAATGGATTGATACTGCCAAGCCTGATGTAAATATCTGCGATATTAAAACAATTTGCGATAAGAATAAGGAAATAATTGGTGTTCAAATCTGGGCTTCGATTTTTGAAACTGATACTGCGAATGTTAAAAACAGAAAGAATATTTTACAAACAATTTCTTTAAATCAAATTGGAATTGTTGAAAATGGTAAATTCAGATGTGACATCGATTCTATCAAGTGTGGGTTAAATTCAGTCCCTCTGGCAATAGGATTACTAATTGATCGGTCAGGAAGTATGGGATTACCTATTAGTTTCAACGATAATACTATAAGAATGGCTGGTTCAAAGAAAGCGATTAATGGTTTTATTGACAATTTGAGAGCTAAAGACTCCTGTTTTGTTATGTCCTTTTCAAATGATATCAGAATCGATCAAGACTGGACTAGCAGTAAAGATTTATTGAAAACTGCAATAAATACATTACAGCCTGAAAATAAAACGAACTTCTATTTTGCCCTTGCAGATGCTGCAAAAAAAGTATCTCTTCATAAGAATCCAAATAAATTTCTCATTGCTTTATCTGATGGATGTAATACTTTTCCTGACCCTTTCCCTAAAAATGGATTAGATTCTATCAAAACCGAATTACAAAAAATTAACATACCAATTTATATTATTGCTTTAGGCTTAAGTACAGATTCGTGTGATATAATCAGTCGTGAAATAATGGGTCAGATTGCTACCATGACCAGAGGTAAAGCCTTTGATGTTAACAACTCGAAGCAGCTTGACTCAGTTTACTTAAAATTGAGTCAAGCAATCAATGAAGAAGATTGTTGTGCAATTTATTTCAAAGTAGATTCCTGTACTCCTGGTTCTAAACATTTTGTTAGATTAATCTACGCCCCCAAAGATACAGTAATAGTTTCAAAAGTAATATCTTTTTATTGCGATTCTTGCAGTATAATAACATCAGTAAAACCAATTGATGATGACCCAGTGAATAAAGCAAATACTATAATGTCGGTTAATCCTAATCCGTTTGACCAATTATCAAAAGTTAATTTTGTCTTAAATTCTTCGGGAAATATAGTTTTGACTATTACTAATTTATTTGGTGAAAAGGTGATGTCAGCCGATTTGGGATACTTCAATACTGGCAATTACGAATATCTTATCAATGGTTCAAATATACAATCTGGGAACTATATTGCAACTATCTTTCATGACGGTTATCCAGTATCAAGAAAAATAATAATAATTCATTAAGGTGAAAAAAATGAGAAAGTATTATATAAAAATAATTTTTTTATTCCTTATCAACACTAGTTATAATTTTGCTCAAATTGGTGAGTTAAAGCTGAGCATTTTCCCAACAAGCCAGTATCCTGGGAAAGACGTAGTTTTAAAGACTATTGACAATAAACAATTTTCAAAATTTATTTCTGTAAAATGGGATAATAAAGATGTGCCACTTTTAAAGAAAAATGACTTGGATTCTTTAATACTGACAATTCCTATTGATGCAATATTAGGAACACATGATATTGTAGTAACTGATTTCTTGCTAGAAAAATCTGGTTCAATCAATATTGAAGTAATTTTTACTTCA
>Ga0172370_10009370_pt1 | contig 11467 bp, 8 predicted proteins | sample LakKiv5m_FD_114538 | JGI IMG/M metagenome (GOLD analysis project Ga0172370, IMG submission 114538) | Freshwater microbial communities from Kabuno Bay, South-Kivu, Congo - kab_022012_11.5m | ecosystem: Environmental > Aquatic > Freshwater > Lake | place: Democratic Republic of the Congo...
CACGCTCCGTCGACCACCTCGTAGTGCAACGGCGCGCCGGTTACCTGAAGCGTGTAGAGGTCGTTCGGTTCGACCCACTCCTCGCGCATGAATTTGACGAGATTCCATATCTGCGCCGCGTCGAGGGTCGTCGAGAAGTCTGGATGCCGGCTGTCTCCGCCGGCGTTCACCGGACGGCCCCAGGGCGCCGCGACCAGGTCATACAGCTCCTGGTACGTGGTCAGGGCGACTGTGACCCGCAGGTTGACGTCCGACACGTCCGGCCGGGACGCCGTACCGGTGCTCAGGCCGGTTCGATTCGCGTAGGAGCCCGCGTTGCCGAGGCCGTCCCACGCGTGGCAGGTCTTGCATCGGACGAACTCGGAGCCGACCGTCAGGCCGTACTTCGTGAGGTCCCCCTTGCCCGCGCCGCTCTCGGAGTACCACTGTGAGAAGGCTGCGCCACCCTTGAGCCCATCGGCCGCCGCATACGCCGCGGGGGCCGGACCGGGCCAGTCCTGGCCGGGATCGCCCTTGTCACCCTTGGCGCCGGTCTCGCCCGTGTCACCCTTGGCGCCGGTCTCGCCCTTGTCTCCGGGATCGCCCTTGTCACCCTTGGCGCCGGTCTCGCCCGTGTCGCCCTTGGCGCCGGTGTCGCCCTTGGCGCCCGCCTCGCCGGTGTCGCCCTTGCCACCGGGATCGCCCTTGTCACCCTTGGCGCCGGTCACACCGGTCTCGCCCTTGTCGCCGGTTGCACCGGTCTCGCCCTTGTCACCCTTGCCGCCCGGATCGCCCTTGGCGCCCGCGGTGCCGGCCACGCCGGGATCTCCCTTGTCTCCCTTCGCGCCGTCCGAGCCTGCGCACGCCACGAGCGCTGAACCCAGGACACAGGCCACCATCACATGACTCCATCCGTTCATGACTCCCCTCCGTGTTCGCCGCCGCGCCGCACGCGCCTGGACGGCCCGAACGTTGACGTCGCGCGGGTGTCGAGTCCCCGCGCCCTGCTGGCCAGCCGCGACGATCGCCGCGGTGTCGCCAGAGTCCGGTGCACGCAACGCAAGAGACGTGCCAGATCTCGAAAGATCCATAACAAGCTGTCATAACACACGAATTTGCGATGTCATGGTGCGCCGGAACTGCCAGTTTGGCACAAGTGTCATGACCCACTGCCATCGTGACAGCCCCGATGCCAATGTCCAACCCTCCAACCCTCCAACCGTTCGAGCGCGATCCAGGCCGGTCTGTCGACCTCCTCGCCCGCGTCGAGGACGCGCACGATGTGGCGGTGCGGCAGCGCCTCGAGGATCCGGGCCTCCTGCATGAAGTGGCGCCGCACAGACGCCCGCTCCATCCCGGGGGTCTCCTCCAGGATCTTCACGGCGACGGGTCGCCAGGTCTCGATGTCTCGACCCCGGAAGACCCGCGCAAAACCGCCCGTGCCGAGCGGCTCGCTCCATTCGACACAGAAGCGCCCGCCCACGACCGCGGGAGGCGGCTGCGTCTGACCCGCCTCGCTGGCACGCGCGGTGGCCGCTTCGCGCGGCCTTCCACTGAATACCTGGACCGTGATGGCGTCGCGTAGCGATGACATGGGCTCCTCACCGGCCGGAATCGCCCCGGCTCACCCGGCTACAAGCGCAACCCTCGTGCCAACCGTGCCGGTGCCCGCATTGCGGCCACAAGCCTCAGGAAACACGATCCGGCCGCCGAAGGACGCGACAGGCAGGCGCGCCGCCGCGTGACGGTGTCCCGGGGGCAGGTGTGACGGGGACGCCTCGTGTCGTGCCGAGTGGCGCGAGCCGGACCCCGATCGAAGGCGCCCCCGATCGCGCTTGCGTCCCCGACCGTCAAGGCGCAGCATCGTCACGTCAAGGTCAGCGCGACGTTGTGTGATGGACCACATGACAACTCCGCCATGCACGTGTCGGGACGGCGGGCCGCCGGTGGGCCTGGCGATCGCCGCGCCGGCGGGGTCCGCATGAGGCGGGCGCTCGCTCGAGGCCTGGCCGCGCTCGCCCACGAGACGCTGCGGCCGCGCCTGCGGGTGAAGCTCGTGCCGGTGGTCGCCATCTCGACGGCGGGCGTGCTCGCGGCCTCCGCGCTCGGCGCGGTGCACTTCTTCGCGGACCAGATGCTCTCGGCGATGACCGAGGCGAACTCCACCGAGAGCGACGCGCTGCGCATCGTGCTCGAGGAGCAGATGAAGGCCGGTGATCGGAAGCTGCTCCACCGCCTGGTGCAGGACATCGGCCGGGAGCCTCACATCGCGTGGGTCGGTGTGCTGGACGTCGAGGGCCGCGTCCAGGTCTCGAGCCGGTCGCAAGATGTCGGTCAGGTCATCCCGCTCGAGTCGCCGGACTGCCAGGTGTGCCACGCGCGGGCTGCGACCGACCGCAACCGGTCCGTGACCGTCGCGCGGCCCGGCGGCGCGATCCTGCGGACGGTCACGCCCCTGTTCAACCGCCCGGTGTGCCAGCAATGCCACGGCGAGCTGGCGCGGCTGTGCGGCGTGCTCGTCGTCGATCGGCGGCTCGACGCGATCCGGCAGGCGGTCGTGTCGGCGCGCGGCGACATCGCGGCGGGCAGTGTGGTGGCGCTGCTCGTGCTGCTCGGCGGGCTCGGCGTGGCTTTCGAGCGGCTGGTCATCCGGCGGCTCGGGCGGCTCCAGACCGCCGCGCGCGCGTTCGGGCGGGGCGACCTCACGGCGCGCGCGGTGGACGGGAGTCGGGACGAGCTGGGCGAGCTGGCGCGGGACTTCAACGCGATGGCGGACCGGCTGGGCCAAGCGATGACGAGCCTCGCGGCCGAGCGGAGCCGGCTCGAGGGGCTGCTCAACGGCATCGACGACGGTGTGGTCGTGGTGGACGCGAGGCTGCGCGTGGTCACGACCAACCGGGCGTTCGCGACCCGGCTGCCGCAGGGCAGTGGCGCGCCTGCGGGGGCCGACTATGCCGAGGTGGCGCGGGCAGCGGGTGCGGCGATGCCGGACGGAGAGCTCCCGGCCGTGCGCGTGCTGCGGAGCGGCGCCCTGGAGAAGGAGATCCTCGTCCTGCGGCGGCCGGACGGGGAGCGCGTCGAGGAGGTCTACGCCCAGCCGCTGCGCGATGCGGCCGGCGGGGTGGGCGCGGCCATCGAGGTCTGGCGCGACATCACCGACCGCAAGGTGCTGGAGGCGGGGCTGGAGCACGCCGAGCGGCTGGCCACGCTCGGGATGCTGGCGTCGGGCATCGCGCACGAGGTCGGCAACCCGCTCGCCTCCATCGCGACCGCGGTGCAGGGCCTGCTCAGGCGCCTCGACGCAGAGGGCGGCGTCGATCACGCGGAGCTGCGCGACTACCTCGAGATCGTCAACCGGCAGGTCTTTCGCTGTCACGCGGTCACGGAGCGGCTGCTCGGCTTCGCGCGCCTGTCCGATCGCGAGCTCACCCCGGTGGACGCGGCCGCGGAGACGCGCGAGGTGCTGGCGCTCGTGGCGCCGCAGGCCAGGTCGCAGCAGGTGGAGATCGTGGCGGAATTGGACGCGGAGGTGATCGTTCGCGCGCAGGAGCGGCTGGTGCAGCACCTGCTCCTCAACCTGGTCGTCAACGCGCTGCGGGCGATGCCGGCGGGAGGGCGCCTCGACGTGACCGCGCGCGTGGCGCCGCCCTGGGGCGAGCTGCGCGTGTGGGACACCGGCCCGGGCCTGCCCGACGCCGTCCGCCGCCACCTCTTCGAGCCGCTGCGCCGCGCCGGTCTCGAGGGAGGCGGGAGCGGTCTGGGCCTCTTCCTCAGCCACACGCTCGCGGAGCGCTGCTCGGGATCCATCGCGCTCGAGGACGCCGCGGAGGGGGCGCATTTCCTGGTCAGGCTGCCGCTCGCAGATATCGGAAATTCCGACAAAAAATCACCCTCGGCTCGGACAAACGCGCATGAACCTCCTCATCGTGGATGACGACGACACGCTGCGCCTCCTGCTCGGCCGCGAGCTCGGGCGCGCCGGCCACCGCGTCACGCTCGCGGAGACAGCCGGCAAGGCGCTCGCTTGCGTCGCAGAGAGCGAGCCGGATGTCGTGCTTTTGGATCTCTCCCTGCCCGATCGGCCCGGCATCGACGTGCTGCGCACGCTGCGGGCGGAGCGACCCACGATCGAGATCGTCGTGCTGACGGCGCACGGATCCATCGACACGGCACTCGGCGCGATGAAGCTGGGAGCATTTGATTATCTTCAGAAACCATGCAATCTGGAAGAGTTGGAGATTACGCTCCAGAGCGCGCTGGAGCGGCGCCGGCTGACAGAGGACAACGCCCGCCTGCGGGACGGCATGCGCGGCGCACCCGTGGCCGGCGAATTGGTCGGCTGCGGGCCGGCGTTCGACGAGCTTCAGCGCTTCATCCGCAAGGTGGCCGCGTCCGATACCACCGTGCTCGTGCGGGGGGCGACCGGCACGGGCAAGGACGTCGTGGCGCGCGCGATCCACCAGTCGAGCCCGCGCCGCGAGCAGCCCTTCGTGGTCGTGGACTGCGCTGCGCTCCAGGAGAGCCTGCTGCCGGCCGAGCTCTTCGGTCACGAGAAGGGGGCGTTCACCGGCGCAGATCGCTTGAAATACGGGCTGTTCGAGACGGCGGACCACGGCACGATCTTCCTCGACGAGGTCGGCGACGTGCCGCCCCCGCTCCAGGCGGGGCTGCTGCGCGTACTGGAGACCGGAACCTTTCGCCGGGTGGGCGGCACGCGGGAGATCCGCGTCGACGTGCGGCTCATCGCTGCCACGAATCGGGACATGGAGCGGCTCATCAAGCTCGGGCGCTTCCGCGAGGACCTCTACTTCCGCCTCAACGCGATCCACGTGGAGCTGCTGCCCTTGGAGCGGCGACCCGAAGAGATCCCCCGTCTTGCCAAGCACTTCCTCGAACGACGCAACCGGCAGGGCGGCGCGTCCAAGCGCCTCTCGCAGGCCGCGATCGGGGCGTTGCAGGCCTATCGATGGCCCGGCAACATCCGCGAGCTGCGCAACGTGATCGAGTGGGCGGCCGTGTTCTCGGACGGGGACGTGATCACGCCGCAGGACCTGCCGCCCGAGGTCTCGTCGCGCGGCGGCTGCCGAGCGAGCAGCCCGGGCGTGGTCGAGGCAGGCGAGCCGAGGCTGTCGCTCTCCGCGACCGAGCGCGAGCAGATCGTGCGGGCGCTGTCCGGCGCGCGCGGTCACCGCGCCAGGGCGGCGCGCCTGCTCGGCATCAGCCCGCGGACCCTGTACCGCAAGCTGCACGAGCACGGCATCGCGCCCGATGAGATCGGGCCTGGCTGATCCGGCGTGTGCCACAGTGGCAGCTGTGACAACCTGACACACATTCGCCGCCCCGCGTCGCCCTCCCGAGGTCCGCCGGAGCGCATCCCCACGTCATTTGCGACACCTCCGGCCGGTTGGCACGGCCCTTGCTTAGCTTGTCGAGCAAACGGAGGTGTGCCATGTGGATAGGCGTCCTGATCGCGGTCGTGGCCTTCGGTCTCGCCATGCTCGCCGTTGCGAACCTCATGCCGGGCTTCTCGTTCACGCACGACGAGGATCCGGCCAACAAACCCATCGCGGTCACGCAGGATCCCCGCGTCTACGGCGGCCACTGCGTGCTCTGCGACGCCCCGATCAAGCGCACGGCTGCGTCGAGCGACGACGTCGTGCGCGAGCTCGAGCACCGCATCGATCGCGACACCGTGGTCGTGGCGGAGTGGATGGACCATCCCGGCCAGGACCCGCTCGAGCGCCTCCACGTCGTGAACTGAGCGGGTGTCCGCGGGCTCCGGGTGTCCGTCTTGGCGGCGCTGGGGCCGAGGAGATGCGTGATGGAAGTCCACGGTTCCCTCGGCCACTCGCCGCTCTTCGCGGCGCTCAACGCGACCGAGTGCGACGAGCTCTCAGCCCTCGCGGAGGCCAGACAGGTCGCGCCTGGCGAGCGCATCTTTCGCGCCGGCGACCCGGCGAGCCACCTCTTCGTCGTGCGCTCCGGCCTCGTGGAGCTGACGATGTCGCTGCGCGTCATGGGAGACGTCAAGGACGTCCGGTTCCAGACGCTCGGGCCCGGGCACGCGTTCGGGTGGTCCGCGCTGGTCGCACCGCACCGGCTCACGATGGGCGCGCGGGCCGCAGAACCGACCGGCGTGTGGTGCTTCGCGGCCGACGCGCTGGGCCGCCTCTTCGAGATCAAGCCGCGCATCGGGAGCGTGGTGATGCGCAACCTGATGCAGGTCGTGAGTCAACGCCTCGTCGAAGCGTACGCGCTGTGGGGTCGGGAGCTGCAGCGGCACGTCGACGACACCTGGCGATCGGAGCCCTGACGTGCGCACCCTCGCCCTCTGCCTCGCGGCGGCGCTCCTCGGCGCGTGCACTGCGCAGGCCGTCGAACAGCCCTTTCCGTTCAACCACCGCGTCCACTTCGAGGGCGGCGTGGCGTGCGTGGACTGCCACCAGGGCGTCGACAGCGGCCCCGTGGCCGGCATCCCGAAGGTCGAGAGCTGCCTCGACTGCCACGCCGACGACATCACGAACAACCCCGAGGCCACGCCCCTCATCGCGCGCGTGCGCGACCACGGCAAGGCGGGCACGGAGCTGGGCTTTCGTCGCCTCTACGCGCTGCCTGGCCATGTCTACTACTCGCACCGCCGCCATGTGGGCATCGCGAAGCTCGAATGCCCCGTCTGCCACGGCGACATCGGGCAGAGCGTACGGCCGCCCGAGCGACCGATCGCCGCCACGCTGCGCATGGAGACCTGCATGGACTGTCACGAACGCAGCGGAGTCGAAGACGATTGTGCTTGGTGTCACCACTAGGGAGGTCGCGCGGTGAAGTTCGGTCGGCGGCAATTCCTCTTCACGGGCTCGAGCGCGCTGCTCGGAGCGGCCTCGTGCAAGACGCTCGAGCACGGGTGGCCCGAGAAATACGAGATCGACAAGCCGCCCGTGCCCGGTCTCAAGGGTTGGCGTGACGGCGAGGAGCGGGTCATCCGCAGCCTCTGCCTCCAATGCGAGGGCTGCTGCGGCATCGCCGTGCGCGTCGTGGAGGGCCGCGCGGTCAAGATCGAGGGCAACCCCGACTACCCCACCAACAGGGGCGGTCTGTGTCCCAAGGGTCTAAACGGCTTGCAAGTCCTATACGATCCCGATCGGATCCGCACGCCCCTCCAGCGCGTCGGTCCGCGCGGCGCAGGCCATTGGGAGCCCATCTCGTGGGACGACGCGATCGCGCGCGTCGGACACGAGCTCTCCGGCCTGCGTAGCGCCGGCAAGGCGCACACGCTCGCGTTCCTCTCGGGGCGCAGCCGCGGGCACATGCCACCGATGATCTCACGTTTCTTACGAAGCTTCGGCTCTCCGAACGACATCGACCACGAGTCGCTCTGCGGCGTCTCGGACAAGGTCGCCCACGAGCTGATGCAAGGCGTGCGCGACCGCTTCGCCTACGACTGGGCCAACACGAACTACGTCCTCTCGTTCGGCGCGGGTTTGGTCGAGTCGTTCCGGCCCACGGCGATGATGCTGCGCGTCTATGGAGAGATGCGGAGCGGGCGCGAGGGGCACAGGACGAAGCTCGTGCAGATCGACCCGCGGCACGGCATGAGCGCCGCGCGGGCCGACGAGTGGCTGGCCGTGCGGCCGGGGACCGACGCCGCGCTGGCGCTCGCGATGGCGCACGTCATCGTGCGGGACGATCTCCAGGACGACGCGTTTGTCGCCGAGCACACGCAAGGCTTCGAGTCGTGGACCGACGCGCAGGGCCGCCCGCACAAGGGGTTTCGCGAGCATGTTCTGGCGAGCTACGCGCCCGAGTCGGTCGCCGCGCTGACGGGGATCGAGGCGCGGACGATCGAGCGGATCGCCCATGAATTCGCCGATCACCAGCCGGGCGTGGCCGTGGCTGGGCGGGGTGTGGCGGCGCACGCCAACGGCGTGTGGAACGTGATGGCAGTGCACGCGCTCAACGCGCTCGCCGGCAACCTCGACGCGCCGGGCGGTGTGCTCGTCCAGCGCGCGCCGCCGCTCAAGGTCTGGGCCGAGCCGGAGCTCGACGCCGTCGCGAGGGCGGGGCTCGGGAAGCCGCGCCTGGATCTGGGCGGGCCGGCGCCGGCGCCCTTCGCGCGCAGCGGCATGGCGCAGCTCGCAGAGCGCATCGAGCGCGGGGATCCCTATGCCCTGGGCGCGCTCTTCGTCTACTACACGAACCCGCTCTTCTCCTCGCCGCATCCCGCGCGCCTGCGCGCCGCGATCGATCGCGTGCCCTTCATCGCGAGCTTCTCGCCCTTCCTCGACGAGACCACGCAGATGGCGGACCTCGTGCTGCCGGACCACACCTACCTGGAGCGGCATCAGCTCGACGTCATCGCGCCGTCGGTCGGCCACGCGCTCTTCGGCGTGCGGCAGCCCGTGGTGGAGCCGCTGCATCAGACGCGCTCGACAGGGCAGGTGCTCATCGACGTCGCGCGCGCGCTCGGCGGATCGGTGGCCGCGGCCTTCGACAAGGACGAACTGGACCTCATCAAGGAGCAGGTCTCCGGCGTGCAGGAGGCGCAGCGGGGCTCGATCCAGGAGGACGACGCCGATGCGTTCTGGGACGCGCTCCTCAAGCAGGGCGGCTGGTGGGACGCGCCCTATGCCCACGGGAATTGGCCGGAGGTCCTGCGCACGGCGAGTGGTAAGTTCGAATTCTCGCCAACTCGCCTGGTCTCAGCTGTGCCAGCGCTGGCCGACTCCGCGTTGGGCGGGCTGCCGCGCTACGAGCCGATCGCGGCGCAGGCGGACTCCGAGGGTGAGAGCTTCGCGTTAGACTCCTACAAGACGATGACCCACGCGGAGGGGCGGGGCGCCAACCAGCCGCATCTCCAAGAGATCTTTGGTGTTCAGTACGATCGCCAGTGGGGCCCTTGGGTGGAGCTGCACCCGCTCGATGCGGCCGGCCTCGGCGTCGAGGAGGGCGATGACGTGGTCCTGGAAGGTCCGGCGGGCCGGGCGAGGCTCGCCGCGGTGGTCGAACCCCACGCGCAGCGCGGCACCGTGTACGCGCCCTTCGAATACGGCCACTCGGGCTACGGTCGCTGGGCCGCAGGCCGCGGCGAGAGCGTCAACCCCGTCGTCTCGCCCGGTCGCGATGCGCTCAGCGGCTCCGTGGCCTGGTACGACGCGCGCGTTCGCGTGCGAAAGGCGTGAGGTGAGTCGTGCCGAGATGGGGAATGGTCATCGATCTCGACCGCTGCGCGGGATGTCAGGCGTGCACGATCGCGTGCCGGGCGGAGAACAACATCCCGTCCTGCGGAGACAAAAACGCCGCGAAAGGCCGGGCGATCTTCTGGAACAAGGTGGTCGCCGTGCCGTCCACGGTGACCGAGATGCACCCGATCGGCGGCCAGGAACCGCCGGCCCACGACGCGTCGGAGCGGCCGGCACGCACGCGCTTCATCCCGCTCCCCTGCATGCACTGCGACCGGCCGCCCTGCACACTCGTGTGCCCGGTGCGGGCGACCACGCGCAACGTCGAGGGCATCGTGATGCAGGTGCCGGCCCGCTGCATCGGCTGTCGGCTGTGCCAGGCGGCATGTCCGTACTCGCGACGCTACTTCAACTGGCAGGAGGTCGAGTTCCCGGACACGCTGGCGCAGGCGGTCAACCCTGACGTGGCGGTGCGCACGCTCGGCGTCATCGAGAAGTGCACGTTCTGCGTCCATCGGCTCCAGAAAGCCCGCGAGCAGGCGAGGGCAGACGGCCGCGCGATGGAGGAGGCGGACTACCAGCCAGCCTGTGTCCAGGCCTGTCCCGCCAGGGCCCGCACCTTCGGAGACCTGGATAACCCGTCGCACGCGGTCTCCAAGCTGGCCGCGAGCCCCCGCGCGTTCCGCCTGCTGCCCGAGCTCGGCACCTTCCCCAAGGTCATCTACCTGCAAGAGGGCGCCTGGACCTCGTCCTACGCGCGCGCCGTCGCCCCCGGGAGGGCGCCATGACGCAGCTCGACACGGCCCTCTACTTCCGGCCCCTGCTGCGCACGTCCTGGCGGACCTGGGCGCTGCTCGCGCTCGGGCTCGCGGGCGCGGCGTGGTTCTTCTTCGGCGCATTTTATTTGCAATTCTTTCATGGTCACCAGATCACGGGCCAGGGCACGCAGGGCGCGATGTGGGGCACGATCGTCGCCAACATCGTGCAGCTCATCGGCGTGAGCCACGTCGGGATCGCGATCTCCGCCACGGTCCGGATCCTGCGCCTCGAGCGCTACAAGCAGCTCGCGCGCCTCGCGGAGTTCGTCACGCTCGTCTCGCTCACCGCGGCGGTCACCAACATCGCGGCCGACGTCGGTCGTCCCGACCGCTTCCTCTACAACGTCATCATGCACGGCAACTACACGGGCCCCTTCGTGTGGTCTTGCACGGTCATCACGAACTACCTCGTCGGGAGCTGCGTCTACCTCTACCTCGCGATGAGACGCGACATCTACCTGTGTTCCCGGGTCCTTCCGCGCCGCCGCTGGCTCTATCGCCTGCTCGCGCTCGGCTACACCGACACGCCCGAGGAGCACGCCAACCACGAGCGCACGGTCTTCTGGTGCGCGGTCATCATCCTGCCGATCATGGTCTCGGTGCACTCCGTCTACGGCTTCGTCTTCGGCCTCAGCCCCGGCCGGCCGGGCTGGTTCAACGCGTTCCAGGCGCCTTACTTCGTGCTCGGCGCGATCGTGACCGGCTTCTCCGGCGTGGTGATGGTCGCGGCGTGCATCGCGCGCGTCTACCGCTGGCAGGGCTTCTTCCCGCCGCGGATGTTCAAGGGACTCGGTATCTTTCTTGGTTTTGTAACATTACTTTATTTGTATTTCCTGTTTTGCGAGGTGCTCACCGGCGTCTACTCATCGCCCGAGGCCGAGCGCGGCGTCTTCCAGGACCTCCTGTTCGGCCGCTTCGCCCCCATCACCTGGATCGCGACCGGTTGCGGCATGATCCTGCCCTTCTGGATCCTCTTCATCCAGGGCGGCCGCCGCGGCTTCGCGAGCACACCGGTCGTCGTCGTCGCGGCCGCGCCCATCTTCGTCGCCATGTGGTGCTGGCGCTACCTCATCAGCGTGCCCTCGTTCTTCCACCCGCACCTGGGCTACCGGCTGGCCGAGTACCACCCGACGCTCTTCGACTGGAGCCTCGTCGGCGGCACCTACGGCTTCATGCTGTTGCTGTACGTCATCCTCGTGAAGTCCTTGCCGCTTTTGGAGATTCCAGAGGATTTCAGGCCATCGAACCCCGCTTGCCCGTGGCGCATCTCGTACCGCGTGCGGCGCCGGCTCGGCATCGCCAAGCGCGTGAGCGCCGTCGCCACCCTCGTCCTGGGCATCGGCCTCATCGCCTACGGGATCTCGACCCGACACGACGTGCGCGCGCCGTCGCCGCTCATCTGGTGCGCCGGGATCGTGTGCCTGTGGACCATTCCGCTGCAAATCTGTCTGGTTCCCGGCTTCGTTCGGGCCCGCAGACGGCAGCAGATCCGCC
>Ga0172370_10009371_pt1 | contig 11467 bp, 11 predicted proteins | sample LakKiv5m_FD_114538 | JGI IMG/M metagenome (GOLD analysis project Ga0172370, IMG submission 114538) | Freshwater microbial communities from Kabuno Bay, South-Kivu, Congo - kab_022012_11.5m | ecosystem: Environmental > Aquatic > Freshwater > Lake | place: Democratic Republic of the Congo...
CTTGCGAGACTTTCTGGCCAGAGACTCAAGCCAGCGATAAACTTTGCCTGGATTGCCAGCGGGGGCTTGAAGCAATCAGCGAGAAGAATTATTTTTTTAAGCTTTCTCAATATCAAAATTGGCTGATTGATTACATTAAAGATACTGATAAATATCCTGAGCGCATTGGTTTTATCCAGCCTTCCTCCAGGAGAAATGAAGTTTTGGGATTTTTGGAGAATAATAAATTAGGGGATCTTTGTATTTCCCGGCCCAGGGAACGCTTAAGCTGGGGGATCCCTTTGCCCTTTAGCTCCGGGCATGTAACCTATGTATGGTTTGACGCCTTGATTAATTATATCAGCGCGGTGGGAGAATTCGGCCGAAACGGGGTTTACCGCTCCAAATGGTGGGATCAGGATACCCGGGTTGTGCATTTAGTGGGCAAAGATATTTTAAGGCATCATGCGGTTTACTGGCCGATTATGTTAAAGGCCCTGGGTATCAGGCAGCCGGATTGTATTTTTGCGCATGGCTGGTGGATGATTGACCAGGCAAAAATGTCTAAGTCCGTGGGCAATGTTGTCAATCCTTTAGATATGGCGGAGAAATACGGAATTGACGCCTACCGTTATTTTTTACTGCGCGATGTGCCTTTTGGCCAGGACGGTAATTTTTCGCAAGAGGCGGTTATTAAAAGGATTAACGGCGATCTGGCTAATGATTTGGGGAACTTGGTATATCGCACCCTGACAATGGTTGAGAAATATTACGCCGGCGTAATTCCGGAATTAGATATATATAAAACTCAATATGATGAAAGCGGAGAGAAAATAAAAGCTAAACTAAAGGCCTTAGCCCGGGAAGTTTACGCGCCGGTAAGTTGGAACCAAGATTTTAGCCAGGCGCTGGAAAAAATCTGGGAGTGCATAAATATTACCAATAAATATGTTGAAGAAACTAAACCCTGGAATCTGGTTAAAGAGCATAAAGAGCTTCGGCTCAAGGAGTTTATCCGTTTGCTGGTTGAGGCCATCAGGGCAATCGGCCGGCAACTTGCGCCGTTTATGCCCGGCACAGCCAAGTCCATTTACAAACAGTTAGGGGCCGCGGAAGTTTTAAAGGGCGAGCCATTATTCCCCCGTATTGAAATCAAAAAGAAGTAATCTGTTAGGCTATGCTGGTTGATACCCACTGCCATCTTGATTTTCCGCAATTTGATCCTGACCGCGAGTCGGTATTAAAACGCGCCATAGACGCTGATGTTAGCCGGCTGGTAAATGTCGGCGCGGATTTAAAATCATCGCTGGCTTCTTGCGAGCTGGCTGATAAATTCGCGGAAATTTTCGCGGCAGTCGGCGTGCATCCGCATGACGCCGATAATTTTACCCCGCAATTAAAATCCCGGATTGCCCTTTTAGCTAAAAATAATAAAGTGGCGGCTATCGGCGAGATTGGCTTGGATTTCTTCCGCAACCTGGCCAAAGCCGATAACCAAAAAACAGCTTTTAGGGAGTTGATAAAATTAGCCAAAGACCTGGGCCTGCCGGTAATCGTGCATAGCCGCGGCGCGGATAGCCAGGCGCTGGAAATTTTAAAAGAAATGCAGCCGCTTAAAGCGGTGATCCACTGTTTTTCCGCCGGCGCGGATTTCTTAAAAAATTGCCTGGACCTGGGGTTTTACGTTTCATTCACCTGCAATATTACTTATGATAAATCTAAAGATTTAAGGGAGGTTGTAAAAATCGCTCCGCTTGAAAGGATGATGCTGGAAACCGACGCGCCGTATTTACCGCCTCAGGATTTGCGGGGCAAAAGGAATGAGCCGGCAAATATCAAAACCTTGGCTTGGGAACTGGCGAAAATTAAACAAGTGGAGATTGCGGATTTGGCCAGGGTAACCACCGAGAATGCCTTCAGGTTTTTTAAACTTAAATGAAAACCAAAGTTTCAATTTTAAAATGCGGTAATTATGATCCTCTGCCGGTGCAAAAAGCGGTTAAAGAGGCCGTTGATCTTTTAGGCGGGGTGGAAAAATTTATTAAGGCCGGGTCCAAGGTTTTAATCAAGCCGAATGTTTTAATGGCCAAGCCACCGGAAGCAGGGATTACTACGCATCCGGAAGTAGTGCGCGGGGTGATTAAGGTCTTAAAAGGCATCCATTGCCGGATATTGGTCGGGGATAGCCCCGGAGCCTGGGGTAAATATATTGAAAATGTAGATGAGGTTTACCGGGTATCGGGAATGAAGCGGGTTTGCGCCGAAGAAAGGGTGGAGTTAGTCAGCCTGGAAAATAAAAGGATGCGCAAGGATTTCCCTTTAACCGGCATCCTGGATCAATGCGATTACGTAGTTAATCTCCCCAAGTTTAAAACGCATTTTTTGATGCTTTTAAGCGGGGCAATCAAAAATCTTTTTGGTTTAGTCAGCGGGTCGTTTAAAGTGGAGCTGCACAAACGTTATATCGGCCAGGATGATTTTGCTAAGGTCTTAGTTGATATTTATCAAGAGGTTAATCCTGCGCTTACAGTGGTTGACGGGATTGTGGCCATGGAAGGCGATGGCCCGGGTACCGCGGGGAGATTACGCCACCCGGGTTTGATTTTAGCCGGCAGTGACGGCGTGGCTATAGATAGCATATTGGCAAGCTTAATGGGAATTAAGCCGCTGGATGTGTTGACTACTAAAGAAGCAGGTAACAGAGGGCTGGGCCAGGCAAATTTAGGCGATATAGAACTGGTGGGAGCAAAAAGCTCCGGATTAAACCTCAGGCCTTTTATCCTGCCGCCTTTGATTAAGAAGCTTAAGCTGGCTGAGCCCCTATTAAATGTAATTAAGGGGCTGATTACGTTTTATCCTTTTGTTGCGCGCAAAATTTGCGTAAAATGCCTGGCGTGCGTTAAAACTTGCCCTTATAATTGTATTAGCCTGGTTAAATCGGGCATAACCTTTAATTATACAAAATGCATCTCTTGTTTTTGCTGCCGGGAGCTTTGCCCGGCGTCGGCGATTAAGGTCAAGAAAAGTTTAACGGCAAAAATTTTAGGGCTTTAGGAGGGGCAAGGTTGCTTAAAGCGCCTACGGGGCTTGGCAATGGCGTTGAATATAAGAAAATGAAAATTGAAACGATTGCCTGGAAAAATAATAAGATTAGGATTATTGATCAAAGCCGGCTGCCGCTTAAGCTTTCCTACCTTGATATTTCAAACTTAACGGTTCTGTGGAAAGCCATTCATAGTTTAAAGGTGCGGGGCGCTCCGGCATTAGGGGCCGCTGCCGCTTTAGGGGTATATTTAGGGATAAAAGATTTTAAGCCGGGCTCGCGCCAAGAGTTTGACCGGCGTTTAGCCTCGGTGATTAGATATATCGGTTCATCGCGGCCTACAGCCAGGAATCTTTTTTGGGGGCTGGAAAGAATATCCGCTTTAGCCCACACTCATAAGCAGGAAACAATCAAGCAGCTAAAAAATCTTATTTTTCAGGAAGTTAAAAGAATAATTGATGAAGATAAAACAGCTTGCCGCAGAATCGGCGCCTCCGGCGCAAAATTAATCAAAAATAATTCCAGCATTATGACTATCTGTAATGCCGGGGCTTTAGCCACTATTGATTACGGCACCGCTTTAGGGGTAATTTACCGCGCCAGGCAAGCAGGCAAAAAACTAAATGTTTTTGCCTGTGAAACCCGGCCGCTTTTACAAGGCGCCCGCCTGACTGCCTGGGAGCTGCGTAAAAATGGCGTGGATGTGACTTTAATCTGCGATAATACCGCCTCCGCGCTGATGCGTGATAAAAAAATAGATTTAGTTATTGCCGGAGCTGACCGCATCGCGGCCAACGGCGACGCGGCGAATAAAATCGGCACTTTTAATCTGGCGATTCTGGCAAAATACCACAACCTGCCTTTTTATATTGCGGCTCCGGCAAGCACTTTTGACCTTAAGATTAATTCGGGTAAAGATATAGTAATAGAAGAGCGCTCGGCGGATGAAGTCAGGGGGATTATGTTTAAAAAGCTAGCCGCTTTCGCAAAAGCCAAGGTTTTAAATCCGGCTTTTGATGTAACGCCTGCGGGCTTAATCAGCGCGATTATCACCGACCGGGGAGTTGTGCGGCCGGTGAATGAAGAAAATATCAGAAAGGTTATTGAAAATAAATGTTATTAAATAAACTTGGCGAATTTGGTTTGATAAAAAGGTTTCAGCGCAAGATTAAAACCGATGCTTCGGTGATTAAGGGCAGCGGGGATGATTGCGCGGTTCTGGCGCTGGATAAAGGGCATTATCAGCTTTTTACCTGCGATATGCTGGTAGAAGGCAGGGATTTTACTTCCCAAACAGATCTGAGCTTAGCCGGCAGAAAAGCTTTGGCGGTATCAATCAGCGATATTGCCTCTTGTGCCGGCATCCCCCGGTATGCGGTAATATCTTTGGGGCTGCCCGAAAAGATTAGCGTGGAAAAAGTTGACAAGATTTCTCAAGGGATATTTTCTTTAGCCAGAGAATACAAAATTAATATTGTCGGCGGAGATTTAAGCAGCGCGGATAAAATAATCATTGATGTGGCTATGCTGGGAGTTGTGGAAAAGAAAAATCTTTGCCTGCGGCAGGGCGCAAAAACCGGGGATCTAAGCCTGGTGAGCGCTCCGCTGGGCGGCTCTATCCGGGAAAAACATTTAAAATTTACTCCCCGTTTAAAAGAGGCGCGATTTTTGGTAAAACAGGTAAAAGTTAACGCGATGATTGATATTTCAGACGGCCTGGTCCAGGACTTAGGGCATATTTTGGAAACCAGCCAGGCAGGCGCGGTTTTGTATGAGGAATTTATTCCTTTAAGCAGGGCGGCGCGGGGATTAGATGACGCGCTTTATTCGGGCGAGGATTTTGAGCTGCTTTTTACGTTAAGCCCCCGGGCAGCTAAAAAGCTTTGCCGGCAAAGGGAATTTAATTTTAAGCCGATTGGGCAGATAATGCCTAAGGGTTACGGCCTAAAAATAATAAATCGTGAAAATAAAGCGATAAATTTAAAAATTGAAGGATACAACCACTTTAAATGAGGATAATATCTGAATCAGTCAAAGAAACATTGGCTATCGGGACGGCCATCGGCCGCCTGCTCAGAGGCACAGAGATCATACTTTTGCAAGGCGGGCTTGGCTCGGGAAAAACCGTTTTAGCCAAAGGTATCGCCCGGGGCCTGGGGATTAAAAAAGAGAGCGTGTCCAGCCCGACTTTTGTGCTGCTGCGCGTATACGTTGCCAAGGTTCCGTTGTATCATTTTGACCTTTACAGGCTAAAGACTACGGAAGATATTTTGAGCCTGGGTTATCATGAATATTTTTACGCTCAAGCAGCGGTAGTGATTGAATGGCCGGAGAGGTTAAAATACCTCTTGCCAAAGGATTTTTTAAAGATTAACCTATCTTTAGCCGGCAAGCAAAAACGCAAACTCAGGTTTACTGCCGCGGGGGAAAAATATAAAAAAATTCTAACGGTGATTAATGAAAATATTAGGCATTGATACAACCACCAAGTATTTATGTTTAGGGTTATATCTTGACGGAAAAGTCTGTGAATATAACCTTGAGGCCGGCAGAAAATTATCCGGTTTATTAACCGAACATATCCGCAGGGCGCTTAAAGCGCAAGGGTTAAAGATCAGCGATATTGATTATTTTGCCGCCGGCCTGGGCCCGGGCTCATTTACCGGAATGCGCCTGGGGCTGGCAACGATTAAAGGGTTAAGTTTTATTAAAAACAGGCCGGTGATCGGCATATCCACGTTAGATATTTTAGCCGCTAACGTTAAAGAAAAAAACCGTTTAATTATTCCGGTTGTAGACGCCAAAAGGGGCTTGCTTTATTGCGCCAGTTATGTTAATTGCGATACCGGGCTCAAGCGCCAGAGCGCATACGCGCTTTATAGCCTGGAAGAATTCTTGGATAAATTTAGCTCTCCGGCGTTTATACTCGGCGACGGGCTGAGCTTATACGCGGATAAACTACGGGCGCGGATGAAAAATATTGCGTTTTTAGATAAAGATTACTGGTTTCCCAAAGCGCGCAATCTTATTGAACTGGCTCTGCCAAGGATCAGGGATAAAGATTTCAGCGATACTTTTAAAATCAAACCGATTTATTTATATTCCAAAGAATGCCAAATGAAAAAAAGATAGGCTACCGGCCGACCTGGGCGGAAGTTGATTTAAAAAACCTGGCGCATAATTTTCGCCAGATTAAATCCAGGGTTTTGCCGCATACCCGAATACTGGTTACGGTTAAGGCCGATGCCTATGGCCATGGGCTGGTGCCGGTATCCAGGAAATTAGTAACCGCGGGGACGGATTTTTTAGGAGTAGCCTCTATTGATGAGGGGATTAAGTTGCGGCAGGCCGGGATTAAATGCCCGGTGCTCATCCTGGGGTTAATATTAAAAAAGGATATCGCGCCGTTATTTACTTATAATCTTACCCCCACAATCTGCGACGCGGATTCTGCCGCGGCGCTTGAGCGCCTGGGGCGTAAATTAGGCAAAAAAATCAACGTGCATATTAAAGTAGATACCGGAATGGGGCGAATCGGCGTGCTGCATCAAGATGCTTTTATTTTGGTTAAAAAGATCCACCGCTTTAAAGCTATTCGCATAGAAGGTATTTTTACGCATTTTCCTTTTGCGGATATTGACCGGAAATTTACCGCTTTCCAGATTAAACTTTTTAATCAACTGGTCAGTGATTTAAAAAAATCCGGGATTATTATTCCTCTGGTGCATGCGGCCAACAGCGTTGGCCTGGTGGATTATCAGGACAGCCATTTTACTATGGTCAGGCCGGGGTTGATTATGTACGGGCTGTATCCTAAACAGGGGCTGGGCATTAATTTAAAGCCCGTGCTGAGTTTAAAAACCAGGATAGTTTATATCAAAAACGTCTCCGCAGGGTTTGGGGTAAGCTATGCCCATGCTTATGTTACCAGCCGCGCGACTTGCATTGTGACTTTACCGATCGGCTACGGAGACGGTTATCCGCGCAATCTTTCCAATTTGGCGTCAGTTTTAATTAGAGGCAGGCGTTTTAAGATTAGCGGAAGGATTTGCATGGACCAGATTATGGTTGATGTGGGAGGTTTTATCCCGCGCTTAGGCGAAGAAGTGGTATTAATCGGTAAACAGGGCAAATCAAATATCTCGGTTGAAGAATTAGCAGGGCTTTCCGGCACGATCCCTTACGAAATTGCCTGCGGTTTAGGCAGCCGTATTCCCCGCGTGTATGTCTCTTGATTCAAAGTAGTTTTTTGATCAGGTAAAAACTTCCGCTTAAGACAATAATGTGGCTTAAGGACGCGGCTAATGAGGGCATTAATAATCCGTATTTGCCTAAAGCCAGGCAGATAGCGTCTAAGATATAATAAAGAAACCCCACCATGATGGAAATCCCGATCGCGGATAAGCCGGTAGCTTTTTTGCGGATCATTAACGAGAACGGCAGGCCCAAGAGTATGATAATGACGCTGGTAAACGGGGTAGTGAACCTTTGATAAAGATCAACTTTCAGGTTGCGGATGACGGTTGTCGCCCCGCTTTTAGAAAGCCGCCAGATATAATTATCCATCTCTTTAATGCTCATAAGCTCTGATTTTTGCCTTAAGTTAATGAAATCCCGCGGCGTTTCCGGAATGGTCATTATCTCTTCGTCAAAATAGGTTGGCTCGTCAATCACCTGGCCGTTAGCGTCAAAATTATAAGAGATCGAGCGGTAAAATTTCCATAAGCCATTTTCATACACGCCTCTATCAGCCACAATTTTTTTAATGAGGTTCTGATTTTCGTCGTGTTCCATAATAGTGATGCCTTTCATGGTTTTAGCCGCGGGGTTAAAACTGCTGATAAAAAATAACCGGTTTTTTAACCCGTACATGGAAAGGTTATTGATGATTTCGGATTTGACCGCGGTATTGCGCCCTAAGCCTTTATCCATCTGCGCCCTGATTTCTTGGTTAACCGCCAATGATCGCGGAAGGACGCGATCGCTAATCCAAAATATAGTCAGGCTGATAATGAATCCAAAGATAAGCACCTCTCTGGCGATCTGAAAGACGCTCAGGCCGCAGGCGCGCATAGCGATAATTTCGTTATTATGGTTAAGCCGGGCAAAGGTGTAAACCGTGCTTAAGAGGCAGGCAAAAGGAGAGACTTGAATGAAGATCATCGGCAGATAAGAAAGGTAGTAATCCGCCAGCAGCGTCAGGTTTACCCTGTTTTTTAACATGTCTTCTAAATTTGAAAGCAGGTCAATCGCCACATAAAGGAAGAGAAAAAGGAATAAACAGGAGAGGAAGATTAAAATTACCGATTTTAGGATGTAACGGTCTAAGATACGCATAATTTATAAGTCAGATAAGCGCCGATACTGCCGAAGATAATATTAGGCAGCCACATAGCCAGGGCTGCCGGCAGATAACCCTGGATAGCCAGGGCTTCGCAGCCGATAAAAAAAGGGTAATAACAGATGATAATCAGAATAGCCATTCCGATGTTTACGGTTTTTTCCCGGCGCCGGGTAATAATCCCCAGCGACACGCCCAGCAGCATGAATACAAAACAGGAGAAAGCCATCGCGAATTTTTTATGGATTTCAACAACCAGCGGTATGGGGTTGATTCCCGATTTGATTAATTTTTTTGCTTCGGCCTTGAGCTCGCGGATACTCATCTCTTTGGTTTTTTTATCCACAATCCTTTCCTGCATCTGCGCCAGGTTCAGGTTCATGAAATAACTGCGAAAATTAAGTTTGTAGAAGTTAGTGGGGTTTTCCGGGTCCGGCTCGTCGCTGGTGCCGTCAATCAGTTTTAATTTAATCATGTTTTTATCCGGCAAAGCGATAAATTCGCCTGATTTGGCGACGATGGTGCGCGTGGGTTTGTCTTCGCCCTGAGGCTCATAGATGCGGATATTGTTGAGCCGGTTTTTTTTCTGGTCAACATGGTAGATAAACAACACATATTTTTGAAAGGAGTTAATGAAAACCCCTTCTTCAAAAGCCGCGGTGGGGTTTTTGATGCCGATTTCTTTCAGGGTTTTGCGGTAAGCAAAATGGGAGTAAGAGACGGCCTTATCGTTGAATATGGCTAATCCCAAGCTAAAGATCAGGCCTACGATCAGCAAAGGGGCAATCAGGCGGAAAAGGTTAATCCCGCTGGAGCGTATGGCGATAATTTCGTTATCCCCGGAGAATCTCCCCAGGGATAAAAGCACGGCAATCAGCGCCGATATGGGCAAGGTATAGGTGGCGATGTAGGGCATGAGAAAGAGGAAGATCTTCATTACGCTGAAAATATCCACGCCTTTATTAATGATTAAATCGGCGATCCTCTTGAGGTTGCCCACAAGGATCATCACAAAACTTAAAACACCCAGGGAAAGCAGGAAAGGCCCGACGAATTCCTTTAAAATGTAATTGCGCAGTATTCGCATAAGCTAACTTGCCAGGGACATCACTAAGACTAAATTAGCCCCCGCGTTTTTTAAGGCCAGGGCGGCTTCTGAGGCGGTGGCGCCGGTGGTTAAAACATCGTCAATCAACAAAACATTTTTATTCTCTATTATTTGCGGGTTATGCACGCCAAAGCTTTCCCGGACATTTGAGAAGCGCAGTTCCGGCGAAAGGCCGGTTTGCGTTTTGGTTTGGCGATGGCGGACTAACACGTCCAAAGATACTTTTTTATTGAATTTTTTCGCGATATCAAGCGCCAGCAGCTGCGCCTGGTTAAATTCACGTTCTCTCAGCCGCAGGTTGTGCAAAGGGATCGGGATGATTAGATCCAGGTCATCCATGGGAAAGGCAAATTCGTTGATAAAATCATTCATCATCGCGCTTAGGGGCTTGCTTAAATAATCTTTATTCTTATATTTAAACTCATGGATTAGCTCTTTGATTACTCCGGTGTAGACGCAAGGGCTGAATGCCCGGTCAAAATGCAGCCGGTTATTTGAGCACTCCGGGCAGATATTGTCGCTTAAACTACTTTCGTTTAATCTCCTGCCGCAGGTCGCGCAGAAAGGCGGGACGTTCTTTTTAATCTTATCTTGGCAGCTTAAGCAGATGAAATCCCGGCCTTCTGCCTGCGGCATTTTTTGCTTGCAGGCCAGGCAGATCTTAGGGTAAACCAGGTCTCGTAAACCTTTTAACAATCCGGGTAGCATAATATGCATAATAACAATTAAATGCAAATTTGTCAAAGTAATTGACAGGTAATCCCGAGGATAGTAAAATAAAATTATGAATACGGATAATTTGAAAGGATTGAAGGAAAAACTTTTTGATTTGTTGAATCAGGGGGCCCTTAAACGCGGGAAATTTAGGCTTTCCTCAGGAAAAGAGAGCAATTATTACCTTGATGGCAGGGTAATTACGCTTACTTCGGAAGGCGCTTATTTAACTGCCAGTATTATATTGGAGATGGTTAAAGATGATCAGCTTGACGCTATTGGCGGCCCGACTTTAGGCGCGGATCCGCTTTGCGGAGCAATTGCGGCTTTGAGTTTTCTCAAAAACAAACCTTTAAAGAGTTTTATTGTGCGCAAAGCTGTTAAAGAGCACGGAACGCAGCGTCAGGTAGAAGGCCCGGAGCTTAACTCCGGAGATCAGGTGGTTATAATTGATGATGTGGCCACTACGGGTAAGGCCTTGATTGAAGCAAAGCAGGCGTTAGATAAGATAGGCGTAAAAGTAACTAAGGCGATCGTTATTGTTGACAGGCAGGAAGGCGCTAAAGATAACCTGGTAAAATATGGTTTAAAACTGGAATCAATATTTGAGATCAAGGATTTTGGCCTCTAAGCGAGGTTGTTGAAGTGAACGCGAAAAAAATAATTGTCGTCGGCGCAGGCCCTGCCGGAATGATGGCCGCAATTAGAGCCGGCCAATTAGAGCAGGATGTCGGCCTTATTGAAAAGAACCCTATCCTCGGGAAAAAACTCCTTTTAAGCGGCAAAGGCCGCTGTAATCTGACCAATCTTTGCGATCTTGATACATTCCTGGCTAAATTTTCCAAAAACGGCCAATTTTTAAGAGACGCTTTTCAAAAATTCTTTAATCAGGACCTGGTGAACTTTTTTGCAAGCCGGGGCCTTAAATTAAGCGTGGAAAGGCAGCAGCGCGTATTTCCGGAAACTGGCCGCTCCGGCAGTATTATCAGCGCGCTCACCGGAGAATTGGCAAAAAATAAAGTAAAGATTATTTACAAGGCCCAGCTTCAAGATGTGCTTACGCAGAAAAATAAGGTTAAGGGCGTGATGCTTTCCGACGGTAATTTTCTTCCGGCGGATAAAGTTATTCTGGCTACCGGAGGAATTTCCTATAAATTTACCGGCTCAACCGGAGAAGGCCTGGAGATTGCCAAAGGCCTGGGGCATTCGGTAACGGCTTTGAGGGCCGGCCTGGTGGCTTTAGTGACCAAAGAAAAAATCCCCCATTTTTTAGAGGGTTTAA
>Ga0172370_10009372_pt1 | contig 11466 bp, 9 predicted proteins | sample LakKiv5m_FD_114538 | JGI IMG/M metagenome (GOLD analysis project Ga0172370, IMG submission 114538) | Freshwater microbial communities from Kabuno Bay, South-Kivu, Congo - kab_022012_11.5m | ecosystem: Environmental > Aquatic > Freshwater > Lake | place: Democratic Republic of the Congo...
GGGGGGAGAGACCGCCCTGCACGCCGAGCTCGAGCGTGCGGTCCGTGGCTTCATGGGGCGCCCGCACGCGCTGCTCTTCCCGAACGTGTATCAGGCGCGGCTCGACGTGATCGGCGCGCTCGGCGGACCGGGTGACGTGATCTTCCTCGACTCGCAGTGCCATCCGACGCTCTTCGACGCCGCGCGACAGTCGGCCGCGCAGCTCGTGCGCTACCGGCACGACGATCCCGAGGATCTCGACGAGAAGCTCTCGCGTTTCCCCCGGGACGCCCGAAACAAGCTCGTGGTGTTCGAGGCGCTGCACGTCACGCGCGGTGAGATCGCACGGCTCGGCCCGCTCACCGAGGTCACGAACACCTGGAATGCGTACGTCGTGCTCGACGAGGCGCACTCCGTCGGGGTCATCGGCCCGTGCGGGCGCGGCGTGGCGGAGGCGAGCGGCGTCGATGCCCGCGTGGACTTCGTCATCGGATCGCTGACGACCGCGCTGGGATCGGAGGGCGGCTTCTGCGTGTCGAACCACGACGCGCTGCTCGGCCTCGCGTCGCTCGCACGGTCGCTCGCCTGGTCGCCCGCGGCACCGCCGGCCTCGGTCGCGGCCGCCATCGCGGCCATCGGCATCCTCGAGCGCGAGGGGGACTCACTCCGCGCGCGCCTCGGGTCCCGCGTCTTGCGCTTGCGCTCCGGGCTGGCTTCGCACGGCTTCGACGTGGACGTGGGGTCGCCGTCGCCGCTCATCTGCACACCCGTGGGCGATCTCTCGCGTGCCCTGCTGTTCCGGCGCGAGCTGCTCGCGCGCGGCGTGCTCGCGAACCTGATCCTGCCGCCCGCGGCGCCCGCGACCGAGTGTCTGCTGCGAATCGCCGTGACCGCCGCGCACGAAGACAGGCAGATCGACGCGGCGCTGCACGCGGTGACCGAGGTCGGTCGCGCGTTGGGCGTGGTCGAGGGCTGAGTGACGGCCTCTCGGCGCGCATCGCTGCTGCTGCCGCTGTGCGTGTGCTCCGCCCTCGTGCCCGTCGCCGGCTTCGCGTCGAACCAGGATCTCATGGGCTACGGCACACGCGGACCCGCGCTCGGTGGCGCCGTGACGGCCCGGACGCGCGGCTTCGAGTGCGTGTACTACAACCCCGCCGCGCTCATGGCCGCCGATCCCCTCTCCGAGGACGCGTCCGCGCCTCCCACGCACGGCGGCACGTTCGCGGCCGGCTATCAGTGGGCCCGCTATGCCCTCACGCTGCGACATCATTTTCCGCGCGACGCCGAATCGCAGGCCCTGGCCGAGCGCGTAACGCACCCCGACGCGGCGAACGGCCTGCACGCTGGCGCGTCGCTCGTGCTGCCCTTCCGCGGCGTCCTCCAACATCGCGTTGCGCTCGCGATGGGCCTGTACGTCCCCGAGGACGTCATCGTCCGCGCGCGGCTGCCGCGACCCTATACGCCGAGCTTCACGCTCGTGGCCGATCGATCGAGGGTCGTGGCCGTGCAGGCGGGCGGCGCGGTGCGCCTGTGGCCCTGGCTGCGGGTGGGCGCCTCGGTGCGGGCGCTCGCGTCGCTTTACGGTGCCATCGAGGTCGCGCCGAACGCGGTCGGGACGCTCGGATCGCGCGTGCAGGACCAGCTCGTCGCCGAGTACTCCGGCGTCTACGCGATGCACGTCACGCCGTCGCGGGGCTGGGAGGTCGGGCTCGTGTGGCGGGACCCGTTCGTGGCGCGCTTCGAGCTGCCCATCCGCACGGATCTCGGGCCGAAATTCAGGGCGACGCTGCCGGTCGACATGCCGGTGCTGCAGATCGCGGGCACAGCGCAATATGATCCCGGTCAGCTCGCGTTGGGCGTGGCGCGGCGGGTCGGTGCCCTCGGTCTGGAGGTCGGGGTGCTGTGGAAGCGCTGGTCGCCCTTTCCGAATCCGGTCGACAACACGACCCTCGGCGTGCCACCCCAGCCCGCGCCAGGCTTCCACGACACGATATCGCCCAAGATCGGCGCAGAATGGACGCTCCCGCTCGGCGGCGCGCTCGCGCTGGATCTGCGCGCCGGCTATGGCTACGAACCGACCCCCGTGCCCGAGCAGACGGGAGCGACCAACTTCCTCGACGGGTCGCGGCACGTGATGGCAACGGGCGTGGAGGGGCGCTGGACAGCCGGCGGAGCCGAGGTGGCCGCCTCCCTCGGCGCGCAGTGGCACCTGATGCCGATGCGTACGCACACGAAGGCAGCGCCGGGAACGCGCGCGGAGGCTGCGATGCTCCTTGGCAACCTGGGCGCCCCCGACATCGGCGGCGGCGGCGCGATCTTCTCGCTGGTCGTAGGTGCGGAGGTACGTTACTGATGAGGACGTATCCTCTTATTTTCACGTTCCTTTTGCTGCTCACACCGATTGGCCATGTATCGGCCGATCCGATGAGCACCTTCGGCTTCGGTCCGCGTGCCTCCGCCATGGGGCACGCCGCGACCGCCTCGGTCGACGACACCTCGGCGGGTTTCCACAACCCGGCGGCCCTGGCCGCGCTGCCGCTCGCGATCGACGTCGGCTACGTCTGGACCCAGACCGACCTGCGCCTCAACGACCGCGACCAGGGCGTCGACGAGAACCGAGGCGTCCAAGGCGGCGTCAACGTCCCCGCCCGCATCCGAGGCCTCCCCATCGCCTTCGGCATGTCGCTCTTCCTACCCGACGAGCGCATCTCGCGCATCCGCGCCCGGCCCCAATACGAACCGCGCTTCGAGCTCTTCGACAACCGCACGCAGCGCGTGTTCATCAATAGCTCGCTCGCGGTCGAGCCGCTACCGTGGTTGGCGATCGGCGCGTCCGTGAACTTTCTCACCGCCACGCGCGGCGGCCTCGACATGCGCGGCTTCTTGCGGCAGGACCCGCGTGACACGAGCCTGCAGACGGCGATCGACGTAGACTTCGGCACGATCCGCTACCCAACGGCCGGCGTGCTGCTCAAGCCCACGGATCGCCTCAAGATCGGCCTCGTGTGGCGCAAGGGCATCGACGTGGTGTTGGACCTGCACGCGAGGGTGTCGGGCGCCATCGTCATCGATCCGCTTGTATATCCAGGCAGTTTCACGATCGACAGCTTCAACGTCGCCCTCTTCACACCGACTCAGGTAGTCGCCGGCGCGGCCTGGCAGGCGCTCGATCGCCTCCTCGTCTCGGTCGACCTCGGCCTCCACCGCTGGAGCACATACCCAGCCTCGAGCGCGCGGATCCACGTCGGCATGGCGCTCGAGGGGGTGAACACGTCGAACCTGCTGCCCCCCGACACGACGATCGACCCGCCTGTGTTCCGCGATGTCGTCGTGCCACGCGTGGGCATCGAATGGCGATCAGTACAACTTATGGATTTTACATTGGATCTCCGAGTCGGATACAGCTACGAGCCGACCCCGGTGCCCGACCAGCCCGGCGCGACGAACTACGTCGACTCGGACCACCACCTGGCGACGGCTGGCCTGGGCGTGCATTGGGACGGCCTCGCCGCGGTGATGCCGAAGCCCCTGCGCTTCGATGTCGCCGTGACGCGTCACGCGATGGCGCCGCGCGTGTTCGCGAAGACGAACGCCGCCGATCTCGTGGGCGATTTCCGCGCCACGGGCACGATCTGGACGCTCCAGAGCGCGCTGGGGCTGAGGTTCTAGATGCGCCCCGCCCTGCCCCTCGTGATCGTGTGCCTCTGCCTCGCCTGCGCGCGTGGCCAGTACGAGAAGCCGGTGGACGTCAAGGCCTTGCCCTGGCGCGGCTTCGTGCCGCTCGTGCCCGCGCCCCTACCCTCCGGCACGCCCGTCGTGCTCGCCGATCCGGCCTGGAGCCTCAGCCGTCCGTGCCTCGTGCCGGCCACGAGCGGCGTGGCCCTCTACGTCGACGCCACGCCCACGAGCGGTCCCGGCCGCCGTCTGATGGTCGCGCGCGGCCTCGACGCGCTGCACCTCGGCCCCATCGCCCCCGTCTTCGGCACGCCCGAGGCGCTCGCGTCGCCCGACGTCACGCGCAGCCCCACGGGCGGCGTGCGGCTCATCGCGGTGACCGAGGACGGCAGCGGCCTGCGCACGTCCATGAGCCCCGACGGTCTCATCTGGACGTCGCCCGAGCCCCTCCTCCTCGACGGCGAGCCCGCCACACCCCGCGGCCCGCTCGAGGGCGAGGGCGCCAACACTTCCGGCTTCGACGCGCCCCGCCTGCTCTTCGACCCCGGCGCCGCCCGCCCCTACACCCTCCTCTACGTCGGCGCCGCGCGCCATCTGTTGCGCGCCACGAGCCTCGACGGCCGGCACTTCGACCGCGACACGCTCGGAGCGCCCCCGGGCGAGGGCCCGACGGCACCCGACGGCGGCTCCAAGGCCACCCAACCCCCGGCGCTGCTCGTCGCGGGCGGAGCGGGCGAGACATGGAACGGTAAGGGATTTGCAGGCTTGAGCGCCCGCGTCGCCGTGTCGATCGCAGGGGTGAGGTCGACGCGCCTCTTCCTCGGCGGCTGGAGCAGCAAGAACAGCGCGTATTCGCTCGGCTTCGCGGCCATTCGCCACAGCGGCGAGGTGGATCTCTACACGAACAACCCGGTCACGCCGTCGACCGACGTGTTCGACCCGCGCGATCCCTTCGAAGTGAGCGACGTCGCGCTGCTGGGCGCAGGCGCGGGCGGTATCACCACGCCCGTGCTCGTGAGGCGCCGCGTGTCCGAGTCGAGCGGCCGCGGTGTGATCGCGCTCTACGGTTTCGATCCGCGGCCCGTCCCGGCCAGCGCCAAGGGAAGCGACGCGTCGCCCTGACTACCTCACCGCCACCCCCACCACCTGGATCAGCACCGGCTTCTTCCCGGGATCCAACCACTTGACGATGCCCTCGAGGTCCGCTCGCCCCATGGCGGTGCACCCGACCGTCGCCGTCGGCGGTTTCCCATCCAGGTGCAGGAAGATGGCGCTGCCGGCCCCGGGCACGGGCTTCGGATCGTTGTGCAGCACGACGAGGCCCAGATCGTAGAGGCCGTCCTCGCGCAACATCGTCTCGGCCGAGCGCCACGCGGGCTCGCCGGTCTCCGGGGCCCGCTGCCACGTGTTGTAGAGCGGCGAGGACGGGTCATCGACGTAGCGATCGCGTGGCCCGAGCGCGCGGTACGGCCACTTCGACTTGCCGGGGGTACGCGCGGCCCGCCCGAACGCGGTCCCGAGCGCGAAGATGCCCGCGGGAGAGCGCCCGTCGCCCTCCGTCTTCGTGGGTCCGTCGCCCCTCGATTCGCCGTGCAGGCCCCGGCCCCACCCGAGCCCGGCGTGTCCCAGGTTCACGGCGATGGACGCGCCGACCGACCTCCACCCGCCCGCGCCGTCCTGCACCCAACGCTGCAATTCCGCGTGCTTAGAGGCGTAGTCCGCGCTCGCGACCATCAGGATCTGTTTCGACCCGGCCGGCAGCGCGAGGCCCGCCCGCGCCGCGAGCCCCGGCGGTCCGCGCAGCGCCGCGTCCACCTTCCAGGCCGCCACCGGCACGCGGTAGCGGTGCGTCACCGGCACGAACGGCAGCAGATCCATGTGCGTCGTTCGATAGCCATCGGTCCAGGCGTTGATGATGAGCGGAAGACCCGACTTCCCGAGCTCACCCGACACGATCCCGATGTGGTCGGGCCCCGCCTGCGGCAGCGTGTCCATGAAGACCACATCGCCCGGCAGCCAGTCCTCCGGATCGCGCTTCGGGTCGGTCGAGCGCGCGACCCAATGGCGCCCGAACCAGGGGCGTATCGTCTTGACGCGCCGGTGGTCGATGTTCGCGTTCGGCGTCTTGACCATCGGATACGACGCGCGCGCGCGGGGGATGTCCTCGTGGACGAGCTTCTGCAAGTCGAGGCCCGCGTTGCGCATCGCGCGGATGATCACGTCAGTGCACACACCCTCGGTGCGAGGCACGTCGCCGCCTGGGTAGGCGATCTTGCGGTAAGGACTGCCATAAGGTGCTGCATCCAAGGCGGTTTTTGTGGCTCCCAGGAGGATGTCGAGCGCGTCCGGGATCCCATCGCCGTCCGCGTCGTTGCCGCCGAGATCGGGCACCGTGGCGTCAGCGCGCGCATCCGGCGGTGCAAACCCCGCCACACCGCCCGCCGCGAGCACGAAACGCCCGCCCTTGCTCCCGTCGGCCACCACGAGCCGCGCTGAGCCGGTCCAACTCGGCAGGCTCACGCGCACCTTCGCGTCCAGATCCGGGAAGATCCCCTTGTCCGGCACCGGCGGCGGCAGCGGCGCGGACCGACCGCTTCCCCGCGTCTTGCCAGCCGCCGTGCCACCTTCCAGGGCCTCCGCGGGCAGGCTCGGCGGCGTGCCCTCCTGTCCCGGCCCGGCCCGCACCGGGTCCGGCGGCGGCGCGGCCCGAGCATCGCGGCTCCGTGTACACGCCGAGAGCGCGAGCAGCAGCCCGAGCGCACCGAGAGGCAAGGTCCGACGCCGATGACGGTTAGGATGGGTGCGGCACATGCCCGAAGCGTAGCACTCGGACGGCCCGGTTGGCAGCCCCGGTGAACGCCCTCTTGAATTCGCCGCGCGGGACGGCAGACTGGATGGTTGGTGCGGCGACGCCGCCACCGAGGTCCGTCATGCGATCCCCAGTGCCGGGCTTGTTCTCCCTCCTCCTGGCCTCCGGCTTGGGCCTTGCCGCGTGCGGCGCCGTGACGGCAGCGCCGGACGAAGATGGCGCGCCGGCCGACGTGTCGAGCGGCCTCGGTGCCGAGACCACCGGCGCCGACGGCGGATCGGGCCCGAGCGACGTGCCACCGGTCGACGCCAGCCCGGCAGACATCATTCAAGACATCGCATTTGACTCACAATATACTGATACTACAACAATTTATCCGGATGCACCGCCCGATCCCGACCTCGCCATTCCCGGCGACGCCGGCGCCGTCTGCACCGAACCCCAGCCCGCCAACACCCTCTGCGCGGACGGCGCTTGGGCCTGCATGCTCGGCACGTTTCACACACCGGCCGACCCCAACTGCCACGACGCCACATGCGAAGCCATGTCGGCCGCCCTGCAAGCCGGGATGCAGGCCCTGCTCGACGGCGCGAAGGCCTGCGCAAAGAGCGCGGACTGCGTGCACGTCTGGTCGAACACGAGCTGCATGGGCACGTGCGGCGAGATCGTCAACAAGGCCGCCGCCGGTGCGGTCGCGCAAGGCGTCGCCGCGCTCGACGAGACCATCTGCAAGCCCACGGACTATCCGGCCAAATGCGGCTACGCGACACCGGGCTGCATCGCGCCGAACCCGGCCTGTGTGGCCGGCCTGTGCACCTGGGGGTCCATGGGCGGCTCGTGCCCCGGCGACCCGCCGCCGAACACCACGTGCGCAGGCGGCGCGTGGAAGTGCGACGCGGGCTTCTTCAAGCCCACACCCACCGCCGACTGCGTACCCGCCACGTGCGAGGCCATGGACGCCGCGCGCAACCAGGCGATCTCGGACCTCGTGGAGCAACTGGCGACCTGCGCCGCGGACTCGGAGTGCTCGGTGACCTCCATCAGCACGGACTGCCAGGGGGCCTGCGGCGCGGCCATACGGATTGGAAAGACCGATGAATTCGAGATGGCGTTGAAGGCCATCAACCAGGCGCTGTGCGTCGAGACGGACTACGTCGCAAAGTGCGGCTACGCGACGCCGAAGTGCTTGGCGCCCGATCCCGGTTGCGTCGCGGGCATGTGCGTCTACACGAAATAGAAGTAGGTCAGAGATTCGCGAGGCGCTTGGCCGTGGCGAACGCCGCGTCGATCATGGGCTCGGTCAGGCGTCCGGTGAACGTGTTTTGTTGGCTCGGATGGTAGGAGCCGAGCAGCGTAAAGGGGCCGACACTGGCCTCGGAACCGTGTCCGAACACAGGCTTGCGCGCCGTGCCGTGGCCGAGCGTCGCGAGCGTGCGCAGCATGCCCTCCCACGCGAAGCCGCCGAGGCAGACGACCGTGCGTGCGTCGGGCAAAAGGCGCAGCTCGTCGAGCAAAAACGGGGCGCAGCGTGCGCGCTCGTCGGGCGCAGGCCTGTTGCCGGGCGGCGCGCAGCGGACAGCGGCCGTGACCCACGTGCCGCGGAGCGTCAGGCCGTCGTCGCGGTGCGTACTCGTCGGCTGGTTCGCGAGGCCCGCGCGAAAGAGCGCTGCGTAGAGCCAATCCCCGGAGCGGTCGCCCGTGAACACCCGGCCCGTGCGGTTGCCGCCGTGCGCAGCCGGCGCGAGGCCCACGACCAGCAGGCGCGCGCCGGGGTCGCCAAATCCCGTGATGGCGCGGCCCCAGTACGTCTCGGCGCGGTACGACGCGCGCTTGGTGACGGCGACCTCTTCGCGCCACGCCACGAGGCGGGGGCACGCGCGGCAGGCCTCGATGCGGGCCGCGAGGTCGAGGAGGGAGGTGACGGGCGCGGCGGAGGAGTCGCGCGCCATCAGAATTGCGACCCCACGCACACCCCGCCGAAAGGCAGCGTGCTCGGCACGGTCACGCCCAGCTCGCCCGCGCCCTCGAGCGCGACGGGCCACGTGCCGTTGTACCAGATGCCGCCCGAGCAAGACGCGAAGCCGCCGCCGCCGCAGTCCGCCGTGCACATGGGCGCACCGGTCGAGCCGAGGCAGAAGCTGCCCTTGACGAAGATCGTGACGTCGCCGGGGGTCGCGGTGCACGAGGCCTCGACCTTCACCGTGCAGCTCGAGGACCAGCAGCCGCCCGGCGTGACGTCGAAGATCATGGGGTCACCGGCCGCCACGGTCTCGCCGTCGGACGTGGGCGTGCCGCGCACGCAGAGCTTGGCGGCCGGCGTGACGCCGCAGGCCGGCGACGGGCCGCCGAGCGCGCAGTGGCCTGCGTTGCAGCTCGCCTTCAGGGGTTGGCAGGCCTCCTCCGTGCACATCATGCCGCCGCAGTCCTGCGTGCCAAGCGCCGCCTTGGCGTCCGCCGCGTGGCCCTTCGCCACCGCGAGCGCCTCGCCGCCGTTGCAGTAGTCGCAGCATTTCAGCTCGATGACCGTGCACTCCTCGTCGGCAACACAGGTGAACCACTCGTCTTTCGAGCCAGCGTCCGAATCAGGCCCGCTCGCGTCCGCGGCGGCCACCTCGGCGACAGGCGCGTCGACGACCGACACCGGGACATCGGCGGCGAACCCATCCTCGTGCGCCATGTCACCAGCTGCTGCGATGTCGGTCGGGGACGGCACATCGACCGCCACGCCGGTCGCGACATCAGTTGTTATATCCGTAGGTTGAGTGCTTGTCTCGGCACCGTCCGCGCCGGCGGCATCGGCCATCGTGTCGGCAGGCGCCCCGGCGTCGCCTTGCAGGCCGCCGGCCAGGTCGTTCGCGGGCCCAGGGCCCGATCCCGCCCCCGATCCCGAGGAGCACGCGGCCAACGACACGAGGGCCAGGCTGCTGAAGAGGGCTCGCATGTCGCCTCCGAACGCCGAACGCGACGACGCACACGCAGGCTACGTGGACGGAGTCGTCCGATCAAGCGAGCGCGCGTGCGACCGACACCAGGGGCCTGTTGTCGACTGCCTCCAAGAGGGTGTTTATGTTTGAATTCGGCCGCACGCGTGAGGCTGCGCGAGTGTGTGCCTTCTTCCTGGTGATCGGGATCTGGCGTCCCCCGTCGCGCACGGCGCGCTTTGGGACTGCGGCATGCGCCGCACCCTCCGTCCGACCTGACGCGCTCTGTGGCCATCGTGGGCCGCGGCGCGGGGCTGTCCCTGGGGTCGGACGCCCTTGGTTGCCGGCGCTTGAACCCGCGTGCAGCAGTCACGAAAACTCGCGGTCGCGGGCAAGCGTCAGCCCCACGCAGGTGGGGCTTCGCAGCGGTAGACAGGATGGTTGGACCAGCGCTCACGCGAGCGCGGATTGCGCGGTAGCCTGAATCGACGGCGCAGAGCCGTGACCGTGAGGCTGGTCCGATGAAGAAGGGGTAACACGATTGGCAGGTCTCGACGTGCACGAAGACAGCGTAGTGGTGGCGGTCGCTGGAGCTGCTGGTGGGGACGCGCAGGTTCTGTCGCGGCTCCGTGGCGAGGACTCGGCGGTGCTCAAGGCGTGAGGCCGAGCGCGACGTACTTCCACAGCGCCGTGGGCGGCGGCGAGCCCGAGGCGTGGCCGATGCCGAGCAGGCCTTGTTGGTAGTCGAGCAGCGCGTAGACCGACGGCTCGGCGAACAGCACGGTGAGACAGAAGCAGACGTAGCAGACCGTGTAGACGAGGAGCACGATCTCGAGCAGGCGGCACGGGGTCATGGGGCGGTCCGGGTGGATGGTCTCGGCGCGCGCCGCTTCCGCTTTGAGGGCGCGGCCGTCTCGCGCTGCGCCAGGATGCGGCCCTCCTGCGCGTCGAGTTGCGCTCGCAGCTTCGTGATGTGCGCGAGCGCCTCCGCGCAGCGCTCGGCGGACCAGGTCTTGATGACCCCAGGCTTGACGCGCGCCACCGTCAGCGCCCGCGCGAGCGGATCGGGACCGCGCTTCCTGGGCCGCTTGATGAGCCCCTCGGCCAGCAGCCGCGCGACGACCTCGTCGTACTTGAGGCGCATCGTGACGATATCCTTGGCGATCCGCTCTCGATCCATCGGCAGCAAGGGCTCGAGCAGGCGCGCTATCCGCATCCCGAGCTGCTCGAAATAGACCTGCTTGCCCGGCAGCGCCCGCACCTCCGCCCGCGAACGGCCCCAGCGCACGGCGTTGTAGAGCGTCGCGCGGCTCCACAGCGTCGGATCGACGCGCCCCGACAGGTAGTTGAAGGCCGCGCCGCGCCCCTCGACCGCCTCGGGATCGTGAGAGAGCGCGTCGGCGAGCAGGTCCGCCACCTCCATCAGCACGCGGGCGACCGCACGCGTGTGGGCGGACATGGCCTCGATCGTGGCGTCGAGCCGCGCCTTGTCGGGGGCGCTGAGCCCGCGCGGCGTACGCCGAGCGACTACGGCGCGGCGCTTCGTAGGCACGGGCAGGTAGATCCTGGTCATGGTGTGTTTCCTGGCCTTGGCGCGCGGAGGCGCGGAAACTTCGGACACGTTCGCCTGAAAACGACGTGATGTCAATGATGTGAGGGGTTGTCTACGGGCGTAGACGGGGCGCTGGGCGGGGCGGAACTCCGCAGCGCGGGACCCAGCGCTCGGACGGCAGGAATCGTCCGAGTGCGGCGCGTTTCGTCAACCTGCCCCCTACCGCACCAGGACGGAGGGCACTTCTGCTTGGCAGGCCGGATGGCGGCCCTCTCTGCTTGACGGGTACCACCGCGGGACGCAGACTGAATCGACTAGGGTCGACCCGTACGGGCGAGCGCTGGGGCCGGAGGTCGAACGAAGCGCAGCAATTAGTGCCATCCCGCCAAGTGACGTTCGACTACGACCCATGTGTGATCCCTTTAGCCATCAACCCACCACCGCAACAGCGGAATTTCCGCTCCAGCGCTTTTTTTCTGCGGCCAGCCGCCGCTTGAGGTTTGGATCCTTGCCGAGCGAGAGCACATGAC